>Ga0207679_10001552_pt1 | contig 14363 bp, 12 predicted proteins | sample KBSC73metaG_FD_184320 | JGI IMG/M metagenome (GOLD analysis project Ga0207679, IMG submission 184320) | Corn rhizosphere microbial communities from Kellogg Biological Station, Michigan, USA - KBS C7-3 metaG (SPAdes) (version 2) | ecosystem: Host-associated > Plants > Roots > Rhizosphere > Soil ... | reverse complement strand
CCTGGAAGTGGTTTATCAGCGCATTCCCATCGACCCCTTCAGAGAACCACCGGGGGCCGAGGCGGCACCGAAACCTTAAGCCGGTGCCGTGGGCGGCACCGAAACCTTAAAGCCGGTGCCGTGGGCGGCACCGAAGCGCTGAGTAGATCCTTTCGACGACGACGCACTGAGGCAAGTCCAGGAAGTGCCGCCGACGGCGTTATTTATGCAATGATATTGAAGTAATGGCGCAACAGGTGGTTCTCGGAGGCGTCGAGCTGCTGGTGCTGCTCGCGTTGATCCGTCTCGGCGACGAGGCTTATGGTGTTCCGATCTCTGACGAGATCGAGGCCACGCTTGGCCGCAGCGTCTCGGTTGGAAGCGTGTACATCACGCTCGACCGGCTCGAACGCAAGGGGCTCGTGTCCTCGAGGCTGGGGGAGCCAACAGCCGAACGCGGGGGTCGCGCCAAAACCTATTTCCGTCCGACCGCCAAGGGACTACGAGAGGTTCGGCTGGCACGACGGACGCTGATGCGCCTCTGGCAAGGCTTGCCGCAGCTGGCAGGAAAGACGATATGAAAAACTCTGAGCCACCGCATCTGTCGACCTGGCTGCTGGAACGTCTGGCACCTCGACACAGGCGGGAATCGCTCATGGGCGATCTGCTCGAGCAATTCCAGCGCGGCCGCTCGGCGTGGTGGTATCGGCGTCAGGTCTTCGGAACCATTCTCGCCGGTGTCGTTGCGGATGTGGCCGCCCACAAACTTCTCGCGCTCCGCGCGTTTGCCCTCGGCTGGTCCGCCTTGTTCCTCCTGCTTCAGTTCGGCGGGCCACTCCTGGAAGAAGCGCGGAGGGCGCTCTTCAGGCAATGGGGAACGACGTTGTGGGGCGAATCTGAGATGTTGCGGGTCTTGTGGGTCTATTACGGCATCCCGTTCGTGCTCCTGTCCTGCTCGATGTTCATGGCGATCGGCTGGATGGTTGGCCGCCTGCATCGCCGACATCTCCCTGGCGTCGTTGTCGTGTTCTCCGCGACGCTGCTGATACCGGCTGCTTTCCAGGCGCTGGAGATACGGCGCTTGCTGGGAACAGAGTTGTGGCCCGGTTGGGGATGGAGCTCGTTCCGCTGGGCGCTCCTGTTTCATGGAGTGCTCTCGATCGTGGCGTACCCGCTCTGCGTCCTTATTGGCGGTCTTTGGGGCGCGCGTACCGATGGACACGAGCTGACCAGCGACTCCGGAGCTGTTCTCGACGAATCCTAAGCCCCGTCCAACCATTCATTGCTGCTGTTCGGCGCGGATTCGCGGACGGTCAATCGATCGCGCGTACAATGCGCGTGCCTCTGCACACGTAACTCCGACTCGAGGGAGATCTGCCATGCCGACTCTCAGTCGCGTTCTTTCCCGATTCGTGATCTCCACTCTTGTGTCTGCCGCGGTCATGGCGACTGTACATGGCCAAGGGAGCAGGGAAGCGGCTGCTGGCTCGAGCGTGAGCCGGGTTGCAAAACCGGCGCTGCCCAATCCCTATCGCCTCGTGCCGGACTGGCCAACCCTTCCCGTCACCATGAAAGGGCCGAACGGCAAGAAGTGGGGAGAAGTCATCCGGGTCCACGTCGCGTCCAACGGCAACATCTGGGTCTTTCATCGCTGCTTCAACGACAAGCCGACCGGCGACGCGACGTGCCTGAATCGAGGTGACGCCAACCCGCCGATCCTGGAGTTCAATCCGGCCGGACGATTGCTCAGAAGCTTTGGCGTCGGCCTCTTCGCGCATCCGCATGGGTTCACCGTGGACAGGGACGGCAACATCTGGACAACCGATACGAACGACCAGGACACGATTCTCGGCATGCCCGCAAAGACCACGCAGGGCGTGATGATGGGGCAGACGGTCCTCAAGATCAGTCCCGAGGGAAAGCTGCTGATGACGCTTGGCAAGCCAGGTGTGGGCGGCGACGGCCCGGGCCTGTTCGATCGCCCGACCGGTGTGGCCATTGGCGCAAACGGCGACATCTTCGTGTCGGACGGTCATTCACGCAACAAGTCGAACAGCGCCCGCATCGTGAAGTTCACGAAGGACGGAAAGTTCGTCAAGGCCTGGGGACATCTCGGATCTGAGCCCGGCAATTTCCGGGAACCGCACGACCTCTATGTCGGCGGCTCGAAAGGCTATGTCTACGTCGCCGATCGTCAGAACAATCGCGTGCAGGTGTTCGATCAGGACGGCACGTTCATCGCCGCGTGGACTCAGTTCGGTCAGCCGAGCTCGGTGTATGTCGACAAGAACGCCAACATCTATGTCGGCGCCACGTACGAGAGTGTTGCTCCAGGCCAGACGGCACTGCGGCCGACGGAAGGCCCGAACGACAGGGCCATCGTGATTGGCAACGCGATTACAGGCGAACTGAAATACTTGATTCCCGATCCGGGCGACCTGAGCAAAATGACTGACACCGGCACGTCGGCATCGGGCATTGCCGTCGACGATCAGGGCAACATCTACGCGGCGGACGTGGGCTTCAACAATCTGCGGAAGTACTCGCGCGTGCGATAGACCTCGTTGCGCGAGCGTGTCAGCGGCGGAAAGATCTTCAATGGTTCAGTCACGTCGCTTCGATGGCGGCTAACCGTGTAAGCCGCACCCGATGTGACTATTTATCAGCCACGATTTCCCGACGGCAACACGCGCACATCTATACACATTCAGCAAAACAAAGTCGCGGCGTCATGGCATCGACGTTGCGGGCAGATCGCCATCCCCCAAACCAAGTGCTCGCCCGCAGTGTCGAAGGACGCACAGCATCTTTGTGTGCGCGCGCTCACATTTGTAATTCGGGAAGGACGGCGATGTCTCGTAGACCTAAGACCCCGCAAGTTCATGACGGATCGGACAATCGGCCAGCGAAGGAGTGGCGTGAGTGGGACTATCAACAGTCGAATAGTGATGCGAAGTCTCGTGCAATTGGCGCGGTACAACCGTTGCGACGGATCGGCCGCCCCATGACACGATCGCCACGCACGACGACAACGCCATTGGCACTCGCGTTGACGCTGATCGTGTCGCTGACGATGATCTCGAGCCGTTCGATCGCGCAGACGGGAGCGGCCGGGATCGCGGCGCTCTATCCAGGCGACGTTGGCATCGAGAATCACTCCGCCGTCATCTTCACCGAGCAGTTCGAAGAAGGGACCATTGCCGACGTCGTCGCGCGATGGGGTGATGCGAAGAACCCGGCCGGCATGCTGTTCACGAGCGACGTTCCGCCGGGAACCCCGGCGGGCCATGCGCTCAGCATCCCGTGGGTCGGAGGCGTCAGCAGCGGCGGACATCTCTACAAGGTGCTCAACCCTGGCGTCGACGACACGCTGTATGTCCGTTACTACATCAAGTATCCGATCGGCGGAAACTTACAGCATAACGGCATCTGGGTGGGGGGCTACAACCCGATATCGTCATGGCCAAATCCGAGAGCTGGTGAGCTGCCCAATGGCGACGACCGCTTCAGCGCCGCCGGTGAACTGCACTTTCTGACCAACGCGTTCGAGCATTACAACTACTGGATGGGCATGCACCGCGACGCGGGCGGCCCATACTGGGGCAATTTTCTGTTGAACAATCCGTCGGTCCAGGCGACGCTCGGACAGTGGGTGTGCGTCGAGCAGATGGTGAAGTTGAACAACCCGACGACGGCCTCCAACGGGGAGCACGCCCTGTGGCTGAATGGCGTGAAGGTGTCGCATCTGGGTCCCGGCTTCCCCAATGGTTTCTGGGACGGCGGGCGCTTCACGCAGAATCCGAACGGAACCCCGTTCGAGGGCTTCCAGTGGCGCAGTACCAGCGCGCTGAACATCAACTGGATCTGGCTGCAGAACTACTCGCCGAACGATGCGCCGGGCTACAGCGGCACGATGCTCTACGATCATGTCGTCGTCGCCAGGAGCTACATCGGCTGTCTCGGTTCGTCGGGCAGCGAGGTTCCCAAACCGCCGACCAGCCCGCGCGTCGTCCGATCGTCGTGATCGTGCTGGTGTCAGGCAGTGAATCGTGAACGGCAGCTTCAGTGTCAGGCAGTGAATCGTGAAAGTGTCTATGGACTGGTCGTTTTGCTGGCTGACGGGCTCCGCGTAAAATCGCGCGTTCACGATTCACTGCCTGACACCCAGGGAGAGGCACTCTGCCACATTCACGATTCACTGCCTGACACCTACCGACTGCGGTTGCGCTACACTCGGGCCGATTCGGAGGCTCTTTATGACGTTCCGTCTTGGCGCCACGGCCGCTGGTGCCGCCGCGATTCTGTCCTTGACGACCTCTGCCGCCGCCCAGGTTCTTACTCAGCGAGACGTGTCACTCCAGTTGGCGTTGACGATCGCGCAGACGGCAAGCAACGAATGTGGCGCGAACACGTCGGTCGCCGTGGTCGATCGCGCCGGCCGGTTGCGCGTGTTCCTTCAGGGCGACAACGCGAACCCCCACAACATCGAGCTCGCCCGCCGCAAGGCCTACACCGCACGCACATTTCGCCAGCCATCCTCGGCCTGGGCAAAACGCACCGAAACCGTGAATCAAGGTCAGCGCATGCTGGCCGACGTGATCCCGCTCGGTGGCGGCATGCCGATCAATATTGGTGAAGAAACGATCGGTGGCGTCGGACTGAGCGGCGCGCCTGGCGGTCAGGAGCAGGAGGAAGCCTGCGCGAAGGCCGGCATCGCCAAGGTCGCCGACCAATTGAAATAGCCCGTCGCGCCGGTGAAGTTGTAAATCGCCAACAGCAGCGGTCGATGCCGCCACGGTTGTCGTCTTAAGAGCTGTCAGCGTCAGCGGACGGATCGGGCGTTCACGATTCACTGCCTGACACCAGCACTACCGAAAGTCGTCGACGAGCATGAGATCGTTCACCGACGAGTCGACTCTCGTGTAGAACACCGAGCGGCCATCGGGCGATGCACCGAGACCGAACTCGACATTGCCGAGGTTCTCGGCGACGGTCGTCATTTTGCGCGACGCAAAGTCGAAGTACCGAAGCCGTGTTGCGCCACCCGTGCGTTCCAGGTAGTAGATTCCCGGTTCCAATACGTCGAACGCGGTGGCGATCACATCATCTGCGATCTTGATCGGGGTGCCGCCGGTCACCGGCATTCGCCATAACGGCGCCGGGTTGTTGGTGTTCTGGCCAGCCGTGTAGTAGACGTAGGCTCCATCGGTCGACTCGATCGCCATGAGGCTGTCGTCCTGTGAGACCTGGATCGCGTCACCGCCCGACACCGGGATCTTCCAGATCTTCGGACCACCTGTTCGGGTCGAGCTGAAGTAGACCCATCGGCCGTCTCGCGAGAAGGACGGAAACACATCGGTCGCAGGGTGCGAAGTGAGGTTGCGCGGCTGACCACCCTCCGCCGGGACGATCCAGATATCGCCATTGCCCTCGACACCGTTCGTGTGGAACGCAATCAGCTTGCCGTCAGGTGACCATCGTGGCCACCCCGGGTTGCTGCGCAGCGACGTGAGTTGAACCGCGTTTCCACCAGAGACATCGGCGCGCCAGACCTCGTGTTCTCCCGAGCGGGTCGATGTGAACGTCAGCTGACGTCCGTCGGGCGACACCTGTGGAACCGCATCCCGCCTCGTCGAGGAGATTGCGACCGTTGGTGGAGAGGACGCCGGAGCACCGGGAGAGGAGGTCTCGACGCGCCACACGTTGGCGTCGGTGTAGCTGCGAACGTAGGCGAGACGCGACGAATGACCAGGTTGAGCCGTTGACACGATCGGCGACAGTCCGTCCTCACCTGCGAACGGCAGGACTTCGGGTGACGCGTTACCGATGATCCCAAGTGTCCATAGCCTTTGCTTGGCGCTGAAGACGATCTCAGCGCTGTTCGGCATCCACCTGGGGTTGTATGCATACAGGTCAACCGGTGTGATCGGGCGTGGTTCACCACTCGCCGTCACACCGCTGCCTAACGCAAGCAGGTTGAGTTGTCCGGCAAATGGGGCAACTTCCCGTCGGAACACCAGCCATTTGCCGTCGGGCGAGATCGCCGGATCGTTGTCGCTGAACTGCGAGCCCCGAGTGAGCGGTCGTCTCTGGCCCGAGTCGAGTGCGACAACGAACAAGGCGTCAGGCTGTTTCTCACCGAGCGAATCGGTGACGATGAGGCATGACGAATCAGGGCACCAGGCGAGGGTCACCGGTCGCAGAAACCCACTCGGGTGGATATCGATCAGTTTTCTTTCCGGTCCTGTGAGCGGCGGCACGAGGCGCAGTTCGCTTTGTTGTCCGTCGAGCTCGCCGCGAAGAAACGCAATCCATCGCCCGTCCGGCGACCACAGAGGGCTGTAGTCGTTGGCTGGGTCGGTAGTGAGGCGCAATTGCGTGGTCGTGCCAATCTGTTGGACGTAGATGTCCTGGTTGTTGCCCGCGGGTCCCGTCCAGCTGAAAGCCACCTGATTGGCGTCTGGCGAAAAGGACGGGGAGCGGGTTACGCCGGGCAGCGACGTCATCGGGACGGCTCGAAGCGGCGTCCCGCTCCCTTGCGGCCGCCACGTCTGCCATCCCACGAATGCGATGAGCGCGAGGACGAGACTCGCTGCCACCGCCCACATCCATCGACTCCGACCGCGAACGACCGCCGGTTGCACCTGCGATCCACTGGTCACGTCGGCAGCGAGGTCCTCGAGTGCCACGTTCAGATCGGCCATCGTCTGAAAGCGGCGCGCAGGGTCCTTGCGCAGGCAGCGCAGGATCGTACGTTCAACGTCCGGCGAGACGGAGGACAGATTGCGTGGCGCCTCGGGATCGCTGTTGAGAACCTTTCCCAGCACCTCGACGCGCGAGGGAGCGTCGAACGGTCGCCGACCTGTCACCATCTCATAGAGCACGGCGCCAAAACTGAAGATGTCCGAGCGGGCATCGAGTTTGTCTCCTCGTGCCTGCTCTGGCGACATGTATGCCGCCGTGCCGACCACCGTGCCGGCGTCGGTCAATACAGCGGTCTGGGTTCGAGCGTGTGCGGCATCGGTCGATGGCTCCAGCAGCTTCGCCAGGCCGAAGTCCAGCACTTTGATGGCATCGTCGTCGGTCACGACGATGTTCGATGGCTTCAAGTCTCGATGAATGATGCCGGCTTCGTGCGCCTTCGCCAGCGCATCGGCAATCGCTGCCCCGTAGCGCAAGGCTCGCGTTACACTCAGTCCCTTGGCTGGGATGACGGCATCGAGCGTCTTCCCCGACACATACTCCATCACGATGAAGTCGATGCCCTCGTCGGAGCTGATGTCGTAGATCGTGACGATGCCAGGATGATTGAGGGCGCTGGCAGCTCTCGCTTCGAGTGCGAAGCGCTCCTTGCGAAGCGGATCGGCGACCCGGTCCTGGGGAAGAACCTTGATGGCAACTGGTCGATCGAGGTGAGTATCGTGGGCTTTGTAGACGACTCCCATGCCGCCTTCACCCAGCTTTGATTCAATCCGGTAGCGACCCAGCACGCGCCCGATCATCGACATCGTTGCGGAGAGTAGTCTATCCCCAGCTCCCTTTGATCGATTGTCTGGTTGAGAGTATTCACGGCGCTCCGACTATCGGTCTGCAGCGAGCTGCCGGAGGTGCTCGGGGGTCGTGGCCGGGAACCCGAAGAACTCGAGATATGCCGGGATTTGCTCGAACAACATATCGCTACCCGGCTGCACGCGGCAGCCACGGGCCTGCGCGGCGATCAGGAATGGCGTGATCTCCGGCGTCATGACGACCTCACCAACCCACGTGCCAGGGTCGATTCGATCGACATCGACCGGCATGGGGTCATCGTCATGCGTGCCCACCGGTGTTGCGTTGACGACGATGTCGCAACCCGATGGATTGTCGATATCAGTTGTCAGTTCGAGGCCCGGATAGAACGATGCGAGCCGGCTGGCTAACGCCTGCGCGGACCCGCGATGAATGTCGAACAGCGCGATTGCGCCGGCGCCGGCTGCCGCCAGTGATGCAGCGATCGCGGATCCCACGCCACCCGCACCGGCGACGAGCGCCCGCGCGCCTGCAAGCCGGCATCCCTTCCGCCTCAGCGCCCGAACGAAGCCTTCTCCGTCGAACAGGTCACCCTGCAGACGGCCGTTCTCCGTACGTCTCACCGCGTTGCACGCGCCCGCAATGCGTACGGCAGGCGATGTCTCGTCGAGAAGTGCCGCCGCTGCCACCTTGTGGGGCATCGTAATGAGAGCACCGCGGATGTTCGTCAGTGAGAACACCGCTGCGAGGACACTCGGAAAGTGCTCGGCGCCGCAGCCCATCGGCACGACCACGGCGTCGATGCCGGCCTGTTCGAAATACGGGTTGTAGATGAGCGGAGACTTGAACCCGCGCGTCGGAAACCCGATATGCGCGATGAGCTCTGTCGTTCCCCGAATCAACATGCTCATTCCGCCACGCGCATGCCATCACGCCTCGGTGTGCACGAGATCGACAGGCGCTGCCTCCGCACGCAGCCGCCGGTATTCGCGCTCGTCAACGGGCACAGCGCCCGGATCTCCGAGGTCGCGAAGACGCACGCGATATGTTTCGCGCGCGCTCCACGCAGCGAGCGACGCGACGACGGTCACCGCGAAGGTGATAGCGCCGATGGTTTCTGGAATGCGCGATGAGCCCGGCGGCGCAACCGCGGCGAAGAGCGCGGGCAGCAGCGCCGTCAGCATGGTGCCGAAATTCTGCGCAATCGCCATCGCCGTGACCCGCACGCGCGAGGGAAACAGCTCGGGATAAAAGCTTGGGAAGACGGCGTTGTAGCCCTGGTAGACCACTCCCCACATCACGAGCGAGATCACGATCGCGAGCGCCACGTGCCTGATGCTGATCGCGTAGAGATAGACGAAAGAGAGCAGCCCCGAGGCGAGCGCGGCGGCCACGAGCGGCGGCCGGCGGCCGACGCGATCCGACAGGTGGCCGGCAAACGGGATGACTAGCACTGCTACGCAGTTCCCGAGGACAGGAATCCACAGATACACCTCTTCCTTCATGCCGATGCCATAGCCAGGCTGCACCGCGTACGCTGCGCCGAAGATTGTCGTCACGACTGGGATGACGTTCATCAACGCCATGCACGCGACGCGCAGCATGTCTCCGCCGCTTTCGGTGAAGGCCTGGATGACTGGTGCTCTTGCGATCGTTCCGCGGGCGTGCTGCTCCGCGAACAGCGGGGTTTCCGCGACGCGGCGACGGATGATGTAACCGGCCGCAACCGCAAACACGCTGAGCAGGAATGGCAGACGCCAGCCCCAGGCCATGAATGCATCCCTTGGCATGTAGCGTGCGAGCGGCAGGAAAACGGCGGCGGCAAGGATCTGGCCGGCTTGCACGCCCTGCAAGGTGAAACTCGAATAGAGACCGCGATGGCCGAATGGCGCGTGCTCCAGAATCATCGAGCTCGAGCCGGAGATCTCGCCCGCGACCGCGAAACCCTGAATCAGGCGCAGCGCGACCAGGAGCGCTGGTGCGAGCATGCCGGCCTGCTCGTATGTCGGCAGCAGCCCGACAGCCATGGTGGAAGCACCCATCAGGATCATGCAGGCGACGAGCACCTGCTTGCGGCCTTGTGTGTCCCCCCAGTGCCCGAGGACGAATGCGCCCACGGGCCGGGCCACGTATCCCACGCCGTAAGTCGCGAGCGACGCGACGATGGCGATAGTGGGATTGGCAGATGGAAAGAACACCTGCGGGAAAACGAGCGACGCCGCCGTAGCGTAGATGAAGAAGTCGTAGTACTCCAGCGCCGAGCCGACCCAGCCGCCGGCCACGGCCCTGTGCGCCTGCGAAACCGCTGCCGGCGCGGAGCCAGTCGGGACGGCGTCGCGCCGCCTCATGCCATCAGCCATTCCCGTGGAGGCAGGTGCGAGCCGGCCAACTCTCGGTCCAGAAACGAAGTGAAGGTGTCCGTGAACGTCGGGGGAGCGTGTCGCAGTATAGTCCCGCGCGGAGGGTGGCATGAGCAGAACAGCGACAGCAGTGTTGGCGCTCGTAGTGGGCCTGGCAGCAGGCATCCCGCTGGGTGGGCGGATGATGCCGGCGTCCTCGTCGACGCCGCCAGCTGCGCTCGCCGCGGGTGCTGGAACAGGCGCGGCAGCCTCGGCGGTACCGGCCGCCGTCGGTGCGGAGGATGTCTCTGGGCCGTACGAGGTGGTCGAAGGGTGGCCGCAGGATCTCAGCACGCTTCCCGGCCACGAGAAGTGGACGTATGGCGGCGCGCGCGGAATCTTTGCCGAGAGCCCGAATCGTGTCTTTCTGCTTGGTGGCGGCGAGCTGCCGAAGATCCCTCGGCCTCAAACACGGCTGTTTCCCGAGATTGGCCCCAACGTGCAGTTTCCGCTTGCGGGATTGCCGTGGCGCAACGCGAACACGGCGTCACCGCCGGGAGCCGGCGGATCGGGCCAGGACCCGGCGAAGGGCATGGAGATCTGGCGAGGAGCGTCAGCGCCGTACCGCGAACTCGGTGTCGATTCGCGCTGGGAGCATTCAATCGTCGTCGTCAACGCCGAGGGAAAGATCATCGAGGAGTGGACGCAGTGGGACGAGCTGTTCAAGCGTCCGCACGCGGTGTACATCAGCCCGTACGACGCGGCGAAGCACGTGTGGGTGGTCGATGACCACACTCACGCGATCTACAAGTTCACCAACGACGGCAAGCAGCTCGTGCAGACAATCGGCACGCCCAACGTTCCCGGTGCCGACGGCACTCACTTCAATCGTCCAACGTTCATGGCGTGGTTGCCGGACGGGAGCTTCTACGTGGCGGATGGATACAACGGCACGCGCGTCGCGAAGTTCGATGCCGACGGCAAGTTTCAATTCGACTTCGGCAAAGCAGGCGAGCCGGGGAAGGAGACGCGTCCTGGGTACATGAACAACGTGCACGGCGTGGCTGTCGATCTCGAGACCAGGCGCGTCTTCGTCAACGATCGCGACAACCACCGTATCCAGATCTTCGATGAGAAAGGCACGTACCTCTCTGAGTGGAAGATCGCCGTCAGCCCATCGAGTCTCCATTTCGTGCAGATCGGCGCCGATCGCGCTGTTGTGACCTTCGACCGTAATACGCACAAGATGCTGAAATACGACCTCGATGGCCATCTGTTGTACGCGTGGGGAACCGTGGCCGATTTCCCCGGCACGCTGTGGGGTGTGCACGGCATGAGCACCGACCAGGAGGGCAATTTCTATGTTGCAGAGGTCGACGCGGGGCGGTTCCAGAAATTCCGCCCGCGGGCCGGCGCAAACCCCGCTTACCTGATAGGCAAGCCGGTCTACTCGGCGTGGAAGTAGCGCGGTAGGTGTCAGGCAGTGAATCGTGAACGGCCTGCAAGTAACGTGTTGCTGTCAGGCAGTGAATCGTGAACGCGTCGACGTCGCGCGCGTCTTTGCTGCTCGCTTGGCTCCCGACTTGGGCTTTCCAGGTTTGGTGCGTTTACTCGCAGATCGCTTGGTCTGGGCCGCACGAGCTTTGATGTACCGGATGCGGGCGCCAGGCCCACGTCCGGGCACGCGATACGACAGCATCACGATGCCGCTGGCCGGAAGCGTGATCTGATCGACGAGCTCGAGTCTGGTCGAGGCACCAGCAGGCAACAGGGGGATTCCCTCTCCCAGCAGCACGGGTATGAGGGCGACTTCCACCGTATCGACCAGTCGCGCGTCGAGAAGCGAACGAAAGAGGGCGCCGCCGCCAAACAGCCAGATGTCGCCGCCCGGCTGTTTCTTGAGTGCCCTGACGGCGTCAGCGGCATCATCCTTCGTGATGCGTACGCCCTTCATCGTTGTTGGCGACAAGCTCCGGGAGAACACCATGACGTCGAGCCCCTTCATCGCCCCGGTGCCGCCCTGTGCCGTCATGACCTCGTACGTCTTTCGACCCATGACGGCCGTATCGAATTCCTTGAACAGCGCGCCGAAGTCTATCGACGGATCCGACACGATCCAGTCGTAATCGCCCTTGGGGCCGGCGATGAAGCCATCGAGGCTTGCCGCTACCTGGTAACGCAGTTGTCTCATGCTGACGCTCCACGGGTGATAGACACGCTTTGGTATAACCCGGCGGCGGCAGTCTCACCACGTACTGCGTCCCAAAAGTGTGGCGTGCGAGGTCGAGACGAAGAGGGAGCGCGCCAGCCTACCGCGGACCAGCCGCTGGTTTCGTGAACTTCATCACGTCGATGGCCGTCGTGTCGTCGACCTTGGTCACCCGCAGAGTTGCAGACGGCGCCAGCTCCGTGCGCGGATTCGCGGGATTCATCTGAATCAGGAAGGGGAATTTCACACCGCTTCCGGTGTCGCGGTAGTCGTCGTAGTCGGTCTGGAAAGGGCTTTCGCCGACCGGTGTCGGCAACACCGTCACTTTGCGCAGGAGCAGGCCGGTTCGGATGTCGAAGTACAACCGTTCCGGCGTGTCTCCCTTCGGGACCCCGACGACGACGTACGCCTCGCGATTGTTGACCGTCTCGATACCTGCAACGGTCATCTGCCCGTACTGCTGTTTCAGGTGAATGGGTTCCTGGACATCGGCAGCCCGCCCGGCGCGTGCGACGTCGAGCGGGATGGCGTCGGTCACGCGGCCGTTTTGATCCTGCGACCACGCCGTCGTTCCGTCGAAACCCTGGGAGATTGAGTAAGTCGCCGTTTTGTAGACGGTCAGCGACAGGTTCGGTGCTTTGAAGTAGCGCTCCAAGACGGCCGGCGTCGGTACGGTCCCCCCCGGTCCAGTCGGGATGTACTGCGTTCCCGTGATCGAGCGGTTCGTGACCTTCTGAATGGCCTGCGCCCCGCCGAGGGCGTCGACGTACTTGCCGAGGATCATATCGACCGTTGGCAACGTCGGCCGCACCGGCAGCGTCGGCTCAAACACGGGGAAGACGGGTTTATCGGCAGGGATCGGGTGGCCGTTGTGGCACGTGTAGCAGGTGACGACCTGCCGGCCGCCGAATTGCCGCGCGTTGATGTCCATCATCATCGTGATCATCTGGCGGGCCACGGGCTTCGCCTTGACGTCCTTGTCCCACTCCCGCTCGATGTGGCAGTAGGTGCAGTCGACGCCGAGGGCCCCCTTCATAAGGTGCATTGACTGATTCAGCTCGTTCGCCGGCGTGCCCTTGAGCGCGGTGATGTTCTTGTAGACCTGCTCGGCCGTCTTGCCTTCCGAGGCCAGCGACACGCCTTGAGCGGAGGCAAGCCCCGCCAGTGTCAATATCAGCGCTGCAGCGACACCCAGAGTTCGCATGTCATCATCCTCGCTTCTCGCGTCGCGCGACGGGCTTACCTGAAGGGGTAGACCATCGCCCCGACAAAGAGGTTGAAGCTGTTCCCCTCCCACTCGTTCTCGAAGCGGCCGACCGGCGTCTCGATCACGTTATCGAACTTGGTGAAGAAGAAACCCGCGCTAGAGAAGACGCCGACCTTTTTGGCGACAGCGTACTCGACTCTGAGTTGAGGCCTGACCGCGAAGCTGTTGCTCGCGTCAACGCGGACCTCAGTGCCAGGGCCGAAGAACGTCTTATACTGATCGTTCAGCTTGATCGAGTTGAAGCTGATCCCCGCGTTGATCGACACACCGGTGGCCACGCGGCCATGTATCCACGTGTAGCCGATGCCGGCCATGAGCGGACGGATGCGAAGCTCTCCGACCTCTCTGTCGCCAGACACTCCAGACAATATGAGATCGCCCTCATACCATCCGAAACCAATCGAGGGACCGAACCCAGGCGCTGGCGCCAGGCCGAAGTTGACGCCGTACGCCGGTCCAACGTTCACCTCATCGTCAAAGGTGAAGTAGCCTCCCACCGATCCACCGATTCCAGCGCGCTTTGCGGTGTTGGCGACGATTTGAGCCGAAGCATTGGTTGCGGCTACCGTGCAGGCGAGCAGAGCACACACCAGGACGCATTTCTTCATTCACCGATCCTCATTTGCTCAAATGACATTCTGTGGATCACAGCAGAGTAACGACGTCGTCTTTCAGCGCGGCGGTCGCGCCGAGTAACTCGTTGGTACCTGTGGTGTCGCCGACGGCTCGATTCGCAGAACGCCGCCGTTCGCATCGTGATCGACCAGCACGTACAGCAGTTCGTCGGGTCCCTGGCGGACGTCGCGGATACGCATTCGCAGTGGAACGAGCAACGACTCTCGACGCAGCTCTTCGAGCTTGTCGTTGACGAGAACTCGTTCGAGGTGCCCCGTCCCGGGGATCTCGCCCGTCCGCTGTCCGCCCACGAAGATGTCGCCCTTCCACTTGGGAAGCTTGCTGCCCGTGTAGAACGTCATGCCGGAGAGCGAGATGGATGGCATCCAGTACACGACGGGCAATTCGAATCCCTCTTTCGAAAACGTCGGCGATTGCCACGGTC
>Ga0207679_10001551_pt1 | contig 14365 bp, 30 predicted proteins | sample KBSC73metaG_FD_184320 | JGI IMG/M metagenome (GOLD analysis project Ga0207679, IMG submission 184320) | Corn rhizosphere microbial communities from Kellogg Biological Station, Michigan, USA - KBS C7-3 metaG (SPAdes) (version 2) | ecosystem: Host-associated > Plants > Roots > Rhizosphere > Soil ... | reverse complement strand
GCACCGGGGCCGAGCATGTGCTACTCGAACCAGCCGCCACCGGTGCTCACCCGGTGCTCGGCCGTCATCACGTCCAGCAGGTACGTGACGCCGTACCCGCTGTTCTCCGCCACCTTGCTCACGAACGCGATGACCGCGTCCGTGTCGCCCTGCACCTCGGCAGCGATCGCGGCGAACCGGTCACGCTGCGCGGCCAGGGTCGCGGCCTTCTCCTCCTCACGGGCCTGCGCACGGAGCGCGTCCAGCTCGGCGGACTTGGCAGCGATGGCAGCCTGAATCTCGGACATGACTGTCTCCCTTCCACGCCCCGGGGCGGTCCCGGGGCGCTCGTGGTCGGGTGCGGTGTTGAGCCGCACCAGACCTAGCCGGTCTACACGTAGAACGTGTCGCCACCGGCCGGGGCGTCGAACGCTTGACCGAACATCTGCGAGAGCATGGCGCCGACGGGGTTGCGGATCATGCCCACCTTGTACGCGTGACAGGTGCGGGCGTCATCCTCGCTCTCGTGGAAGTGCGTGACCACGGTGAACGCTCCCGGGTGGTCATCCTCGCGGATGACGATCATCTGCGCCGTGCCCTTGCGGACCACGGCCGTCGCCGCCTCTTCGATCACGTCGACCTCGTCGGCCTCGGTGAGCGACAGCGTCTCCAGCACCTCAGCGAGCGTGGTGGTGGTGAGCATGGCGGTACTCCCTTCCGTCAGCGGGGCGGTCCCGCTTGACTTCTCCAACATACACGGGGGATGGGTCCCTGTCAAGCCTTCCCCAGGGATCCCTGCCATGGTATGCTGTACATGTCGCGGAAGCACCGCGACGGAAGGGAGAGCACTGCCATGGACCATGTGGCTGATCGTCGACGACCCCGACGGCTTCGACCCGGTCGGCTGGGATGCCGACCCCATCGTCACCGTGCACGACTACACGTACGAGCCGCTTGACGCGGACGTGGAGGTGTACGGGGAGGCACCGGACGGCTACGTCGGTGCGCACCGTGGCGAGATCGAAGACGCGGACGTTGACGACCCACGAGCGTGGGCCTGACAGTTCCAGTGGTGCCCGGGAGCGATCCCGGGCACTGCCGAAGCTGCCAACCATGGCGGCCCAATGAAGGGAGTAGGGCAATGGAGATCACATTCACACGGACCACTGAGTACGTGATCGACATCGACGACACGGACACGGATGCTCTGGCGGGGCTACAGCGCATCCTGACGGACGCGGGCGTGGAGGGGAGCAACCTGGTTGACCAGGTGCAAAACCTCCACAGCTTCGACCCCCAGGACGCGCTGACGGCGCTCGCCGTGAGTGACCTGTCGGACGTGTGCGGCGACTCGTACGTCACGGACGGGTGGGACTGTGACGGTCTCTCCGCACGGTGGGGCGGGGAATGGGACGACGAGGACGAGTCGGACCAGGACGAACCCACCACGGCGCCATTGATCCTCGGTGACCACATCACCGGTCAGGGATTCGTGGCGGCGTCCCTCACCTGAGAGTGGGGCCCGGGCTACGGTCCGGGCCCTTGCTCTGGCGCGAGGGACCCAGCGGTGAGCTGACCCCCCCCTCCTGGCCCCTGGCCCCCGCTCACGGTGGCCAGGGGGGGTACCAGGGCATACCAGGGCCCTAGCCGGCGTTCAACCAGGGGGGGGGGCTACCTACCCCAGCAAGGGATCACTCTGTCTCAGTTCAGTTCAGCCTTCATGATCCTTGATCATGAAGCGCCCCCCCGGGCTGAATCGGCCTACAGCCGATGAGCCACGACACAGCCCACAGCTCCCAACCCAAGATCCAAAGCCAGGCAAAGCCGGAACCGATCCGATCCGCGCCAGGGCTAATGCACAGTGGTGTGCCTGGAGCCTGACCTTCTCCCATGCCATGGCTCTTCTTCGATGTGATGAGGTCTAGTCCCTGGATCCTGTACCCTGGGTCCTGGGTCCGGCTGATGGGACTGCCTCATGAATACAGTGCATGTCGTCATGCATCTTTATACAGTGCATCTTTGGAATGATCTTGGTACAAGATGACTGATGATCAAGGAGTCCTGGTCCCTGGCACGCACGGGATCGGAGACGAACAGGTCGCGGAATCTGCACCCATGGTGCGGGCACTGGTGGTCTCCAGGCTGGAGATGATCTGGAGGGCCTGCGAACCCCACATCCTGCCGCCGCCCCCCGAAACTGAGTTCGACATCCCCCGCAAGCCCGATCCACGCTTCGTGGAGGCCGGGATACGCGTCAACGACCGCCTGATCGCCCTCTACGGGCTGCTGAAGACCAATCCAGGCCAGGAAAAGCCGGAGGAGACCACCACGGTGGAGGTGGAGCAGGCTCTGGCCCGTGTCAGGGCGCTGGAGGACCGGTTACGAACCCCGGATCAAAGCTAGGACCCTCCCCCGGTCCGTAACGCTCCTCGAAGATGTCACCGGGGGTGTCCCGGTACACCTCAATCCATAGCTTGCCCTCGATGAACCTTGATCGGTATTTCAATCCACGCCTACGGCACATAGCGTGCACTTTCACCCTGAATGCCTCCACACTGGTGTGAAAGTCATGGCCTGGAGTAAGGCCATACAAGTCGCCGTCCAGTAGGTATAGGTGCGCGTTGATGGGGTCAGGGCGATTCCATGAGATCATGGGCTTAGGGCCTGTATTCATGTGTTCACGGTAGCACATTATAGGGGGCTGTACCTCAAGAAGTATACAAGGCAGACCCATGATCAAGTACGATCCTCTGACCAGGACTTTTACCATACCTTCTATACTTTACCTAGAAAGTTCTAGTATGAAGAGGGTGTCTGATATAGGGGGGTATGGGGGGATACGTGGTAAGGGTACCCTAAAAAAAAAACGCTATAGGAGAAGAGTAGGGCGGCGCATATTAATTGCGAAGATCCGCATATGTCAGGTGAGCCTGGTCAGCGGCGTCCCTAGCATGTATCGTGGAGACCAGGGGGATGTACCCCCGGGGAGAGGGAGGAAGATCATGCGAGAAGTGACCGTAACCGAGGTTGCGGACGTTTTAGATGAAGCAGTGCGTGCCAAGGGAGAGGACTTCGTCTATGTCCCCCAGGGCACCATCTGTCAGTACCTGCACGGGACTCAGCCCGGGTGTCTGGTCGGCCATGTGCTGATCCGCCTCGGAGCCAGCGCGGGCATGCTCTCGCTTCAGGAGGGCCAGCCCGCTGACCAGGTGGACTACGACAGCCTGGGCCTGAGCATCCCCCAGAACGCCATTGACGCGCTCCAGAAGGCCCAGACGTCCCAGGACGAGGGCGACACCTGGGGCGAGGCCCGTAAGGCCTTCAGCGGCCATCTGAGCCGGTTCAATGCACCCGTCACCGTCTAGCGATACCCCCTGCCCCTCCTGTGAGGGGCAGGGGAAGGGCTGCGACGAGTGCTACGGCGAGGGAACGTACGCCGCCTACGCCACCGAGCAGATGGCCCGGCTGGCTCTCTTCCTGGCCGAACGAGGGATCATCAGCAGAAGCGAAGGAAACATAGGATGATCACACCAGCGAAGCTGGGATGGATGGCTGGGATTGTTGATCTCAAGGGCAAGATCTACACCAAGAAGAACCAGCAGCGAGCCACCCCCCAGTACGTGCTCATGGTCGAGTCCCGGTACCCCGGCATCATCCGGGAGATGGGTGCCATGGTTGGCACCAAACCGGAGGCCATGACCTCCAAGCCGATGAAGGACTTCATGCGGCGAGGTTGTGCCGAGCACTGCGCCGAGCCCCACGTGCACGTCAACGACGACCGCACCATGCCGCAGGTCTACCGGTGGACCATCACCGGGGTGGCTCTGGGCATCGTGCTGGACACCCTGGAGCCCCTCCTGACCCAGGACAAGGGCTTCCGGGAGGTTGTGGATGAGGTGCTGGACGGTGCCGTGATGGAAGGCCAGGGGGCGACTGCGGTCATGGCCGCCGTCAACAGGTTGATCACTCTGGGTTGGCCCATGCCCGAGCAAATTTCACGTGTCCTAGAACGGAAGGAATTGGCACTTCGGGTGCTGACTGACGGAGGAAGAAATGTCGGAGAAAGTCAAGACTAACTATCTCACACCCCTGGGAACATTCCGAGGGGAATTCGATCACAATGCTGTTGATCCGACCTGGATCTTTATCCATGATCTGCGGGTCAAGAATGGAATTGGCATCGACGAACTTTCAAGAGTCGTTGAATGTGGGTCTTCCACAATTTCCAAGGGGGAACGTGGAGGGCATGTCTCAATAGCAGTCGTCCGGAAGGTTCTTCAGGCATTCGGATATGACCTGAAGATTGTTCCTAAAGAGGAGATGAATGATGTCTGACAAGCTCCCTGAAGGGCGGCAACTTGGTTACCAGTTCGGTGCCCGACCGGGCGAGACAGACCCTATTTGGGAGCTGATCCGAGAGGAACGACTCAGCCGCCGACTCACCATTGAACAGGTTGGCACCATGGCCGGCGTGGCCGGTTCCACGGTGTCCCGTGGCGAGCGTGGCTACGAGGTCTGGCTGTCCAAGACCCGGGTGGTTGCTCAGGCTCTGGGCATCACCATCGCCACCATCACCACACCACACCAGGGCGACGGAGACATCGAATGAGAGTCATTACCACTGGGTGGAGACACTGGACCGGATCAACGATAAATGTAAATCGATTGCACCTGGTTCTTGATCACATCCTGACCCTCGCCTCCATCGGTGGACACCGAGAGATCCAGTTCATCCACGGGGACGGCGCTGGCGCAGACCAGGAGACCCAACAGTGGTGGTCTGTCAACGCCCCGATGCGTCTGGGCGTGGAACTGCCGGAGCCCCTCAAATTCCCAGCCGACTGGGTCCACTACGGCAAGGCTGCCGGGCCGCTGCGTAACGCAGCCATGGTGACCGCTGGAGCGGACCTGTGTGTGGCGTTCATGCACCCGACAAGCAAAGAAACGGTGGATTGCCGTGACAAGGCGAAGCGGGCGAGGATTTTGACATTACAGGTCGACTGGGTCGATGACCCGTTGCACGTACCACCGTTGCTACGAAAGGAACCTGATGCCCTCCCCTTCCCGAGAGCCGCGTAGTTGCGGCGCTGCAACTAGCTTCCGTCTTGAACGGGTGGAAGGTGATCTTTATGCTTGGTCCGACGGGAGGGATATCTCCCTGGAAACGGTGGAGTCGCTACGCGACCGAATCCAAGAACTGAACGGAGGCACCAATGGACCGGAGTTGGGAGGAAGTGCTCTGGGATCAGATTGATGCGGAGGTGGGGCCGAACAAGATCGTGCTGGTGAGTTCTGTGATCACCAGGATCATGCGGGACACCCTGACCGAGCTAGCGAACACGCGGCGCCTGTCCGCTGTGGCGCTGGTTGAGTCTGGTGAGTTTTCGACCACCAAGCTGGCCGAGACGATCGGTGCCCGCCCGGGGACCGTGGCCCGGCTCGTGGAGGAGGGTCGCAGGCTTCGACGTCGCGAGCAAGAAGCGGCCTAGGGGTCTTCTCATCCCCAGGGATGGGGGGGTAAGGTTGATGGACGTTCAACAAGGCCCCGGCCCGGTCGGTGACCACCAAATCCCGGCCGGGTCGTGGGAACGACGGAGGAGTAATGGACCGCACGCCCCTTGATGCCCAGACGTACCAACGGGTACGGGACACCATCGTGGAGGCGATCCACAAAGGCAAGGACGTGGTGGAGGAGCTTCACCGTAATGATCTCCTCCTCACCAGGGCGCGGGACAGGGTGATCCGCCTCCAGGCCATGAACTACCTGGTTCGCCAGGTGCAGTCCTGGCGGCCGGCTGAGTTCCTTCGACGCAAGTACAGTGCCGAACACTCAGCCACCCCGAAAGACATGTACGTCTGCATTTTGGAGTTTCTCGAAGAGCACGTTGAGACATGGGAGAGGGATCGATGAACCTTCATACGTTTTACGACGCCGATGAGCACCGGACCAAGTACTGGATCTTTTGCTCCAAGTGTGGCACCCGGTACCACATCTGCACCAGTCCACAAGCCGCTCTCCGGTCGGCCACCCGTAAAGGGTTCGACCTGGAGACCGGTACGTGCAAGGTATGTCACGTGATGGAATCCATGCAGCCGCTGATCGAGAAGAGGTCCGCCGCGTGAAGACATTCACTGTAGCCATCACGGCCTGGATCACTAAGGGCCGCCGGATCACGTACTACTCGGTTGAGGCCGAGTACATGGGTGTGGTCAGCGAGGAAAACTCCTCCAACCGGGTTCTCAGCTTCTACAACGAAGAAGATGAGCTTGTTGCCGCCTTCGCGGACTGGGACACGGCCTGGGAGGGCCAGAGCGCTCGCATCCTCGGCACTGAAGAGGAACCTGACGTCGAAGGCACCGGGGCCGACCTCAAGGACATCAAGGAAGCGGAGGCACAGATGGCGGTCGAAGGAGAGTGAACGCGTACTGCACCAACTACGCCACCTGCCACGGTGTTGTCCTGGACTGGTCGTACGACTATCCCAGCGATGACATGTTGCGGGCTCGTGGTTGGCGTGTGTGGCGGGGGGAGTCCCTCACCGGGCTCCCCCTGGATGTCAAGTACTGCAACAAGTGCGTGAAGTCCAATAGGCCGATCCCGGCCGAGGTCCTGGAAGGCCAGGAGGAGCTGTTCTGATGAGGCTCCTACGCGAATACGCCCGGGCGTACCGGGACTGCTTCTGGTGGCTGTACCGCTGGTGCCCACCGTGGCGCTGGCTGCTCGGAGCAGCATTCCTGGATCCACGCCAGTGGGTCGAGTTGAAGTTTCTCATGAAGGGAACACAAGGGTGAGTAAAGAAGTGTCTGTACCCGTGGTCGAGGCGGTCCTGTTCGAGCCCGTGCCGGGTCTCACCCCGGCCGACCTGGTCGAGTTTGGAGCCCTTGGGCGGGAGCTGGGGCTTGGTACGTTGGAGACCAGGGCGTTGACCCAGGAACTCCAGGAAATCGCCACCAGGGCGGTCATGGCGGCCGTTCCGAAGGCCTTCGAGCGGGTCCGTAAGGTCCAGGAGGCCCGACTGGCTGAGCTGGTCATGCGGGTCCGGATGCAGGCCAACGTGATGGGCTTCGTGAGCCGGGATACCGTGCTGACACTCATCTCTCAGGTCATGAACCAGGCACCGAGGAACTAACTATGCCAGTACCAGGTAAGCACGACGATGAGCCCCGTACCGAGGTCCAGGGTGACCTGTACGGGGCCTGGCAGGACGCCAGGGAGCAGGCCATGGCGTGGGGTCAGCGTGCTGCCGACCTCCGGGCCAAGCTGGAGGACCAGATGGGGGACAGTACGGGGGGTCTGGTCAACGGCAGGCTGGTGGTGACGTACCGGTACAAGGACAAGTACGCGGTGGCGGCCCTGGTTCGGGACAACCCGGAGCTGACCAAGCACTACATGAAGAGAAGGGAAGTTGAGGAACTTGACATCGAATCATTTGCACTCGTACATGGAGACATCGCTAACAAATATCGTGTCCGAGAGTTCCGCGTTGCCGGAGGAGAGGAGCCAGACGGTGCCGAACGCTAACATGATCCGCCGAGTGGTCCAGCGGATCCAGAACCATCTGGACCAATGGGACCAGGAAATTTGGGCCGGAGTCAGGGAATATGACAACGACGAGGATTACGAGGCCGCTGTCGCAAACCTGAAGGAGGCACTGTTCCACTTCACTCAAGGGGGCGAAGACCGTCTCCTATTCAGTGACGCGATCATTCCCGAAGGTGTCTGTGGCACCAAGTTCTGCTTCGCAGGGCATGCCGTCCTGGAAGCCGGGGATGCCATCGTCTTCGATCTGGACGACCTCGGCTACGCCGACATAGTGCGCACCCCGGAGGGAAACTACGTCGGCCTGGAGTGCCGGGCCCGGGACCTTCTGGGTCTCACCGAGGAACAGTCTGATTGTCTATTTGACGGTGTGGCTGGGGCAGGGAACTGGGAGGCCTACAAGCGCCTGGTGACCGCCCAGACCGGGGTGGACCTTAGTGACATATGAGCAGAACCAGCTCATCAGTCATGGCCTGTACATCATCGGCGGGTCACTGATGATCGCGTTTGGTTTGCTGCTCCTGATTGAGGTCCTGGTCGGGAGGGGCAGGCGATGATCATTAGAGCGTATGGAGAGCCAGCGCCACAGGGCAGTAAGCGTGCCGTCAACCGTGGCAACGCGAACCGTGCTGTGACCATTGTGGACAGTAGCCCCAAGCTGGCCCCCTGGCGCTCCGATGTCATAGCAGCGGCACGGGAAGTTTTGACCAGACAGATGCTCGCCTGTCTCGACGGGCCGATCATCGCCAGGATGGTGTTCAGCTTCCGAAGGCCCAAGACGATCAAGTTCAGCAAGAGGCCGTTCCCCAGCGTGTACCCCGACCTGTCCAAGCTGTGTCGGTCCACAGAGGACGCACTGAAGGCAGCGGGGGCCATCGCTGATGACTCACTGATAGTGGAATACACCAGACTTGCCAAGGTCTACTGCGGCGAGGATGAGGACTCCCTGGAGACGCCGGGGGCGTACATCATCATTGCCAAACTAGAGCCACGAGAAGGGATTGGGAGATGAGTGATGAGAAACTTGTACTTGCAGGCGAGATTCTGGACATACTCCATGATGTATGGCCGAAACCATCTCATGCCACCGTTCACCTTGAATCACACCAGTGGATCCGGCTTCGTCGCATCCTTCTGGACACGATTGGTGAGCTGGTGGAAGAGCGACCGGTACAACCCAGCAATCCTGTGGGACTTCCTGGCTCCGAGGATACAGTCGTCATCCCAGCGATACGAGAAGGTCATCCGCCGCTATCAACACGTCGGACGCCACCGTGGCCAGTATCGACAGACCAGGGCTGGAATTCGACGTATGAGAGAACAGTCATTAGACCTCCTGGAGAAGGAACGCGCTTTCCAAGAGCTGATGGCCGGTCCGTCGACTGAACCCATCGCCCACGTTCCTGGTTCCCGGGCCTACCGCAAGCTGGCCTGGTCCAGATTGAACCATGAGGCGACCAAGGTGCGGTCCAGGTACTACCCAGGAGACCCGACGTGAGCCGGTGCAGGAATTGTGGAGACGCGCGACACGTGACTCAGCAGTGCAAGACCTACGGTCCCTGGTTCCCGGAGCCCGGCAAGACGAAGGCTGACTACGCCAAGGAGGAGGAGCGCATCTCCAGCTTGGTAGCCGTCGACATTCTCCACGAACACGAATTGGGTCATCTCCATGACGAATGAGAGCCCATACCTGTGGCCGGGCAACAACTGTGACGGGCACACCGGCCGCCGGCACCTTTGGGTGAGGGTCAAGCACTGGTCCTGGCGACACCCATTCAAGGGCGAGGTCCTGTGGCGCTGTCCAGGCTGCGGTGACTGGCGCCCCGATGGGAGCTACCCCGATGAGTGAGGCCGAGTACCACCGACAGCAAGCCCAAGAAACTTTGGAGGCCAAGCGGGAGGAGCGCAGGAGGGCTCGCGCCTATGTCCAGGGGGAGTACCAGCGTCATGGCCTAAGCGAGGAGGAGCGTGACGAGATTCTGGCCATGCTGGGGATCGCTACCGACGTGGATATTGATAGCCCCGGTTATGGTGCGGCTCTGGGGACGACCAGTCGGGGATTGGTAAAGTACGCGGGGAAATCTGTAGTACCTCGCACACCGCCATCGCGAGCTTCATAGCCCTAGAGTGACACCACCACTGATCCCGGGCAGCAACGGTGAACCCGAAACTGAACCCGGGATCACGTGTCTCTACATGAGGGTCGGTGTACCACCAGTGTCGCTCGCACTGGTACTCCATGGTCCGCAGGGCCCGTTCCGCGCCCTCAGCGGGGCACTGGAACTCGTAGTGGCGGGTGGTGGTCACTGGGGAGCCACCGGAACTCCTGATGTCGGACCGACCGTGTCAGGGGTTTGTAGCGGGGGGTCAGGCAATGGGGGGGGTTGCACGAGCAACGCCAGGGCCTGAACCTTCTCGTTCAGCTTCTGGTTCAGCTCGATCTGCTCACTGAGACGGCCGTTGGCCATGGTTTCAACCCGGTCGACTTTGTTGTGCAGGCTGTATCCGAACAGGCCACCAACGACCAGGATGATGCCGCCGACAGCGGAGAGGATGGCGCCCACATCTTTGTTGTTGAGCGCCAGTACAGTGACTGAGGTCATGAGCATGGCCGCCAGTCCCAGAACCACGATGGCCTGAGGCCATGTGAGCTGGGCCTTTGGGGGGTCCTGGTATGGCATCACATGATCCAGTCTGGGTCATGATCGTTGGGTAAGCAACGTTCACTCGGGACTTGCAACTCCGGACAAATTGATCGTGTAGTTGGCCGGAGAAGGGGCCGGACCAGAACCGCCACCACCGGCAGGCCACGGCTGCGGATTGGTGTCATACATAGACCCAGACAGCGTGGTCAGCGTGACCGATTTCAGGCCAAGCGCCTTGTGCGCATTCCACTGATCCAGGCTTAGGCCATAAGCGGCAATCTTGCCGCTGGGTGCCGTCGCCCCGGTCACCAGATAGATGCTTTGGCTGTCGTCGCTTGCCAGGAAGTAGGGCATGTCTTCATCCTCAGTGGAAGAGCCGTACGGGTCGTAAATCGCCATGCGATTGCTGGTGACGTAGTCAGTGCGGAAGCTGATGTGGATGTGCCCCCGGTCGCTGGAGTTGTAGCGAGTGTGGTTGGGCTGCCACGAGTCATGGAAACAGTTGTTGGCCGAGTCGGTCCAGTTCATGTATTTGATCGGCTCGGTACCGGGCACATTCGAGTTCTTGTCGTTGAATATGCGGCCACCGAGGTCAATCAGATCAAGGCCCTCCCCCCCCATGATGTCAATGGCCATCACGTATGGGTACGGCTGCACTCCAGGCCAGGGGGTGTGACTGTAAGGGCAGTGGTCCTCTGGTGGCGTGGCGGTCAAATGAGACTGGTCTCCGATGCCCGCAGTGGGACCCGTGTACCCGTGCCGTTGCAGGGTGGCGATGAAGTCGTTGATGGGCTGGCAGTTCTTCCACGGCTTCCCGTCGTTGACCCAACCCTGGTACGTGGTGACAGTCATTTCGGCGCCCGGTGGTGACAGTCACACCAGCTACCGCCAGGGCACTTGTCGTGCTCCCGGTCCTTGCATGGCCCACAGATGAAGTTCATGACTCCCCTTCGATGGAGCCTTGGGTTGGATCTTGGTGGCGACTCCAAGACACAGTATGAGGCCATCCCTAGGAAAGGTGAAGGGGCAACCCGACGGAGGTAGGGCTGCCCCTTCAAGGAGGAGGAGGGGGATCTTCTCTTCCCCTCCAGTCTAACGCCTACATCACGCCGGACTCACCACTCCGCCGTTATCCCATACGTTGCCAGACCAGACGTTGCCGGTGCGCCCGGTGGCGAAGTCGGTGATCGGTCCGAAGGCACCACACTTGCCATTGGCGCCCCGCTGGAACACGTTCTCCGTGAACACCTGGTTAGTGGCGTTGGTCGGGTCTGAACTGAACGGCTTACCGCTGGTCGCACCGCCGTAGGCACAGAAGCTGTCAGTCGGTGAGGCAAGGAACAGGTTGCGCCGGATGGTGTTGTTCTTGATCGGTGCGAAGTCCGGGTACCCGGTCAGGTCAGCCGAGCACCCCAACGTGGTGGTGTCATCCACGATCGGGAAGTCACACACCAACACGTTGTGGGTGGCCATGGTGCCCTGCTCCTCGCGTAGCCCCGACCCGTGCTGCGCGCCCTGTAACTGCTGGCCGTGCAGCCACGAGTCGGTGACCGTGCAAGTACGGGCGCAGTACATCGAACGGTTCCCACCACGAACCTCAACCCGCAGTGCGGTGAAGTTGTGGTCACCAATGCACAAGCACTGGTCCCGCGCACCGTTGACTACCGTTGAGTCGCTGATGGTGAACGACGCCGACGAGGTGGCCGAGTCGGTGATGTCGGTCCCGTTGAACATCGAGAACTGGATCACCACGTTGGCCGCGCGGATGTCAAGCGTTGCGCAGGTCACCAGCTTGTGGTCAATGACGGTCCCGGCGACGGTGATGGTGCATGACCCGGTGTACGCGGTTAGCACCGCGCTGGCCGGGACGCCAGTGTTGCCAGGCCCTGGCCAGCAACCGCCCCACAGGTCAGCTCCACCGGGCACGTTGGTGCCGGCTACCGGGCAGCCAGCCGGGCTAGGAGACGGGGACGGGCTGGGTGTGGTGGGTGTCGGTGATGGCGTGGTTGGGGTCGGTGAGGGTGTCGTGGGGGTTGGTGACGGGCTTGGCGACGGGGAGGGTGATGGGCTTGGGCTTGGCGACGGGGAGGGGCTCGGGGACGGCAAGGGATTGGTCACCGCCACACAGTCAGTCAGCCAGTTCTTCGCCCGGGTCGACAGGCCTTGAGTGCCGGCCGCGACGCGGGCCTTGCACCAGGCGTTGAGTTCGTCCCCGGACAGGTTGGGCACGATGAGGTCGACCGGGGTGGCAGCGGTGGGCTGCTCCTTAGCAGAAGCATGGTACGTAATGGCCCACGTGGTTGCTGCCACGAACAGGATGATGGCGGCCATGAGGAAGCGGACCGGGAACGTGCTAGGTGCTCGATGTGATCGCACCGGCCTATCTGGTTCCATGATCTTTCTCCTTACCTAGCGGGCATCCCCTTGTCCGGGCTGCCCCGAGCTGTTTTGTCCTGCCTGGCGGTACAACCATGTTCTCTCAGGCAAGTGACTCATGATCAGGCCCTCACGGCAAGCAATCTCGGCAATGCCCACGATGTACAGCCAGTCCTCATTGCTGAATGGGCCGGGCTGCGAGTCGTGGAACCCCACCCGTTGGGCCAGCTCGGTCTTGACCAGGTGGCCCATAGTGGTGTGGTGAGGCGTACACGGCTTGAACTCCAGGCCAAAGTGACCAAGCGGGTCGGGGCCGTCAAACCACGAGTAGACATACACAGCACCCGTCTCCAACGCGTGGTTGAGAAGCTTTTCCAGGTGCTCGGGATACCACTCGTCATCCGAGTCGAGCCAAGCAATCCACTCTGTCTGCACGGCCTGGAGCAGGGTACGACGTGTCCAGCCTGCGCCCTTGGCTCCAACATCATTTACTACCAGGATCGCGTCAGGCTGGCGGGACTGCTGAAGGACACTTTGGATGGCCATCGGCAACCACGTCTTAGTCCGAGCTGGATGCGACGCGATACATACCGTGACTCCGGGACGTAATCTGATGCGCTTCCGACTCCGGTCGAATGCCTCCATGGCCTTCTCTAGGGGCTCATCCTCTTCATAGAAGTCGTCGCTTATCCGTGTGGGTGAAGGATCCAATCCTGGTGCCATGTCAGTCTCGTGTTCCATTTGACCTTCCCCTCCCATAGCCTCAGCAACACCGGCAGGCTCAACTGGTCCTGGTGGGACCAATTAAGAATCTCGTCCCACCACAGATGGGACAGTTCGATGACCTCTGGTGTATGACGACGGACATTGACCCCAGTTGCAAACAGACCCCATCCGGGCGGATGGAAGTCACGGTAATGGTTGGCTTGGGCGAGGATGGAGGGGCCGTCGTATCGCCAGGTGAGGGTTGCACTGTAATCAGCCTCCGGGTAGATACAGTTCCGGGACGGGTGTGGTACACAGGCCCAGTCATCATCACCGAGGGCCGCAAGGGCCTTTTCCTCGAACCCAGGATGAGGCTCCACTGATCCATCGAGCCAGATAGATATCTCAACTGAGTTGGAGGTGTGCGCCGGCCACTCGTCATCTACATAGAAGTCCAGCCAGTCGGGATGGCACTTCCAATATTTGTGGTTCAGCATCGGCACCACGATTGTCGGATCCCCATGGGGGGAATCGAAGTGGTGCGGAACCACAATGGGCCACCATCCCATCTGCTCAGCCTCAGTAGCGGTCTGCTCTGAGTCAGTGAACATGATGGGGGTACGACTGAACCCGGTCGCCGCGATGGGTTTAGGGTGGTCGTAGTTGCCGTAGATGGCGCTGTAAGCCTGAACGATCACGGCTTGTACCAGTTCACCGTGTCCTCAATGAGCGCCGGGGTGAACTCAGGGTGCCAGTCCAGCTTGTCCCAGCCCTCACCCCTAGCGCAGATGGAGGTCTCCTCGGTCTCCCCCGCACGCATGGGAAGGAACTCCACATTGGACGCAGGCTGACCGCACATCCGGTTCACCATGTACGCGAACGCGCGTACGGTCACCGGGTTACCGGTGCCTGCGTCAAAAACCTCATCGTCGCCGAATCCGGTAGCGTCCACCAGCATCCGTGCCACGTCGTCGACATAGATAGGGTCGATGGTCTGTAGCCCGTTTCCAAAGATGGGCAGAGGTAGACCTCTCCAGGCCCGGGTGGCGAAGGTGGGGAGGAACTTCTGCGGGTGCCCATTGCCATACTTCTGCCCCGCTCCATAGACGTTGAAGGCCCT
>Ga0207679_10001550_pt1 | contig 14366 bp, 11 predicted proteins | sample KBSC73metaG_FD_184320 | JGI IMG/M metagenome (GOLD analysis project Ga0207679, IMG submission 184320) | Corn rhizosphere microbial communities from Kellogg Biological Station, Michigan, USA - KBS C7-3 metaG (SPAdes) (version 2) | ecosystem: Host-associated > Plants > Roots > Rhizosphere > Soil ... | reverse complement strand
CGCCACATCGACTGCGCCCGCGCGGCAATCGTCGCGCGATCCGGCAGCCGGCGCGACGCCGGATACAGCGGCTCGAGCGGACCGAGGCAGTTCTCGCAGATCGCGATCGGTGCCGCGTCGTTCTCGGTGCCGCACAGCTTGCACCGCTGCGCATACGGCCGCAGCGCGTCAGTTGTATTCACACGCTCCGGAGCAGTGCTCGCAGCGTCGGGAAGGATCGAAGTCATTGCGTAGGGACTACGTCGAAGAAGTCGAAAACTGTAAACCGTGAACGCGGGAACCCACGAACCCACGAACCCACGAACCCACGAACCAACTCACCATCAGTACTTCGGAACGGAAGGATCGACCTCATCGCTCCACCTCAGAATGCCGCCGGAGAGATTCCACACCTTCTTGAATCCCGCCGCTTGCAGCTGCCGCACCGCCTTCGCGCTGCGGCCACCCATCTTGCACGTCACGACGATGTCGCGCGCGCTGTCGAACGTCGCCAGCGATTCCGTGAACGCCCCGAGCGGCACGAGCCGCGCGCCAGGGATCTTCGCGATCGCCCACTCGTGCGGCTCGCGCACGTCGATCAGGTCGAAGTCGTCTCGCCGCTGTTGCTTCGCCGCCAGTTCGGCCGGCGTGATCTCCGGGATGCCGTGCGGGTCCTGTTCCGGATCGCCGCCGATGCCGCAGAACTGGTCGTAGTCGATCAGCTCGCGAATCTCGTGCGTGCCGCATGCCGGACATTCGGGATTTTTGCGCAACCGCATCGTGCGGAACTGCATCGAGAGCGCGTCGATCAACAGCAGCCGTCCGATCAGCGGCTCGCCGATGCCGAGCAGCAGCTTGATCCCTTCCGTCGCCTGGATCGTGCCGACGAGTCCCGGCAGCACGCCGAGCACGCCGCCCTCCGCGCAGCTCGGCACCAGTCCCGGTGGCGGCGGCTCCGGATAGAGGCAGCGGTAGCATGGCCCGTCTTCCGTCGCGAACACCGACGACTGCCCCTCGAATCGGTAGATGCTGCCGTACACGTTCGGCTTGCCGAGCAGCACGCACGCGTCGTTCGTGAGATAGCGCGTCGCGAAGTTGTCCGTGCCGTCGATGACGATGTCGTAGTCGCGCATGATCTCGAGCGCGTTCTCGCTCGTCAGTCGCGTCTCGTAGCCCTCGACGTGCACGTGCGGGTTCATGTCCTTCAGCCGGTCGCGCGCCGATTCCAGCTTCGGCCGGCCGACGTCCTTCGAGCCGTGCACGATCTGTCGCTGAAGATTCGTCACGTCCACGACGTCGAAGTCGACGAGCCCGATTGTGCCCACCCCCGCCGCCGCGAGATACAGCGCGAGCGGCGAACCGAGCCCGCCCGCGCCGATCAGCAGCACGCGCGACGCCTTGAGCCGTTGCTGTCCTTCCAGCGCGACCTCCGGCAGGATGAGGTGCCGGCTGTACCGGAGGATCTCATCCGACGACAGCTCCTCGAGCTGCGTCGCGAGCGGTTCGGTGGCGATCGCCATGGCGTCAGCCTCCCGCGATCGCGGGCACGACGGTGAGCTCGTCGCCGTCGGCCACCGGCGCATCGAAGCCGCCGTTGAACCGGATGTCTTCGTCGTTCAGATAGAACGTCACGAACGGATATGGCTGTCCCGTCTCGTCACGCAGCCGCGGCGCGAGGTTCGGGTAGCGCGTCGCCACGTCGGCCACCACCGCGCCGACCGTCTCGCCGGTCGATTCGATCGCGCGTCCGTCGGCCAGCTTGGCCAGCACGGTGGGGAGAAAGAGCGTTACTGCCATGACGAATCTCCGATGGAGAAAGAGGAAATCGTGCGAAGCGCGACGGTGCGGCGTGTCATCCTATGCCGCCCCTGCCGTTGCTGGAGCGTCCTCGCAGTCGTGGTGCACCACGAGGCTCCGGCCTTCCACCTGCGCTGAGTTCACGAACGTGTCCGCGCCGACGCCGTGCTGGAGCCACGTCGTACGCATGGCTTCTGCCACAGCCGGTGCCTGTCGCTCGGGCGCGATCGCGACGAGCGTCGATCCCGACCCGCTCAGCGTCGCGCCGAGCGCCCCCGCCGCGGTGGCAGCGGCGCATACCTCGTCGTAGCCGAGCATCAGTGACCGCCGATACGGCACGTGCAGCACGTCGTCCAGCGCGACGCGGAGTGTGTCGCCATCACCCGTCGCGAGCCCGTGCACGAGCGCGGCACTCAACGCGGCCGCGCGCGTCGCCGTGCGATGCGGCAGCTCGCGCGGCAGCACCGCGCGCGCGTCGCGCGTCATCACCTCGAAGTCGGGCACCGCGAACACGAGCGTCAGTCCGCGCGCCACCGTCAACGGGACGACGCGTGCCGGGCTGCCCGGCACGACGAGCACGAAGCCCCCGTGGATCGCCGCCGCCACGTTGTCCGGATGACCTTCCACCTCGGCGCACACGTCGAGCAGCTGTTCGTCGGACAGTGAGAAGCCACAGATCCCCGTCGCTGCTACCGCACCCGCCACCACGGCGGCGGCCGACGATCCCAGTCCCCGCGCCACCGGGATGTTGGAGCTGACGCGAACGCGCAGGGCGCGCGGTGCCTCGCGCTTCGCTGCCTTGCACGCCGCGCGCAGCCCGACGACGATCCAGTCCTCGTCCGGCGCGACGTCGAGCCCGGTGAGCGCACCACCTCGCTGGATGTGCGTCGTCGCATCCGGCTCGCGCTGCGCCACCACCGATGCCGTGAGGCAACGGTCCACCGCGGCACCGATGCAGTCGAAGCCGGCGCCGAGGTTCGCCGTCGACCCGGGCACGCGTACGACCGCACGCGCCCTCACGCGCACCCCCGTTCGGAGGTGGCGCGCGGACGGCGCGCGGCCACGTGTGTGCGGCGAGAGCGGTGCACGGGCGTCACCCGATTACTTCTCGACCGGAAGGCGGACCGAGTTGCCCCACTCCGTCCAGCTGCCGTCGTAGTTCCGCACCTTGTCGTAGCCGAGGAGATAGGTCAGCACGAACCAGGTGTGGCTCGAGCGCTCACCGATCCGGCAGTAGGCGATGACGTCGTCGCCCTTCTTCAGGCCGGCCTCGCCTTCATAGATGGCGCGCAGCTCGTCAGCCGCCTTGAACGTGCCATCGGGGTTTGCGGCGCGGGCCCACGGAACGCTCTTCGCGCCCGGGACATGGCCACCACGCAGCACGCCCTCCTGCGGATACTCCGGCATGTGCGTCTTCTTGCCGCTGAACTCGTCCGGCGAACGCACGTCGATGAGCGGTTTCTTCTCCTTGCTGTGCGCGAGCGTCTCGTCCTTGAACGCGCGGATCGTCGAGTCGTCGCGCTCCTTGGCGACGTACTGCGTCGGCGCGAACTTCGGCACGTCGGTCGAGAACGGACGGCCTTCCTCCTCCCACTTCGAGCGTCCGCCGTCGATGACCTTCGCGTTCGTGAAGCCGAACAGCTGGAACACCCAGAACGCGTACGTCGCCCACCAGTTGTTCTTGTCGCCGTAGAACACGACTGTCGTCGAGTCGTCGATGCCCAGCCGGCGCAGCAACGTCTGGAACTGCTCCTTCGACACGTAGTCGCGCACGAGCGAATCGTTCAGGTCCGTGTGCCAGTCGATCTTCTGGGCACCGGGGATGTGCCCGAGATCGTAGAGCAGCACGTCCTCGTCGCTCTCGAGGATGCGCACCTTCGGATCGTTCAGATGCTGCGCCACCCACTCGGTGGTAACCAGCACGTCGGGCTTGACGTAGCCCTTCTCGGCAACGGTGGGGGAAGCAGGCTCGGTAGTGGTGCTCATGGTGGTGCCTCGGTGAAAGGTCGTCGAGCGATGATCGGTGCTCGTTGAGGCTGCTGCTATGAAAACGGCCGCCTCGAACCGAGCGGCCGGGTGGTCCCGTTGGGTGTCGGAGCGTTCTAGCCTCGCCCCTCGTCTCCCGGCCGCAGTGCCATTCCAGGGCGACAGCCCCGAATCGGACACATGCACATCCCGATCGGGATGCATGTGCATCCGGATCCCGGCGCGCCGATGCGCTTCTCGGCGCGCACGGCGACCCGCGCGCTGGCGGCGCGTGGGCGGAACGTGACGGAGATCGGCGGACGAGTCATGGGATGCGAGCGCAGCAGCGAAAAGAGGCAGTTATGGATACAAAAAAAGCCGGGCGTGCAGCGCCGCCAGGCGAGTCGCTTTTTAGCTCGTTGTTTAACGTGGCGGCAAGAGGCGGCAAATCACCACGAGTTTCGGTTGTCCGTTCAGTCTATGGCGGGTCCTCCGCAGCGTCAAGCCCTGCGACGAGGTATGTCGCACGCGCGACCGCCGAAATCCGGGTCGCTGCGCGGGCGCCGTGTCCGCGCTCGTCACGTGACTGGCGGACGTCGTCCCGAGGTCGTTGCAGTGTGCGGCGACCTTCAGTTCCGAACGCCGATGTGAGTCATCGATCGCCGCATGCGTGTCTCGCGGGCGACCCTGGGCAGGCGTACATTTTCGCGCATCGTCGTCATTCCGTCATCCCCTGCCCGACGACCCATTCGCTCTACTCGATCTCGCGGTGACCCGACCGTTACGACACGGCCAGGCGTCGCTGCGTTTCACCGATCACGTTTCTCTTGCCTGGCTTCGCCGCGCTCGGGCGGCGGAGCACCGTGCGGCGCTGGCCGACGGCGCCAACTTCAATCGAGAAGCACATTCATGAGGATATCACGTTTCATAGTGGGCGCGGCCGCGGCCCTCCTCGTCATTCTCCCAGGGCGCATCTCCGCCCAGGGCATCACCACCGGCGCCATTGCCGGACGGGTGACCGATGAAGCGGGGCAACCCCTCGCGTCGGCGCAGATCGTCATTCGCAACCGGAACACCGGCTTCACGGCCGGGACGATGACGCGCGACGACGGTCGCTATCGTGTGCAGAACCTCGAACCCGGCGGCCCTTACACCGTCACCGCGCGCCGCATCGGCATGCAGCCGCAGACGCTCGACAATCAGCTCGTGCCACTCTCCGAGACGCTCACGCTCGACTTCAAGCTCTCGCAGCAGGTTGCGCAGCTGAGCTCCGTGCAGGTCGTCGCGACCACCAACGCCGGCGAGTTCAGCGCCACGCACACCGGCACGCGCACCGCCATCTCCGATAGCGTGCTTCAGCGAATCCCGACGACGACGCGCAACCTCACCGACTTCGTCAAGATCACCCCGCAGATCTCCTCGACGGGTCCGGGAAGCTCCGCCGGCGGCATGTCGAACCGCATGAACAACGTGCAGATCGACGGCGCTACCGAGCGTGACGTGTTCGGCCTTGGCTCGACTGGCGCCCCAGGAGCCGAGGTGAATTCGAAGTCGATCTCGGTCGAGGCAGTGAAGGAGCTGCAGGTGCTCCTCGCACCGTACGACGTACGGCAGGGCAACTTCGGTGGCTTCCTGCTCAACGCCATCACCAAGAGCGGCACGAACGACTTCCACGGCTCCATCTTCCACGCCTTCCGCAACCAGTCCTACGGCGCCGACACCGCGCCCGTGCGCGCGCAACCGTTCAATCGCTCGCAGACCGGGTTCTCCCTCGGCGGACCGATCATCCGCAACAAGCTGCACTTCTTCACGGCCAACGAGTGGACGACGGAGAACACGCCGGTCACCGGGCCGTATGCCGATCAGCCGGCCAGCGCGGCCCAGAAGTTCGCGCTGTCACCGGACACTCTCGCGCAATTCGTCGACATCATGAAGGCGCTCGGCTCGAAGGATCTCGGCTCGGCAGGGGCGGTGAACATCCCGAATCCGCTCGCCAACATCTTCGCGCGCCTCGACTATCAGCTCAACGACGTCCATCGCGTCGTGCTTCGCTACAACTACAGCGACGGCGAGCGGCTTCGCCAGCAGAACAATCGTGGCCCCACGGCGGTCGTCTTCTCGGACAACTTCCACAATTTCCGGAACGTCAAGAGCGCGCCGGTACTGCAGTTCTTCTCGAACTTCGCCACTGGTGCCGCGAACGAGCTGTTCATCGGCTACAACAAGTGGTTCAACCGGCGCGATCCGCTCAGCGCCTTCCCGCAGATCCGCATCAACCGACAGCCCGGCGTGAACGGCAACGCCACCATCCTCGCCGGCGCCGATCAGTTCTCACAGGGGAACCAGCTAGACACGAAGACTTGGGAAATCACGGACAATTACACCTTTCGCCCCTTCGGCCGACATGTGGTGACGGTCGGCACGCGCAACGAGTACGTGTGGCTCCGCAATTGGTTCACGCAGAGCTCTCTCGGCGTGTGGTCATTCCTAAACATCGATAGTCTCGCTGCGGGCAACGCCAACTCGTTCCGCAAGTCGGTCGTCCTTTCGAACGGTGGCAACGTCTATTACAAAGGGCTGCAAGACGCCTTCTACGCGCAGGATCAGTGGAACGTCACCGACAACCTCGCCATCACCGCCGGCCTGCGTTTCGACCTGAGCAGCGCCCTCGAGGATGTCGCCTACAACGCCGCGATCGATTCTGCGTACGGCCGGCGGACGGACGACATCCCCAAGCACTCGCTCCAGTTCTCCCCGCGCCTCGGGTTCAACTGGGACGTCACGGGTGACCGGGTCAATCAGGTGCGCGGCGGCATTGGGCTCTTCGTCGGGACGCCGCCCTACATCTACATGGAGAACGCGTACGTCAACTCGGGCAACGTCATCACCTTCCTGAACTGCAACACCAACGGCAGTACCGCGCCGGCGCCCGCGTTCCAGCTCGATCCGGCGAACATCGACGTCTGCCGCAATGGCCAGGGCACGCGCCCCATTGGCGACGTGAACTTGCTCGCCGACGGGTTGAAGTTCCCGCAGCCCCTTCGCATGTCACTGGCGTATGATCGCCAGCTCCCCTGGAACCTCGTCGGGACGCTCGAAGGTCTCTACTCGCGCACGCTCAATCAGCTGTTCTTCGTCAACCTGAACGTCGGGCCGTCGACGGGCCTCAGCAGCACTGGCCGCACCGTGTACGCCGACATCGGCAACCCCGCGAACGGCAACATCACCTTGATCCCGCCCTCGGGCGTCACGGCCAACGGTGGCACGGCCCGGTTCTCCACCGCCGTCGACCTTCAGAACCAGAACAAGGACTACGCCTACAACCTCACGGCGCAGCTTCGGAAACGGTACGCGGACAACTGGGAAGCGCTGATCGCCTACACCTACTCGCGCGCCCGTGACGTGCAGAGCATCACCTCGAGCACGGCACTCTCCAACGCGCAGTTCGGTCGCACGCTGGTCGGCCCGCAGGAGGTGCCCTATACCGGGATCAGCCTGTTCGACCAGCCGCACAAGATCAACGCGCTGCTCAGCCGCACCTTCGAGTGGTGGCGCCGCGGTCTTGGTACTGACGTCACGCTCGTTTACTCGGGCATCTCGGGCGCGCCGCACGATTACGTGTACGGATCCGGTGGTGGCTCGTCGAGCGATCTGAATGGTGACGGCTTCAACACGAACGACCTGTTCTACGTTCCCAACAACGCACTCGACCCGAACGAGATTCAATTCCGGCAGCTCGGCTCGCGCTCGCCCTCCACGCAGGCACAGGACCTCGAGAACTTCATCAGCTCCTCCCCCTGCCTCAGCCGGCAGCGCGGCCGTATCATGGAGCGCAACTCCTGCCGGAATCCATTCACACACGTGATCGACGTGTCGGTCCGCCAGCGCCTTCCATCCGTGCGTGCGGAGCACGTCTCCGTGCAGTGGGACATCTTCAACTTCGGAAACCTCCTCAACAAGAACTGGGGCAAGGTGCCCTTCACCCCTGGCTCGCTCAACAGCAACGTGCCCGTCGTCACACACGTCGGTTGGGCAGGCACAGGATGCACGACCACGCCGGCGGCGTGCGACATCAAGACCGCTGTGCCGGTCGTGCAGTTCACGCCGCCCGCCGGCGGCGAATACGCTGTGCCCAGCACGTCGGCCACGCAGTTCTGGCGCTCGCAGCTCGGACTCCGCATCGACTTCTGACGCGACGTTGCTGAGCTGAAGCACGAAGCGCCGCGGTCACTCGTCGTGACCGCGGCGCTTCGTCGTCGTGGGCCGATCGCGTCGCGTCAGTGTGGCGTCCGTGCGCCGAGGCTCGCCGTGATCACGCTCTTGATCCCGCCCCGGATGTTGAAGTCGCCCACGACCTCCATCCACACCGGCTTCGTCGCCTCGTTGAGGTCGTCGAGAATCCGGTTCACCGCGCGCTCGTAGAAGATGCCGTCGTTCCGAAAGCTCCAGAGATAGAGCTTGAGGCTCTTCAGCTCGACACACACCTCGCCGGGAACGTACGTGATGTGCATCGTCGCGAAGTCGGGCGCTCCACCCTCGAGTTGCCTGAGCTCTGCCGCATCCGACTCGATCCCGCCGAGTGGACAGAGCGACGTGAACTCGGGGCACTCCATCGCGATCTCGTAGGAGCGCCCCGGGTAGGGGTTCGGAAACGTCTCCAGCAGCTCGGGTCTCGGCATCCCGGAAGATCGCACGCACGACGGGAGCGGAGCAACGCACGCAAATGACTCGGTCTCGGGAGGAGGAGCCTCGCGAGGCCTTCCGTCGACCGTGAACCGAAAACCGTTCACGGCGTGTCTTCGGCACGCCCGTGACTCTGGCGCGCCGGGGTGCGTCAACAATATGTTGTTGGCGTGCCGGTCCCCTCTGGACCGGCCGTTGCCGCCGGGAGAACGGCCTGGCGGTACTGCCCCCCGGCAAGTCCGGGGGGCTCTTTCTTTACGGCTGCCCGTCTTCGCCGCGCAGCCGCCGGGCCATCTCGTCGAGCACGGCGCGCTCGGCCGGCGTGAGGCTCTCCAGCCCCTCCAGCGAGATCTTGTCGAGCACGCGGTCGAGCTCGTCCACGTGCTCGTCACGCGGCGGTACTGGCGCAACCAGCGCACGCGCCATCGGACGCGGTTGCTGCTGGGCTGCCACCGCCTTGCTCTTCGCCACGATCTCGTCCACGTCGTCGCGCTGCTGCGCCCCGCTGCGCGCCCGCGGAAGCGTACGCGGGATGGCCCGAGGGGTCTCGTCCTGCGGGTAGTCCGGCGCGGGGGAGATGCGCTGCCGGAACCGCTCGATGCTCGCCGCGGGCGGTGTGCGCATGTACAGCCACGCGAACGCGATCCCACCGACGTGCGCCAGGTACGCGATGCGCTCGCCGCCCGCGACCGGCGCGCCGGCGCCCATCGCGCCCGACACGAGGATCGCGCCCCCCAGCAGCATCAGCACCGTCCACGGACGCAACGAGACGACGCCGAACAGTGAGATCTCGTCCTCGGGCCATTGCTGCCAATAGGCGAACATCACACCCAGCACGCCTGCCGACGACCCGATGAGCAGGCCGGTGCGCACGAACAGCAGATGCGCCATCGCACCTCCGAGTCCACACCACAGGTAGTACAGCGTGAACGCGCGCGTGCCCATTGTCGCTTCGAGCCGTGGCCCGAACGCGAGCAGCACGTACATGTTCAGCGCGAGATGCCACACGCCGTAGTGCACGAACATATACGTCAGCGCGCTCCACAGCGTGCGCTGCAGGCTTCCGGCCTGGAACCCCAGCACCGCGAACGCGTCCGCATCGCTCACCACGGTCCATTGCAGGAACAGCATCGCGACGTTGATCGCGAGCAATGCCTGCACGGCCGGCGTCAGGCGCGGTCGGTCGTGCGATTCGAATGGGGTCGTAGTCGCCATCGGGACGGAGCTGCTCGAGATACGGCGTGTCGGCGAAGCGCGTCGCGCTGGCCATCTTCTCCTAACAACGTACTAACCGGCAGCCGTGTTGCGGGTTCCGGTTCCGGGCGCCCTGCAGCGCATCACCGCATCCCGGTCGGCGCGGGCAGGCGGGCCAGTAACCGGACGTCCTCATGGACGCCGGTCGCGCGTTCGAGCCAGGCGAGCCAGCTGCGATCGCTGCTCATGCTCTCCGTGGTCGGATGCACGACCACCGCTGTGTTCGCGCTCGCTGCCTGTGCCTGCTCGACGATCCTCAGAAGTCGGCCGTCACTCGGGTTCGCTTCCGGGACGAGCGCGACGGCGTGCGCCACCTGTTTCTCTGCCGCGCGCTGTAGCGTCGCCATCGCGCGCGCCACGGTCGCATCGTCCTCGGCACCCGTCAGTGTCACCTGCACCAGGGCCAACATCCCGATCACCTTGTCCAGCGCTTCCGGACGCTGGCCGTCGTGGTCGAGCATCACGCCGAGCGGCGCACCGCCCTCCAGCGCCTTGGCGATGAAGTCCGCCTCACCGAGTGGATCGCCGCCGCAGATCGCGATCGAGTGATAGACCGAGCGATGCGTCAGCCGCGTCAGCTCGCTGCGCAGCGCATCCGCCGTGAACATCGTCGCCGTCTCCGCGATCCCGGCGAACTTGACGAAGAGCTGACGGCGCCCGGCCCAGGGCCCTGTCGCCCGGATCGCCGACGGGATTCCCGCCAGCGCGGCGCCGAGCGGGAGCGATTTCTCGGTCGGCGTCATGGCGCGGCGCCCGTCGTCGTGACGGTATCGTCGGCCAACTGCGCGATTCGTTCGCACAGCTCGGGGAACGGGATCCCCGCCGCAGCCGCTGCCTGCGGGATCAGGCTGGTCGCCGTCATTCCAGGGAGTGTGTTCGCCTCGAGACAGTAGAACTCTCCCGCGCTCGACATCCGGAAATCGATGCGCGCGCACCCGCCGAGCTTGAGGGCGGCGAATGCCCGCTGGGCCTGGGCCTGCACGGCGGCCGTCTGCTCCGCCGAGAGCGGTGCGGGAAAGATCTCCTCGGCCATTCCCGCCGTGTACTTGCACTCGTAGTCGTAGATCTCGTGCTTCGGGATGATCTCGCCGACCGGCAGCGCCTCGCCGCCCAGGATTCCCACGGTGAGTTCTCGACCGGCGATGAACTGCTCGATCATCACCTCGTCGTCGTGCTGAAACGCCTCGGTGATCGCCGCACCGAGCTCGGACGGATCCTTGACGATCGAGAGGCCGACCGTGGAGCCCTGCTTCGATGGCTTCACGATCACCGGCCACCCGAGTGCGCGCGCGACGGCCGCCGTGCCGGGCGGCGCGGAGGCGTCCGTCGCCATTAGCCAGTTCGCCGTCCCCACGTCGTGCGCGCGAAAGAGGTGCTTCGACAGGTCCTTGTCCATCGCGAGCGCGCTCGCCAGATGCCCACTGCCCGTGTAAGGCACACCCGCGAGATCGAGCAGCGCCTGGACCGTGCCGTCCTCGCCGCGGCCACCGTGCAGCGCGAGGAACGCCACGTCGCACTCACCGCGCTTCGGCAGACGCGCCGCCGTGTCCGCGACGGATTCCGCGTTCATCCGCGCCAGCTCGCTCGGACTCGGTGGCAGTTGCTTCACGACGCCCTGCGAGAGCAGGCGTTGCTCGTCGGCGATCGAGAGCTCGCCTCTTGCCGTGTCGATCGCGCGGACCGCGTGGCCGCGCGATCGCAGCGCTTCGGCGATCCGGAGTCCCGACGCGAGCGAGACGTCGCGCTCCGACGAGGTGCCACCCATCAGTACCGTGATTCGCACTGGTCGATCGATCAGAGGTTCGGTGCACCCGAGCGCGTGCCTGCGCTCATCTCGACATCAGATACGCGAGCATGTCGCTCCGCGTCACGATCCCTTCGATCGTCCCGGCTCGGCGCACCAGCACGGCGGGAGTCGCCTTGGAGAGCAGCTTCTGCACCGACTCCACGTGCTGCGCGGCGTCCACCACCGGGAACGCTTCGTCCATCACCTCCCCCACGACCGCGTCGAGGAATCGCGAGCTCTCGAGGCCCCGCTGCGTCATCGCATACTCGGTCACGCTTCCCACGCATTCCCCGTTCTCCAGCACCGGCAGTTGCGAGACGTCGTGCAGTCGCATGAGCCCCAGCGCCTGCCGCACGAGCTGTCCCGGTGCGGCGCTCACGAGCGTCGACGGCGCCGCGTCTCCCTTGTGCTGCAGCAGGTCGCCGAGCGTGACGCGATCCGGCTCGAGCAGCTGGTTCTCTCGCATCCACTCGTCGTTGAACACCTTCGACAGATAGCGTTCGCCCGTGTCGCACAGGAAGGTCACGATGAGCGCCTCCGCATCGTCGACTTCGCGAGCGATCTGCAGTGCGACGTGCGCGATCAGGCCCGACGAGCCACCCACGAACAGTCCCTCCTCACGCGTCAGCCGGCGCGCCATCGCGAACGCGTCACGGTCGCTCACCGGGCGATAGTCGTCGATCACGCCCAGGTCGAGGGTGCCGGGCAGCTTGTCCTGACCGATGCCTTCGACCTTGTACGGGGCACCCTCGGGCCGCTGCGCGCCCTTCGTGCGCCACAGTTCGGCCAGGATCGATCCCTGCGGGTCGCCGGCGATGATCCTGATCTTGGGATTCCGCTCCTTGAGATACCGCCCGACGCCGGTGATCGTCCCGCCCGTGCCGGCCGCCGCGACGAAGTGCGTGATGCGCCCCTCGGTCTGCTCCCACAGCTCCGGACCCGTCGTCGCATAGTGCGCCTCGGGATTCGTCTGGTTGTAGAACTGGTTGGCCAGGATCGCGTTGGGCGTCTCCTCGGCGATACGCTTGGCCATCATCACGTAGTTGTCGGGATGATCCGCCCCCACAGCCGTCGGCGTGATGATCACCTCTGCGCCGAACGCCTTCAGCAGCCGCACTTTTTCCTGCGACATCTTGTCGGGCATCGTGAAGATGCACTTGTAGCCTTTCAGCGCGGCTGCGATCGCGAGCCCGACGCCGGTGTTCCCACTCGTCCCTTCGACGATCGTGCCCCCGGGCCGGAGTCGCCCTTCGCGCTCCGCCTGCTCGATGATCGGCAGGCCGATGCGGTCTTTCACCGAGCCGCCCGGATTGAAGAAGTCGGCTTTGCCGTAGACCGGTGTACGCACGCCGCGAGTGACTCGCGTGAGGCGGATCAACGGCGTCCACCCCACGGTCTCGAGAACGCTCTCGTACGGTTTCAGATTGCGCGCGGGTCTGGCCACGGGCGGGGCGGCCGAAGTCGTGGACGGGCTCATCGTGGTTCCGGTGTGGCAGCGGGACGCAGTCGCCGCAGGATGGTGTCCCCAGGCAGCGCGAGCGCGTCGGGATGACGGAAATAGACGGGAAAGAGAATCGCGACGCCGAGAGGGGCGCCGCGCAGCTTGGCCGGTGCGAACCGCAGATCCTGCGAGCCTTTCACCGCGGCCGAGTCGAGGCCGGCGTATCCGCTCGACTCCTCGATCCGCGTCGAGTCCGGCGTCACCTGCCCCTGTCGATCGACGTATAGCCGCAGTGTGACGTTCCCCTGCACCTTGCGCGCGTAGAGCGCGGGCGGGTAGTGGAACGGCAGCTCCTCGTTCAGCATCCGCGGCGTTTCGTCGGGAGCGTCGCGCCCGGGCTGGAACACCTGCGCCACCTTCTTCGGCGTGTATTGGTCCGTGCATCCCATGAGCGTCACCGACACGAGAAGTCCCAGCGACGTGCCGCAGCGCACGAAGTTCGCCATGCGCGAAATGTAGCGTCCGGTGTACCGCCGTTCGCGACGGCGCGCGCGCCGGAGCAACGGCTCAGACACCACGAGCACGCTCGGCGAGCTCGGCTAACAGTTGGAGCGCGGCGAGTGGCGTGAGTGAGTTCACGTCGGTCTCGCGAAGCCGCTCCACCACGGGATGCGGAGCTGCCGGCGCGAACAATCCGAGCTGGTCGGTCGGCGCAGGCGGGGAGCTCGGACGACGACCACTCCGCGCGCCGGTTGGCGCGCCGGAGCTCAGCGTCGGAACCATCCGCTCCGCCTCGCCTTCGAGCAGCCGGAGCACGTCGCGCGCGCGCGCGATCACCGGCTCCGGCAGGCCCGCCAGCTTCCCCACCTCGATGCCGTACGAGCGGTCCGCACCGCCGGGCTGCAGTCGATGGAGGAAGAGCACGTGGTCGCCGACCTCACGGACGCCGACATTATAGTTGCGAACCGCTACCAATTCGTCCGCTAGCTGGACCAGCTCGTGGTAGTGCGTGGCGAAGATCGTCTTGCACCCCAGTGCGTTGTGCAGGTGTTCGCTCACCGCCCATGCGATCGAGACACCGTCGTATGTGCTCGTCCCTCGGCCGATCTCGTCCAGCAGCACGAGGCTCCGGCGCGTCGCGCTGTGCAGGATCGCGCTCGTTTCGGCCATCTCCACCATGAACGTCGATTGCCCGCGCACGAGGTTGTCGCTCGCCCCGACGCGCGTGAACACCCGGTCGCACACGCCGATCGTCGCCGCCGCGGCGGGGACGAAGCTCCCGGTCTGCGCCAGCACCACGATCAACCCCACCTGCCGGAGGAGCGTGCTCTTCCCCGCCATGTTCGGACCGGTGAGGATCACGAGCCGCGCGTCATCCACGAGGCGAACGTCGTTCGGAATGAACTTGTCGCGCGGCATCATCCGCTCCACGACCGGATGCCGTCCTGCGGCGATCTCCAG
>Ga0207679_10001547_pt1 | contig 14395 bp, 13 predicted proteins | sample KBSC73metaG_FD_184320 | JGI IMG/M metagenome (GOLD analysis project Ga0207679, IMG submission 184320) | Corn rhizosphere microbial communities from Kellogg Biological Station, Michigan, USA - KBS C7-3 metaG (SPAdes) (version 2) | ecosystem: Host-associated > Plants > Roots > Rhizosphere > Soil ... | reverse complement strand
CGTCTGCGAGCGCGGTCCCTGTGAGGATCGCGATCGTCGTCGTAGTGCTGACGCTGAGCACCCGCGAGGTCCCCAGCACCGCATAGATGATCATCGGTATGAATGCGGTGTACAGACCCACCTGGACCGGCAGACCGGCGATGGTCGCGTACGCCATCGCTTTTGGGATAACCACCGCGCTGGTCGTCAGCCCGGCCACGACATCCTGTCGCAGCCAGGTCTTGCGATAGTCAGGGAGCCATTCCAAAACCGGCAAGCTCAGGGCCACGTACTGATCCTCCGCGCGTGCCGCCATGCTTGCCGGGCACGCGCTCGGGAATCAATACGTGTGCCGGGCGCGCCGGAACGTCAGGCGACGCGAATCAGACCGAGCTGCTGGAGCGCAGTGACGCCGTCGTCCAGCCCGATTTCTTCGAGAATCCGGCCGTCCTTCACCTTCAGCACGGTCGTGCCCGTGAACTTCATCCGCCGGCCGGTACTCGCCGGCAGTGAGCCGACGAGGAAGTCGCCGAATGCCGGGCCGTTGTGCGTGCCGCCGCCTTCCCAGCGTCCGACGACATAATCGCCTTCGGCGATCAGGTCCGCGGTGCCCCAGAAGTTGAGATCCGGAAACGCCTTGCGAAAGTCCTGCATGAACGCCTTGATGTCGGCGCGGCCGCGACGCGGCGCGTGCAGCGAGTACTGCAGCAGCATGTCGGGAGCAGCGAGCTCGTCGACGATGGCCGGGTCGTACTGTTTGCCCCAGAAATGCGTGAACCAGCGGCCGACGACCGCCTTGTTGTCATCCTCTCTCGACATGATCGATCTCCTCGCTTTGCAGTTGGCAGCGCCAGTCTGCGAGCGTGGAGTTCGAGGTACGCTCCGAATCTTGCGTTCGGATCTTTGGCCTACGCGGCACGAAGCGAAGCACTCTCCCCGAGCAGCAGCGTCGCCTCGCGACGTAGCGCTGCGAGATGTTCGAGCGCCGCGTCGTAGCTGCGCGGCACGAGGAAGTCTTCCATAGCTAGCATGCCGCGGTAGCCACGCGATTCAAGCAAGCGGAACAAGTGCGGCCATTCGACCATGCCCTGCTGCAAGCCGTCCCATTGCCAGCTCCAGTTGCCGCGCTCGCGCACCCATGATGCGTTCTTGATGTGCACGTTCAGCAAATGCTCGCCCAACAGGTCGATGCCGTATTCCCAGTCTTCCTTGCCTTCGATGATCATGTTCGCGGGATCGAACGTGATCGCGATGGCGTCGGGATCGAGCCCGCGCACCAAAGCATGCGCGCTGGTGAAGCTGCTCATCACCGTGCCCCAATGGATCTCGAGCAACGCACACACGCCGGCGAGTTTGGTGCGACGAGCGAGATGCTGCAGCGTCAGACGCACGCTGCGCAGGATCTGCGCCGCCGGCATTCCTTCGCGGTACGACGGCACGACCGCGCGATCGCTGCCGAGATTGCGAACGGCAGCAACACCGGCGAGCGGCAGCGTCACGCGAAAGAACTTGACGCCGGTGCGCGTGCAGATGTCGATCATCGCGTCGATCGCGCCCGGCTCGTTGACGCCGAAGCACGTGCTGTAAGCATGCAGCGCGAGCCCACGGGTTTCGACCTGTCGTCGGATCTCGTCGCAGCGGCGCTGCAGCTCCTGAAAGCTGACGTGGCAATTGCCATGGACGCGCAGCTCGACGCCCTCATAGCCCGCGGCTGCGCCGAGCTCTAACGCTTCGTCGAGCGTGAACGCGGCGAGCGTCGAGGTGCAGATGTTCACGGGACGGTTCATGTCCGACAGTCTGCGCAGCCCCGAAGGGGCGCAGAACTGCCGGAACGGCAGCCGCCGCACTGACTTTCGGAAGGAGACTGGCGAGCCTTGGCGAGATCGCTAGAGCGTGTGCGCCTTGCGAGTGAGCACTTCCAGCAACTCGTCGTTGCCAGTTTGCTTGGCATAGTCGAGTGCGGTCACGCCGCGAAAGCTCAGCTTGGAATAGTCGACGCCAGCGCGCTGCATGGCGCGGATCCCGTCGACGTCGTCGTCCATGACCGGCAGCAGAGCGACAGGGATCAAGGCATAGCCAACGGGTGTGTCCGGATGGGCACCCAGACCCAGCAGACGTTCGGCCGCGCCGAAATCTTTCTCTTCGAGAGCATGCGCGAGCGCAGTCATCTGCTCGTTGTCTTTCTGGTCGATCGCCTCACCTGTCCCGACCAGCTTCTTCACGGCTGGAACGGTCTTGTCGCTGCGGGCCAGGAGATAGATCGCGCGCGGGCCGATGGGCAGAAAGACGCGCGCCTGATTGAGCGCATCGGCGCCCTCGTTCTGCTTCGCCTGCGCCCATTGCACATAGTTCGCAAGGCCGAGAATTTCCCGTCGGGACGGTATGTCCACGTCGCACGTGAAGTTCAGCGCTCCGGTCGCGAGCTTGATCGCACCCTGCGGATCGCCACGCACGTTGAGACGGAATTCCGCGTACACCGCATCGTCACAGGCGTTCGGGCCGATATCGGCGTTGCGCTGTTTGAAGAGCGCTTCCATGCCGTCATAGTCCTTGCGCTGCTTGAGCAGCGCAAGCAGTGAGTCATACGCCATCGTGCGCGCATTGCGGTTATGGTCGCGCTCGGGGCGAGTGACGGCCTCCCGATACTTGGCGATCGCCTGATCGGCTTTGCCCTGCGCAACGTACAGCTCGCCCCAGTTCGTCCACAGCCACAGATTCGGAGGATTGGAACGCGCTGCCTCGACGAACAGCGACTCTGCTTCCTTGAAGCGCTTCTGATGCGTGTAGACGTAGCCGAGGAGGATCTGCGCGTTCGCGCTGTCCGGCCGGATCCTCAGCGCCGAGTCGAGCAGCGTCTCGGCCTGGTGCAGACCTTCCGGTCCCCAGTTGGTCTTCATCGCGACCCGCGCCAGTTCGACGTAAGCCTGATCGAGCTTCGGGTTTTCACTGACGAGACGCTCGAGGATCACGCGAGCCTTGGGCAGTGATTCGTCGGTGCCATAGTCGATCAAGGCGACTGCGCGCTGGAAGTCGTTGTCACTGTGCAGCGGCCATTGGATCACCTGGTCGACGTGCGCGGTCGCAAGCACCTTGCCGCCGGCGTCGAGCATGCTGACGATGACTTGCCCGGACCTGCCTTCACCCGGAGACGTGATTTCGACATTGCCGTGGAAGGTGCCGGGCTGCGGCGGACCGATCTTCGTCAGCGCAGTCTCGAAGTGAGCGGGCTGGGTGCCGGCCTGCGGGGGCACTTCGACGCGAAACGTGGCGCCGGGCGGTTGGCCCGTATACGTGTAATCGAAATACAGGGCCCAGTGGCCCTCGGTCATCGGGCTGACCGTTATGTTCGCGATGGAGTTTGCCACCGGCATGGGCACGTCGCCCTGAGCGCCGCAAGGCAGACAACAGAGCGCGGCGGCGATCGCCGCGAGACGGGTATGGCACTTCGATGACACGAGGAGAACGCTCCGTGCAGGGCGGCAATCCATTGCCGGAGCATGCCGCACGCGTCTCAGGCGTGCGGCGCCCGTGTTCACAGTTTGTCAGTCTCCGCGAGTCAGCTCCGCCGCCGTGACGAACTTCGGCGCGATATCGACGGGCACGTTCCCGAGCCGATCGATCACGTGCTGGACCTCTGGACGAATCTTGACCATGCGCTCGAACAGCTGCTTCACGCCGGCGTAATCGCCGTGCGCCTGCAACGTCATGATGTCGTGCGTCAGGCCGGTGACTGCCTGCTTGGTCTTCGCGAGATCGAGCGAGAACAAGCCGTCTTTGTCGATGCGGATTGCGCCGTGGTCGAGCAGATAGTTGACCTGCAACGTCATCCCTTTTGCGTGCGCATCGTTCAGGCCAAACCTGAGTGTGCGGAAGGTCGAGGCAAGGAACGTCACGTACATGCTGCGTTCCTGCTTCTTGTCGATCACGCCTTTGTCCATCAGGTACTGCAGGGCCCACAGGCCGGAGATGTCGGCTTTCGCTTCTTCCAGCGGGCCGTTCAACTCCTTCAGCTCCTGACGCACCGTCGTCTCGCGGCTGCCGACCCGGATCGTCTGCGGCCCGAGGCCGTGCATCAGCTCGTGCATCAGGATGTGAGTGAAGAACGAATCGAACGCAACGGCTGACTGATCGCTGGCAGCGAGCGCTTGCCTGGAGATCGGCACCAGCACCTGCTCGAACTTCGCCTGCTGGAAGTTTTTCAGCAGCACGCGCTTCGAGCCCTTCTCGGCAACGACGCGCTCGTCGTTCGGCAAGTTGAACGCAGCGGTCTGCACGCCATGATTGCCGTCACCGGCGCCGAACACGACGTTGACGACGCGGATCGGCGAGTAAGCGCCAAGCTTCGAGCGGCGCAACTGCGGGTCGATCGGCAGATGATTCTCCAGATCCTGCAGCTCGTGACTGAAGCGATCGAGCTTGCCGCTGGCATCGCGGTCGGTGAGCGCGATGAACGCCTCGAACGCAGCCTTGAAGTTGAACCACTCGTCCTCGTACACCTCGTACGGCCCGATCGTCGGCTCGATGGAGGCATCCAGCTCCATCCACGCGACGTCGCTCGCGTAGTAATCGTTGCTCACGAACGCGTCGGCGCGCTTCTCGAGGAACGACTTCAGCGTGGGCTGTTTGGTCAGCGCGGCAGCCTCGCGCAGCAGGCGCGCCATTGCCGCCAGCTCGCCCTGATATTCGAGCGAGTACGGGACGATCGTCAGCTTGCCTTCCGGGTTGCGACGGATGGTCGTGAAGAATCCCGTCGCGTCCGCGTGCTGTGCGCCTTGCAACGTCTTCATCCAGGCATCGACCTCTTCCTTGGTCGAGCCCGCCGGATAGAAATTGCCGCCTGGCGGCTTCGCAGCGGCACCCGGTACGAACACCCGATCTTCATCGAGCTCCGACCAGGGGCCTTTGTTCAGCATGAAATAGCTCAGGCGCGCACGACCCGCCGGAGTCTGGTCCTCCAGCAGCCGCAACAGCGTCGACTCGTTGCCGGGCCAGCGCTGCCGGACGAACAGCGCGTCGATATATCTTGACGCTTCGATCAACCGCACGAGGGCGGCGCGCTCTTCGGCGGGCAGATAGGAAACGTCGACCCGCACGTCGACCGGCGCGTAGCGCGCCTCCATCGCCTTGAGCTGAGCGGCATCGGGCACGGCCTGATTCTCGGCCGCGGTGCCGGCGGTGCAAGCAACAGCGCAAACTGCGGCGATCACAGTGGGAACGAGTCGCATCGGGACCTCGGTTTTCTGCACAGTGAATTGAGGCCTCGCTGTTTATCCTTTCGCCCGTCGTGTTTCAATAGCGCCGGGGGAGGTAGCGACCAATGATCGACCGCGAGCTCGACATCCAGACCGCCGACGGCGCGATGAACACCTTCGTCACGCATCCCGAAGAGGGCGGGCCCCATCCGGTCGTGCTCTTTTACATGGACGCGCCGGGCAAGCGCGAAGAGCTGCACGACATGGCGCGACGTCTCGGCAGCGTCGGTTACTGCGTCGTGCTCCCGAATCTCTATTACCGCCGCGTCCGGGACTTCAAGATGGTCACGGGCGACGACGACGCGCGTCGCATCATGTTCGAGCACATGAACTCGCTCGACCGCGCCAAGATCCTCACGGATACCGCAGCGATGCTGAAGTTCGCTGCCGGCGAGAAGGCCGCGCGCACCGACAAGGTTGGCGTCGTCGGCTACTGCATGAGCGGGCCGTTCATCTTCTGGGCCGCGGCGGAGCATCCGAATCGAGTTGCTGCTGCGGCGTCGTTTCACGGCGTGCGCTTGTGCACCGACTCGCCCGAGTCGCCGCATCGTTTCGCCGACAAGATCAAAGGCGAGTTGTACGTCGGCTGCGCGCAGACCGACTCGTATGCGCCGCCGGAGATGATCGCAGCGCTCGACGCGCATCTGCGCACGACGCCGCTGCGCTATCGCATCGAAACGTATCCAGAGACTCAACACGGCTTCGTGTTCCCGAAGCGCGAAGGCATGTATCAGAAAGCGGGCGCGGAACGGCACTGGGAACGATTGCTCGCGCTGTTCCGGCGTAATCTGGGATAAGAGCAGAACAACGAAGGGGTTCGTCATGAGAACGACGATGCTGGCCGGCACAGTAGCGGCTGTGCTGTTCGCGACCGGCGTGGCGGCAGAAGGCAACCCGGATCGCAACGCGTACTTCGGCGATCTGCACGTTCACACCAAGCTCTCTTTCGACGCGTACATCTTCAATGTGCGCGCGACGCCGGACGATGCGTATCGCTACGCTAAAGGCGAATCTGTCCATCACGCCGCCGGTTACGACGTGCGGCTGACAGACGCGCCGCTCGACTTCCTGACGGTCACGGATCATTCGGAATACCTCGGGATCGTCCCGGCGATGAATGATCCGAAGCATCCGTTGTCGAAGATTCCGTACGCGCCGGATCTGTTCAGCACCGACCCCGCCAAGATCACCAACGCGTTCCAGCAGCTCGGCGCGAGCCTGCGCTCCGGCAAGTATCTGCCGGAGCTCAAAGACTTCGACACCATGCGCTCCGCGTGGCGCACGATCATCGAATCGGCCGATCGCAACTACGTGCCTGGCAAGTTCACGACCTTCCGCGGCTACGAATACACGTCGGCGCCCGACGGCCAGAATCTGCATCGCAACGTGATCTTCGCCGGCACACGCGCGCCGGATCTGCCGTTCACCGCACTGGAATCGCAAAATCCGGAAGAGCTGTGGCGCTGGATGGACCAGCAACGCAAGCAAGGCATCGAAGTGCTGGCGATTCCGCACAACTCCAACGGCAGCGACGGCCGCATGTTCCAGCGCACGCAGTTCGACGGGCGCCCGATGGATCGCGCCTATGCCGAGCTGCGCTCGCGCAACGAGCCGCTGACGGAGATCACGCAGGTCAAGGGCACGTCGGAGACGCATCCGTCGCTGTCGCCGAACGACGAGTGGTCGTCGTTCGAGATCATGGACACGTACATCGGCTCGGCGACCAAGGTGACGAAGTTCGCCGGCGGTTACGTGCGCGATGCGCTGAAGACGGGGCTGGAGTTCGACCAGGCGCAGGGCTTCAATCCGTATCACTTCGGCTTCGTCGGCGCGAGCGACACGCACAACGCCGCCGGATCGTTCGAAGAGAATCGCTACTTCGGCAAGGTCGGCATCCTCGACGGCAAGCCGGAGCAACGCGGCTCTGCGCCGCCCGCGGGCAAGACGTGGGACAACTACGAGCCAGCAGCCAGCGTCGCGCGTTACCAGACGTGGGGCAGCGCCGGACTGACAGGCGTGTGGGCCGAGCAGAACACGCGCGAATCGATCTTCGCAGCCTTGCGTCGCAAGGAAACGTTTGCGACGTCGGGCACGCGCATGCGCGTGCGTTTCTTCGCAGGCTACGAGCTTCCGGATGGATTGGAGAATCGGCACGACATGGTGTCGCAGAGTTACGCCCACGGTGTGCCGATGGGATCGGACCTGTTGCAGCGAGGCACGCGTGCGCCGCGATTCCTCGCGTGGGCGTTGCGGGATCCGCATTCGGGCTGGCTGCAACGCGTGCAGATCGTCAAGGGCTGGGTCGAAGACGGCAAGGCGCAGGAGCGTGTATTCGACGTCGCGTGCTCCGACGGACTCACTCCCGACAAGACCACGCATCGCTGCGGCGACAACGGCGCGACGGTCGATCTGCGCACTTGCGCGGTGAGCGAGAACAAGGGCGCCGTGGAACTGCGCACTCTCTGGTCCGATCCGACGTTCGATCCAAAACAGCGCGCGTTCTACTACGTCCGCGTGCTGGAGAATCCGTCGTGCCGCTGGTCGACCTGGGATGCGATCCGCGCGGGCGTCGAGCCGAACCCGAAGCTCGCGAAGACGATCCAGGAGCGCGCGTGGAGCTCGCCGATCTGGTACGTTCCGCAGCGCTGACGCCGCGGGAGACCTTCGTTGAACTTCCTACGCGCGGCGGTGCGCGAGCCGCTGCTGCATTTCGTACTGATCGGCGCGCTGCTGTTCGCAGTCACCGCGCTGCGCCAGAAGCAGTCTGAGCACGCCGAGATCCGCATCACCGCCGGCGAGGTCGCGCAGCTCGCCGCGTTCTGGGAAACGCAGGCACAGCGCAAACCCACCGCCGAAGAGCTGCAGGGAGCAATTGAAGAGCGCATCGACGAGGAAGTGCTCGCGCGCGAGGCCGTGCGGCTCGGTCTGGATCGTGACGACGTCATCGTGCGTCGACGGCTGGCGCAGAAGATGGCGTTCGTCAGCGACGACCTGGCCGTCGTGGCCGAACCGTCGGAAGCCGAGCTGCGCGAATACTTCGACGCGCATCGCGAGACCTACACGACGCCCGATCTGTACGCGCTGCGCCACGTCTATTTCAATCCCGAACGCCACACGACGCTCGACGCCGATGCGCAACGCGCGCTGCAACGTCTGACTCGCGGCGCGAATGCCGACGAGGTCGGCGATCCGTTCATGCTGCCGCGCGAGCTCGCGGACGTTTCGCGCGACGACATCGTGCGCGACTTCGGCTCCTCGTTCGCCGATGCGGTCACGGGATCGACACCTGGCACCTGGAACGGCCCGGTGCGGTCGTCGTTCGGCGTGCATCTCGTGAAGCTCGAATCGCACACGCCGGCCAGCGTCGCGCGCTTCGAAGACGTGCGCGACATCGTGCGCGACGCGTTCCTCGTTCAGAAGCAGCGCGAAGCGAACGTCGCGCTGCGCACCAGGCTCCGCCAGCAATACAAAATCATCGTCGAGACAGGATCATGAGCGAACGCTGGTCATGGCCCTGTAGGTCGGGCTTCAGCCCGACAATCATGGCCTCGCTATTCCTCCTTGTTCTCGCCCTGCCCTCCTACGCCCACGAGGTCCGCCCCGCCTACCTCGAAATCATCGAACAACCCGACAACATCTACTCCCTGACCTGGAAGCAACCTTCCCTCGCCGAAGCCCGCATCGCCATCGACCCGCAACTGCCCGCAACCTGCACGCCGCTCGGCGAGCGCCACGGCGGAGTCGCCGACGGCGCTTTCGTCGCGCGCTGGCAAGCGCGGTGCCCCGGCGGACTCGCGGGACAAAAGATCCGGATCGTCGGCCTGGAACGCACGCTCACCTCGACGTTCGTCCGGACCGAGCTCGCCGACGGCCGCACGATCTCCGGCGTCGTGCAGGCTGCCGACCCGTCGTTTCGGTTCGCGGCCGCGCGCCCGCTGCTGCCCGCGTACTTCACGCTCGGCATCCAGCACATCCTGACCGGCATCGATCACGTCTTCTTCGTCATCGGCCTGATCCTGCTCGTGCCCGCGCTCGGCCGACTGGTCGGCGCGCTCACTGCGTTCACGGTCGCGCACAGCATTACGCTCGGCGCCGCGGCGTTGGGATTCGCGGGTTTGCCGCAGGCTTCGGTCGAAGTGGTGATCGCGCTCAGTATTCTCGTCGTCGGTTACGAGGTCGTGCGTGCCGCGCGCGGCAAGACGGGTCTGACCTACGCGATGCCGTGGGCCGTCGCTTTCGGTTTCGGGCTGCTGCACGGCTTCGGCTTCGCCGGCGCGCTCGCGGAGATTGGCCTGCCGCAGGATGCGAAGCTCGGGGCGCTGGTGTTGTTCAATCTTGGCGTCGAGACGGGCCAGCTGATGATCGTCGCGGTTGCCGTGCCGCTGGCTCGCTGGATTGCCAGTCGCACCGCCGGTCTGCGCCGGCGCATCGAAGTCGGCGCCGGCTATTCACTCGGCGCCGCCGCGGCGTTCTGGATGATCCAGCGTGTCGTCAGCGTGTTCTGATCGGTGCCGGGGGAAGAAAACGGCTCAAAACTCAGCAGCGCAGCAATATGCTGCATTGCTGAGTTATGCATCGCTTTTTTACCCCGGCACCGGTTCGACGCGAACCGCCGCCTTGGTGTGATCGATGCTGTCGGTCAACTGGAACCACGAAATCGGCCGCACTTCCAGCGCGCGCGACGTGCACGCGCCGCCGATCATTCTTGCTGCTTCCAGCGCTTCTTCCTGCGTGGCGCAGTCGACGACGTAGAAGCCGAGCAGCTGTTCCTTCGTCTCCGCGAACGGGCCGTCGATGATGTAGGCCTCGGGTCCTTTGCGCAGAGTCATTGCAGTCGTGCTCGGATGCAGGCGCACGACCGGTCCGAGCTTGCGGTCCGCCGCCAGCTTCCCCTGGACGACCATGTGCTGGCCGATCAGACGCTCCTCTTCCGCCTTGCTCAGGTTTGCGATGTCGGCGTCGGTGCCGTAGATGAGGATGGAATAAAGCATGGAGCTGCCCTCGAAGTCGTGCCGTTGAGTATGCCCTATACTGACCGCGTGATCGCCTCGACGCCATCCAGCGACGAACGAACAGCACGCTTTCTCGGCCCGGACGGCCGCGCTCGCGCGCAAGCATGCGTGTCCGAATTGCACGAATGGCTGGGATCGCGACTCAGTACCGCCGAAGCGGTGCGGGCCCAGCACGGTCGCGGCGAAGCGTATGGTCAGGTCCAACCGCCCGACGCCGTCGTGTGGCCGGAAAGCGTCGAAGAAGTCAGCCGCATCGTCGCCACCTGTTCCCGCCATCAGACCCCGGTCATCGCGTTTGGTGCCGGAACTTCGCTCGAAGGCCATGTCAGTGCGCCGTATGGCGGCGTCTGCATTGATTTCTCGCGCATGAACGAAGTGCTGTCGGTGAATCAAGCAGACGCCGACTGCGTGATTCAGCCGGGCGTCACGCGCGAACAGCTGAATTCATATTTGCGCGACACCGGTTTGTTCTTCCCTGTCGATCCGGGCGCGAACGCGACGCTCGGCGGCATGGTATCCACGCGCGCATCGGGCACGACCACGGTCCGCTACGGTGCGATGACTCGCAATGTGTTGGCGCTACAGGTCGTGCTCGCTGACGGGCGCATCGTGCGAGTCGGCACGCGGGCTGCGAAATCTTCGACGGGCTATGACCTCGTGCGCTTGCTCGTCGGGTCGGAAGGCACGCTCGGTGTGATCACCGAAATCACGTTGCGCCTGTACGGCATTCCCGAAGCGACAGTGGGCGCGACTTGCTTGTTTCCGTCGCTGCGTGCTGCGGTCGATACCGTAGTCGAAGTCATTCAATCCGGCGCATCGGTGTCGCGCATCGAATTCCTCGACGAGCTGCAGGTGCGCGCTTGCAATCGCTACTCGCAGCTGTCGCTGCCGGAACAGCCGACGTTGTTCCTCGAGTTCAGCGGCACTGCAGATAGCGTCGGCGGCCAGGTTGCGCGCGCAGAAGAAATCGCGCAGTCGAACGGCGGCGACGCGTTCCAGTCGACGGCGAACGATGCCGAACGCGCACGTTTGTGGAAGGCGCGCCACTCCGCGTATCACGCCGCGCGCGCCTTGCGTCCGGGCGCCGAGTGCCTGGTCGCGGATGTCTGCGTGCCGATCTCGCAGCTCGCCGACGCGGTCGCGGACGCGCGACGCGATATCGATGCCGCGAACTTGCTCGCGCCGATCGTCGGTCACGTTGGCGATGGCAACTTCCATGTGCTGTTCCTGCTTGAGCCTGGTGCAACAGACGAGTGGCAGCGCGCCGAGAAGGTCTATGACGCGATGATCGATCGCGCCTTGCGCGTCGGCGGCACGTGCACGGGCGAGCACGGCATCGGCCAGGGCAAGCGCTCGAAGCTCGTCGCAGAGTACGGCGCCGATGTTGTCGAGCTGATGCGCTCGATCAAAGGCGCGTGGGATCCGCAGGGCATTCTCAATCCGGGGAAGATCTTCCTGTGAGCACGCATTCCGAGCTGGGCCAGCGCACGCTGCGCAAAGTCGCGTGGCGGCTGATCCCGTTCATGGGGCTGCTGTACTTCCTCGCCTTCGTCGACCGGGTCAACATCGGCTTCGCCGCGCTCACGATGAACGCGGACCTCGGCCTCACGCCCAGCATGTTTGGCTTCGCATCGGGCATCTTCTTCATCGCCTACGCGCTGTTCGAAGTGCCGAGCAACATCATCATGGAGCGCGTCGGCGCGCGGTTGTGGATTTCGCGCATCATGATCACGTGGGGCCTGCTGTCGGCCGCCACGGCGTTCGTGTCGACCCCTGAGCGTCTCTACCTGCTGCGCTTCCTGCTCGGCGTCGCGGAAGCAGGTTTCTTCCCGGGCATGATTCTCTACCTGACTTACTGGTTTCCGGCGGCCTCGCGTGCGCGCATCGTCAGTGCATTCATGGTGGCGCTGCCGATCTCTACCGTCATCGGCAGTCCGGTCTCTACTGCGATGTTGTCGCTGAATGCTTTCGGCCTGCACGGTTGGCAGTTGATGTTCCTGGCCGAGGGCATTCCTGCCGTGCTGTGCGGAATCGCGGTGTTCGCGATCCTGCGCGATGGTCCAGCGAAAGCGCCGTGGCTGACAGACGACGAACGCAACTGGCTGCGAAATGAATTGGCGGCCGAGCGCGCAGCGCTGGGAGAAGCGTCGCATTCGAGTCTCGCGGGATTGCGCAACCCGCGCGTGTGGGTCCTGGGGCTCGTCTACTTCGGAATCCTCGTCGGCAACTACGGCGTCGGCTTCTGGTTGCCACAGATCATCAAGGGACTCGGCAACCTGACGAACTTCGAAGTCGGACTGGTCACTGCACTGCCCTACGCCGCCGCAGCGCTGACGATGTACTTGTGGGGCAGTCACTCCGACCGCGTGCGCGAGCGCACGTGGCACGTTGCACTGCCGGCATTCGTTGGCGCGTTGGGTCTCGCGTTGAGCGCATCGTGGAGTGACATGCCAGTACTGTCACTCGCCGCGCTGTGCCTGTGCGTGATGGGTTGCTACTCCGCTCTGCCGGTCTTCTGGACCTTGCCGACGTCGATGCTCGCGGGTAGCGCCGCGGCCGCGGGCATCGCGCTCGTAAACTCGATCGGCAACACCGGCGGGTTCCTCGGACCGACGATCGTCGGTTTCGTCAGCGACGCGACTGGCAGCTTCAGTGCCGCATTGTGGACGCTCGCGGGATTCGTCGCCGCTGCCGGCGTCATCGTGATCGCGCTCGCACCACGCGCTCGCACGCTGGTCGCTACTTCGGAAAGTCCGCCACCTTGAGGAAGGTCCGCGCACGCATGATGAAGTGCTGCGGATCGTGCGGGGTGATGACGACGGTGCGGTTCGGATAGCGCAGGACGACGGCGCGGTCCGGATCTGTCGCCAGCGCACGATACCAACCCACCTTCGCACGCCAGTAACGGCCCGTGAAGGAAAACACTCCATCCACGATCCCCAGGCAAATCGAGTTGTGCATCATGGCGACGTCGCCAGTGACCGAACGCAATCCCGCCAACGGCAGTCGCGTATTCCAAAGTCCCCGCCGCACCGTTACTGCATCTTCCGTGAGCGTGTAGCCGCGCACTCTCCCGGCGAATGCAGCACCGAAGAGCACTATCGCTGCGACGAGCAGAGCCACAGTCACCAACGGTGGTCCAACTGGAACGAAGGCCGCTACTGCAACGACAAGAGCTGCGAGCGCAATCGTCGCGCTGGTCATGACCACGACTTTGTGGTTCCACGGCGCTCGGAATTCGATCGTGGTCACCGCAACCTCCGCGAGAAGCTTACGCAATCGTCATCAGTTCGCCCACGTTGCGCGCGGAACCGTGCTACTGCACCAGCGTTCCAACAACAGGTGGGGACTGAAGAGGATTGTCCCATGAAATATCTCAATCGTTCGCTCGGCGTGTGTGCTGTCGCCTTCGCAGCGCTCGCGGGTTGCGCGAGCAATCCGACGCCGGACATTCACGTGCACGTTGCGCCGGATGCGAATCTCTCCAAGTACGCAACCTTCGGTTTCCCGGACCAGACCGGCACCGACCGCGGCGGCTACTCGACGCTGATCACCAGCTACTTCAAGACGGCAGTGCGCGACCAGATGGAGCAGCGCGGCTATCACTACGTCGACGAAAACCCCGACCTGCTCGTGAACTTCTACGCGAAAGTGCACGAGCGCACTGAGGTGCGGCAGGACCCGAGCGTCTCGGCTGCCTATGGTTACTACGGCTATCGCTACGGCCTGTACTCGGCGTGGCCGCTATACGACGACTCCGTTCGCACGGTCACGTATCCAGTCGGCACGGCGAACATCGACGTCGTGGATGCCCACAAGAAGCAGATGATCTGGGAAGGCGTGGCACAGGGCGTCGTGAGCGACGAGGACATGGATCACCCGAAGGAGTCCATCTCGCGCGTCGTGACGCAGCTGTTCGCGCGCTATCCGGGCCGCGCCGGCATCGTCGAGAACTCTGCACAATAGCCGACGTTTCTTCACAGCTGCCGCGTCAACAGGCGCGCCAGCGAAGCGTTGAACGAAACTCAATTCACGAGGATCCGTTCAATGTTCAACAGATTTACGATCGCCGCCCTGCTCCTGTTCACGAGCTCCATGGCGCTGGCGCAAAGTCGCGATGGCGCCATGCTCGACGGCGCCGACGCCGATCAC
>Ga0207679_10001544_pt1 | contig 14402 bp, 13 predicted proteins | sample KBSC73metaG_FD_184320 | JGI IMG/M metagenome (GOLD analysis project Ga0207679, IMG submission 184320) | Corn rhizosphere microbial communities from Kellogg Biological Station, Michigan, USA - KBS C7-3 metaG (SPAdes) (version 2) | ecosystem: Host-associated > Plants > Roots > Rhizosphere > Soil ... | reverse complement strand
TACGGCCGGCGGGGCTCGCGAGGCTGCTGCGCACGACGGCCTCGAACTGCTCGTCGCCACACGAAGGGCACGGGTGCAGTGCCATGAACAGGTGCGCCTCCGCGCTGCTGCGGGCGTGGAGTGCGGGCATGCGGCCCACTCTATGCGCCGATAGTCTTCTCAGGTGACTGAGCACGCGCTGCCGTCGACGCCTTGGCAACCCGGCAACGCCACCGAGGCACAACTGCTCGCCGCGATCGAGCGCGACGACAGGCAGGAGTTCTTCCGCATCCTCATGCGGGTTCCGCTGTTCCTGCCGCAGGCGGTGAACGATCCGACGGCCGCCGATGGCGCGGCGCCCGCGGCCGAGAACTTCATCACCTACACCGCCGGCGAGACCACGTACATGCTGGCGTACACGTCGGTGGAGAGCCTGCGTTCGTCGGTCGGGGAGATCGCCAACGGCTACGTGCAGAGCGACTACGCCGAGTTGCGCGCGAACCTCGTCGAGCAGGACATCCAGGTCGCGTTCAACCTCGGCACGCCGATCGACGCCTGGCTCGACGTGGAGTCCGTGGCGAAGGCCGCCGCCGGCGACCTCACCGTGCCGACGGGTCCGGAGATGGCGACGCTGATGGAGATCGAGGATCCGGCCAACGCCGAGGTGATCGACGCCGCCGTGGAGCAGGAACTGGTGGACTACGTCGACGAGTACATCACCGGGCTGATCCGGGAGAACGTGCTCGTCGTCAGCGAGGGCTCGGCGTGGCGCATCAGGCCCGTCGACGGGGTCCCGACGATCGAGGTCTACAGTCGGGCCGATTTCGTGCCGGCCGGCACGCCGACGGTCGAGGTGCCCTTCACCCGGGTGGTGGAGAACTGGCCGGCCGGTGCCGAGCAGTTGTCGGTGAACCCGGACACGCCGCTGGCGTTCGCGATGCCGGGCGAGGTGCTGGACGCGTTCGCCGCGATCGCCCCACCCGACCCCGCCTGACCCGTCTAGCCAGCCGGCGGGGTCCAGGCGACCTGCACCAGGCCGGCGCCGCTGCGACGGGCGATCAGCCAGCCGCGGCCGGGCGGCAGCAGTTGCGGCTTCATGTTGCCGAGCAGCGGACCCTCGTCGGCCGGGCCGGACATCATGATGCCCGGCGACGCGAGTTCCCGGATCCGCGCGATCATCGGGTCGAACATGGCCCGCGAGGCGCCGCCGATGCGCCGGGTGATGACCATGTGCAGGCCGATGTCGCGGCCCTGTGCGAGCAGGTCCAGCAGCGGCGAGAGCGGGTTGCTCGACCCGGTGGCCACCAGGTCGTAGTCGTCGACGAGCAGGTACAGGTCGGAACCCTTGTACCAGCTACGGTTGCGCAACTGCTCGGCGGTGACGTCGGGGCCGGGCAGGCGGTTGGTGAGCACCCCGGCCGCCTCGTTGATGATGGCAGCCGTGGTGGGACCGGCCGTGCCGTAGCCGATCAGGTGCGGCGTGTTGACCGTCCCGAGCAGGCTGCGCCGGTGGTCGACCAGGATGATCTTCGCCTGCTCGGGGGTGTACCGCTCGGTGATGCCGCGCGCCAGGCACCGCAGGAAGGCGCTCTTGCCGCTCTCGACGTCGCCGAACAGCAGCAGGTGCGGCTCGGCCTCGAAGTCGATGAAGACCGGTTGCAGGTCGGCCTCGGCGATGCCGATCGGGATGCCGTTGCCCTTCGGCGCGCGGGCCTGCGCGATCGCGTCGTAGGGCAGCATGTCGGGCAGCAGGCGCACGGCGGGCGCGCCCGGACCGGTCCACTCGTTGCTGATCGACTGCACGAGCTTGCTCATGCCCTCGGCGATGTGCTCGGCGTCCTGCTGGCTGTCGATGCGTGGCAGGCCGGCGAGGAAGTGCAGCGCGCCCGGCGTCAGGCCGCGGCCGGGCGTCTGCTCGGGCACGTTGAGGGCCTCGCGCCGGTTGATCGCCGAGTCGGCCGAGTCGCCGAGGCGCAGTTCGAGCTTGGTGCCGAACATGTCGCGGATCGCGGGTCGCAGGTCCATCCACCGGGTGGCGGTGGCGATGATGTGGATGCCGAAGCCCAGACCGGTGTTGGCCAGCTCGGTGACGGCCAGCTCCAGGTCTTCGAACTCGCTGCGCAGCGTCATCCAGCCGTCGACCACGAGGAAGACGTCGCCGAACGGGTCGTCGGTGAAGTCGCCGTCGCGCTTGCGCTTGCGGTACGTGGCGATGCTGTCGATGCCCTCGGCGGCGAACCGCAACTCGCGCAGCTTGAGCAGCGTGCGCATCTCGGCCACGGTGCGGCGCACGGTGCCGACCTCGTGCCGGGTGGCCACCGTTCCCATGTGCGGCAGGTCGCGCATCGCGGTGAGGCCACCGCCCCCGAAGTCGAGCCCGTAGACCTGGACCTCCTGCGGCGTGTTGGTCAGCGCCAGGCTGCCGATCAGCGTGCGCACGAGGTTGCTCTTGCCGCTGCGCGGCGCGCCGACGATCGCGACATTGCCGCCCGCGCCGGCCAGTTCCAGCGTCAGCAGGTCGCGCCGCTGCTCGAACGGCTTGTCGACGACGCCGCCGGTGGCCTGCAGGGCGCCGAGCATCTCGGGAGCGGACACGGTGAGGCCACGCCGGCTGTGCCGCACCAGCGGCGGCAGCATCTGGTCCAGCGTCGGCGGATCGGCCAGCGGCGGCAGCCAGACCTGGTGCGCGGGAACGCCCTTGCCCTCCATCCGCGAGACCAGGACGTCGAGCAGGGTCTCGCCGCGCACGTCGTCTTCCTCGCCCTCGGCGGGTTCGGCCTGCACCACCGGGGTCTCCTCCGCCGGCGGTGCCACGTAGTGGCTGGTGTACGAGCGCACCGGCTGCGGGTTGCGGCGCAGCGAGCCGACGTTCGTGTCGTCCCACCGGCGGTACACGCCGGACACGTAGGCGGCCCGGAACCGGATCAGCTCGGTGGTGTCGATCTTGAGGTAGCCGTTGCCGGGCATGCGCGGCAGCTCGAACGCGTCGGGGACGCCGAGCACCGCGCGGCTCTCCATCGACGAGAATGTGCGCAGGCCCAGCCGGTACGACAGGTGCGTCTCCAGACCGCGCAGCCGGCCCTCCTCCAACCGCTGCGACGCGAGCAGCAGGTGGATGCCGAGCGAGCGGCCCACCCGGCCGATCTGGACGAACATGTCGATGAAGTCGGGCCGGGCGGTGAGCAGCTCGCTGAACTCGTCGCAGATGATCAGCAGGCTGGGCAGCGGCGCGAGTGGCACGCCGGCGACGCGGGCCCGCTCGTAATCGCGCTGCGACCCGTAGTTGCCGGCCCGCCGCAGGAGTTCCTGCCGCCGGGTCAGCTCGCCGGAGATCGCGCCGAGCATGCGGTCGACGAGGGCCAGCTCCTCGCTCAGGTTGGTGATCACCGCGCTGGTGTGCGGCAACCGGTCCAGCGTGGCGAACGTCGCGCCGCCCTTGAAGTCGACGAGCACGAAGTTGAGGATCTCCGGGTGGTGCGTGACGGCGAGCGCCAGCACCAGCGTGCGCAGCAGTTCGCTCTTGCCGGAACCGGTCGCGCCGACGAGCAGCCCGTGCGGGCCCATGCCCTCCTGCGCCGACTCCTTGATGTCCAGCTCGATGGGCCGGTTGTCGGGGCCGACGCCGATCGGGACCCGCAGCCTGTCCCGGTTGGGCCGGTTGCTCCACAGCCGGTTGAGGTCGAACTCGTACGGGTCGCCCAGCTCCAGCAGGTCGTTGAGGCCGAGGTCGCCGGAGGCGAACTGCTCGCCCGCGACGGGCTCCGCGTCGGTGCCGGACAGCCGCAGCGGCGCCAGCTCGCGGGCCAGCACCTCGATGTCCTCCATGTCGCACACGTCGGCGCGGCCGATGTTCGTGGTGCCGTCCATGGTGACGGCGGTCAGCGACCCGTCGTCACCGACCGACAGGACGACTGTCGAATCGTCGAGCAGCCGTGGCGGCGGGTTCGCGAGATCGACGACCGTGACCCCGTCGACGCCGCCCTCCGTCATCAGGTGATCCGATCCGACGGTGGTGCCGCCATCGATCACGACGAGCACGTGCGGGGCGCCCGCCGCACCGGTGCCGACCGTGAAGCGCGGCCGGTTGACGAGCGTGTCGTCGAGCATGGCCTCCAGCGCCGCGACGCCGTTCGCGACGAGCCGCACCGGGCCGACGCCGTCGTGCTTCTTCGGGTGCAGCGAGTGCGGCAGCCACTTCGCCCATTCCCAGAACGGGCGCTCCACCTCGGACACGCACAGGCCGAGCATCGCGTCGTCGGGCGCGTGGAACGTGGCGTACTGGGCGATGATCGCGCGCACCAGGCTGCGACACGGCTCGTCCGATCCACGCACGTAGATGCGGGAGAAGTCACGCAGGGCGATCGCGACGGGCAGGTCGGGTACGATCGAGTAGGTGGTGACGAACCGGCGCAGAGCCATGGCGCACAACGGTTCCAGCTCGTCGACCGGACGGGTCTGCGGCGGGATCAACGGGGTTGCGATCTCCTGCGGGCCCAAGCCGATGCGCACCACGCCGAAGTCACCGTCGTCGCGGCGACGCTCCCACAACCGCGCGCCGGCGGCGGCCGACCACAGGCCCTCCGGGTCGGGATGCCGGTAGAACAACGCCTCCCGCTGTTGCGTGATCGTCTTGTTCACCTGCGCCCGCAGGTGGCTCAGCGTGCGCATGTACTTGCGCCGCGCCTCGATCATCTCGGACTTGCTGGGGCCGGACGTCTGCGTCATCAATTGCACGCCGACCATGCCGAGGATCGACGCGCCGTACATGCCGCCGGCGATGTAGGCGAGCGGCCCGCGCGCGCCCATGCCCATCATCAGGCCCATCGCGGCGGTGCCGGCCACCATCGGCAGGATCATCATCATCTGCGACCACCGACGGCCGCCGGGTGGCGGGTTCTCCGGCGGCGGATCGAGGATGACCTCTCCGCTCGGTACCGCGGGCGCGGCCCGGCGCAACGGTCGTTTCACCACGATCGTCGCCACGCGCTGCCCCCGCATCAGCCGCCGAGTCGACCAGGCCGGTCGATGGCCCATCATAGACGAGGGTCCGTGTTAGGTTGGCCGCGTCCGCAGGCCCTCGAACGGGGGGAGGTCGGCATGACGGCCCCTGTCGGCGTGGGCCTCGCCCGGGTCACCGTCGCCACTCCGAAACGGCGCATCGACGTCGCGTTGCCGGAAACGGTCGCGCTCGGCGAGCTGCTGCCGCACGTGCTCCGGCACGCCGGCGAAGGGCTGGCCGACGAGGGTCCGCAGCACGGCGGGTGGGCGCTGCGGCGCTCCACCGGCGCCCTGCTCGATCCCAAGCGCAGCCTGGCGATGCAGGCCATTCGCGACGGTGAGGTGCTGCACCTCGTGCCGCGCCGGTCCGAGTGGCCGGAACTGGCGTACGACGACGTCGTCGAGATCATCGCCAGCGGCTCGCGGCGCGCGGAACGCTCGTGGGGCAAGCCGGCCACCCGCCTGTGCGCGCTCGCGCTCGTCGCGGTGGTGCTCAACCTCGGCCTGATCGGCGTCGCGCTCGCCGAGGCGCCGTGGACGATGCCGGGTGGCGTCGCGCTCGGCTTCGCCGCGATCCTCGTCGCGGTCGGCGTGGTGCTGGCCCGCGCGGCCGGCGACGCGGGCGCCGGCGCGGTCGTCGCCGGCTGCGCCGTCGGGTACGCGGCGCTCGGCGGGTTCCTGATCGTCGGGCCGGCCGACCGCGAGCCGCTCGACTTCGGCGCACCGCAGGTGGCGTTGGCCGCCGCGGCCGTGATCCTGATCGGTGTGCTCGGGTACGTCGGCGTGGCCGCGTATGCGCAGATCTTCGTCGCGGCGATCGCCACCGGGCTGCTCGGCCTGCTGAGCGCGCTGCTGTGCGCGGCCGGCATGGACCCGGACGGCGCCGCGGCGGTGGCGTTGACCGTTGCGCTTGGCACCCTGCCGGGTTATCCGCTGCTCTCGGCGTGGCTGGGCCGGATACCGATGCCGGAGCTGCCCGAGCGCCCCGAGGAGATGCTCGAAGACCGGCCGAGTCCGCGCCGGTCGGTGGTGTTCGCGGCCGCCAGCCGGTCCCACCAACTGCTGAACGGGCTGCTGCTGGCCGCGTCGGCCACCACCGTGGTCTGCACGGTCGTGCTGCTCCTGCAGCCGTCGCGGTGGGGCGTGCTGCTCGCCGGCGCCGGGTGCGTGACGCTGCTGCTGCGGGCGCGGCTGTTCCCCACCCCGCGGCAGCGGGTGCCGATGCTGGTCGGCGGTGCCGCGTCGGCGGGTCTGCTGCTGCAGGCGACGGTCGCCGGCAGCGCACCGACCGCGCGCATGCTGATCTGGCTGGTGATGGTCACCGTGGTGGCCGGCCTGGTGCTCGCCGCCGGCCTGGCGTACAGCCGCTCGTCGCCGTCGCCGTACATGGGCCGCATCGGCGACATCCTCGACGTCGTGGCCATCATGGCCCTGCTGCCGCTGGCCTGCGGGGTGATCGGCCTCTACCAGTCCCTGCAGGGGCTGTTCGCCGGGGTGGTCTAGCGACATGGCTTCCCGGCGTGACCAGCTCCAGTCGTACCAGTTCCTCGTCCAACGGGTGCTCTCCGCATTCGTGATGCGGGAGACCGACCCGCCGCAGTCGCCGCTGCGCCGCGGCATCGGTGCCGCGTTCGCCGGCGCGATGATCGCGATCATCATCGCCGCCGGGTTCGCCGTATTCGGCCTGATCACGAAGATCGGCAGCGGCAAATGGCAGGTCGAGGGCGCGGTGGTCGTGGAGAAGGAGACCGGCGCGGCGTTCCTGTACCACGAGAGCATCCTGCACCCGATGATCAACTACACGTCGGCGGTGCTCGCGTCGGACCAGTCGCCACCGAAGGTGTTCCGGGAGTCGCGGCGCACGCTGTCGCGGTCGCGGCGCGGGGTCATGCTGGGCATTCCGAACGCGCCGAGTTCGCTGCCCGACGCCAAGAACACGGTCGGGGCGCCGTGGACGCTGTGCGCCGTCCCCGGTGCCGACGTCGCCGGCCGGGCCACCACGTCGACGTCGCTGATTCTCGGCACGGCGCTCAGCGGCCGGCGGATCGGTGGCGACGACGGCCTGCTGGTGCGCGACCCGGCGAACAACGCGACCCACCTCGTCTGGCACAGCCACCGCTACGAGATCCGCGAACAGAACACCGTCGTGTCGCTGTTCGGCGCGCAGACCGCGCCGACGCTTGCCGCCGCCGGCTGGCTCAGCGGCCTGCCGATCGGCGCGCCGATCACGCCGATCAAGGTGGACGGCGCCGGGCAGCCGTCGGCCGTCAGCGGTCGCACGGTGGGCGAGCTGATGGTGGCCCAAACGGCGACCGGGCCGCAGTTCTACGTCGTGCTGGCCGACGGGCTGGCCGCGATCACCGAGCTGCAGAAGGCGATCTACACCGGTCAGGTGAACGCCGCACCCGTGACGATCTCGGTCTTCGACGCGAACAACGCGCCGAAGAGCCACCGGTTGGACCTGCCCGCCGGCAACGAGCCGCCGCCCGGCCGGCCGCCCAAGCTCGTCACCGCGGCGCCGACGGACGCCGCCTGCGCGGAGTTCCGCGACGCTCGTGGCCAGCCGGCGCTCTCGGTGGTCAGCGGAGCGCGGGAGCTGACCGCCGGCATCCCGACCGCCGGCGCGCTGCCGTCCGGCACCAGCCTCGCCGACCGGATCTGGGTGCCGGCCGGCAAGGTCGCGCTGGTGCGGGCGATGGCGTCGTCGACGGCGACCTCGGGTGCCGCGACCATCGTCACCGATCTCGGCATCCGCTACCCGGTGCCGAACGACCAGGCGCTGAAGGCGCTCGCGCTGCCCTCGTCGAAGGTGGTCGACATGCCGGCGGGCCTGGTCAACCGGATCCCACCCGGGCCGACCCTCGATCCCGACGCGGCGCGCCGTCCCGTCGACCAGCAGGTCCGCCAGCAGTCCGGGTGAGAGGGCTGGTGTTGCTTGACGACACGAATTACCGTTTGATGAGAGATCGGTGTCTGTCGCATCGATACGAGGTTGTCTTCCTGGCGCGGGGGCGCAGGCGTCTCCGCTTCGCGAGGGCACAGATCTGAAGCGGGGTGTTTCACTTTTGGCGCCAACTACCCTAACCGCCGACATGCTCGAGAAGGCCGCGCAGACGGCTGACGACGCTGCGGCCGAGATCCGCTCGAACGGGGTCACGCTCATCTCGAGCATCCAGGGCCAGGCGGCCGGTTTCACCGGTCTTGCCGGCACCGCGTTCCGCAACGTTTCGTCGTCTCTCATGGAGGACATGAACGCGATCCTCCAGCGGTTGGAGACCCTGTCGTCCAACACGCGCGTATCCGCCACCAAGCTCTTCGGTCAAGACGAATCCTCGGCCGCAGCGATCAACAGGGTCGCGCCAACCGGCGTCACCGGTGGCCTGACCTAATCCGCGCATCCGACCGAGAAGGGACTCCCACATGGGCGATCTTGCCTACCAGTACGAGCAGATCGAGGGAATGGCCGCGGAGCTCAAGCGGTTCGTCGACAACCTGGAGAATCGCCTCAGCAACGACGTCGACAAGGCGTTCAACGGCCTGCTGGCCAACGGCTGGAGCGGTGCGGCCGCCGACTCGTTCCAGACCGCGAAGGCCGAGTGGCACAAGCGGGTCGACGAGATGCAGTTGACGCTGACGCAGCTCAAGACGGCCCTCAGCACGGCCGGCACCGACATGAACTCCACCGACCAGAGCCTGATCGGCCTGTTCACCTGACACTCATTGCGTAGGAAGGCCCCGTCCACGCCGGACGGGGCCTTCGCTATTGCTCACGATCGGCGAACAGGCGCACCGGGGGCGCCGGTTCCTCGTCCTCATGTCGTTGCACCGGCCGCGCGGCCACGCGCGGGCGCCAGCGCGCCCGGCGGCCGCGCGGCAGGGCCGCGGCGACGCCGACGCACGCGAGCGTCGTCAGCACCGCGATGGCGACGAGCAGCAGGGCGAGATTGGCGCTTGAGGTCCAGTTCCGGGCCCGCTCGCGGTCGCTCTCGCTCTCCTTGCCCAGACCCGGTAGAGCGGCGGGCGACCTGCCGGCCAACTGGTCGGCGACGGCCGCGTACGGGTCGACGATCCCGCTGCCGTAGGCGGCGGTGTCGAGCCCGCCGGGGGCCGGCGCGGCGGTGGCGGTGAGTCGCCGGGCCACGTCCGAGGCCTTCATGTTCGGCCAGCGGGCCCGCACCAGCGCGGCCGCGCCGGCGACGAAGGCGGCCGCGTAGGCGGTGCCGTCGTCGACGGCGAGGCCGCCGCCGCGTTGCGTGCTGACGACCTCCGCGCCGGGCGCCACCAGGTCGACGAACGGGCCGGCGCCGCTCTCCTGCGTGACGAGCGTGCTCTCGTCGATGGCGCCGACGCCCAGCACGTCGGGGAAGGCGGCCGGGTACGGGGTGCGGTTGGGCCGGTTCGTCCCGTTGTCGTCGCCGACCGCGGCCACGACGAGGATGTCGCGCGCGACGGCCGCCGCGACCTCGGCCTGCAGCGCCGGATCGGCGTTGTAGACGGCGAAGGACACCAGGATCACCCGGGCGCCGCTGTTCGCCGCGAACTTGAGCCCGGCGACCATCCCCGTGGACCCGCCGGACGGTCCGCTCGTCTCGTTGTCGCTGACCCGCACCGGGACGACGGTGGCCTGCGGCGCGACACCGTGGAAGCCCACGCCCGTCGCGGGCTGCGCGACCACGATCCCGGCCGTGCGGGTGCCCCGGCCGGCGCAGTCGGCGCGGCCGTCGCCGCCGGGCTGGAGGACGTCGGTTCCGGGCTGGATCCGGCCGGCCAGTTGCGGATGGCCCGCGTCGGTGCCGGAGTCGAGCACCGCCACCTTGATGCCGCCGCCGCGCGTCAGCGGCCATATCCGCTCGACGTCGAGCATCCGCTGCGGCCAGGGCACCGGCGCGTATGCGACGCCGGCCGCAGCGCAATTGGGCGCTCCCTGGGCGGGCAGGGCGCCGACGGGCAGCAACACCGCCGCGCCGGCCACCGCCGACACCAGCAGGCGTTTCACGGCACCACCCCCGTGGTCAGTCAGCGATTACCTCGTTGCCCTTGTCGAGCGCCTCGGCAAGGAAATTGTGCAACTGCCGGGCGGTGTTCCACTCAGCCAGGATCGACTGCCGGCGCACCTCGATCGGCCGGTCGGCCTGCCCGCTGACCCACGAGAGCTTCGGCGTGACCGTTTCCACGGCCGCGTCGTCGAGCCGCCAGAAGCCGTCCTGCGGGCCGCGGGTGTCCGGGACGTGGCCGAGCGCCTCGGCGAACGCGCGCAGGCTCTCCCCGCGCCAGTGCGGCGGGTCGTGGGCCCAGCCGTCGTCGTGCAGGCGGTCGACGGTTGCCAGCGCGAGCGGGTCGGCCTCGAGCAGTAGCACGCGGACCGTGTCGAACGGACCGTCGACGTTGTCGAACTCGTCGACGACGTACTCCTCGGCGTCGATGTCGTCGTCGTGCCACCGGTCGACGAACCCGGGCCGCGCGGCAATCCATTTCATCGACCACACACTAGCCCGGCCACGACCGTTAGGGTCGGACACATGACCGAGCGAAGCGAGGGCATCATCAGGCTCAGGCCGCCCGGTCAGGGCGCGACACCGCGGAGCGGGGTTGCGTTATGACCGAGCGAAGCGAGGGCATCATCAGGCTCAGGCCGCCCGGTCAGGGCGCGACACCGCGGAGCGGGGTCGTGTCATGACCGGCCTCGTGTTCCCGATCGGCCTGCTGGTGGGCACCTTCCACAACGCGGCACCGGCCCGGCACCACCACGAGATCCGGCTCGGCGCGAAGGTCCACGAGTGCACCGACTCCGAGTTGGCGGCGTGGGCGTTCGCGCACGCGCCGCCCGAGGGTGTCGAGGAGGAGCCTGCCGGCGACGGGCCGGCGCCGTGGACGGCGGCCGCGCTGGTGCGGCACCTCGCCGGCCTGGACATTCCGGACGCGGCGTCGCTCGTCGCGGGCCTGCTGGGCCGGGGGCTGCTGGCCGAACTGGTGCCGGGCACCGAATCGGCGACGGCATTCGCCCGCTCCCACCGGCTGGTGCCGTCGATGTACGGATTGGGCAATTCGGCCGACGAGCCGTGGCTGTACTCGATCGGCCTGCTCGGCCACGAGGTGATCCGGGTCGACCGGCCCGTGTTCGAGCTGTGGGCGTGGGCCGACACCGAACCCGACCTGTGGCGGGCGTGCGAGTCGTTCGCCACCGAGGAGGCGGCGGCCGGCGGCACCGAGCCCGACGTGACCGAGCCCGAGCGGGTGCTGGCGGGGTTCCTCGGAACGCTGCACGGCCTGCTGAGCGTGCAGGCCGCGCACCTCGACACCGTCGAGCTCGACCGGACGGGAGCCAGCGGTGGGCGACATGGCTGAGCGCTGGCTGTTTCCGCTCGGGCACTACCTCGGCCCGTTCTTCCCGGGTCAGGGCGCCGACCTCGACGGCCACCGGGTCCGCGTCGGGCAAGAGGTGGTGACGCTGTTCGGCGACACGGAGTTCACCGTGTGGGCACTGGCGCACGGTGTGCCGGGATCGTCCGGCGTGCGCGGGACGCGGCACGCGGTGGAGGCGGCATTGCGCGAGCAGACCGGGGCCGACGCCGGCGCCGCCGTCGACGAGTTGCTGCGCGACGGCGTGCTCCTCGAGGTGGGCGACGGCGCGAATGACCCGGTGGAGTTCGCGCGCCGGTACCGGTTCCGGTCGATGATGGTGGGCCTCGGTGCGAGCGCCGAGCAGCCGGACCGGTTCCACATCGGACTGACCGGCCGACCACTGGCCACAGTGGACGGTCTGGCGTTCGAGTTCTGGGAGTGGGCGCCGCTGCACCCGACGCTGTGGGCGGCGTGGCAGGCCGCCGCCGCGGTGGAGACGGCGCTGGGCGGCAGCGAGCCGGTGGTCGACGGCGCGCTCGACCGCCTGCAGGTGCTCCTCGCGGCCGGCTGCGGCTACCTCGACGTGGCTCTGGACTGACGCGCCGCGGTTCTGGACTGACGCGCCGTGGTTGGCCGCGCCGGACCTCATGCCGCAGATCAGAGGCGGGCGAGGGCCTTCGGCGCGAGCTTGACGGCCTTCGCCTTCTCTTCTTCGGCGGTCGGCGAACCGACGAACAGCGTGATGATGAGCTCGCCCTTGCGCACGTGCAGCACCGACGCACCGATGAACGCCGCATCGCCGAGCCCGGGGATGTCCTCGACCTCCTCCGGGGTGAGCAGCGTGCACGGGTCGGGCAATGCGGCATCGGGCTGCCTTTCGGCCCCGGCTGAACCGTCTCAGTTGCCGAATCCGCACGCCAACAGGCCGACGACGGCGAGTGTTGCCAACAGGATCCGAGGTTGACGCGGGTCGATCACGCCAGCAGTGTGGCAACGCCCGTCAATTCAGGACAGGACGGGGAGTGGGTTGCTCGTGCCGCGTCCGGTGGCCGCCTCGACGAAATCGACGGGCGGCGCCATCTCCGCGAGCAGCGCGGCGGTGTGGCGCAGGCCCGTGGCCGGGATTTCCGGCGGCTCGCCGAGTGCCCGCTTCAGGTCCAACAAATGGACCGTCGCCTCCATAATGCCGATGCTGACCGCTTCCTCCAGGCGCAGCAGCGCCATCCCGAAATAGTCGACGACGACCGGTCCGCGCTCGCGCGCCGTCCCGATCGCGCGGGGTCCCGTCTCCGCGAACACGTCGAGCATCTGGGCGGTGGTGTACGTGACGGCGTCTTCGCGGGCGCCGGCCGCGACCCGTTCCCGGCGCGTGTTGGCCACCCCGTCCGGCGCGTTGAACTCGCGCAGCAGCGCGGCCGCGGTGGCGTGCGTGGGTTCCGCATCGGTGACGCGATCGACGAGCGCCGAGAAGCCGACCGGCCAGCCACCGGCGTGCGCGAAGAGGCTGCGCACGTCCCAGTCGCCGAGGCGGGTCGGGCGGCGCCACTGCTCGTCGGTCATGTCCCGCCCGTGCCCGGCCCACACCGACCAGAGTTCCGCCAGCGCGCCGAGGCGGTCATCGAGCCTCATCAGCCAACCCTACGCGGGTGCCACCCGAACGCCGGGTTCCACAGCACGGTCTGGCGGCTTCGCCGAGATCTTGGAGTCCCGTGGCCCCTATGGCGGCCACAGGACTCCAAGATCTCGCGGAGACCCTGGGCTTGCTGTCGGACCCGAAACCGGGAGACGTTGGCCGCCGAGCGCACACCTAGCCCGGCAGGAGGGTGGCGGTGAGCCAGGGGCGCAGGATCGGCAGCACCCGGGCAGCCTGCATAGCTCCGGTGTGGTCCAGCCCGTTCAGAATGTGGACCTGCCAGCCGAGCGCCTCGAGTTCGGCCCGGCCCTCTACCACCGGTTCGGCGATGCTGAGCCGGACGCCACCCCAGCGCTCGTCGTAGTCGATCTCGTCGGCCGAGCCGACGAAGCACATGCGGGGACAGGAGATCAGGGCCTGCGCGGCGCGATCGTCGAAGCCGCGCAGCGCCTCGTACAGCGTCACGAACTGGCGGGTCTGCCCCTCCGAGAGCGTCATCTCCACAGTGGACCAGTCGATCTCGTCGGGTGAATCCGCGGCCGACGGCGCCGACGGCGCCGACGGCGCGGACGGCTCCGACGGCGCGGACGGCTCCGACGGCGCGGGCTCCGCCGTCGCCAGCGCGTGCGTCGCTGTCGTGATCCGGAGCATCTTGTCGTACGGCCCGTTCACCGGCGGGTAGCCGCCCATCACCAACCCGGTCAGCCGGTCGGTCCGGATCGCGAGTTGCAGCCCGGCGACCGCCAACCACGAGTATCCGTAGTAGGTGAACCGGTCGGCGCCCGCCAGGTCCGCGATCGTCAGCAGATCCGCCACGATGTTCTCGGGCGTCAACGTGTCCGGCTTCGGAACCTGCAGGACGTGACCCTCGTAGTCGAACGCGACCACCCGGAACGCGTCGCTGAGCCCGTCGACGATGGTCCGGCCCAGCGCGGGGTCGGTTCCCCACTTGCGCAACTCCTCGGCGCGCGGGCCCTCGATCGGCACCGGATTCACCGCAAGCAACACGGTGGGTCCCCGACCCTCGACCACCACGGGAATCACATTTCCGTCGTGCAACCGTACGGTGGTCATGCGCTCAACCTACTCGTTGTGCAGGACCTCGGCGATCGGCAGCCGGGCCGCGCCGCGGGCCGGAACCAGCGCACCCAGCAGCGCGATGGCGACCCCGGCCAGGGCCAGCACCGCGAGCGTCGGCGCGTACCAGATGTCCATCACCGACTGAGGGATAGCGACCCGGGCCGACTCCGCCGCCGCCGGTATCACGTACCGGTGCGCCAGCATTCCCAACGGGATTCCGAGCGCGCCACCGATCGCGCCGACCAGCGCCATCGACGCCAGCACCATCGTGACGACCTGGCGCGGCGTCATCCCGATCGACTTCAGCATCCCGAGGTCGCGACGCCGCTCGCGGACATTGAGCACCACCGTGTTGAACACACCCAGCGCC
>Ga0207679_10001539_pt1 | contig 14419 bp, 14 predicted proteins | sample KBSC73metaG_FD_184320 | JGI IMG/M metagenome (GOLD analysis project Ga0207679, IMG submission 184320) | Corn rhizosphere microbial communities from Kellogg Biological Station, Michigan, USA - KBS C7-3 metaG (SPAdes) (version 2) | ecosystem: Host-associated > Plants > Roots > Rhizosphere > Soil ... | reverse complement strand
GCGCCGCGAGCTCGATCCGCGATCGCTCGTTCTCCATCCCCTCCGCCTCACCCACAAAGGACTCATCACCCTTCTTCAGCGTCACCCGGCACGCGATCCCCTTCGCGCGCGACCGACGCACCTCCACATCCTCGAAGTACAGCAGTCGACCGCTGATCCGCTCGAGCTTGAGCGGCAATGTCGGCGCAGCCGGCTGCGCCACAGGCGCCGCGGCAGCTTCTGCCGCCGCCTTCGCCTCGCGCGCCTCCTTCTCCCTCGCCGCCTCGCGCTGCTCCTTCGTCGGCTGCGACTCCAGCGTCGTCGCCACCGAAATCTTCCGATGGTCCACGCGCATGCCGAGATGCGCGATCAGCGCGCTCTCGATGTTCCGCACCGTCTGCTTCGGCGTGACTTCGGACGTGGTCAGCACGTGAATCTCATCGACCGCGCCGTTCTCGCTCGCAATGATCCGCGCGGCAATCACGCCGGGCAACGTCGCGAGCAGCTCCTCCGCTCGCTTGATGGGTAACACACTACCGGCGATCAGGGGCGACGAATGCGGTAACGGCTGCGGCACAGTCATGTCGGGAGGGGGCGTTTCGGGCTCGGGCACAGCCCAAGGCGGCGGTGGTCTATGGACCGCCTTCCGCCGTCATCCGGTCGATCGACCGGGGGGGATTTTGACCGGACTATAATGCGGGCGACAGAGCTGTTAATCAAGCACCGATGTGTCGACAACCAATTGGTATTCTCTAAGCTTCCGATACAGCGTGCGCTCCCCGATCCCTAACAACTCTGCCGCCTTACGACGATTGCCGCGCGTCTCTCGCAACGCCGCCTCGATCGCCGCCCGCTCGATCTCCGCCATCGTCATCCCCGGACGAATCGTCACCACGCTCGGCGGCGGCGGCTGATCTCGCGGCTCGATTCCGACGCCGCCAGGCCGCGGCCCCGTCGCCACACCCGGCACCTCGCCGACGACAACCGACGTGCCTCCCGGCCCCAGCGCCCCCGCCGCGGCGAGCGTGCCGTCCGTCACGGCAATTGGCATCCCAAGCGCACTCCCCGTCGCACGGGTCAGGTGCTCGCGCGCCAGTCGTTCCTCGCCCAGCTGGCGACGCAGCTCCTCCACCTGAAGCTTGAGCTCCACGAGACTCCGCACGATGAACTCGAGCTCCCTGCCCTCTACCCCTGCGCGCTCGCGCATGACCGGCCCGACGTGCACGGGCAGGAATCGCGCGCCGCCGCCCTCGCGAATCTGCCGCGGAATGTCGGCCGGCCCGATCTCACGACCCGGCGCCAGTACCACCATGCTCTCCACGAGGTTTCGAAGCTCGCGCACGTTCCCGGGCCACGCATAGTCGACCAGCATCTCCAGCGCCTCGGGCGAGATCCCCTTGAACGGGCGATCGTGCTGCCGAGAGAGCTCGGTAATGAACTGCCTGACGAGGATCGGGATGTCGTCGCGCCGCTCCCGCAACGGCGGCAGGTAGATGCTCAGGACATTGAGGCGGTAATACAGGTCCGAGCGAAACCGTCCTTCCTCGACGCCGTCCCGCAGCGGCTTGTTCGTCGCGGCGACGACCCGCACGTCGACGGGAATGCTCTGCGTGCCGCCGACGCGCGTGATCTCGCGCTCCTCGAGCACGCGCAACAGCTTGACCTGCGTCGCGAGCGGCACATCGCCAATCTCGTCGAGAAACAGCGTGCCCGTATCGGCGAGCTCGAAGCGACCGATGCGTCGTTCGGCCGCGCCGGTAAAGGCACCTTTCTCGTGGCCGAACAGTTCACTCTCGAGGAGCGTTTCAGGCAGAGCACCCACGTTCACGGCAATGAACGGCTTGTTGCGGCGAGGGCCCAACCGGTGGATCGCGCGCGCGACGAGCTCCTTCCCCGTGCCGCTCTCGCCCTCGATGAGCACCGTGCTGGAGACGGGAGCGATCTGCTCGACCTTCACGAGGACTTCGCGGATGCCTTCGGACTGTCCGATGAGTCCCGTTAGGCGCGACAGTCGCTGGCGATCGAGCAGCCGGCGAATGCTGTCCGCCACCTCGTCGACGACGATGGGCTTGGCGAAGACGTCCACGAAGCCGATGGCCTTGAGCCGCTCGTCGATCTCCGGATCGCGCACGTCGGCCAGGCCGACGACGGCCACACCCTCCCACAGCATCTCGCGCACGAGTGCGACGTTCTGCGGGTCGACGAGCGCTCCGGTCATGACGATGAGGTCCGGCTTCTCGCGACGGATCGCGCCGCGCACGTCGTCCAGCGGCGAGACCACCGCGGTCTCGACGCCAGACTGCTCGAGCTGTGCGTTCAGCCTGACGGCTGGCTCGACGTCCGTCAGTGAGATGAGGACTTTCACGGCTCTTGGGCTTCGACTGTCAGTGATCCGTCCTGTCGCCTCGAACGATCGACACCGCGTGATCCACAATGGGGACCAGGGCGTGGAGCGCGTCACGAACGCCGCCCGGCGAGCCCGGCAGGTTCACGATGAGCGTCCGGCCTCGTGAGCCGGCAACGCCGCGAGACAGTGCGGCGCGCGGGAAGCTGTCGATGCACGTCACCCGCAACCGTTCCGCGATGCCCTCCGCCTCCCGCTCCAGGACCGCGCGCGTTGCTTCCGGTGTGTTGTCGCGCGGCGACAACCCGGTGCCACCGGTCGACAGCACGAGGTCAGCGCCATCGGCGTCGCACCAGGCGAGGAGCTGCCTAACGATCGCCACCGAGTCGTCCGGAACGAGCGATCGGGCGACGAGCTCGTAGCCACGTTCCCCCGCCCACGTGACGATCGCGTCTCCGGAGACGTCCGCCCGCTCACCCCGTGCTCCCGCGTCCGAGATGGTCAACACTGCTACTCGCACGACGCGAGCCTCGATTCCCGATTCCCGATTCCCGATTCCCCGTTACAGGTGGGATCCGTTCTTGTAAAACGGCGTCTTCACGACCTCCGCTTTCACGACCTTGCCACGAATGTCGATCCCGAGCTCGCTGCCCGCTTTCGCGTTCGCCGTCGGCAGGTAGCACGTGCCGATCGGGATGTTGAGCGACGGGCTCAGCGTGCCGCTGCACACGACGCCGCTCGGCTCACCGTTCGAGACCACCGGATACCCGTGACGGGGGAACGCGCGCTCGGTGGTCGTGAAGCCGACGAGCTTCCTCGGAATCCCCTGCTCCTTCTGCCTAACGAGCGCGTCACGACCGACGAAGTCACCCTTGGGCAGCTTCACGATCCACGCCAGGTTGGCCTCGAGCGGCGTGACGGTGTCGTCGATGTCGTTACCGTACAGCGCCATGCCCATCTCGAGCCGCAGCGAATCCCGGCAGCCGAGGCCGGCGGGCGTCACTTCGCCAGTCGCCATGATCGCGTTCCAGATGTGCGCGGCATTCGTATTGTCGAAGTACAGCTCGAAGCCGTCTTCGCCCGTGTACCCCGTTCGCGAGACGATCACGTCCGGAACGTTCGCGACCGTGCCGACCGCGAAGTGATAGTACTTGATGTCCGACAGCGTGACGTTCGTCAGGGGCTGCAGGATCTTCGCCGCCTGAGGCCCCTGCAGCGCCAGCAGCGCGATCTCATCGCTGACGTCCTCGATGCGCGCATCGAATCGGTCGAGGTTCCGGCTGATGTGGGCAAGGTCCTTCGCCGCGTTCGACGCGTTCACGACCATCATCAGGTGGTCGTCGAAGCGATACACGAGACAGTCATCCTCGAACGTCCCGCGATCGTTGAGAATCGACGAGTAGTGCGCCTGGCCGATCGCGAGCGCGGCGACGTCGTTCGTCGTGACATAGTTGACGAACTTCACGGCATCCTTGCCGCGCACGAGGAACTCGCCCATGTGGCTCACGTCGAACATCCCCGCGCGCTCCCGAACGGCCTTGTGCTCCGCGGTGATCCCGGTAGGGTATTGAACCGGCATCTCATAGCCGGCAAACGGCACCATCTTCGCACCGAGTGCGACGTGAATATCGTGAAGTGGCGTGCGCTTGAGCGTCGCGCCGGCGTCGGTCGTGGTCATGAGTCGTTGCTCCTAGCTCAAAGCGAAAAACACGGAAGGCAGGAATATGCCGGACTGGCAGGTAGCCGCGGTAGTCCGAAAGCTCCTCGTGACCGTCCCGGTGCTGACACTCGGATCTTCGCGCATTGCTCACGGTCAGTTTACCTCACTTGGCGGCAGGACGGCGGGCGCCCAGGTTCTCGTGGTCGGCACGTACCACATGAGCAATCCGCGGCTCGATGCCGTGAACCTCACCGCCGACGACGTGCTTGTCCCGAAGCGGCAGCAGGAGATCGAGCAGCTTGCCGCGACGCTCGAAGCGTATCGGCCGACCAAGGTGTTGGTGGAAATCCCGTATGGGCGCGATTCGGTGTCGAACTCACTCTATCGGCGCTACATCGCGGGGAGCTACACGCTGGACCACACCGAGATGCAGCAGCTGGGGTTCCGCATCGCGAAGGCGTCGGGTTTGCCGCGTATTTACGGCGTCGACTACGACCTCGACGTGAATCTCGCGAGCGTGATGGTATGGGCGCTCACGCATGGCCAGCCTGAGCTCGCGGGCGCCGCGCAGGCGCTGACCTCGCGCCTGCTCACCGAAGCCGACAGCATGATGAAGCACGCGACGGTTGCCGAAATCGTCGCGGCGCTCAACTCGCCACGCGCGGATTCCGCCCAGGGGATCTATCTCGCTGCGCTCCGGGTCGGAGCGGACACGAGCTATCCGGGTGCGACCGTCACAGCACGATGGTACGAGCGCAATCTCAAGATCGCGTCGAACATCCTCCGCGTCATCGATTCCCCGAACGACCGCGTGCTGGTGCTCATGGGCGCCGCACACGGCCCGATCCTGCGAGAGCTGCTGGAGCGCGTTCCGGGAATCCGCCTCGTGCCGACGGCGAGCGTGTTTCCGTAGCGGCTACCGAGTCGTTAGGCGTGACCGTCGCGCCGGGCGCCACGGTCGAGATCACGATCGGTGACCGTGCGAATGTCCGCAACTTTTGGCGGGGACCCGGTGACCATCGCTCGCGCGACCTCGAACAGTACGACCGGCTTCGGCTTCGTAACCTTCATGTACGTCACGGAGTCGGCCTCGACGAGAATGAGGGCGATTCGTGGATCGTTCGCCGAGCCGTCACGGTCGCCGCCCTCATCGCCAAGCCACGCCTTCCAGTCGGGCTTGTAGAGCGCCTGCACGAGCTTGCGGTCCGTGGTGATCGTTGCGAGTCCCGAAACCGATACCCACTCGCGTGAGCGATCCTTGTAGTACGCGAGGTTCACGTGCGGATCCGACACGAGGTCGTCGAGCTTGTGACTCTCGAGGTTGGTCATGAACCAGAGATCCATGCCCGTCGTGTGCTCCTGCGTCTGCATTGGCCGTGAGATCAGATGGCCGTCCGCGCGACGCGTGGTCAGCATGGCGATCTCGATCCCATCGATGAGGTCGTAGAGATCGTCGAGTTTCTTGCTCGTCGGCACTGCGTTGTCGGTGTTCTTCTCCACTGCCTTGTCGGCCATCGTAACTCCTCCGCGATGTGAATCGATCCGATCGGACCACGCGGAGGGCACGAGGCGTGCCGGCGATGCGCTCGATTGCCGGGGGATCTTCGGCGGCGCGCGGCGGCATCCGGGATGGGCCAGCCCTTGACCTTCGCCCGATGCCGTCGGAACGTATTCGTCCTGTCGACCCAAGAGCGCAGCACCGGAGTGTCGCGGACGCGGCAAGGGCCGCCCCTGACCCACGGAGGACGGGACAATGACGGTGCTGTTCGTGGGTGCAAGCCATGCAACGGCGCCGCTTCCCCTCATCGAGCGCCTGGCGTTCGGCTCCGACGACATCGTCCAGACGCTCGCGTGCATAACGCCGGGTGACGTACGACCGACGCTCCCGCTCCGCGAGCTCGTGCTGCTCTCGACTTGCCACCGCGTCGAGCTGTACGGCGTGTCCACCGATGATGAGACACGTCCGAGCGCCGCGCTCGACGCAATGGCGGGCCTGCTGACCAGCCGGAATCATGGCGCGGAGACGTTAGATGCACATGTGCGACGGCTGGTCGGCTCAGAGGCGACGCGGCACCTGTTCAGGGTTGCCGCTGGTCTCGAATCCATGGTGCTCGGCGAGTCGGAGGTGCTCGGACAGGTCGCGTCCGCGCTCGCGCTCGCGACGCGCATCGGCGCAGCCGGCCCGGTGCTCACGCCGCTGTTCGACGCCGCAGTGAGAGCGGGAAGACGCGCGCGCTTGGAGACCGCAATCGGATCTGCGCCGGCGAGCGTGAGCTCGATTGCCGCCGAGTTGGCGGAGGAGCTCGCCGAAGAGCTGCGCGGGCGTCGGGCGCTGTTCCTCGGCGGCGGGAAGATCGCGCTGCTCGCCGCGAAGGCCCTGCGCGCCCGCGGCTTTTGGGAGATGACAATCGGCGCGCCGGTGGATACGGATGCCGACGCACTGGCGAAGGAGCTGGGCGCCACCGCCATTCCGCATGACGCGATACCGAACGCGATCGCCGAGAGCGACCTCGTATTCACGTGCGCCGGTGCGCCGGCGAGCGTCGATGCGGGCACGGTCAGACGGGCCATGCGCGGGCGGATGGCGCGACCGCTCGCGTTCATCGACCTGTCCGCCGGCAATGTGCTCGATGCGGAGGTTGCAGAGCTCGCGGGTGTCCGCGTCGTGTGTCCGTCGGAGCTTCGCGAGCAGATCGACATCGCGATGGCTGGCAGGCGGCGCGAGGCGCCGCTCGTCGAGGCGATCGTCGAACAGGAGCTTCGCGCGCTGCAGTCGCGAGGCGAGGCCAGCTCGCTGAGCGGCGTGGTGGCGGCGTTGCGCGCGCGCGCGGAGGAGATCCGCCAGCGCGAGCTCGCGCGCGCCCTAGCAAGCCTGCCGGACGCAGACGGCGCGGTGCGCACGCAGATGGAGTGGCTGTCCGTGTCGCTCGTCAACAAGCTGCTCGACGAGCCCACGCGTCGCCTCCGGGCGGAGGCAACCCAGAGCGTCGGAAATCCGTACGCCGACGTGACGCGAGAACTATTCGGCCTTGTCCGGAATCGGGAATAGAAAATCGGAGAACTGTCGGGACGCGACGTCACGTTAGGCGAACGGTCCGAATGTATCGATTCCCTATTCCCGATTCCCGACAAGTGCGGAGGCGACTTCCTCCGCGTGGCCTTTCGGCGTCACCTTCTCGAACACGCGCATGAGACGGCCGTTCCTGTCGATCAGGAACGTGGTCCGCTCCACGCCCATGTACTTCTTTCCGTAGTTCATCTTCTCCTTCCACACACCGTACTGCTCGGCCACGGCGTGGTCAGTGTCGGCGAGCAGCGTGAACGGCAGCTCGAATTTCTCCTTGAACTTCGCCTGTGCCGAGACCGTATCCGGACTCACGCCGAGAATGACCGCATCGAGTCCCTCGAACCGAGGGAAGGCGTCGCGAAACTCGCACGCCTCGATCGTTCACCCAGGGGTGTCCGCCTTGGGAAAGAAGTAGAGCACGACGCGCTTGCCCACGTGGTCCGAAAGCGTGAGGGATTTGCCCTCGTCGGTGAGCAGCGTGAAATCCGGCGGTGCTTTTCCGATCTCGATCATGCCAATGATTCTCCCCCGATCAGGGTGGCCATGATGGCCTTCTGGATGTGTAACCGGTTCTCTGCTTCTTCGAAGACACAGCTTTGCGGTCCGTCGATCACCTCGGCGGTCACCTCTTCGCCGCGATGCGCTGGCAGGCAATGTAGGAAGATCGCATCGCGTGCCGCGCGCTTCATGAGCGCGGTGTCGACCTGATAGTCGAGGAATGCCTGCTCACGCACGCCCTGTTCCTCCTCCTGCCCCATGGACGCCCACACGTCGGTGTTCACGACATGCGCGCCTGCCGCAGCCTCGTTAGGGTCCCGGACCACCGTGACGTTGCCGTCGCGCCGGGCCCGCTCGAGGATCGCCGGGTCCGGCTCGTAGCCCTCCGGACACGCGAGCGTCAGCTCGAACCCGAGTCGATACGCCGCGTTGATCCACGAGTTGGCCATGTTGTTCCCGTCGCCGATCCACGCGACCTTCTTGCCTTCATAGGCGCCGAAGCGTTGTCGCATCGTCAGGATGTCGGCGAGCACCTGGCATGGGTGCAGCAGGTCGGTGAGTCCGTTGATCACCGGCACGCTCGAGTATTGCGCGAGCTGCTCGACATCGCTGTGCGCGAACGTGCGGATCATGATTCCGTCCACATAACGCGAAAGCACCCGTGCCGTATCGGGGATTGGCTCGCCGCGGCCGATCTGCACGTCGCGTGACGAGAGAAAGAGCGCGTGGCCGCCGAGCTGCCACGCCCCGACCTCGAACGAGACACGTGTCCGCGTGGATGACTTCAGGAAGATCATGGCCAGCGACTTTCCGGCCAGCGGCTTCTTCGTGTACGCGCCGGAGCGCATCGACTCGGCCAGCTCGAGCAGGCGATCGAGCTCGGCACGAGAGAAGTCAGGGATGGCCAGAAAATGCCGGGGCATGGCAGCAGTCTGTGCGCCTGGAAAATGGGAACCGGGAACAGGCGGGAGCCCGCCGAAGGCGGGCAGATGGGAAGTGTAGCTCCAAATGGAGTCACGGTTCCCGGTTCCCTGTCCCCGCTATATCTCGCTAGAGAATATAGCGTCGAAGATCCTCGTCCTCCATCACCGCGCGCAGCCGATCGTTCACCACCTGACGATCGACCGTGATCGCTCCTGTCCCGCGATCGGGCAGCTCGTACAGCACGTCCTCGAGTAGCGTCGTCATCACCGTGTGAAGGCGTCGCGCGCCGATGTTCTCCATGCGGCCGTTCACGCTCGTCGCCATCCGCGCGATCTCGGCAATGCCATCCGACGTGAACGAGAGACTCGCGCCCTCTGCCTCGACGAGTGCCGAGTACTGCTTCGTGAGCGCGTTCTCGGGCTCCGTCATGATGCGAACGAAGTCCTCCTCGGTGAGCGGCTTGAGCTCCACGCGAATCGGGAAGCGGCCCTGCAGCTCCGGAATGAGATCGCTGGGCTTCGACACATGGAATGCGCCGGCGGCGATGAACAAGACATGGTCCGTCTTCACCATGCCGTACTTCGTCTGCACGTTCGAACCCTCGACGATCGGCAGGAGGTCACGCTGCACGCCCTCGCGCGACACGTCGGGACCACCAGCGCCTTCGCCGCGCGCGCCGGCGATCTTGTCGATCTCATCGAGGAAAATGATGCCTAACTTCTCCACGCGCTCGAGCGCGTCGGACGTCACGTCCTCGAGATCGATCAGCTTGTCGAACTCCTGCTCGAGCAGGATGCGCCGCGCTTCCGACACCTTTACCGTCCGCTTCTTCTTACGCTTCGGCAGCATGTCCTGAAGCATCTCGGTGAAGTTCTCCATGCCTTCCGGCGCGCCCTGCGGGACCATCATGTCGAACATGGGTCCGTGCTGCGTGACCTCTACTTCCACTTCGCGCGTCTCGAGCTGGCCGTCGAGCAGCAGCTGTTTGAGCTTTTCGCGCGTGCGCTTGTAGCGGTCCATCGCGGCGTTGCCATCGCTCTCGTGCTGCACCGATCCGTCCGCTCCGACGACGAACACGCCGGGCGGTCCCGAGCTGCTCTGCCCCGCTCCGGCGGCCGCGCCGACGGGCGCTGGCGTCGGTGTGGTGCCCTTCGCGTCCGCGGGCACCGGCAGCAGCAGATCGAGCAACCGCTCATCGACTTTCTCGTGCGCGAGATCCTCGACGTCGGCCTCGCGCTCGGTGCGCACCATGTCGATCGCGCTCTCGACGAGGTCGCGCACCATCGATTCCACGTCGCGCCCGACGTACCCGACCTCGGTGAACTTCGACGCCTCGACTTTCACGAACGGCGCGCCGGCCAGCTTCGCGAGTCGCCGCGCGATCTCCGTCTTGCCGACGCCGGTGGGGCCAATGAGGATGATGTTGTTCGGTGAGATCTCGTCGCGGATCGCGTCGGGCGCGCGCTGGCGGCGCCACCGGTTGCGGAGCGCGATCGCCACGGCCTTTTTCGCGTCGCCCTGCCCGACGATGTAGCGATCGAGCTCGGCGACGATCTGCCGTGGGGTGAGGTCGGCGAGGCGGGCGACCACCTGCTGCGTACGTGTGCTGGGCATCGGGATGACGAATGACCGAACCGAGTCGAGCCGGCGTTAGGCCGGGGTCTCGAGGACGGTGATGTTGGTGTTGGTGTAGACGCAGATCTCACCGGCGATCTCGAGCCCGCGCCGCACGATCTCCGCGGCCGAGAGCGTCGTCGCCGATACGAGCGCGCGTGCTGCGGCGAGCGCGTACGACCCACCCGACCCGATGGCGAGGATGCCGTCATCCGGTTCGATGATGTCGCCGTTGCCCGAGATCACGAAGCCGTGCTGCCGGTCCACCACGGCGAGCAGGGCCTCGAGACGTCGCAGCACGCGGTCGCTGCGCCAATCCTTCGCAAGCTCGACCGCTGCCCGCGAGAGATTGTTCGGGTAGCGCTCGAGCTTCTCTTCGAATTTCTCGAACAGCGTGAAAGCGTCCGCGGCGCTCCCGGCGAACCCGGCGAGCAGTTGGCCACCGCGAAGTGCGCGCACCTTCTGTGCGTTCGACTTCATTACGGTCTCGCCAACGGTCACCTGGCCATCGCCGCCGAGCGCCACCTGACCGTCGCGGCGGACGGCGAGAATCGTGGTCGCGCGAATGCGCGGAAGCGTGCTTTCCATGCACGAAAAGATAGCCGGTCGTCGACGCGCAACATGGCGCGCCGTGCACGGGATGGGTCAGCGAATTCGGAGCCGTGACTGACTGTTCTTGGGCGCGTCGTCGCTGGCTGCCTCGTCGTAGCTGGACACCGGCTCTCTCGCCGTCATGATCGGCGCCTCGCGATCCCCTCGCAGACCAGCGTTTCGGTCAGCCGGACTGTCCGCTAACCCGGGAACGACATCCGGTAGCGTGTCGCTCGATTCCGTCCGCACCTCCAGCCCGCCGCGTGGCTCGGAGCGCTTTTCCCCACGACGTGCCGCCCCACGGAACACGAAGAACTCACGCAGGTAGTCTCGACTCAGCCAGGCCCCGATCCCGAGCAACAGGACTCCGGCGAGTACCGACAGCGTTCCGAACCGCCACTCGTCCCTGCCGATGAGCGCGGCGGCCACGGCAATGACGCCGGCTCCCATCAGGGTTTCGCCTGGGCGACTGCGCTCGGTGCGCTCCCGCCGCCGGCGCTCGCGGGACTGCGAGAACCCCTCGGGCAGCTGTGCGTCGAGCACGAGCCCGAGTCCCAGAATCGCGACGATGACCCCAATGAAAAGCGGCACCTGTTCGAGTCGCATGCTACCTGCCTTTGCAAGAAGAAGGCGAGCCGGTCTGGCTCAGGCGCGCGGATGAGCCTTGCGGTAGACCTGTTTGAGCCGTTCGACGCTGGTGTGTGTGTAGATCTGCGTGGTCGAGATCGAGGCGTGGCCAAGCAACTCCTGCACCGCGCGGAGATCGGCGCCCGCGTCCAGGAGATGGGTCGCGAAGGTATGGCGGAGCGAGTGGGTGCTCAGGCCCGCGCTCTCGTCGATCTGGCCGAGGAACTTCGTGACGACGAGCTGGATCGACCGGGTACTCAACCGGCGTCCGTGTGCGCTGAGGAAGAACGCTGCGCGGTCAGCCTTACCGCCCAAGTGTCCCGCCAGCTCATCGCGCTTCGACTCGTAGTTCCGGAGCGCCAGCGACGCGTGATCGCCGACCGGAATGATGCGCTGCTTTCGCCCCTTCCCCGTCACCTTCACTTGCTGCGACACGAGATCGAGGTCGCCGCGGTTGATGCCTCGAAGCTCGGACAGCCGCATCCCCGTCGAATAGAACAGTTCCAGAATCGCGAGGTTGCGGACGTCATTGAACCGCCCCTCCCATGCGCGCACCTCGGCCGCCTGGAACACGAGATCGATCTGCGTCCGGTCGAGATAGCTCGGCAAGTATCGCTCGAGCTTCGGGGAGCCAACCGCCCGCGCGGGATTGGCGTCCACGACTTCATTCCGGTGCAGAAATCGGTAGAACCCTCGCACCGCTGACAGCGCGCGGGAGATCGACCGCTTCGCCAGTCCGCGCCTCGTTAGGTGCGCCAGAAACCCGCGGATCGCGAGCCGATCCACGCCTTGCCAGCTCCACGCATCGCCGCCGTAGTAGCTCGAGAAAAAGGCGACCAGCTCGGACAGGTCGCGGCCGTACGCCACAATCGTGTTCGGTGAAACGTCGCGTTCACTACGGAGATGCTCGAGGTACTCGGCAACCTCGGGGGACGGAACGGCCGGAGGCGTACTGGCGACCGTCGATTCGCTCGGCGCCAGTCGAGGCCGCGGCGTCACGCGACTCCGGCCGTGGTGATACCGCTCGCAGTGCTCCACTCGTCGAGGGCGCGCAAGGCACGTTCCGCCATCAGCTCCCGCTTGCGCCGCTTGTCGCGCACCGGGACCTCGAGCTCATCAAGCAGCCCGAAATTCGCGTTCATCGGCTGGAAGTGACGCGGGTCAGCCTCGTTGAGATACCGGTACAGCGCACCAAGCATCGTCGTCGGAGGGGGCACGACAGGTGACTCTCCGGCGACGAGACGCGCGAGGTTGATACCTGCGAGCAGTCCGGTGGCCGAACTCTCCGTGTAGCCCTCCACGCCCGTCAACTGGCCCGCGAACAGCGTCGTGGGATCGTCGCGAAGCGACAGGTGACTCGTTAGGGCCGCCGCCGCATTCACGTACGAGTTGCGATGCACCGAACCCCAGCGCAGAAACTCCGCATCCGCCAGGCCGGGAATCATCCGGAACACGCGCTGCTGCTCCCGCGTGCGCAGACGCGTCTGAAAGCCGACGAGGTTCCACATCCGCGCGCCGCGGTCCTCCATGCGGAGCTGCGCGATCGCATACGCTTCGCGGCCGCTGCGTGGATCGCGCAGACCAACCGGTTTCATCGGCCCGAAGCGAAGCGTCTCGCGGCCGCGGCGCGCCATCTCCTCGACGGGCATGCATCCCTCGAAGTAAGGGATCGGGTCGAAGTCCTTCCCGTCGTACTGGTCGGCGGCAATGAGCGCGTCGAGAAACGCCTCGTACTGCTCGCGTGTGAACGGACAGTTCACGTAGGCGCCTTCGCCGGCAAGATCGGAGGTATCCGACGCAGCAACCGCATCAGCGCCTGACATCGTCTCCTTGCCGTATCGCGACGCACGGAAAACGATGGACGCATCGAGCGACTCGCCAGCGACGATCGGCGCGATCGCGTCGTAGAACGCGAGCGACTCGACGCCGAGGCGCTGCTGGATCGTGACCGAGAGCGCGTCGGAGGTGAGCGGGCCGGTTGCCACGATGCCGGGCGACGGCAGTTCCGTCACTTCATCGCGGACGACCTCGATGCGCCGATGAGCAGTCACCCAGCCATCCACCGTCGCGGCGAAGACGTCGCGATCGACCGCGAGAGCCGACCCGCCGGGCACACGCGCCTCGTCCGCCGCGCGAAGGATCAGCGAGCCGAGCGCGCGCATCTCGGCCTTGAGCAGCCCGTGCGCGTTCGACGTCTCCGTGCTCTTGAAAGTGTTCGAGCACACGAGCTCCGCGAGGAGTCGAGAGCGATGCGCAGGCGTTCCTCGGAGGGGTCGCATCTCGTGGATCACCACGTGATGCCCGCGCTCGGCGAGCTGCCACGCGGCCTCGCTGCCCGCGAGGCCGCCTCCCGCAACGTGAATGGTCTGGTGGTTTTCGCTACGTTCTCCGCTCAGCGAGCTCGCCATGGCGGAATGATAGCACGCGCCGCGCTCTCGGGGAGCGCACGCCACTCGGCGCGCTCACGATGAGCACAACGGCCACCACGATGATTGCCATGGCCGCCGCCGTGCGAGCAGTGACCGGCTCCCCAAGGATTGCCCAGCCGAGCAGTACGGCGACGACCGGATTGACGTACGCATGCGTCGTCACGCGCGATGGTGTGGACACGCGCATGAGCCATAGGTATGCCGTGAAGCCCACGAGCGCGCCGGCGACGACGAGGTACGCCACCGCAACCATCGATGCGGGCGTGATTGCGGCCGGCGTGAACTGATGATGCTCACCGATCGCGAACCCCGCCGCGACGGACAGCAGCGATCCGGCAATCATCTGCATCGCGGTCGCGCGCACGGGCGATGGCGGAGCGGCGGCGCGGCGCGAGAACATGGCGCCGCCCGACCACGCCAACGCAGCGAGGGCGAGACTGGCGATGCCTAACAAGTCCAGCTCGCCATCGGCGGCGAGCAGCGACGGCCCGACCAGCACGGCCAGCCCGAGAATTCCGACGACGACTCCGGCCAGGACGCGCGGCGTCGGCGCGCGCTTCGACTCGATGACGCTCTCCATCATCACCATCCAGAGCGGCGTCGTGGCCAGCACGAGCGAAGTGATACCGGACGGCACCGTGAGCTCGGCCCAGCCGACGAGGGCGGTGCCGCCGACGATGAGCAGC
>Ga0207679_10001536_pt1 | contig 14423 bp, 10 predicted proteins | sample KBSC73metaG_FD_184320 | JGI IMG/M metagenome (GOLD analysis project Ga0207679, IMG submission 184320) | Corn rhizosphere microbial communities from Kellogg Biological Station, Michigan, USA - KBS C7-3 metaG (SPAdes) (version 2) | ecosystem: Host-associated > Plants > Roots > Rhizosphere > Soil ... | reverse complement strand
GCGTGAATCGAGACGTTCAAGAGCGTCAGGGGAAACACGGCGATCTTGTAGCCGATCGCTTCGAGCTGCGATAAGCCGAGGATCGGCGTTTTGCCGCCTTCGATCAGGTTGGCCATCTTCGGGCCACCAACTTCGCTGCAGTACTGTCGCATCTCGTGCTCGTTGAGCGGCGCCTCGAGGAACGTGATGTCGGCACCAATCTCGCGGAACAGCCGGCAGCGAAGGATCGCCTCCTCCAGGGAGATGCAGGCTCGCGCATCGGTGCGCGCCATGATCAGAATGTCCCCGCCGGCCTCATCGCGCGCGTCCACTGCGGCGCGTATGCGCATGAGCGCTTCGTCTCGTCCGACAACCGCCTTGCCTTCGGTATGGCCGCATCGCTTCGGCGCGATCTGATCTTCGAGCATGATCGAGGCAAATCCGGCCGCACAGTACCCGTGCACCGTCCGTTTGATGTTCTGGGCGCTGCCGAAGCCGGTGTCGCCGTCACCGATCATCGGAATGGACACGGCACGGCAGATGTTCTGTCCCTGATCGACGAGCTCCGCATAGGAGATGAGCCCTGTGTCGGGCATCCCGAGCCTGTCGGCCGAGACGGCGAAGCCGCTCATGAAGCCGATCTCGAATCCGGCTTCCTCGATGAGACGCGCGGAGATCGCATCGTGACAACCGGGCATGAGCAGAATGCCAGGACGATCGAGCAGCGCTCGCAGGCGAACGGCGGCAGTGGCCATGTGGCGGATCTTATCGTGCCCGGTCTGGTTTTGAGGAGCCTCGTGCCGGCGCAGTCGCAGCGATTTACTTCGGCGGCATGATCGCTCTCCGCGCCAGCGCCGCCCGCCGCTCTTCATCCGCCTTCTGCAACTCCTGCGATTTCGTCAGCAGCGGCGCTGCCTTGTCCCGCTGGCCGAGAGACGTATAGGCACGAGCGAGCTGCACGTGCAGACTTCCGTCCCGGTCGTTCGCCAATTGCTCTTCGAGCAGAGGCACCGCCTCGGCATAGTAGTTACCTTGAAAGTAAGCTCGGGCCAGCAGGAGTCTGAGACGCGGGTCCCTCGGCGTTCGTGTCACCAGTTGCTCGAAAATCGGCACCGCATCCTCCGGGCGTTGGAGTTGCAGCAGCGCCTGTCCCTGAAGGTTGAGCAGCCGCGAATCGTTCGGGTACGACTTCAGCAGAGGCGACAGCGTCGCGAGGGCTTTGTCGAAATCCTGCGCGGCGTAGTACGCCGAGGCCAGCTGGTACGCCAGTTCGGGCTGCTTTGGTGCGAGGCGGGTCGCCGCCTCGAACTCGGCGACCGCATCGGTGTAGCGCTCTTCCGCCTGCGCCACGGCGGCGCGGATGGAGCGGCGCTCCGCTGAATCAGGCAGCGTGTCGAGCTGCTTGAAAGCCGCGAGTGCGAGTTCGTTCGCCGCGCGGGCTTGCCAATAGCGCGATTCGGGATCGGATCCAGCGAGCGCGGCGTCGAGCGATGACGTAAATCGTCGGAGACGAAACTCGCAGAGCGCCTTGCGCGTACCGCATGCGGTCGCATCGAGTCGCCCTTTCGCACGCTCAGTCGTCGCCCACTGCGTGTGGCCGGTGCGCTCGTAGATGCGCGCGACTGAGTCGTGGACGTTCACCATCGATGGCAGTTCGGCCTCAACGCCTCGGTAGAGCGTGAACGCATCGACCAGATGCCCGTTCTCGAGCAGCGCGTCCGCCGACAGCAGCGCGCGCCACGAGGTGTCGGCCGCGCCGAAGGTGACAAGTGCGTTCTGCTTGACCGAGTTGTAGGCCTGTCCGAGCGCGTACCAGACCGCTGGGTTTCGCGGCGCCGTCGCCGTCGCGCTGCGCAATTGTGCGACGGCATCCATCGGGCGGCCGGCCGCCACGTACGCATCGGCGAGCCTTTCCCTGCCCTTGATGTCGCTGGGACTCGCTGCGACCGCACGTTCGAGCGCAGCGAGATCGGGAGCCTGAGGTGCTGACGCCGCAGCCGCCAGAAGCGCCGCGGCGAGCACCCCGGCATTCATGGTGCGATGTAGGTCGTCTTCACCGTCGTGTAGAACTCCGCTGCGTAGCGTCCCTGTTCCCGCGGACCGTAGCTCGATCCCTTGCGGCCGCCGAACGGCACGTGATAATCCACGCCCGCGGTCGGCAGGTTGACCATCACCATTCCGGCCTGCGCATGGCGCTTGAAATGAGCTGCATGCTTCAGTGACGTCGTGACGATTCCTGACGACAGGCCCGTGTCTGTGTCGTTGGCAATGGCGAGCGCCTCATCGTAATTCTTTGCGGCAATGACGCACGCCACCGGCCCGAAGATCTCTTCTCGAGAGATCCGCATCGTGTTCTTGGCGTCAACGAACAGCGCCGGGGCCATGTAGTAGCCGTCGGTGGCGCGCTTCACGCGCTCGCCTCCGGCAACGAGCCTCGCGCCCTCGCGCTGACCGATGCCGACGTATTCGAGATCGGTATCGAGCTGCGGCTGTTCGACGACCGGTCCAATCTCGGTTCCGGGCGTTAGCGCGTTGTCAACTTTCAACGCGGACAGCTTTTGCGTGATCGCTTCGACGAACCGATCGTGGATGCCTTCCGTCACGATGAGGCGTGAGGACGCGGTGCAGCGTTGGCCGGTCGAGAAATACGCGCCCTGCACCGCGACGTTCACCGCGGTCGGCAAGTCCGCATCGTCGAGCACGACCAGCGGGTTCTTGCTGCCCATTTCGAGCTGCACCTTCGCCATGCGTGCGACGGCCTTCTTCGCGATGCCACGGCCGGTCTCCATCGATCCGGTGAAGCTCACCGCAGCGACGTCGGGGTGATTCACCAGCGTCTCGCCGACAACCGATCCCGAGCCCATGACGAGGTTGAAGACGCCGGCCGGCACGCCCGCGCCGGCGAGGATCTCAGTCAACGCCCACGCGCATCCCGGCGTCCATTGCGCGGGCTTGAATACGACGGTATTGCCGAACGCGAGCGCCGGCGCGATCTTCCATGCAGGAATCGCGATGGGGAAGTTCCATGGCGTGATCAGGCCGACGACACCAATTGGTTCGCGGGTGATTTCGACATCCACCCCCGGACGTACCGAGGGGATCTTCTCGCCGGACATCCGCAGGACTTCGCCGGCGAAAAACTTGAAGATATGCCCGGCGCGCACGGTCTCGCCGACGCCTTCGGGCAGCGTCTTGCCCTCTTCGCGCGCGAGCAGCCGTCCGATTTCGTCCTTGCGAGCGAGGATGTCCGATCCGACCTTGTCGAGGAGGTTTGCGCGATCCTGGATCGACCCGATCGCCCATGCCGGGAACGCGCGCCTCGCAGCGTCGATCGCGGCTTCGGTCTGCGCCTTGTCCGCCATTGCATACTCGCCGATGACGTCGCCGAGATCGGAAGGGTTGCGGTTTGCCGTCCAGGAGGACCCTGCGGCCCACTCGCCGTTGATGTAGTTCTGAAATTTATTCGCCATGTTCCTCACGAAAGACGAGATGTGGTGCTGGCCAGCAGGCCGCGCTGCGCAAGATTGGTCATCAACGCGCTCGTTCCGAACGTCCACGGCGCGATGCGATCGGTGTGGTTGACTCGATTCACCAGCGCCCCCAAGGTCGGCGTGGAGACGGTGACGATGTCGCCGACGGCGTGGGTGAAGCCCTGGCCCGGGCCAAAACGATCGATCGTGGGCGCGAACATCGTTCCTAGAAACAGCATCATCCCGTCCGGATACTGATGGTGCCGGCCCATCGCGTGCTCGACGAGATCGAGCGGGTCGCGGCTGATCTGCGACATCGAGCTCTCGGCGGTGAACTCGAATCCGTCCGGTCCTTTCACGTGCAGCGCAACGTCGCACTTGCGCACGTCATCGATGGTGAAATGCTCATCGAACAACCGGATGAACGGCCCGATCGAACCGGACGCGTTGTTGTCCTTGGCTTTCCCAAGCAGCAGCGCGCTTCGCCCTTCAAAATCGCGCAGGTTGAGATCGTTGCCGAGCGTGGCGCCGACGGTGCGTCCTGAGCCGTTGACGGCGAGCACGATCTCCGGTTCGGGATTGTTCCACTGCGATTTGGGATGAATGCCGATGTCGGCGCCAGTGCCGACCGCCGACATGGGCTGTCCCTTGGTGAAGATCTCCGCGTCCGGTCCGATTCCTACCTCGAGGTATTGCGACCACACTCCCTGCGCGATCAGCGCGTCCTTGACGGCCTCCGCCTGGGGAGAACCAGGGCGGATGTCCCGGAGATTGCTTCCAATCACGGCGACGATGGCCTGGCGCACTGATTCGGCCTTGCTGGCGTCGCCGCGCGCTTGTTCTTCAATCACGCGCTCCAGCAGGCTCGCGACGAACGTCACGCCGGCAGCCTTGAGCGCCTGGAGATCGCACGGCGCGAGGAACCACGGCGCTCGCGGGTTTCGAGTTTCTTCAGTCGAATTGCCGAGGACGTCGCGAAAGGACCCAAGCCGCGGCAGCCCCCGAGCGGCACGGATAGCGGCGACGGGGTTCTCCAGATCGAGCAGCTGGCTGCAGGTGGGCGCCACGGTCGACAGATCGAACACGTCGCCGTCCCGAACACAGACGAGCGAAGGACCACCGTTGTCGGGCACCCATGTGCGTCCAACGAGTGTGGCCCCTGAGTGCTCGTCCGGAAGGCAAGGCACCGAACTCAGCCAATTGGTCATCCCTTGAGGATAATCGAGAACGACGAATCCCGCAGCTCGGGGAGAAGTTTCTTAATAGCTTCCAGCGACCAGCTTCCAGCTCCCAGCCTTCGACACTACGCCAGTCTGAGCGGGCAGCTGGAAGCAGGAAGCGGGAAGCGAACTCTTTCAGTTCCAGGGCTGCCGTTTCTGTCACAACTGCTGCCGCTCCCGTGCAATATCTGTTGGCCGGCAAAGTGCTGTGATGCCGCACTGGCAACTGGGAACTGGCAACTGGAAACTGGCTGCTGTCATTCAACTTGCGTCCGCCTCTCCGAGTCGTTATCCTCACGCCAAACTGGCAGCTGCGACCGGGCAACTGGCGTGTGGAGGACCCGTCATGTGGAGCCGGAGGCGCTTTCTCGAAAGTCTTGCCGCGACCCCTGTGGTCGGCAGCGTTGTCGGTCCGCCAGCGTCGACGGCGGCTGACGCGGCGGCCGCGAAGGGCGGGCGCGATTACTTCCGCGAGCTCGGCGTCCGCCCGTTCATCAACGCGGCCGGCACCTACACGGCGATGACCGCATCGCTGATGCCCCCGGAAGTCATGGACGCGATCAATTACGCGTCGAAGCAGTACGTGATGCTCGACGAGCTGCACGACCGGGTCGGTGAGCGCATCGCGAAACTGGTGCGCGCCGAGGCGGCGATGGTGACCTGCGGCGCCGCGTCGGCCCTGACGCTTGGAACCGCGGCTGTGCTCACGGGAACTGACCGTCAGAAGATCAGCGACCTGCCCGACCTCGCGCACATGAAGAGCGAGGTGATCATCCAGAAGGCGCACCGTTTTGGCTACGACCGCGCGCTCCGCAACTGCGGCGTGCGTCTGGTGGAAGTCGAGACGCGGGAAGACCTGGACCGCGCGGTGAACGACAAGACCGCGATGATGATGTTCTACAACAACAACAACAAGGAAGGACAGATTCAGGACCAGGAGTTCGCTGAGCTCGGCCGCAAGCACGGCGTTCCGACGCTGAATGACGCCGCCGCCGACGTGCCGCCGCTCGAGAATCTGTGGAAGTACACGGGAATGGGGTTCGACCTGGTGGCGTTTTCGGGCGGCAAGGGTATTCGCGGGCCACAGAGCGCGGGGCTGCTGCTCGGCAGGAAACCGCTCATTGCGGCCGCGCGCATGAACGGCTCGCCAAATGGCAACGCGATTGGCCGTGGCATGAAGGTCAACAAGGAAGAAATGGTCGGCATGCTGGCGGCGCTCGAATTGTTCGTGGCCAAGGATCACGACAAAGAATCGCGCGAGTTCGACCGTCGCGCCGACGTGATTCGGATCGCCGCCGCCTCGGTCAACGGCGTCAAGGCCGAGGTATTCGTTCCGGAAGTCGCCAATCACGTCCCGCACGTCCGCGTGACCTGGGACGCCACATCAAAGCCGCTGAAGGCCGCGGCGGTCGTCCGCGCGATGCTCGACGGAGAGCCGTCCATCGCGATCAGATCCGAAGGGGAATCGCTCGTCGTCGGTGTCTGGATGATGCAGCCGGGCGAGGAGAAGATCGTCGCCCGTCGTCTGCGTCAGGAACTCGATCGAAGCACGTCGCTGTAAACGAAGAACCAGGCGAGCGGGATTATCCGCTCGCACCACGCAGAAAGCGGGGGAGGAGAATGCTACGTCGCATCTCGTCGTTTCTGTGTCTCGGGCTGTTTCTCTCCACCAGCGCCTGGGCGCAGTTGTCGTCCCAGACGGCGCTGGTTGGCACCGTCACCGATAGCGGCAATCTGGTCGTACCGGGCGCCCAGGTCGTAGCCGTCAACATCAATACCAAGGACACCTACGAGGCCACCACGAGCTCGGATGGCAACTACAACATCCAGTTCGTCAGGACCGGCACCTACGAGATCACCGTGACGATGTCGGGCTTTACAACGTTCAAGGCGACCGGCGTCGAGGTTGGCAACAACCAGGTCGTGCGCACGAACGCGGTGCTCAAAGTCGGCGGGCTCACCGAGTCGGTCAACGTCGAGGCCAAGGCCCAGCTCCTCAACACCGACAGCGCCGTCGTCTCGGAAACGATCGGGAAGCGCGCGATCGTCGAGCTGCCGCTCAATGGTCGCAACGTGTGGAACCTCGCGGCCACGACTCCAGGCGTGCTGGCGGGCATCAACAGCGACATCGGGTTGAGTTTCCGAGGCGCCGGTCAGCGTGAGATTCAGAACAGCCTCTCGCTCGACGGGATCAATTCCTCGGCGAACCTGCTGGCGTCAACGAGCATGCGGCCCATCGCCGACGCGGTTGAAGAAGTGCAGGTCCAGACCGGCAGCACCTCGGCGGAGTACGGTTCCTACCTCGGTGTCGCCATCAATGTCGTCACCAAGAGCGGAACGAACACGTTCCATGGATCTGCGTTCAACTTCTTCAAGGACGATTCGCTCAACGCCCGCGGGTGGTATGAGAACCCCGCGAATCCGAAGAACCCGCTGCGCAGCAATCAGTTTGGTCTCGAGGTCGAGGGACCGGTGATGATCCCTGGACTCTATGATGGCCACAACAAGACGTTTTTCATGGGCGCCTACGAAGGCGTGCGTGCCGAAGCGCTCAGCCCGGCGACCGCGTCAGTTCCGACGGCGCTGATGCGACAGGGGAATTTTTCCGAAGTCAGCACCCCTATCAAGAATCCATACACGGGGGAGGTCTTCCCGGGCAACATCATCCCTCAGTCGATGCTGTCGCCGGTTTCGTTGAACGTCCTGCAGTACATGCCGCCGACGAACACAACCGGGACGGCCAATAACCTGGCGACCACTGCCTCGAACAAGGACAACATCGATCAATTCCTCGGCCGCGTCGATCAGAACGTCGGCAACAAGGTCCGGCTGTATGTGCGCTACAACTGGCACGACAGCCTCAACACAAATATCGGCGCGACTCCAGCCCTTGGCGTGACGCAGCCGCGCACGAACAAGAACACGCTGTTCACGTATACGCATACGCTGAAGCCCACTCTCTTCAACGATTTTCGCATCGGCTACCACCGTCTCGATTTCAACACGCTGAACCCGTTCGAGGTCAACAATCAGCAGGGTGCTGGCACGGCGCTCGGCATTCCGGGGTTCGACGGCGATACCAAGTACAACAATGCCGGGATTCCGAGCTTCACCATCAGCAACTTCTCCGGCCTGTCCACGAGTGGAACGAACTGGTATCAGTTCGACACGACATTCCAGGCATCCGACGTCCTCGCCTGGAACCGCGGCTCGCACAACGTTCGCACCGGCTTCGATTTGCGCCGGCTGGCGACCGGCCGGCGAGCGGCCAACGATGCACGCGGACTGTTCAATTTCACGGGTGACATGTCGGGATACGGAATGGCGGATTTCATGATGGGGATCCCGCGGACCGTGATTCCGCCGACCGACCAGATTCAGGGACATGTCGGGGGCTGGCGCAACGGGTTCTTCATCAACGACAACTGGCAGGCGAAGCGCAACCTGACGCTCAGCCTTGGACTGCGCTACGAGCGGAGCACGCCGGTGCAGACGTATGCCGGTGTCGCAGACATGCTGGCTGACGACTTCCTGACGATCATTCCGTCGCCCAACTTGGCGGACTATCCGGTCAAGGGGTTCAAGTTCACCGAGCCGAACAACAAGGATTTCGCGCCTCGCCTGGGTGCGACCTATCGCCTCAGCGAGAAGACAGTCGTGCGAGCGGGTTACGGGATCTACTACAACCCGAACCAGATGAATTCGTTTACGTTCCTGACCAACAATCCGCCGATGGCCACGGTCTCGACCTATACCAACGACCCGAACAACCCGACGCTGTCGTTCGAACACCCGACCGGCACGCCCGGCGCCCCGGTCACCCCGGACATGATTTCACCGACGCGGCATCTTCCGAACGCGCGGAAGGATCAGTGGAGCTTCGACGTGCAACGGGAGTTGTGGGCGTCCGGTGCCGTCAATATCGAGTACGTGGGTTCCAACACAAGCCACCTCGATCGCAGCTTCTTCAACAACACGCCGACGCCCGGCGCTGGCACGGTCGATTCCCGCCGCCCGACGTCGAAGTTCCGGAGCCGGCGCATCATCCAGAACGATCTCATCGCTGACTACGATGCGGTGACCTTCGGACTCCGTCAACGGATGTTCAAGGGACTCCAGGCCGACGCGCACTACACGTGGTCTCGAACCCGCGACATGTCGACGCACTCGAACGGCGGCGGCCAGACGATGGACAACTACGACATCTGGCGTGACTACGGCCCGGCGAATTGGGACGTTCCGCACCGGTTTGTCGCGAGCTACCTCTATGACATTCCGTTCCTGAAGTCGTCGCCCAATGCGGTGGTCCGGTATCTCGTCGCCGGATGGCAGGTGTCCGGCCTGACGACCATTCAGAGTGGTACGCCGCTCAACGTGACGCTCAGCACTGATCGCGCGAACATCGGCATCACCGGCCAGCAGCGCCCGAATCTCGTCGGGTCGGTGCCCCAACTGAGTTGCGTTGACGATCCGGATCAAGCGGGGCATCGGCGTCAGCTGATCAACTGCTTCGATCAATCGGCCTTCGCGCTGCCGGATCAGTTCACGTTTGGCAACGCTCCGCGCAACGTGCTGCGGGGGCCTGGATTCGTCAGCACCGATCTGTCGTTCATGAAGAACGTGCCGATTGGTGGTGGCGCACGGTTCCAGTTCCGCGCCGAGATGTACAACATCTTCAACAACGTGAACTACGGCAATCCGAACACGACGTTTGCCTCAGCAAATTGGGGAAAAATCACGTCGGCCGGCAGCATGCGGCAAGTGCAGCTGGGAGGAAAGATTCTGTTCTGAGATAGAGACGCCCGTAGCGCGGAGCTTCAGCTCCGCGTCGCAGTCGTTCGGCCGGCTCTGGCGCGGGGCTAAAGCCCCGCGCTACGGGTGTCTATGAGCGCGCTCCGAACACCTTCTCCAACTCGTACGGCTTCGTAACCTCGAGTTGATCGTAGCGGCAGTCCTCAGGCGGTTTGTCAGGTCTCCAACGCAGGAAGACCGCACCATGGCGGAAGCGATCGCCCTGCATGTGGTCGTACTTCACCTCGCAGACGCGCGCGATCCGAAGCGGCTCCCACGAGAGATCCTTGCCCGCGCTCCAGCGGCTCTGCCCGCCTGGCATGCGCGTCATCTCGTGTCCTTCAGGCACCGCCCATTCGCGCCACGGGTGATCCGTCAGCGCGTCCTTTCGAAGCGGCTCGAGCTCGGCAACGAGCTCCTTCCGCATCGCCATCGTGAACGACGACGTGACCCCCACGTGATGGAGGGAGCCCTTCTTGTCGTACAGCCCGAGCAGCAGCGAGCCGACGCGATCCTTGCCGCTCTTGTGCCACCGGAAGCCGGCGACGACACAGTCGGCCGTGCGCGCGTGCTTGATCTTGATCATGGCGCGCTTGCCGGGTTGATAGGTGCCGTCTTCAGGTTTCGCGATGACGCCGTCGAGTCCGGCTCCCTCGAACTGTTCGAGCCATTGTTCGGCAACCGCTCGATCCTTTGTCACCGGCGTCAGGTGCAGGGGAGGCGTGGTGTTCGCCAGTAGGGCTTCGAGCATGGCCCGGCGCTCGCGCTGCGGCGCCTCCCGCAGGTCGCGACCGTCGATCGCCAGGGTATCGAAGGCGACGAACGCCGCCGGCCGTTCGGCCACGAGCTTGGCGACGCGCGACGCTGCCGGATGCAGGCGCAGCTGCAGCGCGTCGAAGTCGAGCCCCTTTGGTCCGGCGATCACGATCTCGCCATCGAGCACACAGCCGGCCGGGAGCTGATTCAGGAAGACCTCGTGCAGGTCGGGGAAGTAGCGGTCGAGCGGGCGGAGGTCGCGGCTCTGGATGAACACGTCGTCAGCCCCGCGAAACACGAGCGCGCGAAAGCCATCCCACTTGGGCTCGTACAGATACCCGCCTTCGGCCGGCAGCTCGTCAGCAAGCTTGGCCAGCATGGGCTCAATCGGGGGAGCCACGGGAGCGGACGGTTCGGTCTGCGGAGTGCGAGAAGTCATTGTCGTGATCTTCCGGCTAAAGCCGGAAGCCACAAAGAAGAATGTGATGTGGCTTCCGCCTTCAGGCGGAAGGCTGCGGCTGTCGGCGGTTGACATTGTCCATAATATCTGTTATTTCTGTATTAACAGAAATGAAAGACACAACAGGACAATTGAAACTGACGCCGGTCCAGGAGAAATTCATCCTGCACTGGGGGGAGATGGGGACCCGGTGGGGCATCAACCGCACCGTCGCCCAGATTCACGCGCTCCTGTTCCTGTCGCCGGTGCCGCTCCACGCCGAGGCGATCGCCGGCACGCTTGGCGTCGCCCGCTCGAACGTCAGCACCAGCCTGCGCGAGCTCCAGGGCTGGGGCATCGTCCGGGTGGCCCACATCCTTGGCGATCGGCGCGATCACTTCGAAAGCCTCAAGGACGTCTGGGAGATGTTCCGCATCATCGTCGACGAGCGGAAAAAGCGCGAGGCCGACCCGACCCTGGCCACGCTGCGTGAGGCCGTCGCGGAGACCAGGAAGCCTGGCGCCGCCGACGCCTACACGCGCGAGCGGCTCGCCGACATGCTCCAGTTCTTCGAGCTGATGACGACCTGGTGCGAACAGACCAGGAAGCTTCCGACGCCCGCCATCATCCGGATGGTCAAGATGGGGAACAAGCTCGCGCGAATACTGGGGGAGTAGCCATGCCGGACGGCAGCCGGTGGACCGCGCGGATCACGAACCGGGTCGCTCGACACGTCGGCTCGGTGTCGACATCCATCGTCGCATCCGTCTGGCTCGTGCACGGCCTGATCAACAAGCTGCTGCACTTCTCACCGCGCCATCTCCAGATCGTGCAATCCGTTCCCGGACTCGCAGGAAGCCGCGGCGAGCTCGTTCTGACGCTCGTCGGGATGTGTGAGGTGGCAATCGCTCTGTGGGTCCTGTCCGGATGGGCGAGCGTCATCTGCGCGGCGGTTCAAACGGCGTTGTTATTGTCGATGAACGTTGTCGAGCTCTCGGTCGCCAGGCCGCTGCTGTTGTGGCCCGCGGGCCTGATCCCGATCAATCTGGCCTTTCTTGGCGTTGCCTGGGTTGCCGCCGCCAGGTCCCGAGAACCCGCGACGGTTTTCACGAAGCTTCGTCGTCATCCGATTGCCGTGACCGCCCACTTCCGGCACTGCGTGACGTTGACGTATGCGCTGCCGCCGGATGTCCTGCGCCCCCTCGTGCCGCCAGGTCTCGAGTTGGACACCTACGACGGCTACGCGTTCGTCGCGGTGGCGCTGGTTCAGACAGAGTCGCTCCGACCGGCGATGTTGCCCCCGGTGTTCGGGCAGGATTTCTTCCTCGCCGGGTACCGAATCTTCACCAGCTTCACGCCGCCCGGTGGAAAGCCGATCCGCGGGTTGCGGATCCTGCGCAGCGATGCGGACCGCCCTGGGATGGTGGTCGGCGGGAATCTGCTGACGCACTACAGCTATCACCGCTGTGAGGCGACGGTTGACGAGTCACCCACCCACATTCGTTTCTCAGTGCAAACCGACGATGGTCTCGGATCGCTCGACGTCAGAATCGATCGATTGAGGCACGCGTTGCCGGCCGGCTCACCTTTCTGGTCTGTTCGCGACGCCAGAAGATTCGCCGGTCCACTGCTGTTCACCTTCGACTACGAACCTGAAACGCATTCCATCATCGCGATCCGCGCGACTCGAACGCATTGGCAGCCGGCGCCGGTCGCGGCCGATGTTCATCGTCTCGGGTTCTTCGATCAACCGCCTTTCAACGGGTGCACGCCAATGTTGGCGGCCGCCTTTTACGTAGGTGGCGTCGACTATCGATGGGAACGCGGCGCGCGGTATGCGCTTGGAGAAGGAAAGGAGTGATCGCGAGATGCGCGGCGTCCGTCAGATCGTCCGGCTCAATTGGCCGTTCTATGCCGCCGCCGCCACCATCGTCGTGGTGGCAGAACTGGTGATTGTCCGGTTGCCGATCGGTCCGGGCGTGCGTTTCGTGCTGCATTCGGCGACCACTCTCGCGTGTACGTGGATGGTCGCATCGCTCCTAGCGTCGTGGATTGTTTACGACCTCTCGCGGTTGTCGAGATGGGGATGGATCCGCGAGACTCTTGCGTTTCGTCCGCGTATCTGGCTCAACGTCCATTCGGGGTTCGATGAATCCACGCCGATCGTGCGGGAGCTTCTGGCTCCATCCTACGGCCGGGTGTTCGACATTTTCGATCCGATCGAGATGTCGGAGCCTTCGATCGTCCGGGCGCGGCGATTGTGTCCGCCAGCTGTCCGGCCGGAACTGGTCGACTTTCATAGTTTGCCGGCGGCGGGGGAATCGATCGACGCCGCATTTCTGCTGTTGTCGGCTCATGAACTTCGTGCCGAAGCAGCACGCGGTTCGTTGTTCGCCGAACTCCACCGGGTTCTGGCGCCATCTGGCCGCGTCATCGTCGCCGAACACCTTCGCGACCTGGCCAACTTCGCCGCCTTTGGCCCCGGCTTCCTGCACTTCTTCTCCCATCGAACCTGGACGCGCACGTTCGCCCGCGCACACTTCGTGATCGACCGTGAGTTCTCGATTACGCCGTTCATTCGTGTCTTTGTGCTGAGGAGATTCGTATGACCCTCACGCGCGAGCTGCTGCTGGTTCACCTGCACGCCGGAGGCGTCGCGATGGCCTCGCTGGTGGTTGTGAACCTGTTCGTGCCGTCACGATTTCACTGGCGGGAAGAAATGTCGCGCCTGTCACTCGTGAATCGACAGATTTTCCAGGTGCACACGATATTTCTCGTGCTCACACTCGGCCTGTTCTCCGCCTTGCTCATGACCTGCGCCAGCGCGCTCCTCGAACCCACACGGCTCAGCCGAGCGGTCCTGATCGGCCTCACCATCTTCTGGGCGCTTCGGATGGTGGTGCAATGGTTCTTCTATTCGTCGACGCTCTGGCGTGGCCACCGGTTCAACACGTTCGTGCATTACGGGTTCTCGGTGCTGTGGGTGTACCTGACGGGTGTATTCGCCGCCGCGCTCTGGATGAATCTGCAGTGACGGCCGGGATCGGGGAAACGATATAATTCCCGCCTCGACGAACGAATGCCCTCAAGGAGATCAGCATGACTCGCGCGGCGCTTGCGGTTTGTCTGGCAGCTTCATGGCTCGCGCTGCCGACCAGTGGTTATGATGATGCCGTGCAGACACAGACCGCGCCTCGTCCGCAGTTGTCAGTAAAGCCGACAGATGATTTCGAGGTAACTGGAACCGGCGACCACGCCGCCTGGAAGGGGGTCGAATGGACGACCCTGAACAAGCGGCAAGCCGACGGCCACCCGTATGACACGCGTTTCAAGGTCTTGTACTCGAAAACGGGCTTGTACTTCCTGATGGATGGCACCGATCGAAAGCTCACCGCGACGCTGCCAGACGACTTTGCACACCTGTGGACGGAGGATGTCTTCGAAGTCTTCCTCTGGCCCGATGAACGGTATCCCGTCTACTTCGAATACGAGATCTCGCCGCTCAACCACGAGCTTCCGATCCTGATTCCGAACTTCGGCGGGCAGTTCCTCGGCTGGCGGCCGTGGGACTACGAGAAGGATCGCAAGACACGAACGGCGACGAGCATCATGGGCGGGCCAAAACGATCTGGCGCATCGATCCAGGGCTGGCGCGCGGAGTTCATCATTCCGTACGCGCTGTTGCGTCCGCTCCAGAACGTGCCTCCCAAGCCTGGCTCCAAATGGCGTGCCAATTTTTATCGGATGGATCACGACGACGGGAAGACG
>Ga0207679_10001532_pt1 | contig 14444 bp, 15 predicted proteins | sample KBSC73metaG_FD_184320 | JGI IMG/M metagenome (GOLD analysis project Ga0207679, IMG submission 184320) | Corn rhizosphere microbial communities from Kellogg Biological Station, Michigan, USA - KBS C7-3 metaG (SPAdes) (version 2) | ecosystem: Host-associated > Plants > Roots > Rhizosphere > Soil ... | reverse complement strand
AGGGGGGGGACTATGACAGAGAAGTACTAAAGGAGAAACTGTCAGTTTTGACAGGGCCTGTGCGTTGTTCGCGCCCGCACTTGATACGGTTGGATGGCATGAAGAAGGGCCGAACGCCCCCCAAAGCGTGCTATAGCATCATGAGGTGGATACTGCGCCCCTTTCTTGTCCCAGACTGATAGTCAAGTGGAGATTTGAAAAGACCTGGGCTTTCATTGGGCTCATTCAATCATTCATACCAGTCAAAGGTAGATGAAGCACTATCAACACGAATCGAGCACGATCAATCTGCATCTTTCGCCACAGACGGCATGATGTTTGGGGTGTAGGGAGACCGTTTGAATCGCTACACCCCAAAACCTGATGTACCGCTCCAGGGAGTGAAAATTATTCTTTCTTCTTTTTGCTGAATTTCGTTCCTTCGAACGACAGGTTATACATCAGCCCTTTCTGCCCCAAGACGAATGCGACGATCGGGTCTTTCAGGTTTTGCGTATCGATGGTGCCCCCGGCTCCCAAGGTGACCAGGGAGACTGAACCATCCACTCCCGCCTTCCAACCTTCGCTTTCCCGGAACCCTTTCAGCGCAGCCTCATCCAGAAAGACGATGAAGACGGTTTTGATTTCCCCTCCGAGCTGCAATCCAAATGAACCCTGTAACATGCTGTAGTAATCCACCGTCTTGCCTGCGACCCGGAGTGCACCTTCGCCATACTCTCCTCCAAAGCCTGCCCCTCCCTTCAGAACTCTCGGGAACACCAGTAGGCCTTTGCTACTGTCGAGGAAGTTCTTTCCATTTTTGACTTCTTTTTCGAATTTCACGATGGATTCGTCCACGCCAGTGTCAATTTCTTTCGGCGAGGCGGCCAACGCCGAACCAGAGAGTCCCGCATTCAACGCAATGATGCACGCCACAACTGTGAACCATAGGCCACTGAATCGATTAAAGGTGCGCTTCGTCATTATGACCTCCTTTCGTGAAAAGTCGGCGCTAAACACCAACTCAATAGTGAAGAGCAGCCCCCTCCATTAGGCAGGCGTTTTGGCGAAATGCAGTATAGCGGTATTCTACTTAGGAGGAAACTGTCACTTTTAACAGGTGGGAAGGCTATTACCCGACCAGTTCATTCTTGCGGCCATGCAGCAACCCAGTCGCACAGCAAATTTGTCTAAGGCGCGACAAAGATTGATCGAAGTGCACACACGGATTTGGCAGGTCGAGCTACATGGAAAAAACGGTGAGCTGGTGGACCGCTCTGCCGCAGATCAACAATTCTTCAGCCTGATTCGGAACGTTGGAGATGACTATAAGAATCTACCTGCTCGTACCTCTGGGTTGGTTGCTGGCCGAGCGTGACCAGCACAGCTGCCACGATATTCTGGCTGAGGAGGTCCGGCAAATCTTAGAAGGGCTCACGAGAGGGTCCAGCAATGGGGTAGATGACGCCCTGCTCCTTCACCTCGCTGAACCCCTACGGACAAAAAGTGACATAGACCCCATTCCCAGAATTTATCGCACGGCACGAAAAAGTAGCTCCAGGCTTTTGATCTGGAGGATCGACTGATATCCATCCGCGCTGGACCATACATGCATCCACAACTCGGTGCTCATGCTTCTTTAGGCAATCTGCAAAATCCGTGGCAAGACGATAGCGGGCTATATCAATGTCTCCTTCAATGTCTCCCTCCATTGGATTGGAGATCTCTGGCTTTGTGAAGGGGGCAGTCGGTGCTCCGGCTTGACCCGTATCTCCAAGAGATTTGGATGGAAAGCCGATACAACCAACAAGGGCCGCAACCAAGATAACGTTTGAAGATGGCATTCAGGCTACCTCCAGTAAAGGTCGGTCCTCGTCGGGGTTCAACGGTTATGGCTATTTCACATCATAATGAACTTAGCCAAAGTTTCAAGAAACACGGCGATTTTGACAGCCGGCTCCCGCGACGGCTTCAAAAGGTCTGGTTAAGAACTAAAACAAGAGACATTGTGCAATTCAGGAACCTCGCCCCTCGCACATCTGGTCTGCGCTCCGCCAAACGCAACGAGAGCGCTGTCGCGATACCGCACATCAATCAATAGCAGTCCCGAGGTGGGTCCAGTGTGATGGGGTCTCTAACCCGCGATTTGGCTGTTGGCTGATGGACGGAAGTCTTTGAAATGCCAGAGTGCTGGCGGGGACGACCACGGCCGCAGCCCCCCAGAACGGGGACTGCGGCAATCCTCTAGGCCTTGACGATGGTGGGCGTCAGGAAGATCAGGAGTTCCTGTTTCGAGACGCTTTCAGACTTGTTCTTGAACAGCCAGCCGAGAACCGGAATCCTTGAGAGATACGGTACGCCCTGCACGTTGTTGTTCTGTGTGTCGATAAAGACTCCACCGATCACCATGGTTTCGCCGTCACGCACGATCACCTGGGTGTTCGCTTCACGGCGATCAATGCTCGGACCGGCCGGATTGCTTCTCGCGCCGACCGCGTTGCGGGTCGCACGCACACGCATCATGATCTGCTTGCCGATTTCCTTTGGATCACGCGACGTGATCTGCGGCGTCACATTCAATTCCAGATTCGCGTCGACGAAGGTCGTCTGCGTGCCCTGCAGCGAGGTGGTTTGGAACGGAATCGATTCACCCTGTGAGATTTTGGCTTCCCGTTTGTCAAGGGTCGTGATCTTGGGAGCAGCGATCACTTTTGCCAAGCCGAGCAGTTCACCGGCCGAGAGCCTCAGATCCAGCCCAAACCCGGGCAAGAGTTTACCGAATGTATAACCAATGCCAGGGACCGATGGAAGCCCTGCGACCTGTGCAGGCAAATTCACAAGAAAATCTCTTGGAATAACCTGCGAACCCGTTCCCGCAGCCGGCGCAAATGGACCGGTCAAATTTCCCACCGAAGAAAATGAGTTGGGACCGATGTCGGTATTGGTCACACCCCATTGCACGCCCAACCCACGTGCGTAGACAGTGTCCGCTTGCACAATGCGCGCTTCGATCTGGACTTGCGGCACTTCGAGATCCAAACCCTCGATCAGCTGTTTGAGCACCGCCATTTTCGTTTCGGTGTCCCGGACCACCAACGCATTGGTACCCTGGCTGATTTGCATCAATCCGCGGGCACTCAAATTCTGCCGAAGGGAGGTCATCAACTCAGTGGCCTGGAGATTCCGGATATAAAAGACGCGATCGACGAGATCTTCGGCCTTGATCTTGGCCTCCTTGGCTTTAGCTTCATCGTCCTCTTGTCTGGCGATGTTGGCCAGCGTATCGATCCAGAGAATGTTGCCCTGCTTGATCTTACCCAAACCGTTCATCTTCAAAATCATATCCAGGGCCTGATCCCAGGGAACGCTCACCAGCTTCATGGTGACTTTGCTCTTGACGGCTTCGCCGATGACGATATTGAACCCGCTGACTTCGGCGATCAGCCGCAGGACGTTGCTGATATCCGCCTGCTGGAAGTCCAAGGAAATTCGGCGGCCCATATATTTGGTTTCACCGACCACGAGATCGTCCTTCGGCGTATTTTTTTCCGCCGGTTCGGGCTCGGTCATCATCTGAATGGGACGGACCCGAAACGCTGGCGCCGCCGCTCTGTGCGTCACCATCCGTGGTTTCGCTCGTTCCGTATCGAACTGCGCCGGCGGAAGCAGCGTCGCCTCTGCCATGGCAGAGAGGTCCTTGCTCTGTGCATGATCCGCAGCCGTTGCATCCTTCACCGTGACCAGCAGCTGCGCGCCGTGAGACTCAACGATATAGTCCGCCTGTCTCCCCAAATCGAACACAATCCGGACCTTATCCGAGTGGTCGCCGATGCGGATTTGTCTGAGAAGCCGATGGCCGACGTTCACCGTTGGCCGGCGAAGCGACGACGATGCACGCGGAATATCCACGACCAGCCGACGCTCGCCAACCCGGAGCGCCTCGTGTGCCAGCATGCCATCGCCATTGATCGTGACGCTGAGGCGATCGGCTTCCGTGCGCACGTCGATTCCCGTGACCGTTGGAGCGGTTGCAGGAAGCGCCAGGGACTCCGGATCGAGACCGGCGCGTGTGAGTGCAACTTCGGCATCCCGTTCCGGGGTTGCGCCCATCGAGGGGACAGCCAGAGGAAGACTCACAGCCGCCAAGGCGGACAGGATCCGGATAACGTTGGTGGCATCTCGCTGTATGTGTGTCATTCTAGGCCCTCTTTCGGATGTAGAAGCTTGACGTACTCTCGCTCCTGTTTTCTGCCGTAGACGTCCGTAAATCGCTCCTGAACGATAATGCCTTTCTCGGTGACCGCGCTGACCACTCCCGCATTGGGACCGACCCGGGTGCCTTTACGAACGGTATAGCCGTTACCGTCCGGCGTCTGAACCATTGCGGTGTAGCCGTACGCTCCCCAGATGATGGCGATCAGATTCATGTCGGTCAGATTGACCCGCTGCAACGGCGGAAGCGTCGGATCAACCTGTCCGGGAGCTAGCTGACTCAGCACCGGCGAAAATGGATCGCGCCGTCCGGCCGGATCGTATCCGCCCACCGGAGGTACGGCCATGGGGGAGGCCGGATCCATGGCGCCGGGGACGTTCACAGGAGCAGGCGCCAATGCGGTCTGAGGCGCCTCTTTCGGAAGATCGGCTGCCGATGGCATTCGCACCGAGTCCTGCCGAAGCGGGGCGACTTGACCGAGATGAGACACCAGCCCAGGCTCAGCGAACACCGGGCCTGTGAAGAGCTGGACGAGCAAGCCTCCGAACACCATTGCGCCCGCGACTTTGTTGCTGATCTGGATCACAACCATCCGTCCTTCTTCCTGAAATGTCCCGCCGCCTCTCGCCAAGGCGGCTTTATTTAGGCCCGGCCGCAGGAGCGGCCGCAGCCACTTTCACTTCCTGAGGCGCCGCGTAGGCGATCAGATCGAATACTGTCTGAGTGACGACCCGCCCCTTTTCGGTTTTCGGCGTCCCCATCTTGAGATTCGAGACCGTCACAATTCGAGGCAAGCTGTTGATGCGGTCGAAGAACAACGCGGCGGTGTGGTATCCGCCTGACATCTCCACGTTGACCGGCAGTCGCACGAACAACTTGGAGGGGTCTTCGCTCTTGGTCCCCGGCTTCCAGAGTTTGACGTCCAAGCCGAGTCGGATGCCGAGATCGGACACCTGCTTAAGCAGCATGACCGCTTCTTCCTCCGGAGGCAGCCGCTCCTTCTTCTTCGCCAATTCGATCTCCAGCTGCTTGTTGGCGGCGATCAGCTCGTCCAGGTGCTTGACCTTGATGGTCAAAGTTTGGATCTCGGTATCCAACTTGCCGATTTCACCTTGAAGGTTCGCGATCTCGATCGATTTCGGTTCAACGACGTAATAGTAAAACAGGACGACGATGCCGACCAGGATGAGCACCACGAAGGCGATCTTCTGCATGAGCGGGATCGTGCGAAGGGCCTCGAGATTCATCGCCGGCAGCTTCATGCGCGTTATCCTTTCAGGCGGAACGCTAACTTGAACTGGAACAGGCTGATCTGACTCTCGACTGCAGCCCGGCTCTCCTGGAGATTGATGTCGGTGAAGTAATCGGTCCGACGCAAATTGTTGACGAATTCAACCACGTCGTCGTTGGTCAGGGCGCGGCCTTCCAGATCGATGCTTTGCCCGTTCACCCCGACTCTCACGAGCCAGAGCTTCAATGGTTCAAGACTTTGACTCACATGGTCCATGACCTTGACCGGACCAACCCGCGACTTCTCTAATTGATCGATGATACGGTTCTTATCTTCGAGCTGCTTTTTGCGCGCCTCGAATTCGGAGACCTGCTTGACCTGCTCTTTCAACTGTGCAACCTGCTTCTCTTTATCGGCTTTTTCGGTCTGGCGCGCCGCGATCTCATCATCGAGCGCGGCTGAATACCACCAGCAGACGCTCAAGGTGATGAGCAGTAACCCGACGCCGAGAAGCACCTGCGCGCGAACGTCGTATTGCGGCTTGGCCGGACGCCCCTTGGGACCTGTGGTCAATAGATTGATGCGTATCATCGGTCGCCTATTGATCTAAGTGCCAATCCGACCCCGACGGAGGCCATCGGCGCCAAGTCCGCCAGCGTCGCCTGGTCGAAATCGCTTCCTGACGTATCGACTTCTGCAAACGGATTCGCGACTTCCACCACCGCCTGCATCCGGTCGCGCAACTGTCCCACGAGGCCGGAGATTTGTGCGCCGCCCCCGCACAGCAACACTTGCTGAACATTGCCTTCGCCGACCGTCGACTTGAAGTAGTCAATGGTCCTGGCGATTTCTGACGCCACCTCAGCGTTGACACTTTCGATCACGCTGTGGGCGGCAGCGGCTTGATTGCTCCCTGACGTCTTCCCGCCCTTCTTGATGGTCTCGGCATCCTCATACGACAGGCCCAACTCGCGCTGAATGGATTCGGTATAGCGATTCCCGCCGATGGGAATATCACGCGTAAACAGCGACGTACCTTTCGAGATGATATTGATGTTCATCACACTCGCGCCCACGTTGACCAGCGCCGTGGTTTCGTCCTGGGACGTCGGATAATTAATCGCGTGCATGTTTTCGATTGCGAATGCGTCCACATCCATGACCATCGGAATGAGTCCGGCGCCCTTCACCAGTTCCGTCAACTCGTTGATCTTGTCCTTTTTAGCCGCCACGAGAATCACCGACATTTCACCGTCTCCGGAAGCGTCCCCTTCCGATGGCGGCAGCACGTGGAAGTCGATATTCACTTCGTTGATGTCGAAGGGGATGTACTGCTCGGCGGCCAGCTTGACCTGCCCTTCCAACTCATCGTCGGGCATAGGGGGGAGGCTGATTTTCTTGATGATGACGGCATGGCCAGAAATCGACACGGCCACCTGCTTGACCTTGACGTTCAACTCATCAAACAGTTCCTTGATGGCCGACACGACGCGGCCTTCGTCCATCACCGTCCCATCGACGATCACCTCGGGCTCCAAGGGCTTGAATCCGAACTTCTGCAGCACGTGGCGCCCGCGGTTTTCCTTCAACTGGACCAGCTTGATGCCGCTGGATCCGATATCCAGTCCCACGAGCTGGCGCTTGGGCGTCAACAGTGAAAAAATATCTGTATCGACGAGGCCTTTTAGGGAATTCAGCATACGTGCCTCAGACTGTACATGACTTCCTTCCTAGCGCAAATCATTTTGCGTTTTTCCACCATCAGCGCTCGAAACCGCTAAAAGGGGCTTCAATACAGTGATTTCGCAGTCGCACCCTAAGTATAGTTCGTGTCCCGTGGCTGTCAAGAAACGGACCTGATGTCGCGGCCTGCCCACGGGTTACGTAGTGCGGGGAATGATCCGCGTTCGTGGAATTATTGTTTGGTGAGATCGCGGTGAGACAGGGTGACGTGATGCCCGACCGAGGAAAAGCTCTCTTGCAGCTGCTTGGCGATGACCACCGACCGGTGGCGTCCTCCCGTACAGCCGATGCCGACGTTGAGATAACTCCGGCGCTCGCGCTCAAACAGCGGAATCAGAAAGGCGAAGAACTGCTCCAGCCGATCCAGCAAGCCCTTCGCATCGGGATCCTCGAGCACATAACTCCGGACCCGCGGATCTTCGCCGGTGAGCGGCTTGAGATCCGGAACAAAATAGGGATTGCGCAGAAACCGTACGTCAAACAACAGATCGATGTCGTACGGTACGCCGAACTTGTACCCGAACGTGATGAGCGAGATCGTCAGGCGGCGGACCGCTTGCTCCTGGCTGAAGTGCCGGCTCAAGAGATCTCTCAGTTCATGCACGCTGAGATTGGAGGTGTCGATGATGCGATCGGCGTGGGACCGGATCTCCGCCAATCGCTCCTTCTCAAAGCGGACACCTTCCAGCACAGGCAGCTCAGGCAGCAACGGGTGTGGTCTGCGTGACTCGGAAAACCGGCGTACCAGCACGGCGTCCCGGGCCTCCAGAAACAGTAATTCCACCGAATGCCCAAGGTCTTTGATGCGCTGAAGAATGCCGGTCAGGTCGGCGAAGAACACCCGTTCCCTGATATCGATCCCGAGGGCGACATTTTTGATTTCACCGCCCTGTTGGTGACAGAGCTCGACGAAGGTGGGAAGAAGGGCCGGCGGAAGGTTATCGACGCAGAAGTACCCGACGTCCTCGAAACATTTTAGCGCGTGAGATTTCCCGGCCCCTGAGAGACCGGTAATCACCACGAGCTTGAGTCCTGGCATTGCGACCCCCTTTAGGGATCAATGAGTACGACGTGACCGCTCTCCGACCGTCTGAGAATTTGCAGCTTCCCCGAGTCCGCGCAGGTAAACAGCACCATGGCACCCGGATCGGCGTCCAGGCGGTTTCGCGCTTCGCTCCTGGACAGGACGGCGATCTTGGGACGCACGATCTTGAACTCGTCATGATCGGACGCTGGTCCCAGTGGCGCCGCCAAAGCCCTTTTCGTCCGTCCCTTGTGTTCGACCCGACGCTCTTTGTATTTTCGCACCTGCCCGTCCAGACGATCCACCAGTTGGTCGACGGTGGCGTACATTTCTCTCGTCGAGGTCTTTGCCTGAAACCGCTTTCCTCGAATCGAGCAAACCACCTCCGCCGTATGCTGCAGCTTGGTCACGCTTAGCACGACCTCCAAACGATCGAGTGAGACATCGTAGCGTTCAAGTCTCTCAAACCGCGATCGGATATATCGCTTCAGGGCGGGCGTCACATCCATATGTCGTCCGGTGATCTTCATCCGCGTGCTCCTTCGGCTGGAAATTCAGCAGTGTCCCGAATTCGGCTAGAAAAACCGCTTGCGCTGGGTGGCTGGCGGGATGTTCTCTTCGGCCCGGTACTTGGCAACCGTCCGTCGGGCGATCAGGACCTGGCGCTCGCGCAACCGTGCAGCGATCTCTTCATCCTTGAGGGGATGATTCCCATCCTCCTCCGCCACCATTTTTTTGATCATTTCCCGAACCGTGACCGAGGACAACATATCGCTGGGCTGATCCGCCCGTTGCAGTCCGGCGTTGAAAAAGAATTTGAGCTCCAGCATGCCTTGCGGACAGTACATATACTTGTTAGCCGTCACGCGACTGATCGTAGACTCATGCATGCCGATATCCTCAGCGACCTGCTTGAGCACAAGCGGCCTGAGATACTGGATGCCCTTTTCAAAAAACTGCTCCTGGAATTTAACGATGCTCGACACGACCTTGACAATGGTCTTGTTGCGCTGTTCGATGCTGCGGATCACCCATTGCGCGGCGCGTAGTTTTTCGTCCAGATAGGCTTTCGTTTCTGAGGAGCCTCCCTCTCCGGACGACATCATCTGCTTATAGTAGGGGCTGATGCGCATTCGCGGCAATCCATCATCGTTCAACAAAACCACCCACTCGCCCTCATTCTTCACGACAAACACATCGGGCACGATCACATAGTTCTGCGTATTCGAAAACGGCCGTCCGGGTTTGGGCTCGAGACCTTCGATCACCTTGGTCGCCTGAAACACTTCGGCCACCGTCACATCGAGGGCCTTCGCAATCTTCGCGTACTGCTTCTTTTCCAAATCCTTCAAATGATGCAGCACCACCGATTCGACGATCGACCCCTTGAGGGCGCCCGGACGAGCCCCCAATGAGCCCATAGGACTTTTGCCCAAATGGCCGAGTTGCAACATCAGACACTCGGGCAGGTCCCTCGCCCCGACACCGGTGGGGTCGAAGGTCTGGATATCATGCAGGACGGACTCTGCCTCGGCTTCGCTGAAATCAGTCCCGCCAATGATTTCGGACATCGGCGTGCGCAGGTAGCCGTCGTCATCGAGATTGCCGATCAACAGGCGTCCGATCGCCTTATGTCGTTCGGACAAGCCGGACATCGAGAGCTGCCACAACAAGTGATCTTCCAGCGATGCCGCTTTGGCGACCGTCTGTTCATAGGAGGGAAATTCGTCCGACGAAGAAGACTGGCCCTCCCCTCCACCGGTGCGACGATCAGTGCCGAAATACTCTTCCCATCCGGCTGCCGACACTTCGTCGGGGCTGTCGCGTTCCTCCGGCGTCGAGGAGGTTTCCGCTGTTTCCGGAGTTTCGGTTGGCGTCGAGGCGGATGCCGCCGCCTCCTCGGCTTGTTCTTCCGCCGAGGCCGATTCGTTCTCTTCGGCCTCTTCCGGCAACTCATCCAGCAACGGATTGTCCATGAGATGCTGCGACAGACTCTGCTGCAGCTCGAGCCGCGACAACTGGAGCAGCTTGATCGCCTGCTGCAGCTGCGGCGTCATGATCAATTTTTGACTGAGACGGAGATCGAGGCGAAGCTTCATCGGATGAGACATACGGTTAAAGGGTGAATCGTTCCCCCAGATACACGGCGCGCGCCGTTTCGCTCTTCACGATCGTATCAGGCGAGCCGGATTCAAGCACAAGACCTTCGTTGATGATATATGCCCGATCGGTGATCGACAGCGTCTCTTGTACGTTGTGATCGGTGATGAGAATACCGATCCCTTTGCCTTTCAGTCTGATGATGATCTGCTGAATATCGGCGACGGCAATCGGATCGATGCCCGCGAACGGTTCATCAAGCAGCATGAAGGTGGGATTCGTGGCCAGGGCCCGTGTGATTTCCAACCGACGCCGTTCTCCGCCGGAAAGTGCATAGGCCATGCTGGTTCTAATGTGGCCGAGATCCAATTCGTTGAGTAAGGCATCCACCCGTTCGGACCGCTCTGCACGAGAGTAATCTAGCATTTCCAGAATTGCCAGGATATTGTCTTGGACGGACAACCGGCGAAATACCGACGATTCTTGAGGCAGATATCCAATGCCGTTTCTCGCCCGCTTGAACATGGGCAGCGCCGTAATAGACTCCCCGTTGAGCGTGATGGAGCCTTCATCCGGCTGCATCAAGCCGACGATCATGTCGAAAATCGTCGTCTTCCCGGCGCCGTTCGGGCCGAGCAGCCCCACGACCTCACCGGCCGCGACCTCGACCGACACGCCTTTCACGACTTTTCTCGACCGAAAGCTTTTCACCAACCCGTCGGCCCGAAGGACCGCCGAGGCAGTGCGGGTACGGGCAATACCATCCATCCCGGGTTCGACGCGCACGGCTTCGGTCACTTGCCCCCTCCCTCCGGCTCGATCCGCACGTGGGAGCCGCCCTCGACGACAGTCCGATCCTCTCCGAGGAACATCGTGATGCGTTTGCCGCTGACTCTGGTGCCTTTGTCCCAGGCCACAGGATCGCCCGTCAGGACGATCTTGTCTTCTTCTCGGTAATACACAGCCTTCCGGCAGGTCGCATTGCCGGCATCCCGCTCAATTTTCACGCGTCCGGTGGCTTCAATTTGCGTGACCGCACGATTCGAGACGGTGTCCGGCCCCTTGGCCGGCGTCGTAGGGGTTTTCCCAGGCTTCGGTTCGGCGCCGGCCTCCTGGCTGCCGAACGACACCACCATCCGGTCGGAATAGACCACCAACGTTCCCCTGGTCAGGACGACCGCTCCATCGAACACGGCCTGGTTCTCCTGATTCTTGAAGGTCATTTTCTGAGAAATGACCGTCGTGCCGACCGCCGGGTCGGAAGCGCCGTTGGAGCCCGGCCCCACGGCACCCAGCGAGGCCGTCGTTGTGGCCAGTATCAGCGAGCTAAGAAGCAGGAGCCACTTCCACATGGACATCCTCAAGCACTTCGAATTCTTCCGTGTCGAGATGACCCAACAGCCCGCGCCCTTTGACATCCAACCCATTTCCGACGATGCGGACGGGATCCTGTGTACGAATCTCCCGTGTCTGGTCCGTCCAGGCCAGGTGATTGGTATAGATGATGTACCCACTTTGCGTGTAAATCACCAGCGGTGCCGATCGATTGGCCAGGAGAAAATTCTTTGTCTCGGTATTCAACGTCCCCTCATCGCCATGCACGGTCAGCTCCTTGCCTTGGAGACCGAACAACGTGACGGCGACATCATCGAGAATCGCCTTCTTGTCCTGTTCGAAGAGACGCGCCCGCTGCGCATCGACCTGCCACTGTACCTTGTCTCCCTTAGTCTGGGTGAAAGTAAACTTGGAGATGATGGCATCCGCCTGATTGATGGTCCCTGGTGCAGTGGCCGTCGGCGGAGGGGATGCCGTGGAATTGGTCATCAGCAGATAGATCAGCACGCAGCCCAAGAGGATGCTGAGCCCCAACAACACCCGTTGTGCCCACCGCTGCCACACGGTATTTCCGTTCCTCTCCTTGAGAAAAAACGACTGGCACGATAATAGCAGGAGGGCGGAATCAAGTAAACTCTGACGACCAATCAGAGTCACCAAAGAAGCAACGCTGACGCGGAATTGCCGATGAGTAGGTTCCCGGTGGAACCTACTCGGACTTTTCGGCTTTGGCTGGAGTCTGAGCGGATTTCTTCGCCGGAGATGCTTCGGCCCTGGCCACCAACTCGATCGCGACGAGTTCGGCGGCATCACCGATCCGCCGTCTGGTTTTCACCATCCTGGTATAGCCGCCCGGCCGGTCCTTGAATCGACCCGCGACGTCCGTAAACAGCTTCGAGACGACATCTTTACTTCTCAGAAAGCTGAGCGCCCGGCGTCGGGCCGGCAGAGAGCCGTCCTTGCCTAACGTGATCATCCGGTCCGTGAAGCCGCGGATCTCCTTCGCTTTGGCCTCGGTCGTTTCAATCCGCTCATGCTCGAGCAGGGAGGTCACGAGGCTTCTGAACAGTGCCCACCGGTGCTTGGTCTGTCGGCCCAGTTGTCTGCCTTTTTTTCGATGACGCACGGTACCCTCTCTTACTCGTTTTTGGGACCGCCACCCGAGGCCATCGCATCCAGCTTGACCCCGAGGCTCAATCCCATGTCCGTCAGAATTTCCTTGATTTCGTTCAACGATTTCTTGCCGAAGTTCTTCGTCTTCAGCATTTCGGCTTCGGATTTCTGCACAAGGTCCGCGATCGTCTTGATATTCGCGTTCTTCAAGCAGTTTGCCGCACGGACCGACAACTCCAACTCATTGACGCTCCGGAAGAGGTTCTTGTTGATTTCCCGCTGAGCATCGTCACCGGTCAGTTCGGCCCGGCCTTCCACTCTCGCTTCCGGATTGATGAAGATCTCGACGTGATCGCGCAGGATACCGGCGGCAGTCGACAACGCATCGCTGGGCGAGATGGTCCCATCCGTCCAGACCTCGAGCGTCAACTTGTCATAGTCGGTCATCCGCCCGACACGGGCATTCTCGACATGAAAATTGACCCGCTTGATCGGAGAGAAGATGGAATCGATCGCGATGACTCCGATCGGCAACCCTTCCTCCTTATTGCGCTCGGCCGGTACATACCCCCGGCCATGCTTGACGGTCATCTCCATATCCAGCGTGGCGTCCTTGTCGAGGGTGGCAATATGCAAATTGGGAGTCAAAATTGAAATATCTGCATCGTGGATGATATCCGACCCCTTGGCTTCTCCGGGACCTTTCTTCTTCAGTCGGATCGTCTTGGGCTTGTCGGTGTGCAAGGCCAGCCGCAATCCCTTCACGTTCAGGATGATGGAGGTGACATCCTCGGTGACGCCCGGGATCGTCGAGAATTCGTGCAACACGCCCTCGATCTTGACCGTCGTGACGGCCGCTCCTGTCAATGAAGACAACAGGACGCGGCGCAGGGCGTTGCCGACCGTCGTGCCGAAACCCCGTTCGTATGCTTCCGTGGTAAATCGCCCGAACGTGGCGGAGGCCGTTTCTTTGTCGACTTCGACCCGCATCGGGATTTGAAAATCTTTCATCGCGTTGATCATGAGTCCCCCTTCATCCTGTCAGCCGCCGCGCCTTCTGCGATGCATTCTGCATGAAGCCGGCGTTGTATGAAGTTGCGTTAGCGCGAATACAATTCCACGACCATCTGCTCGTTGACGGGCAACGTGATCTGATCTTTGGTCGGCAACGCGCGAATAGTCCCCTTGAAGCCGGCCTTGTCCAACTCCAGCCATTCGGGAATACCGCGCCCCTCCACCGATTCCAGCGCAGCTTGAATAGATGGAATGTTCCGGCTCCGCTCCCGCACCGCCACGACGTCGCCTGCCCGGACTTGAGCGCCGGGAATATTGTTTTTCCGGCCGTTGACTGTCACATGGCCGTGACCGACGAGTTGCCGCGCTTCCTTGCGAGACGCCCCGAACCCGAGCCGGTACGCCACGTTGTCGAGACGGCACTCCAGCAATCGCAGCAACGCCTCGCCGGTCACGCCCGCGCGCCGCTCGGCCTTCTCGAAGACGCCGCGGAACTGCCGTTCTTGGAGCCCGTAGATGCGCCGGAGCTTCTGCTTCTCGCGCAGCTGCGTGCTGTAATCGGAGATGCGCGGCCGCGCCTGCCCATGCTGGCCGGGCGGATAGCTTCGGCGCTCGATCGCGCACTTTTCCGTCATGCAGCGCGAGCCTTTCAGAAACAATTTTTCGCCTTCACGGCGACACAACCGACAGAC
>Ga0207679_10001529_pt1 | contig 14461 bp, 7 predicted proteins | sample KBSC73metaG_FD_184320 | JGI IMG/M metagenome (GOLD analysis project Ga0207679, IMG submission 184320) | Corn rhizosphere microbial communities from Kellogg Biological Station, Michigan, USA - KBS C7-3 metaG (SPAdes) (version 2) | ecosystem: Host-associated > Plants > Roots > Rhizosphere > Soil ... | reverse complement strand
TGAAGATAGTTTCGATGCGAAAGAATGCCGTAGCGAGAATTTATCAAACAAAAACTGGATTATATTCACAAGAATCCTGTATCCAAGAGGTGGCAGTTAGTAAATGATTACACAGAGTATCCTTATTCAAGTGCGAGCTTTTATGAAAAAGGGATAAAACGTTATGAGAACTTGCTTCATGTTGCAGAAGTTTGGTAGCTTTCTTTTATCCCGGGGTCTGCCTTTCGTTCTTTTGGCAGAGAGAGTTTATGGCATGCCGGCAAGACCCCGGGCTGACGGAACATCGAAAAATTAATTTTTGTGCTACTGAGGTGGACTTTTCTTGGATACTCTTTTTCCCTTTTGTATATTGGTTTTTTAACTTCTGCATTGTGAGGAAACACTCAGTTATCTTCGTCGCGGTGACGATCGGCCTGTTTGCAAGCGGACAGTCAAATTTTATAAGATCTGTCATCATTAATAATAATGGAGACAGCATTTACGGAAGTATTGATTACCGTAACTGGAAAAATAATCCCACCACGGTGGACTTTCTGAATGCCGCAAATGAAAAGCAAACGTATAGTGCTAATACCATCCGTAGTTTTTACATACCTTCTACGCATGAAGTATACACAAGTTTTACCGTTGACATGGATCCTCTGCCTGATGACCAGGATGAAGCACTTAACAACCGGTTTGTCGATTCTTCTGGTGGCAGAAAAAGGGTTTTTCTTTTTCAACTGGTAAAACACCAGGCGCTCAGTTTATATCTCTTTGCGACTCAAACAAGAGATCACTTCTATTATGTTAGAGGAAATGAACAACCCGTTGAGCTGATACATCATTACGTATACGACGAAGCAAGCAGGCAATTGGTGGAAAGCGCGACATACAAAGAGCAGTTAGGCGCCATAGTGGCCAGTTGTCCTCAGCTGATTTCGCGAGCAAAGGCGACCAGATTTAGACAAAATGAAATTCAGGATATAACTATTAAGTACCTGCAGTGTAGCGCTCCTGGTACTGTGGCCGACGTAAAAAAGAACGACCCGGTTTCATTTGACTTCGGAATTGTTGGGGGCGTGATGTTGAACCAATTCAATTTTACAGGAACCGAGCCAACCTTAGTGGATGAAAATTATAGTAGCACTCTCTCACCGATAGTGGGTTTGTCCCTGGACATCGGCTTATCCCGAAATCGCACTAAATGGCATGTCGTCAATGAACTCATTTATAAAAACTATAACACGGACAACAGTTTCACTCGGCCTTACGGAGCGGGTTATACGGTTACATATGATATAGACCTAAGCTTTTCCTATCTTCAACTAAATAGTCTTGTTCGATACATATTTCTATCAAACGGTTCTCTGAAGCCGAACATTAATTTTGGCATGGCCAATGGCCTCATGATTGCGGAAAACAAAAACAGTTCTCACAGATCATATTCTTTCGGTGACCAAGAAGATGTGAAGGCGATTGATGGACCGAGGAAATATGAATTTTCTCTCCTTGGGGGACTCGGCCTGGGTGTCAGGAATAATCTTCAACTAGAATTGAGATATGCTGGCAGTCTCAAGAGCTTTTCACCTTACCACAATCTGGACGTAAACATTGGGTCTCTCCAGTTCCTGGCCACTTACCATTTCTGACGTCCGTTTCTGGCTTCTTCTGGCTTCCTTCGGCGATGAGTCTCACAGATGTATTTTCAAACCTTACACGCTCCGACGGAAGTCTTCGCGATGCGGTAATGCTCTCGCGTCCGCCCAGGGTCTTGCCGTCCTATATGGCTGCTGCTATAAAAGACATGTAGGAAGACCCCAGGCATTGTAAGAGATATCATCATGAATGGTGCGGGTTTTTTACTTTTTTCTGGCAGTTAGTAAATGATTACACAGAGTATCCTTATTCAAGTGCGAGCTTTTATGAAAAAAGGATAAAACGTTATGAGAACTTGCTTCATGTTGCAGAAGTTTGGTAGCGTTCTTTTATCCCGGGGTCTGCCTTTCGTTCTTTTGGCAGAGAGAGTTTATGGCATGCCGGCAAGACCCCGGGCTGACGAAAAAATTATTCGAAGAGTAAAGTCACATATAACCCATCTGTAAGCTGCAAGCCATAAGCTTATAGCTTGCAGCATTTAGCTAAAAGCTTTTTATCGTCTGCGTATTTTATGACCTGCCATAGCATAGTATAAGATCATAAGATAGCCTGGCAAAACAATACAGTATGCCATGTGTGTATTGAGTAGTTCGCTAAGACGACCATAGAGCAAAGGCAGCACTGCGCCGCCGCCAATAGCCATGATAAGCAACGAGGAACCGATCTTTGTAAACTTTCCCAGTCCATCGATGGCAAGGGGCCAGATCGAGGGCCACATGAGTGAATTGGCAAGACCTAATAATGCAACAAATGTTATGGAAGTATAACCGGTGGTGCTGAGTGCCATGATCGCAAATACAATTCCTGCAACGGCAGAGATCTTTAAAGCATTTTCCTGTTTGATAAATTTAGGGATACAAATTATGCCAATGATGTAACCGATGAGCATGTTGACAATGGTAAAGCTTGCAAAAAACTTAGCTGTTGACAATGCTATGCCCAGCGATGCGCCATATCCCGCGATGGTATCAACCGCAATTACCTCTGCACCCACATACAGGAAAAGCGTTACGACCCCAATCAATAAATGCGTAAAATGAAAAATGCTTTTGTTATTTGTGTTCGATGGAGTTACAGTTGCATCTTCTATGTCTTCCTCCACTTCGGGTAAACTTGAAAAATAAATGAATAGGGCAAGCAAAACCAATGTGATCATCATAATTGCATAGGGTAGGATCACACGATGAGCCAATTCATTCAGTACTTCATTCTTTTGCTGAACATTGAATAGGGCTAATTTTTTATCAAGCCCGTCTGCGTCCTGTAAAATGATCGCACCAAGAATGATCGGGGCGATCACGCCGGCAATGCCATTACAAATACCCATAACGCTGATGCGTTTGGCGGCGCTTTCCTGCGGACCGAGAATTGTTATATACGGGTTAGCCGCTGTTTGTAAAATTGTAAGTCCAGCGCCCTGCATAAATAAACCAAGCAGGAATAGCGGGAAGATGCGTGTGAGTGCAGCGGGAATAAAAAACAAGGTGCCTGCTGCCATGATCAGTAAACCTGCGCTCATGCCTTTTTTAAATCCTGTTTTCTTTAATACCCATGCGGAAGGTATCGCCATTACTGTATATGAAATATAAAACGAAAAGGCTACAAAGTATGATTCAAATGAAGAAAGCTCGCACGCGATACGCAAATAGGGGATCAATACGGAGCCAAGCCATGTTACAAATCCAAAAACAAAAAATAGCGACCCGATGATGAAGATGTTCTGGTTGCTTTTTTTTGTATCAACTCTTTCCTCAATTAATTCCGCTGAAACTGTTTCCATGTACGTTGATGAAATTATTTGTTGCTCTGCAGGTAATCATGTGCTGCTTTTACGCTGCCCATATCGAGCAAGATTTTCTTCGCTTCATCATAATTATCGATGGCAGCTTTTTCCATCAGCATTTTTACTGCACGGTCCGTGATCTTATCATTAATAAGTAACACATGCACCATCCTGTTGTCTTCGACGCGTCCAAGTTGAATCATGGTCGTGGTGCTGATGATATCAAAGATCATTTTTTGCGCCGAGCCGCATTTCATCCTCGTGCTGCCCGTAATAAATTCAGGTCCCGTGATTACTTCAACCGGGTAGTCCGCAACAGCCGCAACCAGTGAAGAAGGATTGCTGACAATGCAACCAGTAGTAATATTATTTTTTCTGCATTGCCTCAAAGCACCTAACACAAAGGGCGTAGTACCGCTGGCTGTGATGCCGATCACAATATCTTTCGCCGAGATATTTTTTTCTTGCAGAGTAATCCAGCCGGCAGTTGTATCATCTTCCATTTGTTCCAGTGCATCTGCCAGTCGATCGATACCACCGGCGAGTATAACATTTACCATCCCTTTCGGAATACCGTAAGTAGTAGGTAACTCAATCGCATCCAAAACAGAAAGCCGTCCCCCGCTGCCCGCACCAAGATAGAACATGCGACCCCCATTCTTTAATTTATTCACTACAACAGCGATCAGTTGATTTAGTTGTGGCAACGCTTTTTCAATAGCCAGGGGAACAATTTTGTCTTCATTATTTATAGCTGCTGTAATTTCTTCAATAGATTTTTTTTCAAGATGCCTGTGAGTAGATGGTTGTTCTGTAATTCTTGTCATTCTTTTTAGTGAATTGCTTTTTGTGGAGGTATTTCCCTGAATAGCCTGCTTTTTAAATCACCTATCCAGGGCCATAATTTTTGTTTGTTAAGATCGATCTGTACAACTACTACAGGATTGTCGTTAGTGGCCTCTTTCATTACACTCCCTTCCTTGTCAAATACCGCACTGATCATATCGTATGTGGACGATACAAGATAAACCTGGTTTTCAATTGCACGTGCTTTCGCTAGATTGACATCACCACCCCAGATCGGGAGAAAAATTATTTCTGCACCTTTTTGCGCCAGTGTCCTCGCTGCCTCCGGGAAAGTAACATCCCAACATATCATCAAACCAATTCGTCCAAAGTCAGTATCGAAAACAGAAAATGAATCTCCCGGTGTGATGCCTCCATCAATCTCCTCTTGTGGTAAACTTACTTTACGATATTTCCCTGCAAGATTGCCACTTCTGTCAATAAGTACGGCTGTGTTGAAAACGGTATCTCCGCTTCTTTCTAAGAGGCCTGCCACCATGTATAAATTATATTTCCTGGCAATGTCTCCGAGGAACTTTGTCGTCGGACCAGGAATGGGCTCACTTGCAGAAATATAATTTAGTTCTGTTCCTACCAGTGTCATCTCCTCGGGCAGACAAACGATGTCAGGCTTTTGATCCGCTGCTTTAGCAATAAGCTCTGAGAACTGCACTAGATTTTCCTGGGATGACTTGCTATTTTTAGGGCGGTGATGAATAGTCGCCACTCTCACTATCCGTGGTTTCGGAGCCAACGCTTTTTGAAACGAAGTTCCTCCAAAATGCACGGTCCCATTTGCATCCCATCGGTAAGTCAATTCTATTTTTGCTTTTCTTACACTATCAGGAACCCGGTACAGTTGTTTTATGCTATTCCAACCATCATTCGTTTTACCAGGAAGCGTAGCAGGATATTCAGGATAGCCAATAGTTTTTCCTGAAACGTCCTGCCAAATGATCCTTGCGAAAATATTTCTGTTGGGATCTTCGACATTTGACGCTATAAAGTTTGACTGAAATTCTAAATATTCGCCAGGCCCTACATTCATTGTCCGATACCAGTGACCATTTGCATATTCTTTTCCGGCCCCTGCAATAGCCAGGGTTGGCTGCCCCTTGTAGGTTGTACTACTATCGATATACCATTTCGGAGCGATCTCTTTACGCTGGCTTTCGAAGTTCCATTCAGAAGAGTGGATTCCCTGGCATTCGGCGCTTACGACAGCACAAAACAACAGGACGAACAACAATGAAATTGATAACATCAATCTCGAATTGTAATTATGAAATGACTTCAATGGTCTGATACAATGCCCTTCTGCGAAAAGCATAGCGCCTCGGTTATGGGAATAATTTTGAACAACATAAGGCGCATAAGGGCTTCCCGAGGAATGAGAATAGCACTCAATGTAAGCTTTGTCCCTTGTCTTCCTTATGTGGTTCAATGAAACTGAGTTAAAAAACATGATCTATGTGGTTCAAAATTTTCAAAATGAGACACTACCAAGATTTCCGAACGACCCAAAGGTAGGATTACTTCCTTTTTACATTCAGCAAGAATACCAGAGACAAAAACAACACACAATAAGAAAAAATCAACGAATCACAGTCACAGTTCCTTTTTGTAAAATATCCTTTTTCCCTTTATTCGAATATGTTGCCAACCACACATAAGTGCCCGCCATAATGGTTCCATCGCGCATTTTCCCATCCCATTTTTTAAATGGATCGGTGCTCTTAAAAACAAGCTGACCCTGGCGGTTGTAAATAAGCAATGTAAAATCTTTTACAGTGCTTAAATAGCCGAGTGGGCCAAAGTCATCATTTCGAAAGTCGTTGTTGGGAGTAAATGCGTTCGGGAAGAATATGAAACCGCAGTCGCTGATTATTTCTATCGTGTCCCTTAAAATGCAGTTACGATTGTCCGTTACTTCAACTGTATACGTTCCCGGATTTATCACAGTATAATTTGAAAATACGGAATTGTCCTGCCACTTGTAGCTGTTGTAAATACCGGGCGACAGAATGATATGATTTCCCGGGCATAGGGTAGTATCATTACCAAGAAAAATGGGTTGCGGCTGATCATTTAGGATCGTTGCCACTATTGAAGCTCTGCAATTATTTTGATCAGCCACAGTTAACTGGTAATCTCCGGCCGGCACTTTATCTAAAGTCTCTGTTGTATTGTTGTAAGGCGTCCACAAAAAAGTATAGGGTGAGGTGCCCCCGCTCACTGCAGCAGTGGCGCTTCCATTGCTAAGCTCGCAGTATGAATGCTCGGTTGTAATGTTGATGTTAAGAACCGGAGGTTCTGCAATGGTTACCGAGGCTGTTACGCTGCAGCCAGCCGTATCCTGTAAATTTAAATTGTAAGTGCCGGCACCAACATTAGTGATAGGATTTTGATTAAAAATTTCCGTGTTGTTTGTCCACTGAAAATTATAAGGCGGTGTGCCACCGGTAACAAGGGCTGTTGCTGTTCCCGTTTTTTCACCGGGACATGACACATCTGTGTGCGAGAGCTCCAACTGAATGGGAGATGACGGTGCAATATTTGTTGTATCAGTTTTTATGCAGCCGTTGTTATCCTTTATCATTACAGTGTATTGCCCGGGAGCAAGGTTACTCACAGAGGAGTTTGCAGAATTCACGGGACTCCAGGTGTACTGATATGGACCGGTACCTCCATTAACGACCACAGAAGCATTTCCGTTATTATCTCCACAAAAAGTGTTTTGCCTTTTTATTGTCGAGCTAAGGGCCGCTGGCTGCTGTATTGTTGTACTGGCAATTGCTTTGCATCCGTTTGCATCTGTTACAATCACAGTCTGGTTTCCTGCTGCAAGATTACTGTTGGTAGCCATGTTTCCGCCGGAGGCGGACCATGCATAAGAATAAGGGGCATTTCCTCCCGTAGCTGTGGCCATTGCTGTTCCATTGTTGCCACCATAGCATTTTACACCGTTGATATTTGAAATTGTTACGTCCAGGTTGCCGGAATCCGGAAGATCAACATGCAAGGTTTTATAGCAAAGGTTTTTATCAACAACAATAATTGTGTAAGCGCCCGAGGCGAGATTTTTTGCAGACGACGTGGTACTTACATTCGGCGACCACGTGTAAGAATAGGGCTCTGATCCGCCAGACATGGTAATATCAATACTTCCATTATTAGCAGTACACCTCGGCTTCACCATTTTTACTGTGTACAGCATGGGAGGTGGCGCTGCTAATGATATATGTACCGATGCGGGGCAACCATCCGCATTTAATATGGTAGCGTTATAATCGCCGGCGCCAAGATGAACTGCAGTTCGCGTAGTTTGTACGGGATCGGTATCCCAATGATAGGTGATCGATGAGCTATCGCCTACAAAGTTAAGAGTGAGGGCTCCGGTAGTATCATCGTGACAACGGATTGGGGTTACGATCGAAGCAACAATATTCTCTATGATCTCTAACCGGGACAGCGTAAAAGTTGAGGAAGTATTTCCCGGCCCGAAGACAGTTAGCTGCACATTGTAATTACCCCCGGCCGTGTAAGCGTGCGTTGGGTTTGGATCCGTTGATGTGTTATTTGCACCGGAAGAGGGATCCCCGAAATTCCAAAGAAACGACGTTGGGCATGATGTTGACTTGCTGATAAAATTTACACGCAGATTGCTCGAACAGTTATAAGTGAACGAGGCCGTGCTGGGAGGTGCTTCTTCAATGCTAAAATCATCAACAGCAAAACCGTCGAAATCATTACAGCCATCATTGCTTGCAAATACAAAGCGAAAGATAACATTTGGAATGCCGGCAAGCATGGGAACATAATGTTTTGCAGTTACCCAGCTCGCACTTCCTCCGCTAACGAAACATCCTGGCCTTGAAGATTGTATGTTTCCTGACCACGCATCCTTGTTGCCTATACTTGAGATGGGCCCGTCATTGTACCATCTTTCAGTCAGGCAACTATTTGGTTCGATCTTGTTACCGAGCAATTGCCAGGAAGTGCCGTTGTCAGTTGAATACTCAAGATTAGCCCCATCAAATTTTCCTTCAGTTTCCCAAAATACTTTGAATTTTAAGTAGGGTGCTTTAAGATTGGTGAAGTTAAAACAAGGGCTTTTTAACCATGCCTTTTCGTCGTTGTTGTAGCCGGAGTTCTTTAATCCACCGGTGATCCAGCATTTTGATCCTGAGCCCGCCGCATTGATAACCGGTTTAGATGGAACTCCCCATGTCCAGTCAGAAAAAGTACCGCCCGTCACCCAATTGCCGTTTGATGTTTCAAAATCTTCCCTGTATGGAAAGTTGCTTATTGTGGTTGCACATTGCGAAAAAGAGAAATAGGATGATAAAAAAAAGCCCATTGAAAAGATCGTTTTCACCAGAGGTAAAAAAAGAATATGATTGATCTTTTCTTTCATTTATTATAAAAGAAGATCCGAATGGCTTTATTAAGTTAACTATTAAAATGCGATTCCTGAATCCACTTTTGGAGATTAATTAATTGTCAGTGTAAAAGAAATTCTCCTGGCGCTTCTTCAATTGTTTTATTACCAAAAGAATCAATTGCTTCTACTACAACTCTGTAAAATCCAAACTTCTGTTCAGGAATTTTTTTGCTGAATAGTCTATCGTCCTTCACACGGTCCTCGGCAACGCCGTCGTCTTTTAATTCAATCGCGAATGACCTTCCAGGGTCTTCCTCCAGGATGAAGGTAGCCTTGACCGATTTAATTTTTGAACCATCGTAAACTTTCACAGAGATAATATTATCACCCGGAATATCCACCCAACCTATTCGTGGAGGCGTGGCATCTTTGCCTTGGACTTTTATTTTTATTACTCCTTGTTTGATGTTATGAAATGGATAATCGGGAAGCCAGTACTCTGCAAAAAATTCAATGATGTGATTCTCCGGGCAATCTGAAGCGATCAACGGAATATCATACTTCGCCGAGGCGCCGACATGATCAAAGTCAGTCCAGTCATCAGACTGCCTGGTATTAATGCCGAACGGATTAACAAATTGATCTGAAAAATACAGTTTGGTACGCCAATATTTATCCCGGTCCTTAACCAACAACACTATTGATTCACCCGGGTTTGCTATGCCATCACCATTGCCATGGCCCAACAAAACAGTTTCATTATCAATACCTCCTTTTGCAACTGTAAATATTCTTCCATCCGCGATCTTAAAATCTTTTATTTCAGGCAAATTATTTTTTAAGGATACTTCAAAGAAATCAAACCATTCGTTGTTATTCTCATCCTTCAGTGTTAATTTGAATCTTTCAATTTCAATACTATCAGCTTGTACACGAAATGAAAATGGGGTTTGGCAAGTTTTTATTTCATTCATGCCGATGCTGCCAAACTCAGATTGACTTTGTATAACATTTGCACTTTTTCTTGTCGCTGATAATTTTGCCTGTATTTTTTTTCCTGTTGACATTCCTTTATTCAATATTTTTATTGAAAGAGAAACGTCTTTTCCGTTTGTTGCCCAACTCATATTCTCAATGTCAACTGCGGCGATGCAGATGTTGGCTTTATCATCCTTTTTGTTGATCCCAATTTCGTGGCGGGCACCATTCAATGAAATCTGTAACCTGCCTGAGTTATCACTGGTTGTGATGAAAGGTTTGAATCCATTATTTGCAGCATCATTGATGATATACGTTTGGTTTTTTTCATATAGCGCAGCGGTAGTAATGTTTAGTTTCACAAATGGGAGAGTTTCGCCATCGGGGAGAAACTCCCTCACAGTACACCTGAAACCTCGTTGATCTACATTCTCCAGTATCGTGAAGCCGGGAACATTCCGGTCGGAACTTACTTTATAGTCCCAAACCGAAAATTCCGGGTACACATCAATATGATCCCATCTCAGCGGTTTTGGCAGGGGATTGCTGAAAGTATTAAATAAAAACCCAAACATCTCACCAAGTCCGCAGGTGGAATGCTCGGCATTATAAATCTTGTATTGATAATTATCCATTAGCTGGGGCCAGACCCTGTTCATATCCCGGTGGTAGCTGCGAATGAAATCCTTGTCACCATAATTAAGTCGGAGATTCACACCGGCATAATTTTTAAACATATCTATGTGGCGGTATTCAACCGGAAATTTTTTTGGACCGACGATGAACTCAGCCGAACCACAAAAATTTCCTGCCCCTGAAAATAAATGGGGATATTTTCCAGCGATCCAAAAGCTCATGAAACCGCCCATGGAAAGACCCGAGATTGCCCTATGTTCCCGATCGGCGAGTGTACGGTAATGTCTATCGATGTAGTCAATAAGCTCCGGATAATAGATTGGAAATTGCCGAAAAGTTTCTACCGGGCCAATATTGTAAGGTCGCAAATAATATTTTTCGCCGGGCTCGCGATTGTAGCCGTCAGATTTCACCACAATTACTTCATGGGTAGAAACGAAATTCGCAATATTATCTCCCTTGTTGTCGGCGCCTTTATCAAATTCATCAAATTTCTGGCCCCCGTCTCCGAAAAAACGTTGAGACCAGCCATGAAGAAAATAAATAACCGGATATTTTTTCTGAGGATTGTCAAAATAGCCGGGAGGTAAGAAAATACGATAATTTCTTGTCTCGCCAAACACGTTGCTGTAATGCCTCGAGTCAAGAATGGTTACGCTATCTGCATGTTGGGCGTAGCTGCGGGAAGAGAATAGTAACAGAACCGAAAAGCACGTAAGTATGGTTTTGCGCTTCATTATTTTTTTGAAATTTGTCCTTTACCGGCGCTTAAAGATAGGTTTCAGACGCCAGGAGTCTATGAGATTTTTTGTAGAAAAACTCACGCTTTACCAGATTTGATTTAAATTATAAATTGTGTGAACCTATCAGCATCTATCCCGGTAAATATCCTAAAAATTAAACAATCGTTTGGCTAACCGGCCATTAAAAAAAATGAGTTAGCATTGCGTCTTCATTCCAGTCGGGAGCAAAATAAACAGGACTGATCATTCCATCGGTGAGCTAAAACAAAGAAAATCTTCTCATGAAAAGATCATTTATTGTAACAAACATCCTTTTAATTTCTTGCATTACATCTTTTGCACAACAGAAAGCAACAGTTAAGGAATACAAAAAGGTCTTTAAGACTTATCCATTCTCAGATCCCGATCCTGTACCGTCCGTGGGACGGATCTATCCTTATTACAGGTTTGACGGTTACACCAATTCAGCCACACAAAAAGAATGGAAAGTCGTTGAATTGGAAAATGATTATATCAAACTAATGATACTGCCAGAGGTCGGTGGCAAAATATGGGCGGCTATAGAAAAATCAACAGGCAAGCCTTTTCTTTATTATAACCATGTAGTAAAATTTAGAGATGTTGCCATGAGGGGACCGTGGACGAGCGGTGGCATTGAAGCGAACTATGGTATTATTGGCCACACTCCAAACTGCGCCACTCCTGTGGACTATACTACAATGACGAAACCGGACGGAAGCGTTAGCTGTATCATTGGAGTGTTAGACTTGCTTACACGTACATCATGGCGCATAGATATTAATCTTCCTCCCGATAAAGCATATTTTACCACGAATTCCTTTTGGTATAATTCGTCCCCGATTGAACAGCCCTATTATACATGGATGAACACCGGTATAAAAGCCGATGGTAACCTGCAATTTATTTACCCGGGAACGAAATACCTGGGACATGAAGGTGAATACAGTGACTGGCCGATAAACCGGCAAAATGGAAAGAACATTTCATTTTACAACAACAATGATTTTGGAGGATACAAATCCTATCATGTATTTGGAAAATACACAGACTTTTTTGGAGGATATTGGCATGATGAAGATTTCGGCATGGGCCGCTATTCAACGCATGATGACAAGGCGGGTAAAAAAATATGGATATGGGGATTATCCCAGCAGGGAATGATATGGGAAAAGTTGCTCACCGACACTGACGGACAATATGTGGAAGTGCAGAGTGGTAGATTGTTTAATCAATCGGCTGATGGCAGCACGTTTACTCCTTTCAAGCACAAGGGATTTTTACCGCATACAACTGATGTGTGGACAGAATACTGGTTCCCTGTTGTGAAAACAAAAGGATTCGTTGCGGCTGATAATTTCGGCGCATTAAATATCAAACGCGAAAATGAATTCCTGAAAATTTATTTCTCACCACTGCAAAGAACTAATGATGAATTAAAAATAATCTCAGGTGATAAAATCATTTTCTCAAAAATCCTGAAGTTGAATCCACTTCAGACTTTTGCCGATTCGATTAAGATCAGTGGGAACGATAAAACGGTGGTGGCAACAGTTGGCGACAAGCTAAAATATGACGAGGATTCCACAGCGAACGTAATAAGCAGGCCTGTGCAGACGCCCGCTGATTTTAATTGGAACTCAGTCTATGGCCTTTACCTGCAAGGCAAGGAAAATATTCGTGAGCGGGAATATACAAAGGCAAAAGAAAAATTAAAGGCCTGTCTCCAGGCAGATCCGTACTATAGTCCGGCGTTAACAGATCTTGCCATGCTTCTTTATCGAAGCACCAAGTACGATGAGGCATTGCGAATGGTGAAAATAGCTTTGTCGATTGATACCTATGACCCCGCTGCGAATTATTATTACGGTTTGATCAATCTCAGTCTTGGAAACATGACGGATGCCAAAGACGGTTTCGATATTGCCTCGTTGGATATGCTGTTTCGCAGCGCCGCATACACTAATCTTGCAAAGATCTATCTGAGGGAAAACGATCTGCAAAAGGCCTTGCAATATGCACGCAAAACAATTGACTTCAACAAGTATGCGGTGGATGCTTTTCAAACCCTTTCGTGTATTTATCGCCTTCAGAACAACAAAGAGCAAGCCGAAAAAATATTGGATACGCTTAAACTATATGATCCTTTAAATCATTTTGCCCGATTCGAAAACTATTTATGGCAGCCTACAACAGAAAATAAAGCACGGTTTACAGACCTGATAACAAATGAAATGCCGCAGGAAACATACCTGGAACTGGCAATATGGTATTTTAACATCGGCAGGAAAGAAGAGGCGATCAAGGTATTACAACTATCACCCACGAATGCTGAAGTCTTGTATTGGGAATCGTTTCTCGAAAATAAATCATTGAATACTGATCAACTGCATCCAGACCTGGTATTTCCTTTCCGCCCAGAGACGGCGGAAGTATTAAAGACTCTTATCCGGGAAAACGATCATTGGCTGCTGAAATATCATCTTGCTTTAATTCAATGGAGCTACGATAATATAGCCCAGGCAAAGCAACTTTTTGAGAGTTGTGGTAACACACCCGGTTATGCACCCTTTTATGCTGCAAGAGCTAAGTTTAATATGAAGAACGACACTAGCCAGGTACTCAGTGATCTGCAACAGGCTGCAAAACTGGATAAACAACAATGGCGGTACGGAAGCAGTTTGGTCAACTATTATTTGTCCCGAAAACAAAATGAGCAGGCACTGATGCTGGCAAAGCAATATAAAGATCAATTCCCTGCTAATTATATTTTAGGAATGCTTTACGCAAAGACGTTAGTGGTCAATAAACAATACAACACTGCAAATGCACTCCTTAAATCAATTCAAATATTGCCCAATGAAGGTGCTACAGATGGACGGCAGTTATACCGGGAAACTCAACTGATGCTTGCATTAGATGAAATGGAGAAAAAGAACTACAAGAAGGCCTTGCAGTACATAGACGCATCGAAACAATGGCCCGAAAATCTCGGCGTAGGAAAACCCTACATGGAGGATATAGATGAGAGAGTAGAAAATTGGCTGGCTTATGAAAGCTACAAAAGGTTGGGCAATGAGCAAGCTGCCCGGTCAATGCTTGATAAGATACTTGCATTTAAGCCCTATAACGATGAAAATGGAATGGTTTTTCCGTCGGTGAGAAATCTTGCTACTGCATGGGCATTACAAACAACCGGCCAGCAGGATGAGGGCGAAAAACTTTTGAAGGATTGGGTTGAAAAACAACCGGAAAACAATTTAGCAAAGTGGACATTCAATGCTTACAATGGTAATGATTTCAAACTGTCTGATGAAACACCAACCGATGAAAACTATCGTGTGTTACAAAGGTGGATAACAATCTCAGCGAAGCGATAATTTCGATTGAGTCGCCCTGAAACTATGAAAGCGCTACTTTGCTTACAAAGATGCT
>Ga0207679_10001527_pt1 | contig 14471 bp, 24 predicted proteins | sample KBSC73metaG_FD_184320 | JGI IMG/M metagenome (GOLD analysis project Ga0207679, IMG submission 184320) | Corn rhizosphere microbial communities from Kellogg Biological Station, Michigan, USA - KBS C7-3 metaG (SPAdes) (version 2) | ecosystem: Host-associated > Plants > Roots > Rhizosphere > Soil ... | reverse complement strand
ACCGGGAACCGATCGCGGGCGACGAGCGATAGGCTTGGTGCCGCCAAGCCGCCATCTAACGGGCGTTGCAGCTGACGGGCGCTCCAAGCGTTGCGGTTGTGCGCCTATTGAGATCTTCTCATCATCGATTCTCGCGCGCATATTACGCCGACCGCCCGCAGCTGAACTCGGGCGTTAGATGGCGCACCGGACATTATCGAATGGCATGCGTTGGTTAGAAGCCGTCATCACCCGCATTTTTATCGATTCGACAGTCTGGCATCGCTGGTGGAGATGTCATCGGCTGCCTGATCGCAGCTTTGCGCTTTCTGGCCGGCAATTCCACATTTGCGCCCGCTGCACAGGACTAATTACCGGCACGCTGGCCGCGCCCCTTGCGGCGCTAGCGCTTCCGGCCAGCGCTTGGCCTTTGCTAATTGCCGGCACCGCCCTGATTGCCGATGGCTTGACACAATTGCAGGGATGGCGGCAGTCAACGAATTCCTTGCGATTCTTGACCGGCGCCGCGGCTGGCGCCACTATCGGGCCGGCAATAGTGGCACTCACACAAATACTCTAATGGCTGAGTTCAAGACGCTGCAGTTTCCTAACAACGCTCGTGGCCAGGCAGAGAAGATTCGGGCGTTGACAGAGCATTCGCGGCTAGGGTGGCGCGTAGCCGCGGAGACGATCACCCCGGGAAAATTCAAAGGCGGAAATGCTTGCTGCCTAACGATGAGCGGACTTGCGTGTTGCGGGCCATTTGGTGCGCCGGCCGGTCTTGCTGCGGGGCATGCGGATGGGACTATCAATGTCACTCTGACTCGCGATTAGGCGTCCGTCGCGCGGCGCCATCTAACGTGCGTTGCAACTGACGGGCGCGAAATTGAAGGAAGTCATTACGGTTTCCGCCTATTCGGATGTTCTAATTGCAACCTTCAATGCGCGTATTGGGCGGACCGCCCGCAGCTGAACTGGGGCGTTAGGTAGCTCCAAGGTGTCTCTTAAATGAAGATCCGAAGTCCAGGCAGTGCGGCGTGCGCTACTCTCCTTTTGCTGCTCAGCGTTCCTCATCACGGCGGCGCGCAAGCCGTGGGTTTGCCCGACGGTCCCGCGTTCGCGCTCCCGCTTCAACTATCACGCGGGTCTGTGCGGGCCGAACGCGCCGAGCCAATGCGACCGGCGGTAGCTCGGCGTCCGCGGTCGGCCGATTCCGTGGCACACTCTCATCGCCGCGCGGTGATCGTCGGCAGTGCAATCGGAGCAGTCGCCGGCGGTCTTTCGTCGGCCGCCTACATCTTGAATGCCACGGCCTATCGCTGCGTCGGCTTCGGCCAGTGCCCCAATGATCCGCACACCGGCCGGCGCGTTGTGGTGATCACTGCGGGGACTCTGGGCGGAGCCGCGCTCGGCGCGTGGATCGGGCACCGATTTGCGAAGTGGCGATCGGATTTGAGATTACGACCAGCTACCTAACGTGCGTTGCAGCTGCCGGGCGCGAGGTCTAAGGAAGTCATTGCGGTTGAGCGCCCGTATAGAAATACTTATCGCGACCCGCTCAGCGCCCATCGGGTCGACCGCCCGCAGCTGAACTCGGGCGTTAGATGACCACAGAGTTCCGTTTGAGGTTGGAATGCCAAGGATAATCCTCGTTTCGGCATGCACGATCAGTCTCGTCGGTTGCGGCTGTAAGGACGTCGCTCTCAATAGCGTCTCGCCAAAGGAACTCACCCTCGTCGTCGGCCAATCCGCAACGCTGGTCTATTCAACTGGCGGTGGCTGTCGATCTGGCAACGGATTCACTGACGTCGATTTGCACGAAGCGCCGACGATCTGGCACTCGTCCGATACTCTCGTGGCGACGGTGGATACGCTCACCGGTCGTGTCACCGGTCGAAGTCCGGGCGACGCGGCGGTGTTTGCCGGGGGCGGGAGCTCGGCCACCATCCACGTTCACTAGGCCGATTTTAGGTCCATTCGATCTGGCGTCGTACGGCGGGTCATCTAACGTGCGTTGCAACTGACGGGCGCGAGATCTAAGGAAGTCATTGCGGTTGAGCGCCTATTCAGATCTTCTGATCACACCCATCAATGCCCATATTGAGCCGACCGCCCGCAGCTGAACTGGGGCGTTATACGGCTACACGCATCGCGAATGATCACGCTTAAAGAAGCGGACTTCACGCCGCTGGATGAGTTCGCGCTCTGTTGGCGGTTTACCGACCCGCGGCGTAATCCCCTCCCGCTCGACGCATTACGACACATTCGGCCGCTTACGTCGTCACGAGCCGATCAGGTCGCATTGGCCACGCGTGCGCAATGCTCCGAGGAACAGAGGTTCGGCGTGACCTTCCGAAGCGACGACAGGCCCGATGTTGTCCAGGCGCGGCTGCGGGGTTTGCCACCCCTGCCCAGCGATGAAATTCTGGTGTCGTGGAATCCGGAAGCTGCGGTCGCCTGCACATGGGATGTCTTTGTTAGGTATTGGGATGATTTCTGTTACCCTTCCTCCGACGACGTCACGGTCTGGCCGCTCCATGAGCGCTGGTCACTGTGCTATCGGCACTATGAGATTTTTCAATTCAGCTCCAGCTTGCAAGCCGTATAACGTGCGTTGCAGCTGACAAGCGATTCTCGGATTGCGCGGAGCTTCGCTCCGCGCTTTTATTTGGCTCGCTTGCAGCTGAACTGGGGCGTTAGCGCGCAAACAAGGAATCGAATGACGTCTCGGCGGTGAGCCTCGACCTCCACGCCAACGCCCATGTTCCGCTGGCGTCGTGTGTGCCCCGGCCCATTCGCACCTTGGTGAGCCTCGCTCGCCGTGCCATACGCGGCGCGGCCCAGCGACTCGACCAAATCGTTGGGTCGCTCGCCGCGCGATCGATCCCGATCGAATCGTTGGGTCGTCGCCGGGCCGCACCGCCGGATCGAAGCGCAGTTTGTGCGTTCATCGCACGCTCGCGCCGCATCGCGCACTGCCCGCCTCCTCAAGGCTGCGCGCTAACACACGTTGCAACTGACGGGCGCTCCAAGCATGGCGGTTATCGCCTATTCCGATCTTTTCACAATCGGCCGCAATGCGCATATTGCGCCGACCGCCCGCAGCTGAACTGGGGCGTTAGGCAGATCCCACGCTTCTCACTAATAGACGGTGCTGCGCCTTCGACACCGCATTGCGACTCTGTGTTTCGGCCTCACTAGCCTGACTGGCCTCGCGTGCGGCGTCGTGACGCGCGGGCCACATGCCGTCACGTCAGGTGCGCGTTGGACCTGTGCGGCGCCGGGGTCCGATATCGCCGAGCGAGTTCGCGCCTTCGTTCGGGATTATGCCGCGCCGCAATCTGAACTGGCCGACAGATATCGTGTGCACATTAATCTGCCCCGCGTGCCGACAGAGTCCGTCGCCATCATCACTACGCCAGAGGTCTGCGGCCAGGCCGGCCTCGCGTACGCTCGCACCGAGGTTCAGCATCTGTCGCCGGGCGTGTACGAGATGGCCGTGGTTCGCGCGGGCAACCGCTACGTCGTTCGAGGAGTCACGGCGCCGAGCCCGGCTGGCGAGTGGAATACGATCACGGTTTTCGATCTCAGTTTCCGTCCGCTCATCGGAATTTTAGCGTTCTGACGCCGCCATCCCGACCATCTGCCTAACAGTCGTTGCAACTGACGGGCGCTCCAAGCATTGTGGTTGAGCGCCTATTGAGATCTTCTCATCATCGGCTGCGCTGCACATATTGGGCCGACCGCCCGCAGCTGAACTGGGGCGTTAGGTGACTACATATGCCGCTGGAGGTTGAGTGACGCGGTATCCCGGCTTTCAACAATACATGGAGCCCGAACGCGGTTTTCGTGGCTGGCTTGTGTTCTTCTATGTCACGAGTTGCGTCGGAGCCGCACTTCGCGCCTACTGGTTGTTTCAAGCCGGAGCAACACTTCGCCTGGTCATTGGAACTGGCAGCGCAAGTCTGATCGGCGTCGTCGCGGTTCGGACGCTGGTTCATGCAGGAATGTTGATCGCGACCATTTATGGTTTGCTCCTCTTTGCCAAGGCCGATCGACGAACTCCAACGTTCTGGGGAGCCCTCCTAGTGGCATCTATCGCATCCTTTATCGTTCTCGATGCCCTCGTCTCGCTCCAGACAACCGCAGTCGACGCGCCCTTCGCCACTGCCTTCTGGCCGGTGCTTCGCGCGGGACTTCCTGCAATCGCCCTACAGTTGGCCTGGATGGTTTACTGGATCCGTTCAGTCCGGGTAAGGCTCACCTTCGGTTCTACCGCATTCATCGGAAGAGCGGCATCGCCGGCGTCCTCCATCTCCCCAGTCACCTAACGATCGTTGCAGCTGTCAAGCGATCGTCGGAATTGCGCGGAGCTCCGCTCCGCGCTCTTATTTGGCTCGCTTGCAGCTGAACTCGGGCGTTAGGCCGCCACATGGTATCGCAACCGGACGACGTGATCCGCTTAGAGGTCCCCCTATCGCCCGATCAAGCCAATCAGGCGATTCGGCAGTACGCCACGGATTGGCATGAGCGGCGCCTTCCACAACGTCTCCGCGATGATCGCATTTTCCGACTTGCCTTCCGATCGACGCCGCCAGGCTTTCGACTGCGTTTCGACGGCATGCGATCAGTTTGGATCGAGTGCGTTGGCGAAGTTATGGCCAGTGGCGGCGGCAGCGTCGTGACGTATCGGTTGGCGGCAGGCCCAAGGGCGCGGCAGATGTTCTTGGGCCCGGGGCTAGCAATTCTCGCGTGGCTTGTTCTCGCACTCATCGGGCGTGGTAGCATTGTCCCCGTATTCACGCTCGGGGCGATCGCGATGGGCATGCAGGGACTCGTAGTGAGCGCTTGGGTCGCGCGTGACCGGGCGAGAATGGCGCCGTTGGTTGATGAGCTGTTTCAGCGCATCCTATCCGACCGGGCGACCTAACCGGCGTTGCAACTGACGGGCGCTCCAAGCATTGCGGTTGGGCGCCTATTCTGATCTTCTCATCATCAGCGGCAATGCGCATATTGCGCCGACCGCCCGCAGCTGAACTGGGGCGTTAGGTAGCCACACAGTCTCTCGAAAACGATAGTAATGACGGATCGCGTCTGGGTGAGTTCCAATGGCGGCCCACTCCTTCTTCTCCCAGTCGCCCACCTCTCGGAGTGGCAGGGGATCAGGTCCGCGCTGGCGACGAACGCCGGTGGAGCAGGCGACGCTTCCAGCGATTACGAGCGCGCATGCGCCGTTGCCGACTACACTGCCGTCATTCCGGTGGGACGCGGGTACGGTTTAGTCCTCGGCGATGAGCCGAACGATACCACATGGGTGCTGCTCGAGCGCGGCGGTATCTTGGCGCGATGGGTCTACGCTGAAGGCGCAGAGCAAGCCGAAACGGCGTTGGGGTCGATTACTCCCGATCTCGCATGGGACTTCGCGGGGTCGTTCCAGGTGACCGACTCGCCGGTCGAGCTCTTTGACTCAGCGGAGTCCGGTTCGCAAGCGCTCGGAGAGCGACTCCGGATCGATCTGGCGGCTGGGACATACGAGATTGCTCGCGCCGACTATAAGCCCGATGCCGAGACATGGTTTCAACTTGTTCGCCTTCGATGAACAGGCTACCTAACGATCGTTGCAGCTGACAAGCGACGTGATGATTGCGCGTGGCTTCGCCACGCGCTTTTATTTGGCTCGCTTGCAGCTGAACTTGGGCGTTAGGCCGCACCACAGCCCGAGGCTGGGACGATTTGCGCGCTCACGATGGCCGTTGTGTGGGGGACAGCATGACCCGTTCGATCACGCTCCTTCTCCTCGGCGCTTTAGTGTCTAATGGTTGCGGCGAGGTGAGTGCTCCGGACGTAAGACCGCTCAGCGGTTCATTTGTGCTCACACAGGTTAACGGCAAGGCGTTGCCGGATACCCTGACGGTCTTGCCAAATCGCGACCCGACGCAGCCAGGCTGCGCCATCTTGCGCACCGGCGGAACACTCGTACTGGACCCAGTGGGCGCAAAGTTTTCGATTTCCGTCAACGCGAAGACCTGCAACGGCACGGAGGGCGTGCTTCTCAACGAGAGCGGCACCTACCGGCAGGACGCTCAGACATTGATAATGACGGAGGCAGGCCCAATGGGGCCGTTTAGCTTCCACGGGGAAATTGGCGCGCATCAGATAACGGTCCACGGATTCTACGAGTACACGTTCGCTCATTAGTATGCGAGACCGCTCGGATGCGCCCATCGAGGCGTCCGCGTTCGCGACCGTGCGGCCTAACACGCGTTGCAACTGACGGGCGCGAGATCGAAGGAAGTCATTGCGGTTTCCGCCTATTCAGATCTTCTGATTGCGGAGTTCAACGCGCATATTGCGCCGACCGCCCGCAGCTGAACTCGGGCGTTAGACGACACCAGACATTGATGAATGATAGAGTTTTTACCGTGGCTCATCGGGCTCGCCCTTCACGGGTCGGTCGTGCAGGACAGTGCGCGATTGGAAGGCGAGCGCCTCGTTATTCGGCCCCTAGGGATTTCCTTTCTCGTACCACCCGTCTGGCTCGGACAGCCTGTTCCTCAAGGACGCAATTATCTCTGCGGCAATCACCCGGGTGGAACCGTCAACGATCGCATCGTTACGGAGCCTTCACGGTTCAGGGCGCTCCAACATCCTGCTGGCGAGTGGAAGAGCGAGTTTTCCGCGGTCGTAGACAGCGTGCTGCCTTTTGGGAGTCTCGTCGCGCACCTTGGGGGCGATCCTTGGACGGGACACTGCGGCACCCTGCAGATGCGAGTCTACGTTGGCGACCAGCTCGGTCGACGCACAGCCAACGCTGAACCGGGAGTGCGGGCGGCATCGCGTTATTTCAAGCCTGTGGTTCGTACGCACCGTCACCTGGGCCGTTGGAGCGTCACTCGTCTCTCGTGGGATGCATGGTACTATGACTACGGAGGACTGGCGGTCGTCGAATTCTGGTCGCGTCGCTTTCGCGGGCGCGACGTCGTGTTCGTGTTCATGCTCACCGGCGCCGACGACGACCAGTCCAAGGATCGCACGGCGATCATTGCCTCGGTGCGCGAACAATAACCCTTGGCATCAGTGCGCCGTGTCGTCTAACGTGCGTTGCAACTGACGGGCGCTCGCAGCATTGCGGTTGAGCGCCTATCACGATCTTCTCATCATTGGCTGCAATGCGCATATTGATCCGGCCGCCCGCAGCTGAACTGGGGCGTTAGATCACACACATCACTTCAATGCCGCGACAGCGTTTGATAACGAAAAGTCGCTCGGCGGCCCAATCGGAACACCGACGCCTCATTCTTCGTGTCACGCTGCGATACATCGAGCCGGCCATCTGGCGTGAGATCAGCGTTCCCGACGCGTATTCGCTCGCCCAGCTCCATCGCTGCATTCAGCTGTCTTTCGACTGGCTTGACTATCACCTCTTTCTGTTCGAGGTCGCGGGGCGCCAATTTGCCCGCGCAGAGCCCGACGCCCTCGGCGAAGACGCGGCGGCGGTGCGGCTCGCCGATCTCCCGCTAAAGGCACGGTCGGCCTTTCTCTACGTCTATGACATGGGTGACGGGTGGGAGCATGATATTGAGGTTCGCTCCACTGAGGCGATATCGCTCGCAGACCCCGACCATCTCGCGTACGTCCTCGACGGTGCTCGGGCTGGGCCCCCGGAGGATGTCGGCGGCCCACCCGGTTACGACCACTTAATTCAAGCGCTCCGGAGCCGTCGGACCGTCGACGACGAGGATTTGATCGCCTGGGCTGGACCCGACTTCGATCCGGAGCGGTTTGATCGCCGCGCCGTCAATCACGGCCTCGTTCTGGCCTCGGCGTGGGGTGTGATCTAACGATCGTTGCAGCTGCCGGGCGCGAGATCTAAGGAAGTCATTGCGGTTGGGCGCCTATTCAGATCTTCTGAACGCAGTCTTCAATCCGCATATTGGGCCGACCGCCCGCAGCTGAACTCGGGCGTTAGGCTTCACACATGTCACGCTGTCGCTCAATCGGAATGACGACGATCTGCGCTCCGTTCCGCCGCACGATGCTTTCGGTATTTCTGGCGACCCTGGCATCACCACCAGCGCTCCGGGGCCAGTCGATCACGCCAATAGGCGGCGCAGCGGCGGATCGCGCCGTCCAAGACTCCGCGGCCGTGGCGGTCGCGCTCCAGCGATTCCTGACCGCGTTTGAAAACCTCGACTGGGGGCCGTTCCGCGCCGCCTTCTCCGATTCGGCGACCATCTTCCAGCCGGTGCCGCAGATGGCGGAACGCGTCACCGGGCCGCGCGGCATTGACTCCACGTTCCGCGCCGTTTTTGCCGCCATTCGGGCGCGCGCCACGGGCGGTCCCCCGTACCAGCGGCTGGTTCCGAGTGACCTGCGGATCGAGCCATTGAGCCCCGGACTCGTCCTCGTCACCTTCCACCTCCGGAGTGAGGAGCGCCTCGCCCGCCGCACTGTGCTGTTCCGCCACGAGAAGGCCGGGTGGCGCATCCTGCATTTGCACGCCTCCAACATCGACCTCAAACGCTGAGGTCTGCACCGGACGGACTTCCCGCCTCTTGCTCCGACGAGCGTGAAGCCTAACATGCGTTGCAACTGACGGGCGCTCCAAGCATTGCGGTTTCCGCCTATGACGATCTTCTCATCACCAGCGTCCGTGCGCATATTTGCGCCGACCGCCCGCAGCTGAACTCGGGCGTTAGCTGGCACCAGCCGTTCTATCATGTGAGAGGTCCTCATGAAATGCGAACGCTGTCGGAACACCGAGGCCGTCGTTCACTTCACGAGCGTCGCAGGCGGCGCGGTTATGCAGCGCCACCTGTGCCGCGAATGCTCCGCAGCCGAGGGCCATCAGCTTTCGCCGCCGCGCGCGCTGACGGACTGGACCCTGCTTGACACCTTTGATAACAACCCGGCGTAGCGAGCCAGCTGGTACCGCTCCCTCTGATTTATGGCTCTTCGTGACTGGCGACCGCGCCGCATCATTGGACTCTCACTTGGCTGGGCTGCGATAGTCTTTGGCGTTTCTGTCGCGCGCGCGGCAATGTGGGAGCGATCCGTCGGACCGACCGCGGATGAGGTCTACGTGGCGGTGCGCCTCGTCGGTGGGCTTTGGCTTCTCCTTGGCCCACCTGTCCTCGTCGCCCTAGTCTGGTGGTTCAGCCGTCGCGGCTCACGACCTGCCAGCTAACGTGCGTTGCAGCTGACGGGCGCGAGATCTAAGGAAGTCATTGCGGTTGAGCGCCTATTCGGATCTTCTGATCGCCACCGTCAACGCGCATATTGCGCCGACCGCCCGCAGCTGAACTCGGGCGTTAGGCCGCCACAGCCTTCGATGAGACACCGACTTTCGCGCGAACAGCGACTTGATACCAATCCAATGCTTCGCGGCATGGTGCAGCACGCTCTTCTCAGTGCGTTCCTTCTCACGCTGGGGTGCACGGGGTGGCAGAGTGTGCCCGTTGACGCGGTGCCGTCTCGCTCGGCAACCCTTCGCGTTCAGTTGCGCGATGGAACGAGCGTTATCATACGAGAGGCCACCGTTCGGGCCGATAGCATTGTCGGTGTCCGGTCGGGCAGCATGCCTCTAGTGCCGGTTGCAGTCGCGCTCACACAGGTGGCGCGCATCGAGGTCGCCGAGACGGACAGGTCGAAGACGGCCAAGGTGATCATTGGCGTAGCGATTTTCGGGGCTGCCGCCTTCGCGTTGGCGTTGGTGTGGGCATTCTCCCATGTGCATACCTGAGGTGTTGGCGCCACGTCGGATCTGAACGCGCCGGACCTTATGCCGCAATTGAGTTGCGGCAGGCACCGCTCGTGTCGCCGGCCGGCCTAACACGCGTTGCAGCTGTCGGGCGCTCCAAGCATTGCGGTTGAGCGCCTATTGAAATCTTCTGATTGCGACCCTCAATGCGCATATTGCGTCGACCGCCCGCAGCTGAACTGGGGCGTTAGATGGCAACACACATTCGCGACAGGCACCGTGTGGTTTGATCAAGACGACTACGCCTTGCGTTGCGAGTGGGGATCGGCGGGAATCGCCGCCCTCGCTCCGGGCAGCGACGTCATCGTCGTCGTCGACGTGCTCTCGTTCAGCACCTGCGTTGACGTCGCCCTCGGGCGCGGTGCGCGGGTGTATCCCTACCGCTATCGCGACGCATCTGCTCGCGAGTTCGCCGCCTCCGTGGACGCGATTCTCGCTGGACCGCGCAGCTACGAAAACCCTTCCCTGTCACCGGCCTCCCTGCGCCATCTGCCAGCCGGAGCCCGCGTCGTCTTGCCCTCCCCGAATGGTGCCACTCTGTCGTGGCTCACTGGATCGCTGCCGACACTCACCGGTTGTCTGCGCAACGCAGCCGCCGTCGCCCGAGCCGCGCAGGCCTATGGCTCGCGAATTGGCGTCATACCCGCTGGCGAGCAGTGGCCTGATGGATCCTTGCGTCCCAGCATTGAGGACTGGTTGGGCGCCGGGGCCATCCTCTCGCATCTCTCGGGTTCGATCTCGCCCGAGGCCGATCTCGCTCGCGAGGCGTTCCTACGTCAACGCGCGAACTTGGCGGCGGTTCTTGAATCCTGCACTTCGGGACGCGAACTAATCGAGCAGGGATGGCGGGACGATGTCCTACTCGCGACCGAGCTCGAAGTGAGCACATGCGCGCCGGTCCTGATTGACCATGCTTATCAAGACACGCAGGCAACCGGTGGTGCGCCTGCCATCTAACGTGCGTTGCAGCTGACGGGCGCGAGATCTAAGGAAGTCGTTGCGGTTGAGCGCCTATTCAGATCTTCTGATCGCTGCGTCCAATGCGCATATTGGGCCCACCGCCCGCAGCTGAACTCGGGCGTTAGGCTGAACACACAGCTAATGGGTAGATCGGCCCGTCAACAACCACATCATTCCGCGGTAACTGACCTGGGCGTCGGTGCAGCCGGAGTGGGCACGCGAGCCTCATTGCACCAACATCGCCACGCATACCGTCGAGGTGCCAAGTGATCATCAATCGAGCGGCACGTCTCGGACTCGCTCTTTCCCTTTTCGCGCTTGTTGCGGGAGCAGCTCGGCCCGTACCGAGCCAATTCCCGCGTGGCAGCTATGACTCGGACGCGTACACGCTGACGTTTGACACAACCGGGAGGTTCCGATACGTGAAAGGCGACCAGCTCATGGTGCAAGGGACGTATGTTGTCCACGACAGCACGGTGGCACTCACGGACGAACGTGGGCGCGACGCCTGCGTCGGCAGCCATCGCAACCCTGGCCGATATCGCTGGCAACTCGTTCGCGGTGCGTTGTGGTTTCACACGCTCCACGATCCCTGCCCGGATCGGATTCGCGGCTTGGCGGACCAAGCGTGGCAACCGCATAAGACTCGCTGATCATGTGACGCGAGCCGGCGACCCGCTCGTGGAATCCACCGTCGCGGCAGTCAGCGCCTCGCGCCGTCAGCCTAACGAACGTTGCAGCTGACAAAGGAGCTATTGATTGTGCGCGCTCCGCGCGCACTCTTATGGAATCCTTTGCAGCTGAACTCGGGCGTTAGCGTGCACCACGCGTTCGTTGCGCGATCCAGGTGCGCCACTACAGATTCCACGCATGGCCAAACGAGCGGTCGATCTCGAAGCACTGCGACGTCTCCCTGTCGCTGAGCGTCTGCAACTCGTGGAAGAACTCTGGGACTCCATCGCCGCCGAGGCGCCCGACGACGCATTTCCGATAACGCCTGAAGTGGCAGCGGAACTCGATCGCCGTCTGGCCGAGCATCGCGCCGACCCAGACGCGACTCGTCCATGGGAGGAGGTGCGCGCGGAGATCCTCGGCCAACCGAAACGCCCGCTGCGCTAGTCCATCACAGATGCAAGCCAAGCCGCGGCCGGCGCTCGTTCTCGCGCCGCGCGCTGTTCACGAGCTCCGGTCCGTGGCAAGGTGGTACGATCGGCAGCGGCCGGGACTAAGTGTCGATTTTCTCCAGGCGCTGGACGACACGTTCGCGCAGGTCCGGGAGGGCCCGACGCGCTTTCGCGCCGTGCGTGGCGAGGTGCGGCGCGCCCTAGTGACCCGGTTCCCGTATGGAGTGTTTTTTGTCGAGGACGCGGCTCGTGTCGTGGTCCTCGCGGTGCTGCATTCGCGCCGCGACCCGCGCCGGTGGCCATCGCGACCTGCGCGCTAACATGCGTTGCAACTGACGGGCGCGAGGATCAAGGAAGTCATGGTGGTTGAGCGCCTATTCCGATCTTCTGATCGCAACCGTCAATTCGCATATTGCGCCGACCGCCCGCGGCTGAACTGGGGCGTTAGATGGCAACGAGCATCGTCGGAGGGCAATTATGCCGGTCGTTATTATTGTTCTCGCCGCGCTTGTCGTCGCCTTCGCACCGCCGCGTCCGGTCAACTTGAAATTTCATTTGCGCGGATCGGGCGCGACTCCGGCCGATTTCGAGCGGATTAATGCAGCGTTCCGCCGGGGCTTTTACTCCGACTCGAGTGTGACTCCTCCGGCTGAGACGCTGCGTGCGCGCCCAGTCTCCTCGCAGCCGTTGGATTCCGCGACTCGTGCTCGCATTGGAACGATAGTCGTCCTTGACGGCTTCGTGCGCGTTACCGGCACCGGCGTTGAAGTATGCACGCAGCTGCTGAACATCCTGACGCAACCGATCACCGAGCCGGACACGATCCGCGTGGAGGGAGGCGGACTGGACAGCGCGCTCGCTCTAGCAGGCCACAAACATGCTCAAGCGTTCACCAATCGCTTTGGTCGGCGCGGGCCATCTAACATGCGTTGCAGCTGACAAAGGAGCTGTTGATTGTGCGCGCTGCGCGCGCACTCTTATTCGATTCCTTTGCAGCTGAACTCGGGCGTTAGCCGGCACCCGGGCGTCTACGTTTGAATCGGCTGAAGATGCGCCTTGAACCACTTCGCCAGAGCCGCTTCGGTCACCTTACTCGCGGCGACGCCTTCCATGGTTGCCACGATCTGGGGCTCGTCCGCATCGAGGTCATAGCCGTTCAGGCCGAGAAAGACATAGGCGGCCATGAAGGCGACGCGCTTATTTCCGTCCACGAATCCGTGATTTTTTGCCAGACCGAACGCATAGGCGGCGGCGAGCGTCCCCCACTCTGCCTTCGTGGCGTACGCGAACTTGTGTTGCGGCCGCGCCAACGCGGACTCGAGCAAGCCCTCGTCTCGCACGCCCGGTGAGCCGCCATGCTCGCGAATCTGCGCCTGATGGATCGCCTCGAGCATTTGGCGGGTCACCCATCGCGGCTCCCGCCGACGCGCCGGCACTTATTTCGCCAGTGTGCGAAGCGCATTGCGGAACTTTTTAGCGCCGCGTGCGTAAGCCGCCATCGCGTCAGCGAAGTCCGGATCGAACGGGGTGATCAGGAGGCCTTCTGTGGTTTCGACCACATAGACGGCGTCACCGGCTTCGAGATGAAACCGGTCGAGCATCGTCTTTGGTAGGACCGTGGCGACCGAGCCGCCGATCTTCTTGAGCGTCTGACGCCGCACCATGGAAGCCCTCCCTCGCTGACTGAAGTATAGCTACTATAGTTATACTTGCCAAGTGCCGGCTAACATGCGTTGCAGCTGACAAAGGAGCTATTGATTGTGCGCGCTGCGCGCGCACTCTTATAGAATCCTTTGCAGCTGAACTCAGGCGTTAGGCGGCACCCGTCTCACAGGTAGGTCTATGGCCTCGCGATCGCTCGTCATTGGACTCTTCCATACGACTATTGCCGTCGCGGTTTCGGCAAATGTGGCGAACGCACAGGGCGGTCCCCAAGAAGTACGGTTTCTTGCGCAAGGTATGAGCGGCGGTCACTGGCAGGGATACCTGGAGCGGCTGACACGCGACTCGCTGTATTTGCGCGTTCGCGGCACCGATACCGTTGCGGCGTTCTCGCGGCTGGCCCTCGATTCTGTCGAGCGACTGCGACTGGTCAAAGTTCCGCGGGCAGTTGGTATCGGCTGTCTCGCTGTAGGTGGTCCTCTCGGCGCCCTCGGCTACTTCGGCACCCACGATCCCGATTCCCCGGGTATCGAAAAGACGGTCGGTGCAGTGGCATTCGTTGTTGGTTGCGGGCTTGGCGCGATCGGCGGCGCTATTGTCGCGGCAGTCCACGGTCCCCGATGGGAGCCGTGGACGCTGCCGGAGGATTTACCGCCGTCGGCCGCACTGCCGGCCCAGAGTCGGCCTGCTGAACGCGGGCAATTGGGGTTCCGCCAACTCGATGACCGTCATAGCCCGGCGTGAAGATCGCGACCGCGCCGCCTAACACGCGTTGCAACTGACGGGCGCGAGAATCAAGGAAGTCATTGCGGTTGAGCGCCTATTGAGATCTTCTGATCGCAACCCTCAGGGCGCATATTGGGCCGACCGCCCGCAGCTGAACTGGGGCGTTAGATGGCGGCACGTTCGCCCCTGGTCGCCGGGTATACAGTCTGGTATCATATATGATACCAGATGACCTACCAGATCGTCCTGGACACAAACGT
>Ga0207679_10001520_pt1 | contig 14508 bp, 14 predicted proteins | sample KBSC73metaG_FD_184320 | JGI IMG/M metagenome (GOLD analysis project Ga0207679, IMG submission 184320) | Corn rhizosphere microbial communities from Kellogg Biological Station, Michigan, USA - KBS C7-3 metaG (SPAdes) (version 2) | ecosystem: Host-associated > Plants > Roots > Rhizosphere > Soil ... | reverse complement strand
CAGGGGACCCAGGCCGGTGAACGCCGGCGTCGACGAGAAGCTCAGCTTCACCGGCGAGGTGTAGGTGATCCCGAGGCGCGTCGCCGAAGAGAGCGCGTACAGGATGCCCACGTTCCCGCCCACTCCCACCGTGTTCGAGGAGACCTCCAGGGTGCCGTCGGTCGCCTGCGGCTCGAGGTTCGAGATTGCCACCACCTGCTTCAGGTGGCCCAGCATGACGTTCATCGCCGCGCCCACCGACAGCCCGTCGATGATCCGCCATGAGACCCCGGGCATGAGCGAGAACCCGAGGAGCGTCGTCTTGGTGGCGTAGTAGCGGCCGACCCATGCCGGCTCCCACGCCTGCGGTGCGCCGAAGTTCGTGAACAGGCCGAGACCGAGGCGCACGTCCTTCCACGGTGCGAAGGTGGCGAAGGCTCCGATGGTGGGGAGGAAGCCGACTGCATTTCCGCCGTCGTTCGTTCCGAGGCGTGCGTCCGTCTGCGAATCGGGATCGAACTGGAGGTGGCCGTAGACCAGGGTGGCTCCCACCTGGACCTGGGTGCCGTCCAGCCGCGCCATCCCCGCGGGGTTGTTGAGCAGCGTGGACGGGCTGGCGGCGCGCGAGGCGGTGCCCGCGGAGGCGAGGCCTATTTCCGACGTACCCACCTCGTAGAAGAGGAAGCCGGCGGCGCGAGCGAACCCGGGAAAGAGCGCGATCCCTGCGCTCGACAGCGCGACGACGAGGGAGATCTCTCGTCTGGAGAGCATCGCGGTCCCCTCCCAGTCCCTGCTCGAGGCGACCGCAATCCTTGCTTCGACCCTCCGCCGCGGCCATCGGACCAAAGGCCCATGATGGCGCCGACCGAGGCTGGAATCGGCTCGACTCTGACCGGGACCACTGCTGAACTCGTGGGGCGGTCGATTCCCGAGGCGAGCCATGGTCCTGCGTGACGTCCTCGTCGCCCTGGCAGTGCTGGTGGTGGTGCTGGCGGTCCTCGGCTGGCGGCGCGGGCGCCGGCTGCAGGCGCTCTTCGACTCGGTGCGCGACCTGCGCCTCGGCGGTTTCACCGGATACCGCCACGGACGAATCGAGGAGGTCCCCCTCGCCGACCGCGCCCTGACCCAGACCGACGGCCGAGTCACGGTCACCGTCGCCGTGCTCAGCGCGAAGGAGAGCCGGGCCCTCTTCGGCACCGACCTGGCCCGGAGCGGAATCCAGCCGGTCTGGGTGGAGGTCAAGAACGAGGAGGCGGTCCCCTACTGGCTCCTCACCGCGGGCCTGGACGCGGACTACTTCTCCGCGCGCGAGGCGGCGTGGGTGCGCCATTCGTTGCTTGCCGGGGCCGCGAACCGCCAGATGGACGAGTTCTTCGACGAGGTCCAGTTCCGCAGCCCGGTTCCCCCGGGGACGACCCGGTCGGGCTTCGTCTTCTCCAACCTGGACGAGCACACCAAGCCCGTGGCCATCGACCTGATTGCACGGCACGGGTCGGCGAAGAGCTTCACCTTCTTCGCCCCGGTGCCCGGCCTGAAGACGGACGTCAGCCGTCTCGATCTCGAGCGGATGTACCAGCCGGCGGAGATCGTCCGTCCCCAGACCGAGGCCGAGCTGCGCGCGGCACTGGAGCAACTCCCTGGATTCACGACCAACAAGGGAGGCAGCGCCCGGGGAGATCCACTCAACCTGGTGCTGATCGGCAAGCGGGATGATCTGTTCCCGGCCTTCCTCCGGCGCGGCTGGCACCCCACGGAGCTGATCTACCTGGGCTCGTCGTGGAAGACGCTGAAGTCGTTCATCCTCGGATCGCGGTACCGCTACTCGCCGGTGAGCCCGCTCTACGCTCTGGGGCGGTTCCAGGACCTCGCCGGGCAGAAGGCGCGGCAGTCGATCTCCCAGCGCAACCACATCCGGATGTGGCTGACTCCGCTGGAGTACCAGGGCAAGTCGGTGTGGCTGGGGCAGATCAGCCGCGACATCGGGGTCCGGTTCACGCTGAAGACCTGGAATCTCACCACCCACAAGATCGATCCCGACGTGGACGAGGCGCGCCTGGGGCTGATCCAGGACCTGCTCTACTCGCAATCGCTGATCTGCTTTGGCTTCGCGAAGGGGATCGAGCCGGCGACCGAGAGCCGGCCTCATCGCAACCTGACCGGTGATCCGTTCTTCACCGATGGGCTTCGCGCGGTGCTGGTCTTCGAGCGGCGGCCGGTCTCGCTCGATGAGGTCGAGGTGTTCGAGTGGGAGCGCCCGGGCAGCGCCGTGGCCACATCGACGACCACCGGCGTTCGCCTCGTCTCGGGCACCTGACGGCTCGCGCTGAACAGGCGATTGAACGGCTGGAGCGCGATCCCGAAAATCGGGCTAAGTGCCTGTGGGCCCTGGTGGTTTCGAACCACCGACCCCTACCGTGTCAAGGTAGTGCTCTACCGCTGAGCTAAGGGCCCCGAAGAGGGAGGGGAATACCCGCCTGCCCCCCGGGGGTGTCAAGCGCGGTCGACGCGCGCCGCGTAGCAGCCCCGCCCCGCGTTGTGCACGTGGAGATAGGCGGCACCGGGAGCCGCCAGCAGACGCTCGAAGGCCGGCCCCGCCTCGGGACCACTCACCACTGCGGCGTCGACCATCTGCCCCGCCTCGTCGAACGCTCGCACCGACAGCGTCCGGCTGGCGAGCACCTCCGGCACCTCGTTGACCCCGGGATGGACCTCCTCCGCGCCGTCCTGCACGAAGATCGCGTGCCGGGAGCGGTAGGGCGTGTTCGCGGGCTGGTGCTCGAAGTTGAGAAGCAGCATCCGCGAGCCGACCGGCGCGTCGCGGAGCGATACCCGGCACGGGAACCCGGTCGGAGCGTCGGCGACCCTCACCTCCACCCCCTGCTCGGCCAGCTCCTTCTCCGAGAGTCCGTACAGCGAACGGAACAGCGACGACGGGAGACCCACGACCCGGAATGCCACGGCGTACCTCCTGAGGCGTTGATGGCTGAAAGGTGCCACGCCCCGGCTCGAGCTGCGTTTCGTTTCTTGCGGCCGAACACCGACGGCCCGCCGCTCAGCGGCCCAGCTCCAGCGCCCGCCGAAGAACCGCGTCGAACATCGCCGGCGTGAGGCGGCCGGTCTGCGTGTTCTGCTGGCTCACGTGGTACGCGCCGAGCAACCACGGCGCCCCCGGCAGCGACACCTCGCCCCCGTGCGCGAACCGCGGAGCTGGCCTGGGGACGGTCACGCCCCAGGTCCGGAAGACGCGCAGCACCGCGGCCCAGGCGATGGCCCCCAGGGCCAGCACCACCCGCGGGCGGAGCAGCTCCAGCTCCCGGGTGAGCCAGGGCGAACAGCGCAGCAGCTCGTCTGGACGCGGCGCATTGCCGGGCGGAGCGCAGCGCGCGGACAGGGTCACCCAGGCGTCACGAAGGACGAGCCCGTCGTCGCGCGACTCGCTCCGCGGCTGGTTCGCCAGCCCCGCCCGGTGCAGGGCCGCGTAGAGAAAGTCACCGGAACGGTCGCCGGTGAAGACGCGGCCGGTCCGGTTTCCCCCGTGCGCCGCAGGCGCGAGCCCCACGATCGCCAGGCGCGCCCGCGGATCTCCCCAGCCCGGCACCGCTCGCGCCCAGTAGGTCCAGTCGCGGAAGGCACGGCGCTTCACCCGCCCCACCTCCGCCCGCCACCGAACGAGCCGGGGGCAGGCCACACAGGTCGTGATGCAGCCCTCGAGCGCTTCGAGCGTACCGAGCCGAGGCGCCACCACCGCCGGATCGGTCGTTGAGCGACCGGTTCTTTGCCGACCACGGGTCGCGGCGCTCATCCGAGCCACTCGGGGGCGAGGGGGGTCAGGGGCTCAGGGGCTACAGCGACGACTCTTGACACGAGTGGAATCTGCCCACGACGAATCAGGGATTTGGCGGATCGCTCCACGCACTCGATGTCCACGTTCTCGCTCTAGCCTCGCGCAGCGCTCGCCCGCGCGCCGCGCGGCGCTTGGTCGCCCCGACGCAGGGCTCCCGGTCGCTCGGACACGCCGATGAATCACGGGCGTCGGCGGCGTCCGAGACCCAGACTGCCCGACGAGGGCCCAGCAAGGAGACACCATGCACACCATGCTCGAAAAATCCAAGGCGTTCAGCGGCTTCGCCGTGAACGACATCGCGAAGGCGCGGCAGTTCTACGGGGAGACCCTGGGTCTCCAGGTGAAGGAAGACGAGGGAATGCTCGCGATCCACCTCGGCTCCGGCGCGACGGTCCTGGCCTACCCGAAGCCGAACCACACGCCGGCGACCTTCACCATCCTCAACTTCCCGGTCTCCGACGTGGAGCAGACCGTCCGCGCGCTCCGAGAGCACGGTGTGCGGTTCGAGATCTACCGGGAAGGGCCCTACAAGACCGACGAGCAGGGAATCCACCGCGGCAAGGGTGACCCGACCGTCGCCTGGTTCACCGACCCGGCCGGGAACATCCTCTCGGTGGTCGAGGGCACCGGGCCGACCTGAGCACTACTTCGATTCACCCGGCCGTCCCTGCGGCGTCGTCGCCTCGAGCGCATCCAGAAGCCGGGCAACGCGCGCCGCACGGACGGCATCGTCACCGACCTCGACCCCCAGATCGGCATCCGCATGGCCGAGCAGGGCCTGCTGCGCGTCGGCCGGTGACGCCTCCGCCGGCAGCTGCACCCTCACCGGCAATCCACAGACCTCGTCCGAGGTCCGGGGACGGTCGACCCGCACGCGCAGCCGGGTCTTCGGCGGCACCACGGCGCAGTCCACGACCTCTCCGGTCGAGGAAAGCTCCACGCCGCCGAATAGCCGCACGCGCGCCCATTCCTCGCGCGCCGGCCACCCTCCCCTCGCCCAGCGCACCGCCACCGGCCGGAGCACCCGCAGCCGCGCCGCCAGCTCCTCGGTGAACGGCCCCTCCACGTCCACCGCCAGCCGCCCCGGCGACCAGCGCCGCACCCTCGCGACGTCGACCCCTCGCTCTTCCACCCACGGCCCGACGCGCCCCCCGAACGGAGCGAGCGCCGGAGCACCGAGCGGCGGCCGCACCTGCACGAAGGCGGCTCCCGCCAGTCCCAGCGTCTCCGCCGTCGACCGCCGGAGCCCGTTGCTCCGCGTCCGCAGCCAGAGCACCACCTCCGGACGAGCCAGCGCCCGGAGCCGATCTGGATCGAGCTCCTCAAACGCCTCCACGTGCACCCGCAGCCCCGGGAGCGCCCAGTCCGTCGGCCCCGCGGTCAGCACCACCGCCAGCGCCACCCAGGTCACGGCGCCCGCCGCGCCGGCGCCACCCAGAGGTGACCCCAGCGCAGGAAATACTGGGTGGTGCTGATCGCCACGCAGAGCCCGGTGAAGTACCCCGCCACCAGGAGCCAGGCGTGCAGCAGCGGCGAGCGGGTGAACGTCTCGTCGAGCAGCCCGAGCACGATGTAGCAGGTCAGCGCGAACGTCGCGTACTTGCCGATCCGCGAGGGAGCCGCCGGCAGCTCCAGCCCCTTGTGCTTCACCACCACCGCCCCGAGCGCCATCGCGCCGTCACGAAAGGCCACCAGGAGCACCATCCACAGCGGCGCCTGGTCCTCGAGGAACAGCATGATCAGCGCTCCGCCCATCAGCAGCTTGTCCGCCAGCGGATCCAGGAACGCCCCCAGCTTCGTCCGCTGGTCGAGGAGCCGCGCCAGGAACCCGTCCAGCGAATCGGTCAGCGCCGCGGCGAGGAACAAGACCAGGGCCCACCCGGGTCTACCCCCGAGGTGCAGAGCGACGAACACCGGCACTGCGAGCATTCGCAGGTAGCTCAGGACGTTGGGAACGGTCCACGCGTCGGAAGGCACGGGCGGCGCAGATGAGAGTCGATTCCGTGAACACCCGCAACGTGGTGCAGTGACTCACGGGTGCTTCTGCAGGAACTTGTCGATGGCGTCCTTCTTCTCGGTCGCCTTGCCGGTCTGGAACTGGGTGTCGGTGATGCGCACCTGGCGGCCAGCCTGGAGCTCCACGAAGCGCTTCTCCCACTCCTCGGCGGTGACCTCGGTGGGCCCCGGCACCTCGACCCGCGGCCCCTTCGGCGGCGGCCTGGCCGCCTTCTTCACCTGAGCGTTCACCGCCACCCGCCCCTCGGTGACCCGTACCACCGTCTCGCGGATCTTCGGCGGCCGGGTTCCGGCGATGAGCGGTGTCGCGTCCACCCGGAAGATGGTGCCCCGCACACCGGCGACCGCCCGCGCGGCGCTCACCTCGAACGTCGCGTCACTCCCGGCGATGGCCTTCTTCACCTTCGCCCACACCCCGCCCACCAGGAGCTTCAGCGACACCCGGCTCCGCTCCTGGGACTCGAACTCCGCCCGTTCGACCACCAGCTCGCTCTCCGGCCCGAGCACCACCACGCTCTGGTCGGTGAGGGTGAGCTTCACGGTGCCGTCGCTACCGGTGCGCAGGGTGTCGTCGAGCTCGACCTCCGCCCCCTGCTTCAGGGGCTGCTCCGCCCCGCCCTTCGGTGTCCGGAAGGCGGTGCCCTCCACCAGGGTGACAGTGCCCACTGCGGCCAGCACCGGCGAGCCCGACAGGACAGCCAGGACGAGCGCGGTCCGCATCACTTGCCGAGCTTGACCTCGAGCGCGTTGCTCGAGACGCCGGTCACCGAGACCTTCTTCTTCCCCAGAGGCTTTCCGTCGATCTGCTCGGCCAGCCGCTCCGCGGTGCCCAGGTAGGTCACTTCCAGCTTCCCGGTGCCACCGGCCAGCTGGGGCGACCCGACCTCGCGCACCCCCGCGCTCCAGACCGCGAGCTGCGTGCGGAACGACTGCAGTGTCGAGAAATCACCGGCGTTCTGGACCTGCACCACGATACGTGCGCCGCTCTGCTCCGAGGCCCGGAGCGATTCGATGACCGCCTTCCGCACCTGTCCGGTGATTTCCTTCTCGTGCCCCTTCACCAGATTGAAGGCGCTCTCCTCGCGCGAGTTGACGCTCACGTTGGACATCTCGCTCCGGAGCTTTCCGGACACCTTGGCCAGCTGCCCCCCGGCGGAGGTCTCGAAGACCCCGAAGTCGTAGTCGCCGGTGAGCGGGAACGCGGTGCGCGGCTGGCCCGGCTGGACCAGCACCCCGTCCGGAGGAACGTCGCGGAAGGCCGCGGTGCCGTAGAGGACGTAGTCGGCCTTGCTCAGCGTGCCGATCTCCTTCGCCTCGGTGGCACCGAGCGCCACCGCCGACGAGACCCGCACCTTCCCCGCGGCGAACGAGGGGTCGATCATCGTCCACCCGTCGCGCTTGAAGGCGTCGGTCAGGACCGTGGAGGTCACCCCCGAGGTCATGGTGACGCCCTTCTCATCGATGGTCTGCTCCTGGAGGAGGACCACCAGCTTCCGCCCCTGCAGCCGCTTCACCAGCGCCTGCACCGCCTGGAGGTCGCGATCCAGCTCCGCCGTTCCCACCTGCGCCCGGACCTTCACCTTCATCACGTTGCGCCCGGCGGTCTGGGAGAGCACCTCGTAGCTGCGGACGTAACCGGCGCTGTGCGAGTACACCTGGTCGGATACCAGCTGGCTGTTGACCGCCAGCGACTGCGCGCTGACCAGGACCCCGGCCACCTGCTCCACCGCGCTCCGCAGCGCCGCCTCCTTCGCCTCGCGGGCCGCGCGATCGACGTTGCCGCCCACGATGGCCGCCTCCCCCTCGGCCTCCCTGGTGACCACGGCCGGAACCTTCTCCGCCGCCCACGCCGGCGTCAGGGCCAGGGTCAGGAGCAGCGCCGCGCCTCGATGTGCATTCCTCATTGGACGATGGCCACCCGGCCCTCGCTCAGGGCCTTCGACGAGAGCTGATCCAGCGCCCGGGCCTCGGCGTCCGCCAGGACCAGATCCGCGCCCTGCGCCTTCTGCGCCTTCACCAGCAGGGGTGATCCGCCCAGGGCCGGTGCGCTCCTCGCCTGCTCCAGGCTCTTGAAGTACCGGGCCGGGACCGCGTCCTTGCGCGCGTCCGCGCCCATGGTCTCCGCCGAGTAGAGCACCTTGCCCGAGGCGTCGAGCAGCCGCGGCCCGAGCACTGGTTGCACTCCCAGGCCGCGGGCATCGACCAGAAGCCCCGTGTACCGCCCCTCCGTAGCCTTCACCGGCACCGCCTGCACCGCCGCCGTGCTTTGGTCGAGGACCGCCTGGGCGATCCCCGAGAGCGGCACCTCCACGTCCATCTCCACGCCCTGGTCGCTGTAGTACCGCTTCTTCACCACCTTGAAGCCCTTCACCACGCCCTCCACGCGGCCCTTCACCTCGTCCTTGGCCATCGCCTCGCCCACCGTCCTGTCCGACGAGATGTGGATGCCCTTGGCCTGGGCGATGAGGTTCCGGAAGGCGTCGAGCTGCGCGGCCTTCTCCGCTCCCAGCCTCGCCTGGGCGGGGCTCAGCGAGCGCATGTCGGGCGCGCCCGACCCGGTTGCCTTGATGACCTGACCCTGCCAGTCGACGGTGGCCTCGCGCTTCGCGGGGTCGGTCTTCGGTGGGTCGCCCTTCGCCGGCTCTGCGGCGAGGAGAGAGAGCGTCAGGACGACGGGATGCAACAGCATCGTGTCGGAGTTCCTCCACCTGCCCCCTGGCGCGCCGCACGCATCCGCCGGCGCCCGCCAGTCGCGGGAAAGGTTCCGAAATCAGACGTGACCGGTCCGGAGCGTGTCAAGGATGCGCCCCGACTGGCCGGCGCGGCTGGGGCATTCCCACCCCGGACGTGTGCACGCCCGGGCACAGCATCCCACTCCTCCGCTACCCCTCCGCCTCCGCGGCGTCCTCGGCATCCTCGACGAAGCGACGGATGAGCTGGCGGTGGCGCTCGGTGAGCAGCGTGAACCGGACGCCGTCCGCCTGCGCGTTCTCCGCCTCCACCCACTCCCGCACCACCTCGCCCTCGGCGTAGATGACCTCGTTCGACCCCGGGAGCTGGAACTGCAGCCCCACCCGCTTGCCGGCATGCTCGGGCTCGAGGAGCCGTGCCAGCCGCACCCCGCCCGGGCTGATGTCCCGCGCACGCGCGGTGTAGGGAACGCCACCGACGTACTTGTTGAGCAGGATGTCGATCGGCGCCCGCCCCGTCCTGCGTTGCTCGGCCATCGGTGAGGGGACCTCCTCCCTGACTCCGGGGGAAGCATGCCTCCCGGGAATGACAGGCCGCTGCAGACCTGTTCACTCGCCCCGAACGGTAGGGCACGGTGTCGATCGGTCAAGAAAACGCCCGGACTTCCTGGTAAGGCGACCCGGCCATCCACCCTCGAAGGGAATTCACGAAAAATGCAACGACTGTCCTGGCTCCTCCTCGCGATCGCCGTGCCGGCGCTGGCCGTCGCGGCTGACGCAGGCGTGAGCGCGGCTCCCGGCAAGACTCCTGGCGGTGCGACCGCCAAGCCCGACGGCGGCGCGGCCGCCGCCCCCGAGAAGCCGGTCGGATATCTCAAGACGGCGGAGGACAAGGAGCTCTACGCGCTGGGCTACAGCTTCGGCCGGAACCTCCAGGTCTTCGACCTCAGCTCTGCCGAGCTGGAGATCGTGAGGAAGGCACTCGCCGAGGGAGCAACGGACAAGAAGCCGCTCATCCCCCTGGAGACCTACGGGCCGAAGATCCAGGAGCTCGCAGCGGCGCGTCACACCCGGGCCGCGCAGAAGAAGGAGGCGCGGGACAAGCCCTACCTCGACGCCGCCGCGAAGCAGAAGGGTGCGCAGGTGCTCACCTCCGGCGTGGTCTACATCCCGGAGAAGGAGGGCACCGGCCCGGCGCCCAAGCCTTCCGACGAGGTGACCGTCAACTACGTGGGCAAGCTCACCAATGGCACCGAGTTCGATTCCAGCTACAAGCGGAACCAGCCGCTGAAGTTTCAGCTGGACAAGGTCATCCCCTGCTGGACCGAGGGCGTGCAGAAGATGAAGGTGGGCGGCAAGGCCCGCCTGGTCTGTCCGGCCAAGGCCGGCTACGGCGAGAACGGTCAGCCCCGCGCCGGGATCCCCGGCGGCTCGGTGCTCGATTTCAACGTCGAGCTGCTGGACGCCAAGGCTCCGCCGCCGCCTCCGGTTCCTACTCCGGGCGCCTCGCCCGGCTTCACTCCGCCTCCCACGGGCAAGTGAAGAAGACGGCCGCGTCCCGCACGTCCGCGGCCACGAAGCAGCAGGCGCGCGCGGAGGAGATCCCGCACCTCTCCGCGCTGCGCGCCGCCCTCCGCGGGTGGACCCGGGAGTGCATCCGCCCGCCGCACCTCCGGTTTCGCCACCCCTGGCTCGCGCCGATGCCCCTCTCTGCGGCGGCGGCCCGGGTCCTCGCCGGCGAGCCCTCGGCAGGCCAGCGGGCCTCGGTCTCCGGTGACGGATTCACCTCCGGCGACTACTCGCTCGGCCTGTTCCATCACGACGCCAGCGAGGCCTCCATCGCCCTGCTCGAGGACGAGGAGTTCCGGGACGCGGCGGCGGGAAGCCTCCTCTGCCTCCTGGACTGCGCCGACCCCGACGGGCGAGTTCACCGCGCCGAGCTGCCGCACAAGGCGCGCGAGGCCGAGCCCAGCAAGCCGGTCATCGCCCAGTACGCGCTCCGGTGTGCTCGCGCGCTCGGGGCGGAGTGGGCGGAACGGCACCGGGTCTACCCCCGGGCGGTCGCCTTCCAGCGGTGGCAGGAGCGCCACCTGACGGGGCTTCACGGCCTGCCCCTTTCCTGGAGCTCGCTGCAGACGGGCTTCGACACCGACGTCCTCTCCGCCGGCTTTCCCGACCGCACCATCGAGGGCCCGGACACCAGCGCCTTCATGGTTCTCGAGTACGAGGCGCTGGCCGATCTGGCGCGGCTGGTAGGCCGCGAGGACGAGACCGAGCAGTGGCTGCAGTCCGCCGCCCTGCTCAGCCGCCGGATCGAGGAGCTGTTGTGGAGCGACGCGCTCGGCCACTACGTCGCGCTCCGCTGGGAGCACGGGGTGGGCGCGCCCGACGCGGAGATCGTCGGCACGCGAGACGTGGACGGCGTGGTGCGCCCCTTCGTCAGCTGGACCGGTCTCCTGCCGCTCTACGCCGGCATCCCTTCCAGGGAACGTGCGCGCCGGATGGTGGAGGTGCTGCTCCGTCCCGAGGGCTTCTGGGGCCCCATGGGCCTGCGGACCTGCCCCGCGGACGACCTCTACTTCCAGCAGTCTCGGCGGGTGCTGCTCCACGACTTCAAGAAGGGCCGCCGGGGGCCGGTGTCCAACTGGAGCGGACCGGTGTGGGTGCTCTCCAGCTACTACCTGGCGGAGGGACTCTCCCGGTACGGGTTCGGCGCCCAGGCCCGCGAGCTGGCGGTGAGGACGGCCCGGCTGCTCGCCGGAGACCTCCAGCGCACCGGCGCGCTCCACGAGTGCTGGAACGACGCCGGCGTGGGGCTCTGGCCCCCGACGGGCACCTTCGTCTCCTGGAACGTGCTCTCCCCGGTGATGCTCGACCGGCTCACCTGAGCCCGGACGTGCGAAGGCCCGGGACCCCTGCGACGGAGTACCCGGGCCTGTCGTGAAGGTGCGTTCAGTGCGGCGTCAGATCAGATGGCGCGGACGTTCTGCGCCTGCAGACCCTTCGGGCCGCGGGTGATGTCGAAGGTCACCTTCTGCCCCTCGGCGAGGGTGCGGAAACCATCGGCCTGGATGGCGGTGTGGTGGCAGAACACATCCTCGCCACCCCCATCCTGGGTGATGAAGCCAAAGCCCTTCGCATCGTTGAACCACTTCACGGTACCAGTTGCCATTTCGTTGCTTCCTTCATGAACGGCCGGGACCTTCGTCCCGTGCCAGCGACCCCGGCCGTCATGGCTCGAGCGTCGGCGCGCAACATAAGAGCTTCTTCCTTTACTGTCCACGCGGTTTTCCAGGAAGAACGGCTGAAACGGATTGACGCGGCGCCTCACCACCCACACGCGCGCCCCTGGTTTTGCTCCTTGAGCCACCCCTGGAGCGGAGCGAAGTACTCGAGCAGCGCACCGGCGTCGATGCGTCGCTCGCCGGTCAATGCCTCCAGTGCGTCCGGCCACGGCTTGCTCGCTCCGAGGGCGAGCATGGCCTGGAGCCGGCGTCCGGCTTCCTTGCTCCCGGCGAAGCTACAGTCGTGGAGCGCGCCCGTGTGGCCGGCGGCGCGGCAGAGCCCCCGGTAGAACTGGAACTGGAGCACCCGGGCCAGAAAGTACCGTGTGTACGAGACGTTGGCCGGCACGTGGTACTTCGCGCCGGGGTCGAAGTCGGCCTCGGTCCGCGGCACGGGCGGGGCCACGCCCTGCTCCTGGGTCCGCAGCGCCCACCACGACGACTCGTAGCTCGCCGGGGTCACGGTCCCGGCGAAGACCTGCCACCGCCACCGGTCGACGCCCTTGGCGAAGGGAAGGAAGGCCACCTTCTCCAGGGCACTCTTCAGCTGCGCGTTGATCAGCGCCTTCCGGTTCTCGGGGGGGACCCGATCGAGGAGGCCGGCCTGGACCAGATACGAGGGAGTCACCGACAGCGCGAGCGCGTCCCCGACCGCCTCGTGGAAGGCCTCGTTGGCGCCAGTCATGTAGAGGAACGGCTGCTTCACGTACGCGCGCTGGTAGTAGTTGTGGCCGAGCTCGTGGTGGATGGTGATGAGGTGCTCCTCCTCGGGCCGGATGCACATCTTGATGCGCAGGTCCCCGGAGTAGGTCACGTCCCAGGCGGAGGCGTGGCAGACCACCTCCCGGTCCCGGGGCTTCCCGAAGAGCGACCGCGTCCAGAAGGTGTCCGGCAGCGGATCGAGCCCCAGCCCGGTGAAGAAGCTCTCGCCCAGCCTCACCATCCGCCGGGCGTCCCACCGCTGCGCCACGAGCCTCCGCGTGACGTCGAGGCTGGACACGCCCGGGTAGGGCTCCACCAGCGGATAGAGGTTGGTCCACTCCTGCGCCCACATGTTCCCCAGGAGGTGGGCCGGGATGGGCTTGCCGTCGGGGACCAGCGCCTTGCCGTACTTTCGCTGGAGCCCGGCCCGGACATAGCAGTGGAGGTCGTCGTACAGCGGCTTGGCCTGGGTCCAGATTCGATCGGTCTCCCGCTCGAACTCCTCCGGGCTCATGTCGTAGGCGCTTCTCCAGAGCGCACCGAGGTCGGCGAAGCCGTTGTCTCGCGAACCCTCGTTGGCCAGCACGACGAAGCGCTCGTAGAGCGGTCGGATCTGTCGCCCTACCCCGTGCCACCCGATCCACGCGGCGAGGAGCGCCTTCGGGTCCCGACTCCGGTTCATCACCTGCTCCAGGGTTTCGAGGTCCCGGCACTTCCCCTTCCCGTCCGGACCGCAGTCCTTGCCCGCCCCGTAGCGCCCCTCCATGCGGGCCAGGATGGAGGTGAGCTCCGCGCGGTGGGCCGCGTCCGCCGGCGCGAGCACGCTGTTGTTGACCCGGAGGAGGCGAATCATCCGGGCGGTGTCGGGGTCGAGCGTGACGCCATCGAAGCGCCTGGCCTGCTCGAGCGCGACCCGGGTGGCGGCGAGCAAGTCGTCGTTCCTCCAGGCCGCGGCGCGCTCCGTGTCCTCGGTGATGTAGGTGGACTTGATCCAGTCCGCCGTGGACTGCTTGACCGTGAGGCCCTTCAGATCCTCGTTCACCTTCTGGATGAAGGCCCGGGCGTCCTCCGGGGTGGGGGCGGCGGGCGCGGCGAGGGCGAGTGAGGGCAGGAGCACCAGGGCCAGCATCGGGATGCGCATGAGGGGCGGGGCACGCTAGGGCAGGCTGATGAACGGATGAAGCGGGAACGCAGCGAACGGGTCCTGGTCTTCTTGAAGGGCGGCATTGGCGACGTGGTGTTCGCCCTTCCGCTCCTGGGCGATCTGCGGGCGGGCTTTCCGGCGGCTGAGCTGGTGGCGCTCAGCCACGACCAGGGCGCGGACGTGCTCCGCCACGCTCCCGCGGTGGACACGGTCCGGTCCACCGGCCCGATGGCCGCTCGCACGTCGGTGCAGGACGCGCTCCGGGCGCTCGGACCCGGGACCTTCGACGTGGCGGTCACCCCGGTGCGGTCGGCGCGCGCTGCCTGGCTGCTGTTCCGCTCGGGCGCGGGGGTGCGAGTGGGCTTCGGCGGCGGGCCCGAGCGGCTGCTCCTCACCCACGTCGCCCCGGTGCGGCCCTTCGAGGTCGTCTTCTCCCGCCGCTTCGAGCGGCTGGCGACCGCGCTCGGGCTGCCGACCGGAGCTCCTGCGCAGCTGGCCGTCGCGGCGTCCGAGCAGAGCAAGGCACGTCAGCGCCTGCGCGCGGCGGGCCGAGCCGAGACCGGTCCGCTGGTGGCCCTTCACGTGGGAGGCGGCTGGCCCACCAAGCAGTGGCCGGTCGTCCACGCCCGGGGCCTCGTGGAGCGGCTCGCCGGCGCGCGCGCGCAGGTGCTGCTGGTGGGCGGCGCCGAGGACCGAGCGCGCGCGCAGGAGATCGCGGCCGCCGCTCCCGAGGCGGTCCTCGACCGGAGCGGTGCGAGCGTGGCCGATACCCTGGCCGAGCTCTCGCTGGCCACGGCCGCCGTGGGCCTCGACTCCGGGCTCTCCCATGCCGGGGTCGCCCTCGGCATT
>Ga0207679_10001519_pt1 | contig 14513 bp, 19 predicted proteins | sample KBSC73metaG_FD_184320 | JGI IMG/M metagenome (GOLD analysis project Ga0207679, IMG submission 184320) | Corn rhizosphere microbial communities from Kellogg Biological Station, Michigan, USA - KBS C7-3 metaG (SPAdes) (version 2) | ecosystem: Host-associated > Plants > Roots > Rhizosphere > Soil ... | reverse complement strand
CGGCGGTAAACCCAGCCGCATCATGCTGCTGGCCGGGCTGTTCTTCGCCTGCGACCTCGGCTTTTGGCACTACAGCATCGTCTTCACCTCGGTGGTGAACGCGACGGTTCTGGCCAACCTCACGCCCATCGTGGTGACCATCGCCGGCTGGTGGCTGTTTCGCGAGCGGCCCGCCCGCGCCTTCGTCATCGGCCTGACGCTCGGCGTCGCCGGGGCCGTTATCGTAGCGCTGGCCCACCACGCGGGTCCCGCCATCGGGCGCAATCCCCGGCTTGGCGACGCCTTCGCTCTGCTGACCACCCTCTGGTACGCCGGCTACTTCCTCTGCGTCCGTTACGCGCGGGGCGCGCGCGGCGCGGCCTCCATCATGTTCTGGTCCAGCCTCGTGGGCGTGATCGTGCTGGGCGCGGTGATGGTCGCGCTCGGCGAACAGGTCATTCCCATCAGCCCCGCCGGCTGGGGCGCCTGCATCGGGTTGGCCCTCGTCCACGTCTTTGGCCAGGGCGCCATAGCTTGGGCGCTCGGACGACTGCCGGCGGCCACCGCCTCGGTCGTGGTGCTGATCCAGCCCGCCGTCGCGGCCTTCCTGGGCTGGGTCCTGTTCTCGGAAGCCGTCGCGCCGGTCCAGGCCGCCGGCGCGGTGCTGGCGTTGGCCGGCGTCGCCATCGCCCAGTGGGCGGCAGCCAGAGAACCGGCTAGAGCGCCTTGAGGTCGACGGCGGCTGTCTTGCCGCGTTCTTCCTTCAGTTCGAAGCTGACCCGCTGGCCTTCGTTGAGGCCGTTCAGGCCCGCGCGTTCCACCGCGCTGATGTGGACGAAGACGTCCTTGCCGCCGTCTTCAGGTTGGATGAAGCCAAAGCCCTTGGTGGCGTTGAACCACTTCACGGTGCCGGTCGCCATGACGCTGTCTCCCTGGACAAGCTGTTTTCAGAACATGGGCCGGCCGGGGAGCCGACCCGGGTAACAATCTCATCGCCTGGGGAGCGCCCAACTTCAGGATTGTGAAGCGAAGGGTGGACACGGGCCCCGCGGACGGTCAACCGAAAACCGGGGGCCTCACCCCTCCGAGATGAGCCGCTCGACTAGCTCGCGCGCCTGCCGCGAAGACCAGTCCGCGCCGCCCGAAAGCCGGGCGCGCTCGCGGCCCTTGCGGTCGAAGATCACCGTGGTGGGAAAGCCCTGCGCGCGCGGCTGCAGGGCAAAGGCCATCCGGTAACCCGCGTCGCGGTAGAGCGTCAGCGGCGGGTTGGCCGCGATCATCGCCTGGGCCAGGTTGAGGTCTTCGTCGCGGTCGACGCTGATGGCCACCACCTTCACCGGCTGCGCCGCATAGGCGCCCTGGAGCCTGGCCAGGGTCGGCATCTCCTCCTTGCAGGGGGCGCACCAGGAGGCCCAGAGGTTCATCACCACCACCTGGCCCTTGAAGTCGGCCAGGGTGACGCTCTTGCCGCTCGGGTCGGTGAATGGCGTGTCCGGCTCGGGGACCGGCGCTGCCGCCACCTCCAGCTTTTCCAGCGCGCCCGTGCGAAGGTCGGACAAGTCGCTTGGCGCCTTTGGTTTGAAGGAAGCGCTGCCGATGACGTATAGAACCGCCGCCGCACCGATGAGGACGGCTATACCCAAGGCCCACCGCACGAGGTTGGGCCGCCTCTTCGCCGCCTGGACTTCGCTCATATGACCGACGATCCCTCAAACGCTTCCGGGAAAAATGCGGGGCAAGCTATGTGGGGCGGGCGCTTCTCAGGCAAGCCCGCGGAGCTGATGCAGGCGATCAACGTCTCCATCGGCTTCGACCAGCGGCTGGCCAGGCAGGACCTAGCCGGCTCGCGGGCGCATGCCGAGATGCTGGCCAAGACCGGCGTGATCTCGGACGCGGACGAAGGCGCGATCCAGAAGGGTCTCGATACCATTGAGGCCGAGATCGACGCCGGGACCTTCCCCTTCCGCGACGAGTTCGAAGACATCCACATGAACGTGGAGGCTCGGTTGCGCGAGCTGATCGGGCCGGCGGCGGGGCGGCTGCATACGGCCAGATCCCGCAACGACCAGGTGGCGCTCGACTTTCGGCTCTGGGTACGGGAGGCGTGCGACCGCACCGCCGGCCAGATCGAGGCGCTGCAGCGCGCGCTGCTGGCCAAGGCCGATGCGCACGTCGAGACCCTGATGCCGGGCTTCACCCACCTGCAGCCCGCACAGCCCGTCACCTTCGGCCATCACCTGATGGCCTATGTCGAGATGTTCGGCCGCGACGCCTCGCGGTTTAAGGACGCGCGCACGCGGATGAACGAGTGCCCGCTCGGCGCCGCGGCGCTGGCCGGTTCGCCCTTCCCCATTGACCGGCAGGCGACGGCCGAAGCGCTCGGCTTTTATGAGCCCACCGCCAATTCGCTGGACAGCGTCTCGGCCCGCGACTTTGCGCTCGAGGCGCTGGCCGCGGCGGCGATCTGCGCGACGCACCTGTCGCGGCTGGCCGAGGAGATCGTGGTATGGATGACGCCGCAGTTCGGGTTCATCGCGCTGTCGGACGCCTTCACCACCGGCTCGTCCATCATGCCGCAGAAGAAGAACCCGGACGCCGCCGAGCTAATCCGGGCCAAGGTGGGCCGCATCCTGGGCTCGCTGACGGCCCTGATGGTGGTGATGAAGGGGCTGCCGCTCGCCTATTCGAAGGACATGCAGGAGGACAAGGTCCCCACCTTCGAAGCCTTCGACGCGCTGGAACTCAGCCTGCTCGCCATGGCCGGCATGGTCGCCGACCTGACGCCCAACACCGAGAGGATGGCCGCGGCCGCCGGCGCGGGTTTCTCGACCGCCACGGACCTTGCCGACTGGCTGGTGCGCGAGCTGGGCATGCCGTTTCGCGACGCCCACCACATCACCGGATCGGCCGTGAAGCGGTGCGAGCAGCTGGGCTGCGAGCTTGCCGCCCTGCCGCTTGCCGAACTGCACAAGCTGGACCCTCGCATCGACGAGGGCGTTTACTCAGTCCTGACCCCCGCGGCCTCGGTCGCCAGCCGCACCAGCTACGGGGGAACGGCCCCGGCGCAGGTCCGGAGCCAGATAGCCCGTTGGAAGGAGATCCTCGGATGACCGGAAAGCTACTCGCCCTTTCGCTCCTTCTGACGAGCGCCGCGCTCGCCGGTTGCGGCAAGACCGCCGAGCTGCAGCGCCCCAACCCGCTATGGAAGGCGTCGACCAACGCCCGCACCGATGCGACGGCTACCGGCCAGCAGAAGAGCGACAACGCCGACCAGAACACGCAAGCCGCCGGCGGCGTGAACCGCCAGAGCGACGTCAACCGCGACATGGACCCGGCCCCGCCGCGCACCCTGCCCATCCCCGGGCAATCCTCGAACCCTGGCCAGACGGCGCCGCAGGGCGCGCTGCCGGATCCGTACGCCAATCCGCAATGAACCACTTCGAGCTCCGGGGGGGCGAGCTCTGCTGCGAGGAGGTTCCGCTCACCGCCATAGCGCAGGCGGTGGGTACGCCCGTCTATGTCTATTCGACCGCGACCCTGGTTCGGCACTACCAGGTCTTCCGCGCCGCGCTGATCGGAGCGGGGCTAGGCGAGCCGCTGATCGCCTATGCGGTGAAGGCGAACTCCAACGTCTCGGTGCTGAGGGTCCTCGGTAAGCAGGGCGCGGGCGCCGACACCGTCTCGGAAGGCGAGATCCGGCGCGCGCTGGCCGCCGGCATCCCGCCTGAGCGCATCGTCTTCTCCGGCGCCGGCAAGACCGCGCCCGAGATCGAGTTCGCGCTCAAGACGGGCGTCGCCGAAATCAACGTCGAGTCGGAGCCCGAGCTCGACCTGATCGAGGCCATCGCCGCCAGGCTGAAGCGCGTCGCGACGGTCGCCATCCGCGTGAACCCCGACGTCTCGGCCGGCGGTCACTCGAAGATCGCTACCGGCAAGGCGGAGAACAAGTTCGGCGTCTCGCTCACCGAAGCCGAACGGCTCTATGCCAGGGCCACGCTTTCGAAGCACCTGAACCCCATCGGCGTCGCCTGTCATATCGGTAGCCAGATCACCGACCTCGCCCCCCTCGAAGATGCCTTCAAGAAGATGCGCGCGCTGGTCGAGAAGCTGCGCGTCACCGGCAACACCGTCGAAAGGCTCGACCTCGGGGGCGGCCTGGGCGTGCCCTACTTCAACCAGCCCGAGCCGCCCGGGCCGATCGAATACGCGGCCATGGTCGGAAGGGTGATGGAAGGCCTCCACATCGCGTTCGCCTTCGAGCCGGGCCGAATGATCGCCGCCAACGCCGGGGTGCTGCTGAGCCGCGTCATCCACGTCCACGCGAGGCCCGAGGGGCGCAAGTTCCTGGTGCTGGACGCCGCCATGAACGACCTGCTGCGTCCGGCCATGTACGAAGCCTTCCACGACATCCGCCCGGTGAGGGAAAATGCCGGCGCTCCTGAGCCCTACGATGTGGTCGGTCCGATCTGCGAAACCGGCGACACCTTCACCCGCCAGCGTGACCTGCCGCCGCTCAAGGCCGGAGACCTCGTCGCCTTCATGTCCGCCGGAGCTTACGGCGCGGCCATGGCCAGCGAATACAACACCCGCCCGCTGGTCCCCGAAGTGCTGGTCGACGGCGCGAAGTTCGCCGTGATCCGCCCCCGCCCGACCTACGACCAGATGCTGGCCATGGAACAGCCCGCGCCGTGGCTTTGACTCCACTACGGCATTGCCGTATATTTCTCGATGCAGACGGTCGTTGAGACGCCCGCCTATATGGCGGACGCTAAGGCGGCGGGCCTGTCGGAGGAGGAGCGGCGCGCCATCGTCGACCGCCTTGGCTCGCAACCCGACGCCGGTGAGCTGATCGTCGGCACGGGCGGGGCCCGCAAACTGCGGGTGGCCGGACGTGGCAAGGGCAAAAGCGGCGGCTATCGCGTGATCACCTACTTCGCCGGCGAGGATGTGCCGGTGTTCCTGCTGAACATCTTCTCCAAGGGCGAACGGACCAACCTTTCGCAGGCGGAGCGGAACACCTTGCGGCTGATCCTCGCTGACATTGCGGCGGCGTATCGGGAAGGAGTGAAGCGTCATGTCAAAGGCCGGTGATCGGATCGTGGCCAGCGCCAAACAGGCGCTCGCCTACGCTCAGGGCGAGCGGGAGGGTTTCGCTACCCATGTACCCGAGGCCGTGGACGTGAAGGCGATCCGCGAGGTCGAAGGACTGTCGCAGGAGGCGTTTGCCAAACGATACGGGTTCACGGTCGCCGCCGTTCGGGACTGGGAGCAGGGCCGCCGCCGCCCTGAGCGCTCCGCGCGCATCCTGCTTACCCTGATCGAGCGCGAGCCCGACGTTGTGCGACGCGCCTTGAACGCCGCCTAATCCATCGCGCCAATGTACGGAAGCGCCCGCATGGAGCCTCCGGAATCCATCCCGTAGCCGACCAGGAACCGCGCTGGCGCTTCCCAGCCCACGAAGTCGGGCTCTATCGCGCGGGCCGATGGCCAGGGTTTTCGGGCGAAGACGGCGGTGATGACTTCAGAGGCGCCGGCGTCCTTCACCAGCCGCGCCGCCTCGCCAAGCGAGAGGCCGGTATCGAAGACGTCGTCGATGATCAGCGCCTTCCTGCCCGACAGCGGGCGCTGCAGGTCGGCTCGCACCTGACACCGCCCCGAACTGGCGCGTTCGTCCTTGTAGGAGGAGAGCCACAGGGCGTCGAACCTCAGGTTCCTGCCTAGCCGCCCGAGCGCCCGCGTCAGGTCGGCGGTGAACCAGATGGCGCCGGTCAGCAGGCACACCGCGACCGTCTCGTCATCCACCCTGGGCGCGATCCGGGCGGCCAGCGCCTCCACCCGCGCGGCGATCTCCTGTTCGGTCAGAAGGACGTCCATCTCACCCTTAAGCTTGCGGCGCGGCGCACTCTTCGCCCACAACAGGGCGTCGCCGATTTCGGATCGCATGTCCAGAAACCCACCGCCGCCGCCGTATGACGGGCCGCTCCTGCGCTTCGAGGACGTGGGGCTGCGCTACGGCCATGCGGCGCAGGTATTGAGCGACGTCTCGTTCGAGCTCGAGCCGGGGTCGTTCCACTTCGTCACCGGCGCGTCGGGCGCGGGCAAGAGCAGCCTGTTGAAACTCATCTACCTCGACGAGAAGCCAACCAGCGGCAAGATCGAGATGTTCGGGCGCGACCTGGCCCGCCTGACCGCCGACGAGCGCACCGCCATGCGCCGCCGCGTCGGCGTGGTGTTCCAGGAGTTCCGGCTGCTGGAGCACCTGTCGGCCTTCGACAACGCGGCACTCCCCTTGCGCATCGCGGGCCAAAAGCCGCAGGCCTACCGCGACGACGTGGCTGAGCTGCTGGCCTGGGTAGGACTCAAGGACCGCATGAACGCCCTGCCCGCCACCCTTTCCGGCGGCGAGAAGCAGCGCCTGGCCATTGCCCGCGCGGTGGTCTCGCGGCCTGAGATCCTGCTGGCCGACGAGCCAACGGGCAATGTCGACAACGAGCTCGCCCTTCGCATCCTGCGCCTGTTCGTGGAGCTGAACCGGCTGGGCATGACGGTGCTGATCGCCAGCCACGACGAGGAGCTGGTCGTTCGCGCCGGACAGCCGGTGCTGCATCTCGAGGGCGGGCGGCTGATGACCTACGGCGGTACGGGGGCGCAGCTGTGAGCGGCTTCGACGCCAGGCGCTGGAGGCCAGGGCCGCTGCTGGCCAAGCCGGATATGCGGGACTTCGCCCTGACCTTCGTGATCGCGGTGCTGGTGTTCCTGGCCTCGATCACCTGTCTGGGCGCGCTGGCGGCCAACCGCGCGGCGCACGGGTGGACGAGCCAACTGCAAGGCTCGGCCACCGTCGTCGTCCGCGCCAGCGGCATCGAGAGCGTCGACACCGCCGCCGCCCGCGCCGCCGAGGCGCTTTCGGGCGTCAAGGGCGTGACCGAGGCCCGCGCCATGGAGAAGGAAAAGGCCCAAGCCCTGCTCGAGCCCTGGATCGGCAAGGCGGCGCTGAGCGACGACCTGCCCGTGCCGCGCCTCGTCACCGTCGAGTTGGCCCGCAAGGCGCCGGCCACCGCCGCTTCGCTGACCGCCGCGCTGGGGGCGGCCGGCGTCGATGCGACCGTGGATGACCACCACCTGTGGATCGCCGACATCGAGCGCTCCGCCTCCATCGCCCGCTGGGCGGCCATCGCCGTCTTCCTGCTGATCGCTGCGGCGGCGGCGGCGGTGATCGCGTTCGCCACCCGCGCGGGGATTGCCGCCCACTGCGAGGTCATCGAGGTGCTGCACCTTTCGGGCGCAACCCGGTCCTTCATCACGCAGATGTTCCAGCTTCGGTTTGCCCGCACCGCCGCGCTGGCGGGCTTGCTGGGGGCGGGAGGGGCCGCCATCATCGGCGCCGTCGCCCGACTCGCTGGAGGGGGAGAGGGCCTGACGCCGGTGCTGCCGGTGGCGTGGAGCGATCTGATCGCGCTTGCCCCGGCGCCGCTGCTGGCGGCCGCTGTCGCGGCGTTCGCCGTGCGGCAGGCGGCGGTCGGGCTCCTGAAGGAGATGGGATGAAGAGCCTGGCCGCCCTGGTGATCCTGGTCATGATCTGGACCGTGGGGCTGCTGGCCTTCGCCACGCGGGTTGAACATTCGACCCCAGCGCCCGAGCCGCCGGTCGCCGACGGGATCGTAGCGTTGACGGGCGCCTCGGTGATCCGGCTGGAGGCGGCGACCAAGCTGCTGGAAGAGGGCAAGGGCAAGCGCCTGCTGGTCTCCGGCGTCAACCGCCAGGCCAGCCGCGCCGACATCCTGGACGTCACCAAGGCCGGCAAGAAGGTCTATGACTGCTGCGTGGACCTCGGCTTCATGGCCGCCGACACCGTCGGCAACGCCGAGGAATCGGCCGACTGGGCCCGCACCAAGGGCTACAAGAAGCTGATCCTCGTCACCGCCGACTTCCATATGCCGCGCGCGCTCCTGGAGCTGCATGCCGCCATGCCGGAGGCGCAGATCATCCCCTACCCGGTGCTGACCGAGACGCTGGACACGCCGCGCTGGACGCACAGCAACGGCAGCGTTCGCCTGATGGCGCTCGAATACACCAAATACCTCGCCATCCTCGGCCGCGAGGCCCTGCTCAAGCTCGGGCCGAAGGACAAGGCAGTCAACCAAGAGGCCCCCGCGTGATCCGGCTCCGCTCGTTGCTGTTCATGGCCTTCTTTTATGTGGGCTCGACCATCGCGGCGCTGCTGATGACGCCGCTGCTGCTGGGCAAGCGTCGCTGGGTGGTGCAGGCGATCGGCGTCTGGGCGGCGGTGATGACGGCGGCGCTGCGCCTCATCTGCGGCGTCAGGGTCGAGATCCGCGGGCGCGAGCACATGCCCACCGGACCGGCCCTGATCGCGGCCAAGCATCAGGGTATGTTCGACACCATCGGCCCGTTTTCCTTCCTGCACGACGCGTGCTTCGTGCTGAAGAAGGAGTTGCTCGTGATCCCCTTCTACGGCTGGTACTCGATCAAGGGCGGCATGATCGCCGTCGATCGGGAGGGCCACGCCTCGGCGCTGAAAAAGCTGGTCAGGGACACCCGCGAGCGCCTCTCCGAAAACCGCCAGGTGATCATCTTCCCCGAAGGCACGAGGAAGGATCCCGGCGCCGAGCCCGACTACAAACCGGGAGTCGCGGCGCTGTACCGCGACCTCGACCTCCCCTGCACGCCGCTGGCCACCAACTCCGGCGTTCACTGGCCGGCGCATGGATTCCTGCGGCGGCCGGGGACGATCGTGTTCCAATTCCTCGAGCCGATCCCGGCCGGCCTGAAGCGCGGCGAGTTCATGCGCGAGCTGCAGGACCGCATCGAGACGGCAACGAACGCCCTGCTGGCGGAGGGGCTCTAGCGTTAGCTTTGGGTGAGCGCCTTGCACTGGTCAGCGGACACCTTAGTCGGCGGTCCGGTATCCGTAGTAACCGCTCTCAACGCGTCCGGAAAAGAAAGGGATGAGTCTTGAGAATATAGCTTGGCGGCAGAGTCTACCCAATTAAGAAGCTCGAATTCGTAGGCGTTATACATGATCCGGTCGGCGGCTTGATGGGATGAGAGCGAGCGATCCCGTATCACATCTTCAGCTTGTTTTTTGACGATCGGGAATCTCTTTTCACGAGGCAGATTTTCCCACGCTGAAAGGTCCTGTTTGGCGGCGCCCAAAGTCTCAGGTGTCATGTCGGTCATTACAGCGTTCGCCAGCGCCGCGTTCATCAGTGAACATCCTAGGTGCGCCTGCCAAAGAGGGATGCCATTCAGCGGCGCAAGCACTCCATCGGTTGCTTTAACCAATCGGAATTCTGCGGCAACTGTTGGAACGGCGGCGGCCAACGCTAGCGCAGTCCCCAGCAGGAGATGTAGCAGGCGCAAGATAGCCCCCTTCTACTTCGAGTTATCCCAATAGCAGGGGTAACCCGCTCACGATAGCCGTGAAGGGTTCGCAGCCTCCCGCTCCTCCACCATCGCCAGCAGTCGCTCCATCCCGTGATCGCGAACACCATCCTCGTGGAGGTGCATGACGAGGTCGCGAAGGTAGTCGATGTTGCGGCCGGACAGGCCCGTGGCGCCGGCGATCAGGTGGGCCTGTTGCTCCAGGGTGAGCGCGCCGGCCCACTGCGGATGGGCGGTGTCGGAGAGGAAGGTCAGCGCCCGCGCCCGGCCGTTCCCGTCGATCCTCACCTCGCGCCAGGCCTCGAAGTAGGTCTCCGTCGGCTGCTCGCGTTCGCGCAGATAGGCGTAGACGTCCGCCCAATCCCGCTCCGCCACCCGATAGGCCGCGCCGCGCACCGAACCGCCGGGCGCCAGGCCAAGGACCAAACCGGGCCGTTCGTACGTTCCGCGATGGTGGACCGAATAGATGCAGAAGGCCCGCCGCCGCCCATGGAGTACGGCTGAACGACGTTCTATGAAGGCGAACCCCGGCCGCCACATCAGCGAGCCGTAACCGAACACCCAGCGGCCGCCGCCCGCTTCCTCTTGCATCGATGATCCCGACGAGCGCCCCAACCCGATGACCCTGCACGATCAAGCGCCGCCCCGCAAACACAGCCGCTGGGGTCTGTATATCCCTTTCGTGCTGTTGGCCGTGGTCGTCGTCGCCTGGAGCGCCGGCTGGTTCTGGCTGCGCGACCAGGCGGTGAAGCGGATGGACGCCGGCGCGACGGCGTTGCGGCAGGCGGGCTACACGGTCGCCTGGCGCGAGCGGACCATCGGGGGGTTTCCCTTCCGGCTGGACGCGGACTTCACCGATTTCCGTATCGCCGAGCCGTCCGGCTGGGGCCTTGCCGCGCCGAAGCTGCGCACCGAGGCCTACATCTATGCGCTTGGCCATTGGGTCGCCTATGCGCCGGGCGGCGTGGTGCTGGACAGGCCCATCGGCGGACCGTTGGCCGTCAACGGCTCGGCCCTGCGCGCCAGCGTCTCGGACCTTGAGCAGGACACGCCCCGCGTCGCCATCGAGGGCGCGAATCTGACCTTCACCCCCGCGCCGAACGCGCAGGACTTCCTGCTTCAGTCGGCCGATCACCTCGACCTGCACCTTCGCCCCGGTCCAAACGATCAGGGCGCGGTGTTGCTGAAGGTCGACGGCGCGAAAGCCAGGCTGCCCGGCCTGATGGCGCGCATCGCGGCGGACCAGCCGGTCGGCATCGACCTGGAGATCATCCTCTCGAAGATGAGCGCTTTCGAGGGGGGTGACTGGCGTGCGATGGCGCGCAACTGGGCCGCGGCCGGCGGGACCGCTCAGGTCAGGAACGCCAGCCTGACCGCCGGCGGGGCCGAACTCGCCGCCCACGGGGAGGGCCTGACCGCCGGCGCGGACGGCCGTGTGCAGGGCAAGCTCGACGTCGACCTGCGCAAGGCCGGTCCCGCGCTCAGCGACATGAGCGGCGGCGCCATCCCACCCGAGGCCGGCTTCGGCGGCGCCTCGCTCACCTTCCGCGAGGGCGAGGCCAGGCTCGGCCCCATGCGCATCGCACCCGCGCCGCGGCTCTATTAGCCGGGCTATTGCGCGCCCGCCTGCAATGCTTATGGTCCGCGCGCTCCGTTTCGGGGGATGAAAATGGGCGCCGAGGTCCCGCCTGCAACGCCGTCGCTGGAAGAGGTCCGCGCGCGCATCGACGCGGTGGACGGCGAGCTGCTGCGTCTCATCGACGAGCGCGCGGCGCTGGCCGCCCAGGTGGCCGCGGCCAAGAAGGCGGCGGGCGACGGCGCTAGGTTCGGCCTGCGTCCCGGCCGCGAGGCGCAGGTGCTGCGCAAGCTCCTGACCCGCACGCGGATGGCGGCCGATACCTCGCTGGTAGTGCGCATCTGGCGCGAGCTGATGGCCGACAGCCTTTCGCGGCAGGGGCCGTTCCATCTCGCTGTCTGGGGCGGCAAGGCCGAGGCCCGCACCGTCGAGCTCGCCCGCCTGCGCTTTGGCGGCGCGCCGAGGCTGGAGCTCGCCGCCAAGTCGGAGGACGCGCTTGCCGCCGCGCGCACGCCGGGCGGTGTCGCAGTGCTGGCGCTCACACCCGACAGCGCCTGGTGGGGCCGCCTGCTGGCCCAGCCGACCTTGCGGGTCTTCTCCACCCTGCCCTGCCTCGTGCAATGGGGACCGCTTTCGGCGCTGGCCGTGGCCGAGGTCGAGGTCGAGCCCACCGGGGCGGACATCACCTTCTGGGTCACCGATGCGTCGGGACCCGTGCCCGCCATCCTCGACGCCCTGAGCCGCGACGGCGTCGCCGGGCGGCTGCTAACGGAAGCCGGCGGCCTTCGGCTGTTCGCCCTGGCGGGCTTCTACCAGGCCGATGACGCGCGGCTCGCCCGCGCGCCCGGCCAGCTATCCGGCGTGATCGGGGCTGCGCCCGAGCCGTTCGACGTGTAAGAGGCGCACCTTCGCTCAAGGTTCGCTTCAAGATGACTGCCTCACCCGCCGACCGTTTCGCCGCCGCGCGACCGACCCCCAAGGCCGGCATTCTCGACATCGCCCAGTACGTGGGCGGCAAATCGAAGATCGAAGGCATCGCGCACCCGGTGAAGCTGTCGTCGAACGAGAACATCCTTGGTTCGTCGGAGGCGGCCAAGGCCGCCTATGCCGAGGCCTCGGCCCGCCTGCAGATCTATCCGGACGGCAAGGCCACGGCGCTGCGCGAGGCCATCGCGGCCCGCTATGGCCTGGAGCCGGGACGGCTGGTGTTCGGCTGCGGGTCGGACGAGATCTTCGCCATGCTGAACCAGGTGTTCCTGGAGCCCGGCGACAACATCATCCAAGGCGAGCACGGCTTTGCCGCTTACGCCATCGGCGCGCGCGCCTGCCAGGGCGAGGTGCGGCTGGCCAAGGAGACCCGCTACGCCATCGACGTGGACGAGATTCTGAAGCTGATCGATGAGCGCACCCGGATCGTCTTCATCGCCAACCCCGCCAACCCGACCGGCACCTGGATTCCCGGTGACGAAGTCCGCCGCCTGCACGAGGCCCTGCCGCCGTCGGTGTTGCTGGTGCTGGACGGCGCCTACGCCGAGTTCGCCACCGATCCAGCCTATGAGGACGGCGTCGAGCTCGCCCGCGAGAGCGAGAACGTCGTCGTCACCCGGACCTTCTCGAAGATCCACGGGCTGGCGGCGCTGCGCGTGGGCTGGGCTTACGCGCCGGCCCATATAGCCGACGCGCTGGAGCGCATCCGGCCGCCCTTCAACGTCGGCATTCCGGCGATCGAGGCAGCGGTCGCCGCGCTCGGCGATGAGGATTTCCAGCGCCGTTCGGTCGAGCTGGTCGAGCGTTGGCGGCCGTATCTGGTCCAGCAGCTCGGCGGCATAGGGCTGGAGCCGGTGCCAAGCGCGGCCAACTTCGTGCTGGTCGGTTTTCCGAAGACGCCGGGCAAGACGGCCGCCGACGCCGACGCCTTCATGGCGAGCAAGGGCCTGATCGTCCGCGCGGTGGGCGGCTACAACCTGCCCGACCACCTGCGCATCACCATCGGGCTCGAAGAGCACAACCGCGCCGTGGTCGAGGCGCTGAGCGAGTTCATGAGCCGCTGATGGCCAGGATCTATGAACGAATGGCCGTCATCGGCTGCGGCCTGATCGGCTCCTCGGTCGTGCGCGCCGCGCGCGAGGTGGGCGCCGTGGGCGAGATCGTGGTGTTCGACGCCGGGGAGGACGTGCGCGAGCGCGTCCGTGAACTGGGCCTCGCCGACCGTGTGGCCTTGGACCCCGCCGACGCCGTGAAGGACGCCGACCTCGTCCTGTTCGCCACGCCCGTGCTGGCTGTCGGCGAAGCCTTCAAGGCCGCCGCCTCATCGCTCGCGCCCGGCGCAACCATCACCGACGTCGGCTCGGCCAAGGGCGCGATCGCCGAGGCGTTGCACGACGCGGCGCCCAAGGGCGTCTTCGTCATTCCCGGCCACCCCATCGCCGGGACCGAGCGCTCGGGCCCCGACGCCGGTCTGGCCGAGCTGTTCGAGAACCGCTGGGTGATCCTGACGCCCAACGACGACGCCTCGCCCGAGTATGCGGCGGCGGTCGAGACGCTGTCGGCCTTCTGGCGCGCGCTGGGCTCGCAGGTGGAGACGATGGACGTCAAGCACCACGACCTGGTGCTGGCCGTCACCTCGCACCTGCCCCACCTGATCGCCTACAACATCGTCGGCACCGCCGCCGACCTGGAGAACGTCACCCAGGCCGAGGTGATGAAGTATTCCGCCGGCGGCTTCCGCGACTTCACCCGCATCGCCGCGTCGGACCCGACGATGTGGCGCGACATCTTCCTGGCCAACAAGGACGCCGTCCTGGAGATGCTCGGCCGCTTCACCGAGGACCTCCAGGCGCTGTCGCGCGCCATCCGTTGGGAAGAAGCCGACAAGCTCCACGACATCTTCACGAGGACTCGTGAAATCCGCCGAGGGATCATCGCGCTGGGCCAGGAGTCGCCGGAGCCGAACTTCGGCCGGGACCGCGGGAAGCACTAGGGCCGGACTTCACGACCTCTTCACCAGAGTTAGCGACACTCGTGCTCCGTTAAAGGGAGACGTTCGAGCCATGCGAGCCATGATGATTGCCGCCGCGGCGGCGCTTGGGATGGCGTCGTCGGCCGCGGCTGCCGAGCCTCCGGCCTGTTACGACGCGGCGGTCGTCGGCTGGCTGATGGGCCATACCAACGACCGGCTCATCGACAACATCCCCGTGCCCGCCACCGGCATCGTGCCGCGCGTGCGGGCTGATGCGCTGGTCCAGACTCAGACGCAGGTCGGGGGCGCCACGCTGCCCAAAGCCTTCTGGGCGCGCACGATCGTGGAAACCGATCCGATCCCGCTCGACACGATGCTGATCTACCTGAAGACCCAGCCCGACGGCGTACCGGCTATCGTGGGCTACCGGTATGCGCCGCCCTGGTATCGGCCGGTCCAGCTCACCGACTATCCGGCCTGCTGAGCGCCCGCCAGGTAGTCCATCTTCCCAAGCGGCACGCCTTCCCTGCGCAGCAGGCCGTAGGCCGTGACCACGTGGAAGAAGAAGTTCGGCAGCGAGAAGTTGGTCAGGAA
>Ga0207679_10001517_pt1 | contig 14526 bp, 13 predicted proteins | sample KBSC73metaG_FD_184320 | JGI IMG/M metagenome (GOLD analysis project Ga0207679, IMG submission 184320) | Corn rhizosphere microbial communities from Kellogg Biological Station, Michigan, USA - KBS C7-3 metaG (SPAdes) (version 2) | ecosystem: Host-associated > Plants > Roots > Rhizosphere > Soil ... | reverse complement strand
CTTGCATGCAGCAACACTTGAGGGCGAGCAGGGTGTGGTAGTCAATCTGCTCGACCAGAAACTGTTCAATCTGAACCCGGATTACCTGTCCTACACGCTGTCAAAGGCGGCGCTGCACACGGCAACGACAATGCTGGCCCAGGCACTGGCGCCGAAAGTACGGGTGGTGGGCGTGGCTCCCGGCATCACGTTGATTTCAGGCGATCAAACACCGGAAGGCTTCGCAAAAGCGCACGGCAAGACGCCGTTGGGCCGCTCCAGCACCCCGGAGGATGTCGCCGCTGCCGTCTGTTTCGTGGCAGAGAACCCGGCGATCACCGGCACCACGCTCCTAGTCGACGGTGGCCAGCACCTGATTCCCTTGCAACGCGACGTCATGTTCGTCGCACAATAAAAGACCTACATCATGCTTTCTTCCCTTTCACATCCCAAGCTTGTCGACTGCCGGCGCCTCTTTCTGCGCAACTACGAGGTGATGATCAACATCGGCATCCATGAATTCGAGAAGAAAGGAGAGCAGCGCGTGCTGGTCAACGTCGATCTCTTCATCTCGCTATCGGAATCGACACCGAAGGAAGACCACCTGCATGAGGTGGTGGATTACGACTTCATGCGAGACACCATTGCCAAGCGCATGGCGCAAGGGCATATCCATCTGCAGGAAACGCTGTGCGACGATGTCGCGAAGGCGATGCTGGCGCATCCAAAGGTACGTGCGGTGCGCGTATCGACGGAAAAACCCGATGCGTATCCGGACTGCGATGCGGTCGGCGTGGAAGTCATTCACATCAAGGAATGAGCATGGAGACGGTCGCAAACAACGACGCTGCGAGCGCGAAGAAGGCGGAAAAGATCGCCTACGAAAACAACAAGCTGCACAAGCGGTTGTGCCGCCTGGTCGGTCAGGCGATCGGCGATTTCAACATGATCGAGGACGGCGATAAGGTGATGGTTTGCCTGTCCGGCGGCAAGGACAGCTACGGTCTGCTCGATATTCTCCTGACGCTGCGCGAACGTGCGCCTATCCACTTCGACATCATTGCGGTCAACCTTGACCAGAAGCAGCCGGGCTTTCCGGCGCATGTGCTGCCGGAATACCTAACGAAGCTCGGCGTGCCCTTCCATATCGAGAACCAGGATACCTACAGCATCGTCAAGCGATTGATCCCGGAGGGCAAGACGACGTGCTCGCTGTGCTCGCGGCTGCGGCGCGGCATCCTGTATCGCGTGGCGGACGAACTGGGGGCGACCAAGATCGCGCTCGGACATCATCGCGATGACATTCTCGAAACCTTCTTTCTGAACATGTTCTTCGGCTCGAAGTTGAAGGGCATGCCGCCCAAGCTGCAGTCGGACGATGGCAAGCACATTGTGATCCGGCCGCTGGCTTACGTGAAGGAAGCGGACATGGAGCGCTATGCCGAGGTCAAGCAGTTCCCGATCATTCCCTGCGATTTGTGCGGCAGCCAGGAAAACCTGCAGCGCAAGCAGATCAAGGCAATGCTGCGCGAGTGGGAGAAGAAATATCCGGGACGCGTGGAGAATATTTTCTCCGCCCTGTCCACGGTGGTGCCGTCGCACCTGATGGATCGTGACCTGTTCGGCTTTGCCGGCCTGAAGGCGACCGGGGAGGCGAATGCGGACGGGGATATTGCATTCGACGAGGAACCATGCGCGCCGCCCGTTGCGAATGTGATTCGATTTGCGGATCTGGATGAGTGATTTTGCAAGGCGGAAGGAGCTTGCCTGCTACTCCGCCATCGCGTTGCAATCCTCGATCAATTTCTGCAGTCGCTGCCGCGCATGTTCGCGCTGAACAGGCGTGGCGATGTTGACGATAGTCACGATCATCTGCAATGTGCCTTCGCGCCAAGCATCGAAGAATTCCTTATGTTCGTTGTAGGTCATGATGTCGAACAGGGCGGGTAACTGCACGCGCAGCATGGCGACTGCCGCATCATGCGCAGGCTTCTCGGCCTGGATGCGGCGCAGGAGCTGAATGATCGCCTTCTGACGCCGCTCGCGTTCCGCCAGCCACCACTCGTTGTTGAGAGGGCGAGCATTCGATGCGGCACGGATCTGCGCCTCCTGCTGCGCGCTGAAGTCGCCAAACCAATACTCCGCCTGCTTCATGACTTGCTTGAACCGAAACGCTTGACGATCGTCAAGACCGCCTCGCAAGTAGTCTTTACGATATGCATCGTTGTTCGATGCGAACTTCCGTTCGATGTGCTCAATCTGCGCCGGCTTGAGAGACAAGGCAAGAGTGGCCAAGTCAGGCAGCGCGTACTCGGCCACCGCCATGGCGCGCTGTTTTACGGCTGTATAGCTGACCTGTACGTCCGCCGGGGTAAGCTTGTGCTGCAAGTGCTGCTGCGCATGGGCCAGCAGTTGCGCGTAATCCCTCAGTTGGGTTTTGCGGTGCCAGACAAACAGGTTTTTTATATGGTTTTTGACCCAGGGTTTCTGGTCGTGATCGAAATTGACATAGCTGTCCAGCCACCAATACATAATGCTTTGGCCGTTCGCATAACCCAGCCTTAATGCACTGCAGCCAACCAACAGACAAGCCAGCAACAACGCAGCAGCCCAGATGAACAAATCCCGACGGGGTGCCATAATCCGGTTTTGCATCAATTCAACTTACCTTCCATGAACGTTGTCATTCTCGCTGCCGGCATGGGCAAACGCATGCAATCGGCGCTGCCGAAAGTCCTTCATCCCTTGGCCGGCAAGCCGCTGCTTTCCCATGTCATCGACACCGCACGGGCTTTGCAACCGACTACCCTGTGCGTCATTTATGGTCACGGTGGCGAAGTTGTGCCGCAGGCAATGCAAGCGCCAGACCTGCATTTTGCCAAGCAGGAGCCACAGCTCGGCACTGGTCACGCAGTGATGCAGGCCATGCCGCATCTGGACGATTCCGTTCCTACCCTGATCCTGTATGGCGATGTTCCCCTGACGACAACAACTTCACTTCGGAAATTGTTGGACAGTGCCGGGGCCGATAAGTTGGCGGTGCTGACCGTCGAACTCGATGATCCGACCGGTTATGGACGCATCGTGCGCCGCCAGGGTGAGGTGACGGGCATCGTCGAACAGAAGGATGCAAGCGAGGAACAACGTGCGATCCGCGAGGTGAACACCGGCATCATGGTGGTGCCGACAGGCAGGCTGAAGAAATGGTTGGATACGCTGTCGAACGACAATGCGCAGCGTGAGTATTACCTGACCGACATCGTTGCGCGCGCAGTGGCGGATGGCGTGCCTGTGACGACTGCACAACCGGCGGCGGTATGGGAAACGCTGGGCGTCAACAGCAAATTGCAATTGGCCGAGCTGGAGCGCATCCATCAGCGTACGATTGCCAACGCCTTGCTCGAACAGGGCGTCACGCTAGCCGATCCGGCACGCATCGATGTGCGCGGCAAACTGACCTGCGGGCGGGATGTAATGATCGATGTGAACTGCGTGTTCGAAGGCGAAGTGCACATTGAGGACGGCGCCAGGATTGGTGCGCATTGCGTGATCGCCAATGCCCGTATTGGATGCGGGGCGAATATCAAGCCGTTTTGCCACATCGAGGAAGCGGCCGTCGGCGCGGAATCGCAGGTCGGCCCTTATGCACGTCTGCGCCCCGGCACTGAACTGGGAGAGGATGTCCACATCGGCAACTTCGTCGAAGTGAAGAACAGCCAGATCGCGGCACACAGCAAGGCCAACCATCTGGCCTACGTGGGCGATGCGACGGTCGGTTCGCGCGTGAACATTGGCGCGGGTGCCATCACTTGCAATTACGACGGCGCCAACAAGTTCCGTACGGTGATCGAAGACGACGTGTTCATCGGCAGCGATACGCAACTGGTGGCCCCGGTGCGCGTGGGCAAGGGAGCAACGCTGGCCGCAGGCACCACGCTCACCAAGGATGCACCGGAAGGCAAGCTCACCATCTCGCGAGCGAAGCAGATGACGATCGATGGCTGGAAGCGTCCGGTGAAGATCAAGAAGTAATGTCGAGCCTTGTCTCGAACTTGCTTCTGTGAATAGAGAAGAAGCTGCGCACATTGCGTACGTTGGCGTGTCCCGTCAATACCCTGTGCGCAAACGCATGGTAGGCCGGCATGTCGGCCACCTGCACAATAAGTACGAAATCCGGGCCGGGCGAGACGCGGTAGCACTGCAACACCGCTGCCTCGCCCGCCACCAGCGCCTCGAATTCCGCCTGGTGTTCCGCGCCTTGGTGATCCAGTGTGACTTCCACGATAGCTGTCAATGCAGCGCCAACTTTTTCCGGGGCCACCAGCGCCACTTGGCGCTGGATGATACCGAGCTCGGTCAGGCGCTTGACCCGGCGCAAACAAGTCGGCGGCGAAGCATGAACTGCGAGCGCCAATTCGTTGTTGGTGCGCGAAGCATCGTCCTGCAAGGCATTGAGGATGCGGCGGTCCAAGTCATCCAATAGCAGTCCGGCACTTTCACTCATAAACATTTCAAAAATCATCTGATTTTGAAATATTACCTCACCCCCACCAACATAAGAAATAAAAGTTCATTTTTGCTGAAATTTTGCAAACTTATTTCAATTCTATTCCCCTAGGATAAGCGGGTCTTCATCATCCTCGAAAGGAATTGCTATGTGTGGAATCGTCGGCGCTGTGGCACAACGCGACATCACTCCCCTCTTGCTGCAGGGTTTGAAACGCCTGGAATACCGCGGTTATGACTCCTGCGGCGTGGCGTTGCATGTGGAGGGGCAGTTGCAGCGTTCGCGCAGCACCTCGCGGGTAGCCGACCTTGAAACACAGGTAGCTAATGCCAAGCTGACCGGTTTCACTGGCATCGCGCATACTCGCTGGGCAACTCATGGCGCCCCGGCTTCGCACAACGCCCACCCGCATTTTTCGCGCGAACGTATCGCGCTGGTCCACAACGGCATCATCGAAAATCATGACGAGCTGCGCAGCGAACTGATCGCCGCAGGCTACACCTTCGAAAGCCAGACCGACACCGAGGTCATCGCCCACCTGATCGACCACATGTACACCGGCGATCTGTTCGAGACGGTTCAGCAGGCAGTCAAGCGGCTGCAGGGCGCCTATGCGATTGCGGTGTGCTGCCGCGACGAGCCGCATCGCGTCGTTGGTGCGCGCCAAGGATCGCCGCTGATCGTCGGCGTCGGCCAGGGTGAAAACTTCCTCGCCTCCGATGCCATGGCGCTGGCCGGCACTACCGACCAGATCATCTATCTTGAAGAAGGCGACGTGGTCGATCTGCAATTGCAACGCTGCTGGATCGTCGATGCGAAGGGGCGCATGGCAGAACGTGAGGTGCGCACTGTGCTCGCGCATACCGGCGCGGCGGAACTCGGCCCTTATCGCCACTACATGCAGAAGGAAATCTTCGAGCAGCCGCGTGCCATTGGCGACACGCTCGAAGGCGTGAGCGGCATCATGCCCGAACTGTTCGGCGACAAGGCTCACGGCGTCTTCAAGAAGATCGATTCGGTGCTCATTCTCGCCTGCGGCACCAGCTACTATGCCGGCCTTACCGCGAAATACTGGATCGAGTCGATTGCGAAGCTGCCGGTCAACGTCGAGATCGCAAGCGAATACCGCTATCGCGAAAGCGTGCCGAATCCGAATGCGCTGGTGGTAACGATTTCACAAAGCGGCGAGACCGCCGATACGCTGGCCGCCTTGAAGCATGCGCGTGCGCAGGACATGGTCAATACGCTCACCATTTGTAATGTCGCCACCAGCGCCATGGTGCGCGAATGCATGCTCTCTTACATCACGCGCGCCGGTGTCGAAGTCGGTGTTGCTTCCACCAAGGCTTTCACCACGCAACTGGCCGCGTTGTTCCTGCTAACACTCGCGTTGGCGCAGGTACGCGGCCGCCTCAACGAAGAAGAGGAAGCCGCCCACCTGAAGGCGATGCGCCACCTGCCGGCTGCAATCAGTGCCGTACTGGCATTGGAGCCGCAGATCATCGCCTGGTCTGAGGAATTCGCACGCAAGGAAAACGCCCTCTTCCTCGGTCGCGGCATGCACTACCCGATCGCGCTCGAAGGCGCATTGAAGCTGAAGGAAATCTCCTACATCCATGCCGAAGCCTACCCGGCCGGCGAACTCAAGCACGGACCGCTCGCCCTGGTTACTCAAGAAATGCCGGTGGTGACAGTCGCGCCGAACGACACGCTGATCGAAAAGCTCAAGTCCAACATGCAGGAAGTACGGGCACGTGGCGGTCAGCTCTATGTGTTTGCGGATGCGGATTCACGCATCACGCCAAGTGAAGGCGTGCATGTGATCAGGCTGCCGGAGCATTACGGCTTCCTGTCGCCGATTCTGCATGTGGTCCCGCTGCAACTGCTGGCATATCACACGGCGCTGGCGCGGGGAACGGATGTGGACAAACCGCGCAACCTCGCGAAATCGGTGACGGTGGAGTAACCGTCAGGTGGCGTGATCTCGATCACGCCACCAATTCAAACCATGCTTAACCATGGAAAAAATGTCGTAGCCAAGCTTTGAAATCAAGACGAACAGCAGTATCAGAAACAAGACTCGCACAAAGGACGCGCCTTTGCGTACGGCGATCCACGTTCCGGTCAATGCGCCCAGAACATTGCAAAAGGAAAGGCCGCATCAATCCCAAGAAGTCACTTGACCATATGCGCCAGTGTCTTGATTGCCTGCTCTACGTCTTTATTCCATCCAAATCCTGCATTCAGCCGAAAGCAATCATCAAAACGCTCGTCCGTGGCAAACAGGTGGCCAGGGGCGATTCCAATACCCTCCCGGCGGGCGAGTTCGAACAGTTGTCGCGTGCTAGTGGTATCTGTCGGCAACTTGATCCATAGGACATAGCCGCCAGATGGGTCCGAAACATTCGTTCCATCGGGGAAGTGCTGCAAGATTGCAGCACGCATTTTGCTGATTTGCTTGGCAAGCGTCTGCCGAATTTTACGCAAGTGTAAATCGTAGCTTCCTGTGCGAAGAAATTCGGCTATCGCAGCCTGCGGGTAGATGGGTGTAGCCATTGACGATGTGTATTTTAATGAGGAAATTTTGGAAGACCAGCGTCCTCCGGCAATCCAGCCAACCCGAATCCCTGGAGCCAGCGTTTTAGAGAAACTGCTGCACAGGATCACCTTGTCACTCAATGCCCGCAAGGGCTTTGGGCGGACAGCGGCAAAGTGAGTATCCCCATATACATCATCCTCAATGATCACAGCATCATAACGCTCCGCCAACCTGATCAACTCCAGCTTGGCGTTCACAGGGAGGGTTACTCCCGTTGGATTGTTGGCGTTGGCAATGCTAATGATGGCGGATATGCCTCCTCCTGCGAGTGCTTTTTCAAGCTGCTCAAGATCGATGCCAGCCTCTGATGTAGGGATTTCGACCGCTTTGAGCCCCAAGTTGCGCAGCATCTGCAATATGACGAAATAAGTCGGAGACTCGACCGCTACCCCATCGCCAGGCTTGGTAATTGCGCGTAACGCCAACGCAAGGGATTCAATACAGCCATTGGTGATCAAGAGTTCACGCGAGTCCAGATCGCATCCATAGTCAAAAGCCCTCCTGACAATCTGCTGCTTGAGAGGAGGGTAACCCGTGCCACGCACGTGATTACCCAGCAAGCTCGAATCGCGATACACAAGTTGCCGCATCAATATTCCGAGCCGCTTGACCGGATAGAGCGCAGCCTCCCCATTGGCGAGGTCCAAGCGGATTTTGCATGGCGTGCCAAGGATGGACAGGTGAACTTCCGCTTGTTCATCCAATGGTGCGATATCAAGAGGCTTGAGCTCAACTGATTCGGCCGCATTCCTGCGTGATGAAACGTAGAAGCCAGACTTCGGACGAGCCTCAACGATCAATTCCTGTTCAAGAAGACGCAATGCCTGCAACGCCGTCAGGATGCTCACTGCATGCTCTTCGGCCAAGAGCCGAGTAGAGGGCAATTTAGTTCCCGGAGGAAGCTTCCCGGATTCAATTGAGGTGCGCAGGTGATCTGCGATCTGGTGATAGAGGGGTGTGGAGCGAGACATAAGTCGATACGGAATGCCCCCAAGAGCATCTGTTATATAAATGAATGCTATCTGCTGTGTATGTTTTTAGCGTGTGACTTGCCATATCGTTGCAAGTGTTGTCTACGCCCTTGGTTTGAGGAAGATCCAGTCCATTTGCAAAGGTAAAAGCATCAACAATAAAGATATGAGCATAAATCTGATCAATGAAGATATCTACCAGAGAGACATCATAGAAACAAGGTTGTCTTGGGCCACTTCAATCGCATGGAAAACGCTCCTTGCAAGTACTTGGGTGGCTGAAAACTGCTTTAACAGGACCATGCCGCATTTAGGAGAACAAGCAAAAGAAATCCTGCCCCCACATATCATCGAATGCCTATATGAGTTTGGTCGTAATCCCCAAAAAAGCGGCTTGATATTGCGCAATTGCCCTATTGATAGTTCTCTGCCTCCGACGCCCTACGCCGGTCAGTTGTCTCCGGCTCAGAGCCCTATCAGTTGCTTGGTCAATCTTGCACTTTATCAGTTAATGGGAATTGAGCCCATTGTGTACGAAGGCGAGAACGACGGGAATTTGTTTAGGCATGTCGTTCCAGCACGCTCGGCTGCGCTTACCAAGAGTTCGCATGGTTCTCGTGTGCGCTTTGGCTACCATGTCGATAACCCTGACTTGCCGCTGACGCCTGAACCGCTTGCAGGCATGTCTGCATGCCCCGAATATCTGTCGCTCTTCGGAATGCGGTGTGATCCAAGGGTGAAAACGACCTTGGTCGTGACCCAGCATATATTGGATCGCTTAAGTCCTCGGGTTCTCGAAATCCTGGCTAGCCCGCGTTTCACCATTCACCGCCCGGCCTCGTTTGGCATTGCCAAGGAAACGACTGGACTCCCACTCATTGTCAAAGGCAAGCAAGGCCAATGGTTGTGCCGTTTCGATGCCGAGAATACCCAAGCCGAAGATGCAGAAGGCGCCGAAGCCCTTGATGCCCTCCGTGCAGAGCTGGAAAAGCGTGACCTCGATATTGGCCTGCTTCTTCTGCCAGGCGATTTCTTGATTTTCAAAAACCAGCAGGTAATGCACGCCCGTGATGCGTTTGTTCCATTCAACGATGGCGTGGACCGCTGGCTCATTCGTTTGTTTGGCATTAGTGACCGCGCAAGGGTTCTTCCTGCCGTTACAGGCAAACCATTTGAAGTGGTTGCCTAATCATTTTCGTATTTACAAATTAAAGGAATTATTTGATGGAGCTGTTAGGTCAATTTTGGCAAGAGCATTGGATCTTCGCGATTCTCGTGCTTTGTTTGATTGCTTTCTTCGCCGGGTTTGTTGACAGCATTGCCGGCGGTGGCGGTCTATTTCTGGTGCCGGGCTTTTTGCTGGTAGGGCTGCCGCCTCAGGTGGCGCTTGGCCAAGAGAAGATCGTGAGTACGCTTGGGACCATTGCGGCAATCCGCAATTTTCTTCGCGAAAGCAAGGTCATTTGGAAGGTTGCTGTTCTGGGTATCCCATTTTCATTAGGGGGAGCCTATGTTGGCGCGCAACTCGTTTTGATCATTTCGACGCAGGTGTTAGCCAAGTTGCTGCTAGTGCTGATTCCGATCGGTATCGTGCTATTCCTGATCCCCAAAAACCGACAAGTCAAGCAGGCACCCATACAGGGAGGGAAGTTCTTTGTTATGGTGCCGATCATCTGTTTTTGTGTCGGCTTTTATGACGGCTTTTTCGGCCCCGGCACCGGCAGCATGTTTATCATTGCTTTTCACTATCTGCTCAAGCTTGATCTGGTGTCATCTTCAGCCAATTCCAAGCTATTTAACTTCGCATCGAATATCGGAGCACTCATCGCTTTCGTACTAGCTGGCAAGGTGATCTATGAGATTGCGTTGCCCTTGGTGCTCAGTAATATCCTCGGCAACCATTTTGGAAGCAAACTGGCTGTCAAAAACGGTTCAGAGGTGGTGCGTAAAGTGCTGGTCTTTTCGATGCTCTCCCTCTTCTCCAGCCTTGCGGTGAAATATGCGATTTAAGCGCTCGGAGGCGGACATTCCGATCAACGCCACAGATCTTCCAGACGCTGCCGGTCGCTTTGGCAAATATGGCGGACGCTATGTTCCTGAAACGCTGTACACAGCGCTTACCGAACTTGGCCAAGCCTACGCACAAGTCAGAAACGATTATTCTTTCTGGAAGGCGCTGCAGGCTGATTTCGAGTTGTTTGTAGGCCGCCCCACGCCGATTTATTACGCAAAGCGCTGGTCTGCAACCATCGGTGGCGCACAGATCCTTCTGAAGCGTGAAGATCTTAACCATACCGGAGCGCACAAGATCAACAACAGCCTGGGACAGATCCATCTTGCCCGCCGGCTCGGTAAACGACGCATCATCGCAGAGACCGGGGCCGGTCAACATGGTGTGGCCACAGCAACGGTTGCGGCTCGTTACGGGCTCGAATGCGTCATTTACATGGGCGCGGCCGACGTTGAGCGGCAGAGCATCAACGTCGAACGTATGCGTGTTCTGGGAGCGCGCGTTGTGCCGGTCACTTCCGGTTCTCAGACTCTGAAGGATGCATTGAATGAGGCCATGCGTGATTGGGTCGCTAATGTGGACGACACTTATTACGTGATCGGCAGCGTAGCGGGGCCGCATCCCTATCCGATGCTGGTGCGCGATTTTCAGGCTGTCATTGGACGGGAAAGCCGACAGCAGATGCTCTCCTTGCATGGCGCTCTGCCAGATGCCGTGGTGGCTTGCGTGGGGGGAGGGTCAAATGCCATGGGGATTTTTACTGAATTTATTCCCGATGAATCAGTTCGCCTGGTAGCCGTTGAAGCCGGAGGGCTAGGTGTAGCAAATGGAGAGCACGCGGCAACCCTATGTCAGGGCATGCCGGGGGTTTTGCATGGCTGCAAGACTTACATCCTGCAGGACAAGAATGGCCAAGTGCTGCCGACGCACTCCATTTCCGCCGGCCTCGATTATCCGGGAGTCGGACCGGAGCTCGCATGGCTCAAGGATAGCGGCCGTATCGAAACCCAGTGGGTGGACGACAACACCGCGATCCAAGCCTTTTTCGACTGTAGCCGCATAGAGGGGATCATTCCGGCACTAGAGTCAAGCCATGCGCTCGCGTGGGCGGTCAAGCTCGCCAGCGAAATGCGGCCGGATCAGCGCATTCTGATTAACCTCTCGGGCCGAGGAGACAAGGATTTGCACCTCATAAGGCACAAATTCCCTGCAAATCTTTCCTAAGGCCCCGTTTCACATCATTCATAGTTGGAGTTGTCAATGCAAAAGAATTTTACCCAACGCATCGCCCTCGTCACTGGTGCATCTTCCGGTTTTGGGCGTGCGATCTGCATGCGTTTGGTCAAAGATGGCTATCGTGTGATTGCCGCCGCACGGCGGGTGGCACGTTTGGCGGAGCTGCGGGAATCGCTTGGGCCGCAGTTGCATCCGGTGGAACTTGACGTGTGCGATGCTCAAGCGGTTGTTAACCTGCCGGCATCCTTGCCTGAGGAATGGCGCGAAATCGATCTGCTCGTGAACAACGCCGGGCTGGCACTCGGCTTGGAACGTGCGCATGAAGCCAACTTCGATGATTGGCAAACAATGATAGATACGAATGTCACCGGACTTGCCCGCGTGACGCATGCTTTTTTGCCCGGGATGGTGGCTCGCAAGCGAGGGCACATCATCAATATGGGTTCGATAGCCGGAACGTATCCATACCCAGGCGGGAATGTTTATGGGGCGACAAAGGCATTCGTAGCCCAGTTCAGCCTCAATCTGCGAGCTGACCTGGCCGGTACCGGCATCAGGGTGACAGACATTCAGCCAGGATTATGTGGCGGGACGGAGTTTTCGCAGGTCCGATTCCGAGGAGACGAACAAAAAGCCGCTTCGGTATATGCTGGCGTAGAACCGATTTCGCCGGAGGACATTGCTGAAACGGTGAGCTGGATTTCCTCGTTACCTGCGCATTTCAATGTCAACGCCATTGAGATTATGCCGACGGCACAATCCTTTGCAGCCCTGCATGTAGCGCGCAACATGTAGCGCATACAGCTCATTCAATAAAAGCATAGCGGCTCAAGAACCCCGCTTCATGGCCGCTATCGCTCGATACTTTGCTGCACTTGAGGGTAAAAAAGCTTTGGTCCCGTTAGAGCGGTTTGCGGATCAGTGTAAGGGGCCAATCTCGGGCCTGCGGTGCTCGGTGTACGCCATGTACACGTCCGCTCCTCGGCCCGACCTTGGCTCCCTTACACAGACCCGCAAACCGCTCTAAGCCGAGACTCGCGTACTCAACCACGATAAAAAATGTCGTAGCCAAGCTTTGAAATCAAGACGAACAGCAGTATCAGAAACAAGACTCGCACAAAGGACGCGCCTTTGCGTACGGCGATCCAGGTTCCGGTCAATGCGCCCAGAACATTGCAAATCGCCATGGGGACAGCGAACCCGTAAAGCACCTTCCCTACCGGGATGAAAAATAGAAGCGCCGCGCTATTGGTGGCCAGGTTCACGATCTTTGCGCATGCCGATGCGCGGATAAAATCGAATGCAAAGAACCGGATGAAGAGGAAGATCAGGAAACTGCCTGTGCCGGGGCCAAACAAGCCGTCGTAGAATCCGATGCATCCGCCGATCACCACGGCCAGAATACGCTCTCGCAAGGTGATTTCGCTGGGAACGTGAAGCGCACCGAAATCCTTTTTGAAAAACGTATAGGCGGCCATCAATACGAGCAGCACCAGCACGACCGGGCGCATCACTGCCTGAGGTACATAGGACACCGCAGCAGCGCCAAGGAATGACATGCCAAACGCGCACAGCGCTGCCGGAAGAACCAGTCGCCACGGCACCTTGATTTTTCCAGCATACGATTTCGCGGCAAAGCCTGTTCCGCAGACGCTTGCGAACTTGTTGGTACCCAGCAGTGCAGCCGATGGCGCCGTCGGCAAGACATTGAACAGCGCCGGAATCTGGATAAGACCGCCGCCGCCAACCGCCGCGTCGATGAGGCCGGCGGCAAACGCAAATACGCACAATAGTGAGATCGATTCCAGCATCATGTTTGCATAAAAAAATTTTGTAGCGAAATGAATTCAGACAACTCAGTCACTATATCGAATAGTGTCTGGACTTGAATGAAACATGGTGTTTCGGGAATCGCAATGATGTCTGGAAGACGACGCCATCGGATCTTACGTTTGAGCCATCTGCCGCATCGCTTCCAGAAACAATTTCACGCGCTTGGGTTGTCGTCCGCGTGCGTACACAGCATGCATTCGCGGATCCGCGCCCGAAGAGGAACGGATGCAATAGGCGGGACACACCCGCACCAGCACACCGTCTTTCTCAGCGGCTTGTCCCAACCAGCTCCCAAGGCGCGCGATGCCTGCTCCCGCCCGCGCCGCGTGATACACCGCCACCCCCGAACTGAAGCGATAGCGCGGCTCCACTTTGCAGCGGTATTGATCTTCAGCCGAGAAAAAATGCCAATCTTTTAGAATGCGCGGCGCGATATGCATGATCAGATCATGCTGCGCCAACTCGCGCGGGTCCAGCGGCAAACCGCGATGAGCGATATAGGCCGGACTGGCATACAGATACCTTTGGTAATCCCACAGCGGATAGCCGATCAGTTCGCTTGACTGCGGAAAAGCGCCGCGAATCGCAAAATCGAGGCCTTCTTGAATCGGGTCGAGCTGATCATCGGTGAAGCGCACATCGAACCGGATCTCGGGATATTGCCGGGAGAACTCTGTGATGGCTTCAGGCAGGAACTCCAAAGCAAGGTATTCCGGCGCGGAGAAACGAATCCATCCTTGCGGCACACCACTCAAGCCGGCCAGCTCGTCTTCCGCAGCGTCCTGCAACTGCAGCAACTGCTTCGCGTAGGCGTAATAACTTTCCCCGGCTGCAGTCAGCCCCACCAGTTTCTGCGAGCGCTGCAATAACTCCCTGCCAAGGGTGGCTTCCAGGGTTTGCACCGCCCGCGTTACTGCGCTGGGCGACCGGCCCAACTGTCGCGCTGCTCCGACAAAGCTGCTCTTCTCCACCACGGTGCAAAACGCCCGGATTTCCCACATCAGTTGTAATGACATACGCAATATACGAGTTGCATCTGGCGCAACATGGTATTGCACCCAATGTGGGAATGGCAAATCTATACTTTCCCAGCCGAACATCCGGTTAAAAGAATATGAAAACCTCTATATGTGCGTGGTTGGCGGATTGATTTGCAATGCAGGCAATGGTGAACAGTAATCGGAAAGGCATCCTCTTGGGACGTATGAATCAACAACTAACAAAAAGGCGAACACGATGCAAATTGGCCTCAGCTTACCTGCTTAACCTCAGTTCTGGATAAACCGCACTTCGAACTTGATAAGGGCAAAAGAAAGCGCCTCACGAACCGCATAAGATCGTGTTTTCCCGACAACGATACGAATGCGGAAGGAGGCGCGCATGGACAGTT
>Ga0207679_10001512_pt1 | contig 14545 bp, 9 predicted proteins | sample KBSC73metaG_FD_184320 | JGI IMG/M metagenome (GOLD analysis project Ga0207679, IMG submission 184320) | Corn rhizosphere microbial communities from Kellogg Biological Station, Michigan, USA - KBS C7-3 metaG (SPAdes) (version 2) | ecosystem: Host-associated > Plants > Roots > Rhizosphere > Soil ... | reverse complement strand
GCGACTTCTGCTCCTTCTTGCATGTCCTTGTCTGTGCGCTCGTCCATGGCGCCGGGCTGCCAGAGGACAGCGACCCGGCTGACCCCGGGGACCGCTTGCTTGAGCAGCTCCAGCCACTTGCCGACCAGCTCCGAGGAGAGAGCGGACACACCCGTGATATTGCCGCCCGGCCGGGCAAGACTCGCCACGAGCCTGGTCGTCACTGGATCCCCAGCAGCGATGAAGACAATCGGGAGAGTACTGGTCGCTCGCTGGGCGGCTAGAGCAGCGGGTGTATTGAAGGCGACGATGACATCAACATTGAGCGAACCGACTTCGGCCGCGAGAGCGGGGAGCCGCTCCACGTTCCCCTCGGCCGACCGGTACTCGATGACCAGATTCTGGTTCTCGACATAACCGAATTCGCGAAGTCCTTGGCGGAACACGTCGAGCAAGAGGGAAAGCCCGGGGTAGCCGGGAGAGAGCACGCCTATGCGGAAGACTCTTGCGGGCTGCGCCTCGACCGTAATTGGCGCAGCGAGGAGGCCGCCCGCGAAGGTCCCGATGAACGTACGCCGGTTCATCATTCGATCACCTGATCCGCCCGCTGCAGGAGCGACGGCGGAATAGTGAGGCCGAGGGCCTTGGCGGTCTTGAGGTTGATGACCAATTCATACTTAGTGGGCTGCTCCACTGGCAACTCGGCCGGTTTCGCCCCCTTGAGGATCTTGTCCACGTAAGTAGCGGCACGTCGAAATGTGTCCGTCTGGTCGATCCCATAGGACAGAAGCGCACCAGCCTCAGAATACTCGGCCTGGATAGCGATTACGGGTAGCCGGGCTCGTGCTGCCAGTTCGACGATCTGTGCTCGCTCACCGAAGAACATCGGGTCACCGAGCACGAGCAACGCGCTTGCCGACCTAGTCGCCGCGCCGGAGATGGCGCCGGCCAGCCCGGTCGGAGCGCGTGCCTCTAAAATCTGTAGCCGGACTCTTAAGGATCCGGCCGCGTCCTTCGCCTCTCGCAAGCGGCGCGGGTGAGCGGGATGCGCAGGGTTAGACAGAACCGCGACGCGCGACAGTGTGGGCAGGACCTCCTTCAGGAGCTGTAGTTGCTTGGCGACCAGGTTGGGCCCGGCTAGTCCCGTGACGTTGCCTCCCGGCCGTGCGAGGCTCACCACGAGCCCATCCTCGACGGGCTCGCCATAGTTTGGCACGACGATAGGGATTTCGGCCGTAGCGCCTTTAGCCGCGTGGGCCGCAGTCGCAGCTGCGACAATTACGTCGACCTTGAGCCGCGCCAACTCTGCTCCAAGGGCAGCGAGTGTTTCCCCACTCCCCTCCGAAAAACGACCTTCGAACACGATGTTCTGACCTTCGACGTACCCGAGTTGCCGCAGTCCCTCAAACAGTCCGCCCCAGATACGGGCGGCCCCAGGTTCGGTAAGCGGGACGGTCCCGAGAAGGCCGATTCGGAAAACCTTTGCGGCCTGTTGCGGCTCGGCGACAAGCGGCGCGGCGAGGAGGCCGCCAGCCAGGGTGCCGAGGAATGCCCGCCTGTCCATCAATCGATGACCTGGTCCGCCCGCTGCAGCAGTGACGGCGGGATCGTCAGGCCGAGAGCCTTGGCGGTCTTGAGATTGATCACAAGGTCGAACTTCGTCGGCTGCTCGATCGGCAGGTCACGAGGCTTCGCCCCCTTCAGGATCTTGTCCACGTAGATCGCGGCGCGGCGAAACGAATCGGCTAAGTCCGGTCCATAGGACATCAGCCCCCCGACCCGCACACTCTCGCTCGACCCGTACACCGCGGGCAGCCGCCTCTTTGCCGCAAGCTCCGCCAGGCGTCTTCGTTGTTGGACGAACATGGCGGTCACCACCACAATCACAGCACCCACGCCCGCTCGGGTCATGTCCCCGAATGCCCGCTCGAAGTCCGTCGGGGCTCGAGCCTCAAAGAAGTGAAGCTGCATGGCCAACGCCCGCCCCGCGAGTTCTGCGCCCTTCCGGACCTCCCGCCTGGTGCGTTCCACGAAGCCATTTGGTTGCCAGAGAATAGCCACCTGGCTCACTGCCGGAATGGCCTGTTTGAGTACTTCGAGACACTTGCCGACCAACTGTGGAGTGAGGTTGGACAACCCGGTGACATTGCCGCCCGGTCGCGCCAGGCTGGCGACAAGCCCGTCGGTAACGGGATCCCCAACCGTAGGGAAGACGATGGGGATGTCGCTGGTCGCGCGCTTGGCGGCCAGAGCCGCGAGTGTGCCGGAGGCGACGATGACATCGACGTTGAGCACCACCAATTCGGCTGCGAGAGCAGGGAGCCGCTCGAACTCTCCCTTGGCATCTCGATATTCGATCACGACGTTGCGACCCTCGACGTAACCAAGATCACGCAGTCCCTGACGGAAGGCTTCTAACAGGTGGGGCGAGGCGGTGACGTTAGCATGCAAGTAGCCTATGCGAGAGGGCTTGACCGCCTGCTGCCCCTCGGCGACGAGCGGCGCGGCGAAGAGGCCGCCAGTAACAGCTGCGATGAAGGCTCGGCGATCCATTACTCGATCACCTGATCCGCTCGCTGCAGGAGCGAGGGCGGGATCGTCAGGCCGAGGGCCTTGGCGGTTTTGAGGTTGATTAGTAGATCGAACTCAATCGGCTGCGCGACGGGAAGGTCTGCAGGCCGGGCGCCCCTGAGAATCTTGTCCACCAGGGATGCGCTGATCTGCCGATGCATCTTCGCGATATTGGCCCCATAGGCCATCAGACCTCCGAGTTCCGCGTACTCTCGCAGGCCGTAAAGGGTGGGAAGGCGGTACCGGGCGGCCAGGGCGAGGATCTTCGGAGTTTGGGCCTGAAACATCCCGTCCGGGAAAACAACGAGCGCCTGCACGCCCTTCTCAGCCAGCGCTGAGAAGGCACGTTCCATCTCTTTGGGGTCTTGTACGCCCGCCAGGTGCAGATCCACTCCAAGTCTCTGCGCCGCGCTTTCGATGATCCGCAACGACGGTCTATGCACCTGGTTGGCCGGGTCCCAGAGGACGCCCATGCGAGTAGCATCGGGAACGGCTTCCTTGAGCAGCTCCAAGTATTTGGCTCGCAACTCGAGACCGGAGTGCGTCCATCCGGTGATGTTCCCTCCTGGGTGCGCGAGGCTGGCGACGATACCGCTTCCCACCGGATCGGCGGTGAACCCGATGACGATGGGTATCGTCGCTGTCGCGCGCTTGGCCGCCAAGGCCGCCGGGGTGGTCGAGGTGACGATGACATCCATCTTGAGACGAACGAGCTCCGCCGCAAGCCCAGGGAGCTGATCGGTCTTTCCCTCGGCGAACCGAACTTCAAACACGATGTTTCGGCCCTCAACCCACCCGAGATCGTGAAGCCCTTGCTTGAGCCCATCTACATAGGGGTTGCTGCGGGCCGCCGCTCCCTGGTCTAGGTAGCCAAGCTTCCACACCTTCGCCTGCAGCGCCTCGGTGGCGAGCGGCGCGGCGAGGAGGCCGCCAGCGATCATACCAAGGAAGGTTCGTCGCTCCATCACCGATGAACCTAGTCTGCCGGGAGCAGCGGTGCCGACCGCATCGTCAGACCGACCGCCGCCGCGGTTTCTTCGTCTTAGCCCTCGACGTCCGATTGGTTGCTGGTTTCGATGCTGGGGGAAGAGTAGATTCGTATTTCCTCACATCAAGCACTACCTGATGCCACCAGTGCTCGGCTGGCCCATTCTCCAACCCGTCAAGCCGACGGCGTGTCTCAGCGAATGTCGGATCCTGGTGCCAGGCCTCCCAGTTTGCCCGAGTCCTCCACGTGCCGACGATTACTCGCCGGTCTGGCTTATCGGATTGCCGGAGGAGCTGTCCTCCCACCCAACCCGGTCGCTTCTTCGCGGCCGACAGACGAGTGCGCATCGCGGTGTCCCACTCACGGGCCGCGTCTTCTTTCAGGTGTACGTGGGTAACGATCGTCATCATGGGGTTGATCCTCTCTGGACTAAATCGAACGCGGTTATCTGGGTTACTGGATTACCTCATCCGCCCGCTGAAGCAGCGCCGGCGGGATCGTCAGGCCCAGGGCCTTGGCGGTCTTGAGGTTGATGACCAGCTCGAACCGCGTGGCCTGTCCCACAGGGAGGTCGCCGGGTTTGGCACCTTTGAAGAGGCTGTCGACGTAGCCCGCAGCATCCCGAAACTGGTCAAGGATATTAGGCCCGAAACTCATGAGAGCACCTGCCTGCGCAAACTCCGCAAATTCGGAAGCCACTGGCATTCTGTGTCGCAGGCCAAGCTCGGCAACCCGTGCCCGATAGGTGATTTGAATGGCGTCTTCCGTCGTCATGACGGCCTGGGCCCCGAACCGAGCCGCGGCCTCGAAGCCCTTCTCAAGATCGGCTGGGGCGCGCAACTCGAACGGGTGGAGCTGGACTCTGAATTGCGGGGCGGCCGCCTGTATCTGCTTCAGCTTCTCGATGACGCTGGCGTTGGCGCCACTCCACAAGACCGTCAGTCGCGTGAGCGCAAGGAGGACATCCTTCAGCAGCTGCAGTCGCTTGGCGGTCAACTCGGTCGCGAGTAGGCTGGCTCCCGTGATGTTCCCTCCGGGTCTCGCAAGGCTCGCGATGAAGCCGGCAGCGATCGGATCGCCGACCGCGGCCATGACGATGGGGATGGTCTTGGTCGCCCTCCGCGCGGCGTCGGTAGACTCGGTTCCAGCCGTCAAGATGGCGTCGACGTTTCGCTGGGCGAGGTCGGCAGCCAGAGCGGGCAATCGATCGGGATGCCCGTCCGTATATCGAAACTCAAACCGAACATTCCGCCCATCGGTCCACCCTCGTTCCTCCAGCACCGTTCTGAACGCTGTGACACGAGCGTGCGCCTGCGCGTCACTTTCGATGTACGGCAGGAGGAGACCTAGCCGACGCACACGGTCGGGCTGCTGCGCACGGGCGGCGAGGGGCGCGGCGAGGAGGCCACCCGTCATCGCCGAGATGAATAGTCTCCGGTTCATGGTCCCTTCGCCTGTCGCTTCCTCAGCGCCGCCTCTAAGAGCGCCCGAATCTCCCGGTCTCGGGCTTGCCGCGCCGCCGTCTCCCGCTGGGGGGCCCGTTCCCGGCGGCAACTGGCCGGGCAGACCGCCTGCCGGCCCTGGAGCTCCGTCTCGCCGCACACCGGGCATGGTCGCGGAGACCCTACCACAGGCGTGCGCGCGGGTTCTGGCGACACGCTGGGCTCGGGATCGACAGGCGGACGTGCGCTCAGGCTCCTGGGGGTGACGCGCTGCGCGGGCTGGGTGGCGATCATGGGGCCGAGGCGGCGGGGATACTGGCGACGGTAGATCATGGCCAGGGCCTCGGCGCCATGGATGCCCGGTCGAGGCCGCCCGCTAGGAGAGGGTGAGGGCCCGGGGCAGGGCCGGCGCCCCAGATCATCGGGAGGGCACACCGTCCCGGGTGCCAGCCCGCAAACGCGCCAGCTGCCAGCAGGGCGGCAATCTGCCCGTTCTGCCGCCGGAGCCCGGGCGGTCTGCCCCACTCGCCCACGCCAAGTGTTCTAACACCCGAGAAACCCGAGCGGTGCGCGTAACCGCCGCACGTGGCACTGCCATTGCTCCGTCTTGGCCCCAGGAGGTCAATCGTCATGAACACTCAATGGCGTTCGATCCCTCGTCGCGTGACCCTGGCCGCTTTCGCCCTGCTCGCGGTGGCAAGCTTCACCGGCCTCATTGGTCCCCCCGCAGCCGGCGCTATCATTGGGCCCACGGAGGTGGAGAGCCCCATCCAGCGCGGAGGCACGGATCTCAGCGCATAGCGTTCTAGTCAGCGCACGGACCCACCGGTAGCGGACAGGCGCAGCGTCTGTGGGCCCATCAGTGCAGAGGCAGCGTGAAGGTGAAGGTGGCCCCCCGGCCCGGCTCGCTCTCGACCCAGATCCGGCCCCCGTGCAGCTCGACGAACTTCTTCGCCAGGGTCAGCCCGAGGCCGGTGCCTTCCTGTTTGCGGGTCTCGTCGCTCCCCACCTGGCGGAACTCCTCGAAGATGGCCGCCTGGTCCTCGGGGGCAATGCCGATGCCGGTGTCGGTGACCGCGATCTCGACCATGCCCTCCGTCCGGCCCGCTTTCAGGGTGATCCGGCCTCCTTCGGGGGTGAACTTGACGGCATTGGAGAGGAGGTTGAGCAGCACCTGCTTGACCTTCCGCTCGTCTCCCGCTAATTCCCCCAGCCGGGGATCGATGTCGAGCTGCAGGGCGATGCCGTGGCGGCTGGCCCGCTCCTTGACCAGGGTGACGGCATTCTCCAGGGCGCCCGGTAGGTGGAACGGGGCGGGGGCCAGCTCCATGCGGCCGGCCTCGATCTTGGAGAGATCGAGGATGTCGTTGATCAGCGACAGGAGGTGTTGGCCGGAAGCGTAGATGTCCTTGAGATACTCGTCCTGCTTCTCGTTCAGCTCCCCGAACATCCGCTGGAGCAGCACCTCGGAGAACCCGATGACGGCGTTGAGCGGCGTCCGGAGCTCATGGGACATGTTGGCGAGGAACTCAGACTTGTGACGGCTCGCCGCCTCTAGCTGGCGGCTCTTGTCCGCGATCTCCTCGAACAGCCGCGCATTTTGGATGGCCAAGGCCGACTGCGTGGCGAAGGTCCGCAGGACCTCGATCGTTTCGGCGGTGAAGTCCCCGGGCTGATTGCGGGTGACCCCGAGACAGCCGAGCAGCCGGCCTTCGCGGACCATCGGGACGGCGAGGATAGCCCGGACGCCAGACTCGACCAGGATCTCCCGCAGCCGCCCCTCGTACGCGGCCGGCACGGTGATGTCGGGCACCTGGATCGGCTCCAGTGTGATGGCCGTCCGCCCGAGCACCCCTTCCCCCTTCCGGATCCGCGTGGTGCGCCGCGCTTCCGCGAGGGCTCCGCCGGGGTCGGTGCCCGCCCGTTGGACGAACTCCTCAGTGCCCTCGTCGTACTCGAACACCACCCCCCCATCCAGCGCCGACAGCTGAACGGCCCGCGCGACGATGGTGGTCAGCACCGTCTCGAGATCCAGTGTGGAGCTGACCGCGCGGCCGACTTCGCCGAGGGCCGTGAGCTGCTCGACCGAGCGCGTGAGGTCGGCGGTCCGGGCCTGCAGTTCTTTGAACAGCCGCACGTTCTCGACCGCGATGACGGCCTGGTCGGCGAAGGTCTTCAGCAGGGCCACTTCGGCCTCCGAGAACTCGCCGGGCTCTAGTCTGGCCACAGTGATGGCGCCTACGGCCTCATTTTCCCGCAGCATAGGCACCGTGACGGCGCTCCGGAATCCGAGCAACCGTCCGCTCTGGCGCAGGAATTCGCGCGCCGAAGGCTCCTCGATGTCCGGCACGTGGATGACCGCTCGCGCGAGTATCGCCTGGCCGGCCGTGGTTTCCGCATCTAGCTGCCGGGGAAACCGCTCAAGATTGACGGCTCGCGCTTCGGCCGAGCCCCCGTAGTTTGCCGGCATATACAATATCCGGCCGTCGGTCCGGAAGACCGCCGCAACGGTCGCGCGGCAGAGCCGGGCGGCATTCTGCACGATCGTATCGAACACCGGCTGCGCGTCCGTCTGCGCGTGCGCAATGGTCCGCAGGATCTCGCTCGTCGCCGTCTGCTGGTCCAGCGTTTCGGTCACCTGCGCATGGGCCTGGGTGAGGGCCCGGTTTTTCCCTTGCAGCTCCGTGAACAGGCGAACGTTCTCGACGGCGATGACCGCTTGCTCGGCGAAGGTCTTCAGCAGCTCGATTTCGCTGTCGGGGAATTGCCCAGACTCCGGCCGGTAGATGACGATCGACCCGATCGGGGCGCCGCTGCGAAGGATGGGTACAGCCAGCAGGCTTCGGAAGCCCCGCTGTACCGCGAGGGGGCTCCCGTACTCATGATCGAGAGCGACGTCGGGGATCTGGACGACCGAACTGCTTAAGATTGCCCGGCCCGAGATGTGAGCGCGGCTCGGACGCATCGGGTACTGCTTGCGAACACCCTCGAGCCACGTCTCGGAAAAGTTGTGGTGCGCCACGAGATGTACGAGATCACCGTCGAAGTTGAACACGGCTCCGTACCGCGCGTCGCACAGCCGAACGGCGCTCTCCACAATTGTGTCGAAGACCGGCTGCACGTCGGTCTGCGACCGGCTGATGACACGTAGGATTTCACTCGTCGCCGTCTGCTGCTCCAGCGTTTCGGTCACCTGCGCATGAGCCTGGGTGAGCGCCCGATTCTTCTCTTGCAGCTCCGTGAACAGGCGCACGTTCTCGATGGCGATGACCGCTTGGTCGGCGAAAGTGCCTACCAAGTCGATCTGCTTGGCCGTGAAGGGACGAACGTCGCGGCGGTAGATCGACAAGGCGCCGACCACGGCGTCGCTCTTGAGAAGCGGGAGCCACATAGCCGTGCGGGCGCCGAGCAGGGTCACCGTAATAGCGCGCAGCGGATCGCCCTGGCGGTAAGCGATATCGTCGGTAACGTCCGCAACCTGAACCGGCCGCTTCTCCGCGAGCATCCGCCCGAGGCCTGAGTGCGGCCCCGGCCGCGCTGGCTGCGTCCGAAACGCGGTCTCCGCCTTGGGGCTGAGCCCCAGGCACGCCACTGTGTGGAAAGCCCCGTCGTCGTACTGAAAGAGGATGCCGTTCTCCGCTGAACACAACCGCGTGGCGCTGTCCAAGATCGTCTCGAAGACGGGCTGCACATCGGTGGGCGAGCCTGAAATCACGCGGAGGATCTCACCCGTTGCAGTCTGCTGCTCCAGCGCCTCGGTCACGTGGGCATGGGCCTCCGTGAGTGCCTGGTTCTTCTCTTGCAGTTCGGTGAACAATCGCACGTTCTCGATGGCGATCACGGCCTGGTCGGCGAAGGTCTGGAGCAGCGCGACCTGCCGGTCGGTGAAGCGTCCGGGCTCGGTGCGGCGCAGCTGAATGACGCCGATCGCCGCGCCATCCCGCGTAAGCGGCACGCTCAGCATCGCGCGGTGCCCGAACCGGCGTGCGTGGCCCACACCCTCCGGAAACTCGCCCGCGTCCGCCTGAACGTCCTCGAGGTTCAGCGTCACAGCGTCGATCACGGAGCGCCCGCCCACCGTTTCCCGGCTCACCGACAGCGAGAAGTCGCCCATGGTGCCGACGGGCATACGCCCGTGGTGCGCGACGAGCCGGAGCCGGTCACCGTCGCGACGGAAGATCGTGACGTCGAACGCGTCGCACAGTCGCGCCGCGCTCTCGGCGACCGCATCGAACACCGGCTGCACGTCCGTCTGCGAGCGGCTGATGACGCGCAGGATGTCGCTGGTGGCCGTCTGCGTATCGAGCGCCTCCTTCGTTTCGTTAAACAGTCGCACGTTCTCGATGGCAATCACGGCCTGGTCGGCGAAGGTCTGGAGCAGCGCGATCTGCCGGTCCGTGAACGGCTGGACTTCCCGACGACGGATGCTCAGAGCCCCGATGGCCTCGTTCTCACGAAGCAGCGGCACGGAGAGTACGGCGCGGAAACCGCCCTCTCGCGCCGCCTTCGCGGTTAGGGGGAACGCCGGCGGCTCAGTCGCCAGCAAATCATGGACGTGCACCGGTTGGCGGTCGAGAACGGCGGCGTCGGTGACAGAGCCTCGGCTAAGGGTCGCACGCTGGAGTGTGATTTTGATTGGACCGTAGTGGGCGGCGTAGCGCAAGCGATCACCTTCCCGCAAGAAGACGATGGCATCGTACGCGTGGCACACCAGCGCCGCGTTTGTGGCGATGGCGTCGAGCACCGGTTGCAGGTTCGTCGGCGAACTCGACATTACCCGCAGGATCTCGCTCGTCGCCGTCTGCTGCTCCAGCGCAGTCGTAAGCTCGTGATTACTCGTCTGCAGCTCCGTGAACAGTCGCACGTTCTCGATGGCGATGACCGCCTGGTCGGCGAAGGTCTGGAGGAGAGCGATCTCACTCTCCGAAAACGATCGGTGTTCGGTGCGATACACGGTGAAGGCGCCGATGGCGCGCCCGTCACTGAGCAGCGGAAAGCCAAGGGTCGTATAGATGCCGGTATCTCGCCGGGCGCCGTCGGGAAACTCCCGCGCCACCTCGGCCGAGCGGTGATCCAGTACATGGATCATCGTGCGATCAATGATGGCGCGCCCGCTGACGCTGGTGCGACTGATCGGGCGCGTCTCGCCGACGCGGAGCGTCGTGAGCTGAGGTCCGTCCTCGTGCTCCGCCACCTTGCGCATGCGATCCCCCTCGACCTGGTAGAGGGACACGTTCGCCGAGTGGCTGAGGCGTGCCGCGTTCGACACGACGGCATCGAGGACCGCCGGCAGGTCTCTGGGCGACCGTGAGATGGCATGAAGGATCGCACCCGTGGCCGTCCGCTGCTCGAGCGCCTCGGCCAGCGACTGGCGGAGGCTTTCGATCTCATCCTTCAGCTCCGCATGCCTCCTCACTTCCGAGGTGGCTTCGTTGACGGGGGCACCACATGCGAGGCAGAACGTGGCATGCGAGGGATTGTCCTGCTGACACCGGCGACACTGCATAGCGAAGCCTCCCAGCAGACTGGGCGGGGAACGGTCGGACAGGTAGCGAGAGGGTAGTCTGCCGAGGGGGAGGGGTCAAGGACCGAGACCCCCTCGCGGCCCCTTAACGCCAGGGCGAGCGAGTTGCGCCGCTCAGGTGGGAGCCGGTTCGACGTGCTCCCCGACTCTCCTCCAGTCAGGAGGTGAGCATCGGGCTCGGTGCCCGGTCACGAGTGCACTGCTCGAACTCCGTGGGGGACACGTTGCCGAGGGAACTGTGGGGCCGGACAGCATTGTAGTCCACGCGCCAGGCCTCGACGATCTGGCGCGCGTGCGGCAGGCTGAGGAACCAGTGCTCGTTCAAGCACTCGTCGCGGAATCGGCCGTTGAAACTCTCGACGTAGGCATTCTGATTCGGCTTGCCCGGGTCGATGAAGTGCAGCCGGATGCCGCGGGCGTAGGCCCACGCATCGAGCGCCCGGCCGATGAACTCGGGCCCATTGTCCGTGATCAATACCGCCGGCGTCGCGCGCGTCTCAACGAGTCGCTGGAGGACCTCGACGACCCGGCGCCCGCCGATCGAGGTGTCCACTTCGATGGCCAAGCAGGCCCGCGTGAAGTCATCCACCACGGCCAAGAGCCGCACGCGGCGGCCATCCTCCAGGGTGTCGAGCAAGAAGTCCAGCGACCAGCGCTCGTTGATCCGGGCCGGCACCGCCAGCGGCGTCCCGCGGGCGACGCGGCGCCGACGCCGGCGACGCCGCACGGCGAGCCCCTCCTCGCGATACAGGCGGTAGACCCGCTTCAGATTTACGCGATAGCCCTCTCGGCGGAGCAGGACATGGAGCCGACGATAGCCAAAGCGGCGGCGCTCGGCGGCCAGGCCGCGCAGCCGCTCGCGCAGCGCGGGCCAGTCGGCGCGCCGCCCCTGGTAGCGGCACGTGGAGCGGTCCACGCCCACCAACCCGCAGGCCCGGCGCTCACTCAACCCGAAGCTCGCCTGCATCGCCCGCACCGCGATCCGCTGCGCCACGGGCGTCAGGCCTTTTTTCCGACCAACTCCTTCAAGGCCTGGTTGTCCAGCGTGAGCTCCGCCACCAGCCGCTTCAGCCGGCCATTCTCATGCTCGAGCTGCCGCAGCCGCCGAGCCTCATTGACTTCAAGGCCGCCGTACTTGGCCTTCCACCGGTAGAACGTCTGCTCGCTGATCCCGTGCCGGCGGCAGAGCTCGGTCGTCTTGCCGCCCGCCTCGGCCTCTTTCAGGATCCCGATGATCTGCTCTTCGGTGAACCGTTTCCGACGCATCGCGGGGCCCTCCCCGCGGGCATCCTAAGCCGAATCCTCACCCACCTCGTGGCGGAGTTTTCGGGGAGCACGTCGCCGGACATGTCGCCGACGAAGGATGGCCGTGGCGCGCCTGATGGTCTTGGTGTGGGTTGTGATCGAACGTCTGCGCCAGGAACCGATTGCCCGGCCGCCAGGCCGGTCGCCGCGGCAGGCCGGTGATGATCAACCGGTTGATCGAGCTGTCGCTCCGGAACCGGGTGCTGGTCATCGCCGGCTTTCTCCTGCTCGGGGGCTGGGGATACTGGGCGCTGCTGACGACGCCAATCGACGCCATCCCGGATCTCTCGGACAACCAGGTGATCGTGTTCACCGACTGGCCGGGTCGCTCGCCGCAGGAGGTCGAGGACCAGGTGACCTATCCCTTGACGGTCAGCCTCCAGGGCCTACCGGGCGTGCGGGTCGTGCGCTCGTCGTCCGCCTTCGGGTTCTCGATGATCAACGTGATCTTCGAAGATTCCGTCGACCTCTACTTCGCGCGGTCCCGGGTGCTCGAGCGGCTGAACCTGCTGACGAAGGCCCTGCCGTCGGGCGTCATGCCCACGCTCGGCCCCGACGCCACGGGCGTCGGCCACGTGTTCTGGTACACGGTCGAGGGGAAGGGGCACTCCCTCCGCGAGCTGCGGACGATCCAGGACTGGTTCATCCGGTATCAGCTGAACGCGGTTCCCGGAGTCGCCGAGGTGGCGAGCGTGGGCGGCGTGGTGCGCCAGTACCAGATCGACGTCGATCCCAACCGGCTCCGCGGCTTCAGGATCCCCCTCTCCGCTGTCGTCGACGCCGTCATGCGGAGCAACCGCAACGTGGGGGGCAACGTGATCGAGGGGAGCGGGACCTGGTCGGTGATCCGAGGCCTCGGGTTGGTCGAGAGCCCGGGCGATCTGGAGCAGGTGGTGATCGGCGCCGAGAACGGGGTCCCGATCTTCATTCGGCAGGTGGCCGAGGTCAAGGTCGGCGACGCCTTCCGGGTATCCGCGCTGGTCAAGGGGGGTGACGAGGCGGTCGGCGGCGTGGTGGTGGCCCGATACGGGGTCAGCACCGTCGAGGTCATCGCCCGCGTGAAGGACAAGATCACGGCGCTCGAGGCTGGCCTCCCCGCCGGCGTCCGCATCGTACCCTTCTACGATCGGTCCCAGCTCATCGAGCGGGCGGTCCAGACCCTCCGGCGGGCCCTCACCGAGGAAGCCCTGGTCGTGACGCTCGTGAACGTCGTCTTCCTGCTGCACCTCCGGTCCGTCCTCATCGTGACGATCCCGATCCCGCTGGCGGTGCTGACCGCCTTTCTCTTCATGCGGTATCTCGGGATCACCTCGAACATCATGTCGCTGGCCGGGATCGCCATCGCCATCGGCGTCCATCACGAAGATGCAGAACGCGGCCATCCGGACCGTGCCCGAGGTCGCGTCGGTGGTCGCGAAGATCTCACGGGCCGATACCTCCACGGATCCTGCGCCGCTCAACATGACCGAGGCGATCGTGCGTCTCAAGCCCGAGGCGCAGTGGCGACGGGGCATGACCCGGGAACGGATCATCGCCGAGCTGGACGCCGCCACCACCCTGCCGGGTGTCTCGAACATCTGGACCCAGCCGATCATCAACCGGATCAACATGCTGACGACCGGCATCCGGTCGGAGGTTGGTGTCAAGGTGTTCGGCTCTGAACTCCGGGTGCTGGAGGAGCGCGCTCGGGCGGTGGCCGAGGTGCTGCGCCAGATCCCCGGCGCTGTCGACGTGTATCCCGAGCAGGTCACCGGGGCCCCCTACCTGGATATTCGGGTGAACCGCGAGGCGGCGGCCCGCTATGGCATTTCCGTGGGGGCCATCCAGGACGTGATCGAGACCGCGGTGGGCGAGACCAACCTGACCCTGACCATCGAGGGCCGGCAGCGGTTCCCCGTTCGCGTCCGGTACGCGTCCCGGTTCCGGAGCACCCCGGAGGCCCTCAGCAGCGTCCTCGTCGCATCGCCGAACGGGACCCAGGTGCCGCTGGGGCAGGTGGCAACGATCCGGGCGGTCGCCGGCCCCGCCATGATCGCAAGCGAAAACGGCCTCTTGGTCGTCACCGTCCTCCTGAACGTGCGGGGACGGGATGTGGGGAGCTTCGTGGAGGAGGCCCGGAAGATGGTCGCCGAGCGCGTGGCCCTGCCGAAGGGCTCCTACATCGAATGGAGCGGGCAGTACGAGAACGAGGTGCGAGCCAAGCAGCGGCTTCAGATCGTCGTGCCCGTGGTGCTCCTGGTGATCTTCCTGCTGCTCTATCTGATCTACCGGTCGTTCCTCGATGCGGCCCAGGTGCTCCTGGCGGTGCCCTTCGGCTTGGCCGGCGGGATCTACCTGCTCTACGCGCTCGGCTACAACTTCTCGGTCGCGGTGTGGGTCGGGTTCATCGCCCTCTTTGGTACGGCGGTGCAGACCGCGGTGGTGATGGTCATCTACCTGGAAGAGGCCGTAGCGCGCAAGCGGACCGAGCTGGGCGGGCGCCTCACACGCGCCGCCCTGCTCGACGCCGTGAAGGAGGGCGCACTGCTCCGGCTACGCCCCAAGGTGATGACCGTCTCGACCGTCGTGGCCAGTCTGGTGCCGATCATGTGGAGCCATTCGGGGGGCGCCGAGGTGATGAAGCCGCTGGCGACGCCCGTGCTGGGCGGGATGGTGAGCTCGCTCCTGCTGGTGCTGATCGTGACGCCGGTCGTCTTCCACTGGCTCCGGGAGCGCGAGCTGGTCTCGGCCCCGAGC
>Ga0207679_10001508_pt1 | contig 14562 bp, 15 predicted proteins | sample KBSC73metaG_FD_184320 | JGI IMG/M metagenome (GOLD analysis project Ga0207679, IMG submission 184320) | Corn rhizosphere microbial communities from Kellogg Biological Station, Michigan, USA - KBS C7-3 metaG (SPAdes) (version 2) | ecosystem: Host-associated > Plants > Roots > Rhizosphere > Soil ... | reverse complement strand
CGGCAGCAACATAGTCAACCACGCCTTGAAACGCGACGCGCAGAAGACGTTTCAGCTTCTTCTCGAGCGAAGCGACGATTCCTTTATCGTTGAGTTGCGAGACAACGGCCCACAGTTCGATCCGACCGATATCGCACCGCGTCAGTCGCAGGCGGTGGATGATGATGTGCCAGGTGGGTGGGGCATCGAATTGGTCCGCCGTAACGTCGACGAGATCCGCTATCGGCGTGAGGGCGACCAGAATGTCCTGCGACTGACCAAGCAGGGTGTTTCGACTTTCCTTTAGCAGAAAACCAATATGCCACTTCACATCAGCATTCAGAGCGCCGGTGGTCGGGATGCCGGTACGGTCACCGTCACGCTGGCCGGCAGTCTCGACACGGCCACGGCTCCCGAACTGGAGAAGCAACTCGCGCCGGTGCTGGCCGGTTCGGCCAGGGACGTCGTCTTCGATCTGGCGCAATTGACGTTCATCAGCAGCGCCGGCCTGCGGGTTTTTGCTCTGACCCGCAAGGCGCTCAAGGAGCGGGGCGGGCAGGCGTCTTTTGTCCACATGCAGCCGCAGATTCATGAAGTATTCGAGATCATGAAGTCGCTGCCCGGCGTCGCTGTCTTCAAGGATGCGGCGGAACTGGACCGCTATCTGGCGGCCCGTCAACGGGCGCACGGGCAGGACCATTGATCGCGCAGGTACAAGGGCGGGTCTAAGGACCCGCCTCTACACCATTGTGAAGACGGCTCTCAACTAACGCCGTTCAGGCAGCGCGAACACGTACAAGGCCTGGCCAGTCGTCGGCACTCGGATCTCCGGAGCGATTGTCGACGGCACCTGCCGCGGACTGCCACCTCCGAGACCGGTGGTGACGGCGACGTACTGCCGGCCGTCGATTGAGAACGAGATCGGAAAGCCCTGCACCGACGTGCTCAGGCGAGTGCGCCACAGCACTTTCCCGTTTCTGACGTCGACGGCTTTGAACTCCCGATCGAGATCGCCGACGAATGCGACGCCGCCCGCGGTCGAGAGGACCGACGTCAGGAACGGCGCGCGCTGTTGCAGCGCCCACATTTCCTTGAGGCTGTTGACGTCGAAGGCCGCGAGCTTTCCGATGTTGCCGTCGGTGCCCGGCATTTCGTAGAAGCGCCGATCGGCGCCGCCGCCGCTGCCCCCGCCGGCAACCTGCTCGATTTTTTGCGCGCGGATCGCGATGCAGCTCTGACTGAGCGGAATGATGAGCTGATTGGTGGCCTTGTTATGACTCATGGCCTGCCAGTTGTGCCCGCCTTCCGTGCTTGGGCAACCGTCGATCCACTGCCCGACCTCGTGGTCGATGATGTCGGCCCGGTAGCGCGGCTCGCCTGTCTTCGGATCGAAGCTGTCCCAGACGTTCTGGAACGTCGCCTCTTTGTGCGCGAGGTACTTGCCCGTTTTGCGATCGAGTTTCCAGAGGACGGCATCCTTGCCGATGGTGAACACCAGGTTCTGTCCGCCGCTGTCCACGAGCACGCGCTCGAAGACGATGTCGAGATCGAGCGACTCGCCTGGGGCGTGTTGGAAGTACCACGCGAGTTTGCCGCTATCCACGTCGAGCGCGAGCGTCGAGCTCGTGTAGAGCCCTTTGTCGAGCGTATACATCCCGCGGCTGACCGGCATCCAGGGCTTCGCCTGCGCCGTGCCCCAATAGGTCAGATTCAGGTCAGGATCGTAGCTGCCGGTGATCCAGCTCTCGCCGCCCGCACGGAACAGGCTGGACAGGCTGCCCCATGTGTTGCCCCCGGGCTCGCCTTCCTTCGCCACCGTGTTGAAGCGCCACAACTGTTTGCCGGTCGCGGCGTCGTAGGCGCTGATGAAGCATTTCTGTTCGACGTACTGCGAGCAGCCGCCCATGCCCTGGATGACTTTCCCTTTGGCCACGAGCGGGCCGCTCGAACTGCCGCGGCCATCTGGCATCGCCACGTCCCATGCCACTTCACCGGTGCGCGCGTTGAGCGCGACCAGATGGGCATTGCTCAGCGCGAGAAACAGCTTGTCGTCGTAAAGCGTCATGCCGCGCATCGCGAGGTTGACGCCGAGGCGCTGCTCCCAGATCAGATCGCCGGTCTTGGCATCGAGCGCCTGCACGATCCCGCCAGTGTTGTTCAGGAAGATCGTCCCGTTGTAGGCGAGTGGTGACGGCTGATTGGTGCCCCCCTCGTTCATCGGCCAGATCCACTGGAGCTGAAGGTCCTGCGCGTTGTCACGCGTGATCTGCGTGAGCGGGCTGTAGCTCGAAGCGAACTGATCGTGGCGCAGCATCGGCCAGTCAGCCGGGGCCGGATTGCGCAGCATGTCATCGGTGACCCGTGCGAAGTTCTTTACTTCGCCCTTCACCGTGAGCCCTGTCGGTGGCGGCTCCTGCCCGCGTCCACGCCCTCCGCCTGCTGCAGCACCCTGCGCTCCGGCGCCTCGTCCAGCCGGCGCCTGAGCGGCCGCCGCCGGAGGTGCGGCGCCACGCGCTGGCGCCGCGGCTGCGGGTGCGGGTCCGCCAATCCTCACGTCGGTCGTTGGCGTCAGCGGAGTCGTGCCCGCGGCAACACCGTTGTACTGAAGGATGTAAGCGACGATGTTCGCGTAGGTCGGCTCGGACAACCCACCCGGGTTATCCGCCGGCATCGATGTACGAATGAGCCCATACATGTCTCGCGTCGTCCGCGTACGCCAGCCGCCGATGAATCCCTCGCCTGCGAGCGGAGGCGCGCCCATCAGATCGGAGCCATGACACGCAGCGCAACTCGCTTCGTACGCAGCCTTTCCAGCCGTGGCTTGCTCGGCTGTGTACGGTCCGCCTGCCGGCTGTTGGCCGGCGAGCAGAACCCCCGACGCGACGAGACTCGCAAACGCTACCAGATGAGCCGAGCTCTTACGCAACATCATCGTGACCTCGGTAAATACCTTGTCCTCTAACCTTGACCTGTGATCCTTAGACCTTAAACCTTAGACCTTAAACCTTAGACCTTTGACTTAACTTTTGACCTTTGACTTTTGACCTTTGACCTTTGGTTCTTTCATTTCAGCAACCAACCCCACAGCGTACTGCCGTCCGGAGGAACGCCTTTGGCCGTGTGCAGCTGGATGTACAACTTGCCTTGCTTCAGAGATTCAATCTGTTGAGGCGTGAGGTCGATCGAACCGGACAGCTTGCCAGCCGCCGCTTGCGTGACCATGAGGTCCGCGATCGCCGCACCGCGAGCGCCTTTGGCAATTCCGCCATGGAGTCGGGCAACAGTGGCCGGTGCCGCCAATCCTTCAAACGATCCTGAGATCGTCAGCTTGCGTCCGGCCAGTGTCGCAGTCGCCGAACCTTTTCCCGTGACGTTGGGCCGGTCCGCGGCCGTCGTCGGCACCCATCCCAGCCGCGCAGTGTACGTATCGTTTTGGGCCGACGCATGGGCAGGCAACGCGAGGGCCACCAGGGCGATCGCGACAATAAGGAAGCTGCGGGTCATCGTGTACCTCGGGACGGGGCCGTATCTTACAATGTTGCCCTGCAACGTAGGGCGGGTCTTGCTGTCTCGACCCGCCGGGTCCGAAATGCAGGACCCGGCCTACACCCCAAAAGGAACACGATGACGAAGAGTCCAGCATTCCAGCTCGATCGCCGTTCATTTCTGCGTGTCTCGGCCCTCGCCGGAGGCGGCATGCTGGTCGCCGCGTACCTCGAACCGGTCGCGCGGGTCGTAGCACAAGGATCAGGACAGGCCTTCATCCCGAATGCTTTCATCAAGATCACGCCCGACAACGTCGTGACGATCGTGTCGAAGAATCCCGAGATCGGTCAGGGGATCAAGACGTCGCTGCCGATGATTCTTGCAGATGAGCTCGGCGTGCCGTGGGCAGGTATTCGGATCGAGCAGGCCGACCTCGATGAGACGAAATATGGACGCCAGAACGCCGGCGGCAGTACAGCCACCCCCACCAACTGGGATCCCTTGAGACAGGTGGGCGCTTCGATCCGCGAGATGCTCGTGTCCGCCGCGGCACAGCAGTGGAACGTGCCCGTGGCGGAATGCGTCGCCGCCGATGCGCGCGTGTCCCATCGTGCCAGCGGGCGGACGATGACCTACGGCGAGCTCGCATCCCGTGCGGCGACGATAACCCCGCCGGCGATGCAGGCGGTAAAGCTCAAGCCGGCAGCCGACTACAAGATCATCGGCAAGTTCACGCGTGGCGTCGACAACACGCGCATCGTGACCGGGCAGCCAACGTTTGGCATCGACCACACGCTGCCGGGAATGCTGTGGGCGGTATACGAGAAGTGTCCGGTGTACGGTGGCAAGGTCGTCAGCGCCAACTACGATCAAATCAAGGCGATGCCCGGCGTGCGTCACGTGTTCGCTGTTGCCGGCACAGACGACCTGCGAGGGCTGATGCCGGGTGTGGCCATTGTTGCCGACAGCTGGTGGCAGGCGAAGACGGCACGCGAGAAACTGCAGGTGCAGTGGAATGAAGGCGCGACCGCGCAGCAGAGCAGCGAAGGATTCGCGAGCCGCGCGAAAGAGATCTCCACGCAGAAGCCCGGCTTCCCGCTTCGCCTGGATGGCAACGCCGAGCAGGCGCTCCAGGGTGCGGCCAAGGTGATCGAAGCGGCGTACGACTATCCGTTCATCTCGCATGCGCCGCTCGAGCCGCAGAACTGCACCGCGCACTGGCACGACGGGAAAATGGAAATCTGGGCGCCGACGCAGACGCCGGCCAACGGCCGGCAACTGGTCTCGACCGCGCTCGGAATTCCTGAATCGGCCATCACGATCCACATCCAGCGCGCAGGCGGTGGTTTTGGCCGCCGGCTGACCAACGACTACATGGGTGAGGCCGCGGCCATCACCAAGCAGATCGGCGTTCCGGTGAAAGTGCTCTGGACGCGTGAAGACGACATGCGTCACGACCACTATCGGCCGGGAGGTTTCCACTTCCTGAAGGCCGGGGTCGATGCGTCCGGCAAGCTCGTGGCGTGGCGCAATCATTTCGTCAGCTACGGAGACAATTCCAAGGGCGAACAGGGATTCTCCAACTCGGCGAACATCCCCGGTGTCGAGTTCCCCGCGCGCTTCATCCCGAACTACGACTTCCAGGCGACGCTCATGGCGTTGGGCGTCCCGACCGGTGCGCACCGCGCGCCGCGCAGCAACGCGTTCTCGTTCGTCTTCCAGTCGTTCATCGACGAGGTCGCGATTGCCGCGGGCAAGGATCCGATCGCGTTTCGCCTGGAGTTGCTGAATGGACCGGCGATGCCCGAACCGCAGCAGGGTGGCAACGGATTCGATGCCCGACGCATGGCCGGTGTGCTCGAGGCTGTCCGTGACCGATCAGGGTGGGGCAAGCGACAGCTGCCAAAGGGCACCGCGATGGGCGTCGGCTTCCAGTACAGCCACCGCGGGTACTTCGCCAACGTCGCTGAAGTCACTGTCGATTCGCTCAACCGCGTGAAGGTGAACAAGGTGTGGGTCGTGGGCGATGTCGGACGGCAGATCGTGAACCCGAGCAGCGCGACCAATCAGAGCCAGGGCGCGGTCGTCGAGGGCATGAGCCACCTGATGGGATGGGAAATCGCGATCCAGGGCGGCAAGGCCGTGCAGAGCAACTTCCATCAGTACCCGACCGTGCGGATCCCTCAGGCGCCCGAAGTCGATGTCTACTTCGCCGTTAGTGACAATCCGCCTACCGGCCTCGGCGAACCCGCTCTCCCGCCGACGATTCCTGCGCTGTCGAATGCGATCTTTGCGGCAACAGGTAAGCGCATCCGCTCGCTGCCGATATCGAAGCAGGGCTTCCGCTGGGCATAGGACGCTCTCGACCGTAGGGCGGGTCTTGCTTTGTAGACCTGCCTCGGTAAGCTGGATCCACGCGACCGCAAGCCGGGTCCAAACAGGTAGGACGCGAAGCCGGGTCCAAACAGCAGGACCCGGCCTACGCAGCGGAGTGATAGCTCGGATTCGCTCGTGTTACCTCACGTTGTCATCATCGGCGGCGGCTTTGGCGGGCTCTCCGCCGCCCGGGCACTTCGCAATGCGGACGTCCGCGTCACGCTGATCGATCGTCGCAATCATCACCTCTTCCAGCCGCTGCTCTATCAGGTCGCCACCGCAACGCTGTCGCCAGGCGACATCGCTGCGCCCATCCGGTGGATTCTTCGCCGTATTCGCAACGTCAGGGTGTTGCTCGCCGATGCGACCCGTATCGATGTCACCGCACGGCGCGTGGAGTTGGCGGACGGAGGTGCACTCGACTACGACTGGCTGATCGTCGCGACCGGATCGCGCCACGCGTACTTTGGCCATTCCGACTGGGAGCCCCACGCTCCTGGACTGAAGACGTTAGAAGACGCGATCGCGATTCGGCGACGCATTCTCATCGCCTTCGAGCGCGCCGAACGTGAGGACAACGATATGCGCCAGGGCGAGCTGCTCACGTTCGTGATCGTGGGCGGAGGCCCGACCGGTGTCGAGCTGGCGGGTACGCTCGCCGAAATCGCGCGACAGACGTTACGCGACGAGTTCCAGTCCATCGACACCGCACGTGCACGCATCCTGCTCCTCGAAGCCGGCCCCACCATTCTTCAGACCTTTCCCGAGAAACTTCGCAATGCCGCGCGCAGCTCGCTGCAGCGTCTTGGTATCGAGGTTCGTGAGAACACTGCGGTCACGGCTGTCGATGCGCAAGGCGTGATGGCCGGCACCGAACGCGTGAACGCCGGGACGGTGCTGTGGGCGGCGGGCGTGGCGGCATCGTCCCTGGTCAAGACGCTGGACGTTCCTCTCGACCGCGCCGGGCGCGTGATTGTCGAACCGGACCTTTCGATCCCCGGTCATCCCGAGGTGTTCGTCGTTGGCGATGCGGCGGCCTTTCTGCACCAGGGAGGGAAGCTTCTGCCGGGCGTCGCGCAGACTGCGATGCAAGGCGCGCGTCACGCCGCGAAGAACATCCTGCGACGGCTGCGCGGACAGCCGACGGCGCCCTTCGTGTATCGCGATTTGGGAAGCATGGCGATTGTCGGGCGGCGCGCGGCCATCAGCGATCTCGGATGGATCAGGCTCTCTGGGGTGCTCGCGTGGCTCTCGTGGCTGTTTCTGCACATTTTCATGCTCATCGGATTTCGCAACCGGATGGTGGTGCTGTTCGAGTGGGCGGTGGCGTACTTCACGTTTCAGCGCGGGGCCCGGCTCATCACCGGCGACGCGAAGACGACCAAGCCTGGATAACACGAGCTGCACTTCCAGGTTCCGAGTATCATGGACGCAATTGAAGGAGCAGCCTATGCGCGCCAGGTTGATCATGTGTGTGGCCGCGATTCTCATCAGTGTCATTGCCCTTCCTCTGCCCGCAAGCGCTCAATCGTCCTCGCCGTCGCGCAGTGCGGCCGGCTCGTCGGCGGTTCCGCGCACGCCGTGGGGCGATCCGGATCTGCAGGGCGGCTGGACGAGTCAGGGCGAACTCGGGGTGCCGTTCGAGCGACCGAAAGAGTTCGGCACGCGGCAGGAGTTGACCGACGAAGAGTTCGCAAAGTCTTCCGACCGCCTTCGCGCGGAGCGCGATCGTGACAACGCCGAGTTCGATCTCGAGACCGCCGATCGGAGCAACGCCGGCGCGGTGGGTTCGGCCACCTCGCCGCCGCCGCACTGGCTGGAACGAGGCAACCCCTCTCGACGGACGTCGATGGTGATCGATCCACCGGATGGACGAGTTCCCGAGATCACCGCGGATGCGCGCGCTCGAATACAACGCCAGGTCCGTGGCAGCTTCGGCAACGGCCCATGGAACGGTCCGAAGGATTTCACGCTCTACGATCGTTGCATTACGCGTGGCGTCCCGGGCTCGATGTTCCCGGCCGTCTACAACGCGAACACGCGGATCGTGCAGGGCCCGGGCTTTGTCGCCATCACCTACGAGATGATCCACGAGACTCGCATCATCCCGGTCGACGGTCGCGATCACATCGGCTCGACCATTCGCCAGTACCACGGTGATTCCCGGGGCCGATGGGAAGGTGACACGCTCGTCGTTGACGCGAGGAATTTCAGCGACGCGACGAACTATCGGGGCTCCGGCAAAGATTTGCACTTGGTCGAGCGCTTCACTCGTGTGGGCGCCAACGATCTTCGCTACGAAGTGACGGTCGAGGACGCGACGACGTTCGCGAAGCCATGGACCGCGGCCCTGAACCTGAAGACGCAGCCGGAGGAGATGTTCGAATACGCGTGCCACGAGGGCAATCACGCGATGTTCAACATGCTGAGCGCTGCGCGCGCGGCGGAGAAGGCCGCAGCCGATTCGTCGTCCCGCTGAGTGATGGCGGCGGGTCCAAAAATCAGGACCCGCCCTACCTGTCCTACTGCTTCTCAACCACTACGCGGCCCTTGTCGTTCTCGTAGACGTGATAGCGGTTCCCGTCCTTGCACGACGCAAGGTAGTCGTTCTGCGCCTGCACCTTGACGGCCACGACCTCGCCGCACGGCATTCCTTGAAGCGCGATCACCGACGTCAGGTCCTTCTTGATCGCCTCCTCGTCCTGCGCGATTGAAGGCGCGGCCGCCAGCAGACTGACGATCATCGAGTACGCGAATAGCCGAGAGCATCTCTTCATAAGTTCTCCAGCGTTCACACGTCGAGAGCGGCGAACTTCCTGGGGTCCGCCAGCAAGCCCCAAATCACTTCTCGCGAGGCCACGATGTCCGACGCCAGCATCTGGTCCTTGTCCTGCAGAAGGGAAAGCACCTTCATCATCAACAGGTCATACGACTGACGAAGCTGCTGCATCGTCACGGTGTCTTTTCCCGCGTAGTGTCCACGGAACCGCTCCAGCAGGTCGTCGACCTGGTTCTTCAACGTGAGCTTCGTCATGAGGCCGATGGCTTTGGTTGCCTTGAGCCGTTCCTTGAGCGCGGCCAGGTCCAGCGCAGGATTTGTGGGACCGGCTGGTGACGCCGCCTTTGGTGCGGATGAAGACGGGGGCGCCGGCTTCGCGGGCGCTGCTGGTTTAGCGGGCGATGCCTTCGGTGCAGACGGCGATGGAGCCGCGGGCTTTGCCGGCGTGCCTTTTGGCGCAGCAGGCGACGGCGATGCTGGTTTCGCCGGCGCGGGCGGTTGCTCCACTGGCGTCGGTTGCGGCGCTTCCGGTGGCTTTCGCGCGCATCCAGCGGTTAACAACATCAATGAGAAGGCGGCACAAACGAAACGCATCAGCTGACTCTCCCAACAAGGACTCAGCTGACTCGGATTGCGAAATCGTTGCCAGGACGAGATGCCGTTTTCGTTATGAACGCGCGGAATACCGGGTCGCTACGTAGTTATCGACGAGCGTACGGAATCCCTCCGCAAGCTCATCGTAAGTACCTCGGAGCGTCGTGAAGTGTTCACCGTCTATGAAGACAGGGCAGTTGGGGGCTTCGCCTGTACCAGGGAGGCTGATGCCAATATTCGCCGCCTTGGACTCGCCAGGGCCGTTGACGACACAGCCCATGACCGCGAGCGTGAGAGTCTCGACTCCTTCGTAGCGCTTCTTCCATTCCGGCATCTGCGAGCGAATGTAATCCTGTGTCCGCTCGGCGAGTTCCTGGAAAGTCGTGCTGGTCGTGCGGCCGCAGCCTGGACATGCCGTCACGCTCGGCGCGAAGGCACGAAGACCGAGTGCCTGCAACAACTCACACGCGGCGTACACCTCCTCCCGCCGATCGCCGCCAGGGCGAGGTGTCAAAGAGACGCGAATGGTGTCGCCGATGCCCTCGTTGAGCAGGATCCCGATTGCCGACGCCGACCACACGAGACCCTTGGTGCCCATACCCGCTTCCGTCAGTCCGAGATGCAGCGGCTGCTCCGTCTTGCGAGCCAGGTCGCGATAAATTGCCAGCAGGTCTCTCGGACGCGACACCTTGCACGAGATGATGATCTGATCCTTGCGCAGGCCCGTTTCGAGCGCGAGCTCGGTCGAGTCCACTCCGGAAATGACCATGCACTCGTTGAGAATCTCTTCTGAGGTCCGGCCCAGCGCTCGCGTCGTGTTCTCTTGCATCTTCGCGACGACGAGCTCCTGATTCAGCGAGCCGCCATTGACGCCGATGCGAACGGGTTTGTCGTGATCGATGGCGACCTTGCAGATGGTTGCGAACTGTTCGTCGCGTCGTTTGCCGGTGCCGACGTTGCCTGGGTTGATGCGGTACTTGTCGAGCGCTCGCGCGCACTTCGGGTAGCGCGTCAACAGGAGATGGCCGTTGTAGTGGAAGTCGCCAATGAGCGGCGCGTCGCAGCCCGCGTCGAGCATACGCTGCTTGATTTCAGGAACTGCCGCGGCGGCCTCTGGCAGGTTGACAGTCACCCGCACCATTTCCGACCCAGCCTCGGCAAGCTCGATGCACTGACGCGCTGTGGCTTCCGCATCCGCCGTGTCGGTCATCGTCATCGACTGGACGACGACGGGCGCCCCGCCGCCCACCTGCACACGTCCGACGCGAACTCCGATCGTCTTATGGAGTCTTACAGTCGACATTCATTCAATCATATCCGTAGGCCGGGTCTTGTTCTTCAGACCCGGCGGGTCCAAGAGCAGGACCCGCCCTACGTTCGTAGTGTCCGGCTTCAGCCGGACTTCACGCTTCCTTCCAACCGTCTTTCACCAGGATGCCCCGAATCTGGTCCGCTCGCGCGAGCGCGAGGTCGACGCTGTCGTAGTTCTCGGCCCGGTCCATGATGCCGTCGAAGAACCAGGTAACCGTTGTTTGCGCGTCGCCCGGAAAGATCGTGGCGTGGGCCGTTGAGCGCCCGCGCGACATCCGCCAGAGCACTGTTGGATCGGAGGGCGCGGTCATTCTGGTCTGGCGTTTTCACGCCCCGGCATGATGACGGTCTGGCCGATCGCATGCTCTGCACGCTGGCAGTCGGCCGACTTCGTGACGATCGTACCCACAACTCGACCGAGGAAATCGCGGTACGTGCGCGCCTGGCAGCCACACGGCAGGGCTTTGACGGCCTCTTCGCTCATAGAGTCACATCATTGTATCGGTCACCCGTGACCGGTTCTGGTTGATCCGGACCGCCTGGCGTTCTAGTCTTCCTGCAAGGATCCCAGCCGAGGGCCCGTTCGGCCATCAGGGTTGGAGCCCGTAGGCTGCGTGCTGAAGGGAGGGCTCTATGCCGTCGATTTTGCAGGTGCTGGCGAGCAAGGGTTCGCACGTGTGGTCTATCTCGCCGGATGCAACCGTGTTTGCGGGCTTGACGCTGATGGCCGAGAAGAACATCGGCGCGTTGCTCATCATTGAGGATGGCAAGCCGGTCGGCATCATGTCCGAGCGTGACTATGCCAGGAAGATCATTCTCGAAGGGCGGTCGTCGCGCGAGACGCGGATTCGCAGCATCATGACAACGCGCCTGGTCTGGGCGCACCCGTCAGACAGCGTCGAACACGCCATGGCGCTGATGACGCGCGAGCGCATCAGGCACCTGCCTGTCGTGGATGGCGACTCGATCCTGGGTCTGGTTTCGATCGGCGATCTCGTGAAGGCGATGATCGATCAGCAGCAGTTCACCATCGAACAGCTCGAGCGGTACATCACTAACTAGATCCTGGTCCTTGCTGAAGCCCGGACGCTACGACTGTCACCGACGTACGTAGTGTCCGGCTTTAGCCGGACCTGGTAGGAAGTCAGGCTTCAGCCGGACCTAGTGTCCGAGAACAAGCAACCCTCCCGAGACCGCGGCGAGCATCCAGAGTGCAGGCGTGATCTCGCGCGCCCGGCCGACGACGACATAAAGCAGCGCGTGGAGCAGAAATCCCCACAAGATGCCTTGTGAGATCGAAAGTGTGAGCGGGATCAGGACGATGGTGACGAACGCCGGCAATCCGTCTTCGAGCGACCCGAAGTCGATCCTGCCCACGGTCTGAAACATCGTCAGTCCCACCAGCACGAGCACAGCAGCCGTGGCGTAAGCAGGAACGGCAGCCGCCAATGGCGCAACGAACAGGCAGGGGAGGAAGCACAGCGCGGTGACGATGGAGGCGCGTCCGGTGCGTGCGCCCATTCGGATTCCGGCGATGCTCTCGACGTACGCCGTGCCAGGCGAGGTGCCGACGAGCCCGGCGCCGAACGTCGCGCACGCATCGACGATCAGACCCTGCCTGAGATTCATCGGCTTACCGCCGGGCTCCACGAGGCCGGCGGCGCTTGCGACGCCGATGAAGGTGGAGAGCGAATCGAAGAGATCGGTGAACAGAATCGTCACGATCGCGGGGACGAGCGACAGTCGCAGCGCGCCGACCACGTCCAGTTTCAGGAAGACAGACGAGAAATCCGGCAAGCTGACAAGCCGTTCCGGAGGCGCCGCGTAACCGAGCGTCCACGCCACCGCTGTCACGGCGAAAATCGCCACAAGGAATGCCAGCGAGCTTCGCCGTCGCATCAGCGCGACTGCGATCAGGACGCCAGTCAGCAGGAAGGCCGTCCGGTGATCCAGGGTTCCGACGCGAAGCAGCGTCGCCGCGTCTGACTCGATCAAGCCCGCATTACGCAGTCCAATCAGCGTGAGCAGAAGGCCGATGCCGGTCGCAGTCGCCAGTCGCAAGCCGGTTGGAATGGCCAGCGCGATCTGTTCGCGCAATGGCGTTGCGGAGACAATCAGGAACAGCACTCCGGCCCAGAACACGATACCAAGCGCCACCGGCCACGGAACCTGCTGCTGCAACACGATCGTGAACGCGAAGAACGCGTTGAGACCCATGCCTGGAGCGACCGCGAACGGCAGCCTTGCGTACAGTCCCATCAACAGCGTCATTGCGCATGCCAGCACGACGGTCGCCGTCAGCACTCCTGAGAAGGCCATGCCGGTGCCTTGCGATGCCAGGATCCCCGGATTGACGACGACGATGTACGCCATCGTGAAGAATGTGGTGATGCCGCCCACGATGTCGCCAGACAAGGTGGCTGGGTAGCTAGGTTGCTGGGTAACTGGGTAGCCAGGTTGCTGGGTAACTGGGTAGCCAGGTTGCTGGGTAACTGGGTAGCCAGGTTGCTGGGTAGCTGGGTGGCCAGGTTGTTGGGTAGCCGGGTTGTTAGGTAGTTCGGTGACTGGGTAGCTAAGTTGGCCGGTCTCTGGGGTTGACGGCATCTCGGATATTCTCAACGCAGATACGCTGAGAGCCTACGGTAATCACGCAGTGTCGGCTGCCGTTCTCACCAACGGACGCCGCTCCCGAGCTACCCAGCGACCTAGCTCACACAGCGACCTAGCTACCTAGCTGCCTAGCTACCCATTTACCCGGCCAGCCACCAAGCGATCCACGTGAAAGCCATCATCATCGGCGCTGGGGCTGCAGGGTTGGCGACGGCGATATTCGCGAAGCGGGCAGCCTCTCATCTCGATGTCCGTTGCGTGGACGGCGCAGCCAGAATCGGGGCAAAGATTCTGGTCAGCGGTGGTTCCCGTTGTAACGTCACGAACCGTGTCGTGACCGAGCGCGATTTCTGGGGAGGCTCCTCGCGCGTCGTACGGAATGTGCTGCGAGCGTTTCCGGCCGAGCAGGCGGCCGCCTTCTTCGCGGGGCTCGGTGTCGCGCTACACGAGGAAGCCGGCGGCAAACTGTTCCCCGACACGAATCGCTCGAGGACGGTGCTGGACGGCCTTCTGGCGGAGGCGCATCGGCTGGGAATATCGATTGAGACCGGCCGGCGCGTCATCGCGGTCGATCGTGAGCGGGATGGCTTTCGGATCGACACGTCGAACGGGAGTCGCATCGCTGCCGACATCCTGGTGTTGGCGACCGGTGGCCGATCGCTGCCCAAGACTGGCAGTGACGGGCTCGGGTATGAGTTCGCCCGCACGCTCGGGCATGGTTTTGTCGAGACGACGCCTGCGCTTGCGCCGCTCATGCTCGAAGGCGATCGGCACATCGCGCTGGCAGGTGTATCACACGATGCCGTGCTCAGCATGCGGGTCAATGGAGCACTGAAGGTGCGCATCGAGGCGTCGATGCTGTGGACGCATTTCGGGATCAGTGGTCCTGCGGCCCTGAACCTGTCACGTCACTGGCATCGTGCCCAACTGGCGGGTCACGACGCGGATGTGCGATTGAACATCTGTCCAGGCGAAACGTTCGAGTCACTCGAAGCGTGGTGGCTCGCGCAGGAGCGCGCGCGTCCGAAGGCACTGGTCACGACGATGCTGGCGACGCGAGTTCCTGCGTCGGTTGCTGGCGCATGGGTAGCAGCGAGCGGCATCGATCCGGACACGACGCTGGCGCACCTCTCGAAGACCGATCGGCGGCGAGTGATCCACGCGTTGCTCGACACGCCACTCAACGTGCCGGATAGTCGCGGTTATTCATACGCCGAAGTCACCGCCGGTGGAATTCCACTCGACCAGATCAATCCGGCGACGATGGAATCGCAGATGTGTCCGGGGTTGTTCCTCGTCGGCGAAATTCTCGACGTCGATGGACGCCTCGGCGGCTTCAACTTTCAATGGGCGTGGTCGTCTGGTTGGGTCGCGGGGCAGGCGATTGCGAAAGCGAGTCGCGGGTGAATGATCCGGCGAAGTGGCTC
>Ga0207679_10001504_pt1 | contig 14602 bp, 10 predicted proteins | sample KBSC73metaG_FD_184320 | JGI IMG/M metagenome (GOLD analysis project Ga0207679, IMG submission 184320) | Corn rhizosphere microbial communities from Kellogg Biological Station, Michigan, USA - KBS C7-3 metaG (SPAdes) (version 2) | ecosystem: Host-associated > Plants > Roots > Rhizosphere > Soil ... | reverse complement strand
CCCTGCTTAGTCGGCCTAATGTCGAGAGAGTTGTTCGGATGGTGGACCTGGACATCAAGACGAACAGTGGACTGGCGCACGAAAAACTGATCGACAGTCTGACAAGCCAGATCAAGATCTCGGGGACTGTTCAGAACGACATTTACACGATTACGTACACTGGACAAAATCCCAAGCTGGCCAAGGACGTTGTCCAAGCGTTGCTCACTATTTTCGTGGAGGGGAGCTTCGGCGACAAAAAACAGGATTCGAAAAAGGCAATCCAGTTTATCGACGACCAAATCAAGGCGTATGAGGAAAAGCTGGCAGCTGCCGAAAATGCGGTCAAGGAATTCAAGCTCAAGCATATGGGCCTGTTACCGCAACAAGGGAGCGATTATGGCGCGAAGCTGATGGAGGCTTCCGAAAATCTGAATCGCGCAAGGCTGGAGCTGGCGGAAGCCGAGCAAGCACGGGATGCGATCAAGAGGCAGATGTTTGGTGACGAATCCTCGTCCAAATCCGCTCCTACATCGATCCCCACGGACCCTGATATCGATGCCAGGATTCAAGCGCTAAACAAGAACCTGGATACACTGCGCCTTCAATACACTGAGCAGCATCCTGACATCGTGGCAGCAAAGCGTCTGCTCGCGCAACTTGAGGCTCGTAACGAAGAGTCGTCCCGTCAAAGAAAGCTTACGGGCGATCTTGGCATCAACGCCAGTCCGGCATTGCAACAAATGAAGGTATCGCTTTCGGATGCGGAAGCGCGTGTCGCCTCCTTGCGCGTGCGCGTACAAGAGTACGCCTCCCGCGTTTCTCGACTCAAGGAAATGAGTACGGAAGCCCCCGAGGTCGAGACACAGCTCGCGCAACTGAACCGCGACTACCAAGTAAACAAGGAAAACTACGAAAAGCTCGTGGCAAGCCGCGAAGCCGCAAAATTATCAGGTGAACTCAGTGCTACTACCGAGATGATGACATTTCGCGTCATCGATCCTCCGAGCACGCCGTTGGCGCCGACCGGACCGAATCGGTCGCGTCTGATGTCACTGGTGTTCGCCGGTGCGCTTGCTGCCGGAATCGGTATCGCGTTGCTGCTGAATTTCATTCGCCCCACCTTCCTGACGCAAAGTTCTTTGCATGAAGTTACCGGGTTGCCGGTTTTGGGAAGTGTATCGATGAATTGGACGGCCGCTGAACAGCAGCGTCGCAAGAAGAGCACTTATGCTTTCGGGGGGTCTTTAATTTTGCTCCTCGTGCTCTATGCAGGCGTGATGGCAAAGATTTTGTTGAAACCGTAATCGCAGCGGCAATACCTAAAGGACATCAATGCTGTGCTGCCGGGAGAGATATCTCGCCGGAAGTCCGCAGCAATTTAACGCTACCAAGGGGAACGCGTGAGTATCATAGAAAGAGCAGTGGACAAACTCGAGACGGCAAAGGTGGAAGCGTCTTTGCCTGAACGTGTTGCGAGCCCAACCTTCCAGGAAGCACCTGTCGATAGCATGTTTGGGTCGCCTGCCACCCCCCCCCAGGTAGGAGATCAAGGAAATGTGGAGCCGTCTGCTGCAGACGAAATCTCTTCACTCAGACAGCAGCCTAAAACTGTCCAGATCGATATCGCTCGCTTACAGAGCCTGGGCATCCTTACTCCTGATGGGGGAAGATCGGTGATTGCGGAAGAATTCCGTTACATAAAACGTCCCCTTATCGAGAATGCATTCAGGAAGACCAATCCCATTCGGCATGGCAACCTCATCATGGTGACAAGCGCCATGCCTGGCGAAGGAAAAACTTTCTGCGCGATCAATCTTGCCATGAGCATTGCCATGGAAATGGATCACACGGTGTTGCTTGTCGATGCCGATGTCGCTCGTCCTTCGGTTCCACGCTATTTCGGGCTGGAAGTGGAAGGAGGGTTGATGGATCTTCTGCTGAACGAGAAATCGGATTTCGCTTCAGTAATGCTTAACACAAATGTCGAGCGGCTGAGACTTCTCCCTTCGGGCCGCTCGCACAAACGTGCAACCGAACTTCTGGCCAGTCAGGCAATGAGCAATCTGCTTGAGGAGATCGCGACTCGTTATCCTGATCGTATCGTCATTTTTGATTCGCCTCCCATATTGCTGACAAGCGAAGCACGAGCGCTTGCTCGTCAGATGGGGCAGATTGTGGTCGTGGTTGCAGCGGAATCGACTACCCAGCATGGTGTCAAAGACGCGATCAACAAGATTGGTGGTCATCCTAACATCAGCCTCGTCTACAACAAGGCAAAGGGTTTTCCGGGCATGGGTTATTATGCGGGCTACTACTAAAACAAGAATGCGCAAAATTCGCCATCGCCCCTTGCCGCTTGCATGGATCATCGCTACCACAATGGGGGCAGCGACGACACATGCCCAGGGCAGCGACTGGGCGCTTTCCCCGTCGTTCAAAATCCTCGAAACATACACGGATAATGTCGCCTTGGCTTCTCAGGGAAATGAACGCAGTGATCGCATTACACAGCTTTCGCCCGGCCTTGACTTGACTCATCAGGGCCGCCGCCTGAAGGTGAAAGGCGACTACACACTGAATCATGTCAGCTACGCCAACTCACAGGTTTCGGCGTCAACATTTCATGAATTGAACGCGCTCGCCAATGCAGAGCTACTACAGGACCTTTTTTTTTTCGATGCCAGAGCGTCGGTCAATCAGCATAATGCCTCTCCATTCGGACCGCAGTCCACGAACAATCTCAACCTGACAAATAACCGGACCGAAGTTCGTACCTTTAGCGTTTCGCCTTATATGCACAAGGAGTTCGGACAAACAGCGTCAGCAGAACTGCGCTACTCTCACGATTATGTTACTTCGAGCACGGCTGGCCTGCTGCAAGACAACACCGACCGTATTCAGCTCAACGTCAATAGCGGATCAGTTTTCCGCACGTTTGGTTGGGGATTCAATTACAGCAATCAAACCCTGCATTACCGCAATGCCAGTAACGTGGATCTTGGATCGACTTCCGGCACCTTGCGATATCTGCCATCTCAAGAAATTGCTTTTTCAATGACTGGCGGCTATGAAAAAAACACCTATGTGTCCGTCTCCGGAAAACCTGCCGGTACATTCTGGCTGGCCGGTGTTTCATGGACGCCTTCACCGCGTACGTCCATAGATGCCAAGATCGGCAACCGTTTTTACGGACGAACTTACGCCCTCGCATCGAGTCATCGTACTCGTTACAGTGTATGGAGTTTGGGCTATCAGGAAGAAATCAACACAGCACAATCTATGTTCGCCGTGCCTGCTACCCTCAATACCGCGAATTTCCTCGACACGCTTTGGAAAAACAGTATTCCTGATCCGACCGCGCGTCAGCAAGTGATCGAAAGCTTCATTCAGAATACTGGACTGCCAACATCTGTTGCGCAAAGTGTCAACATTCTCACCAACCGTGTCTTCCTCCAGAAAAGCCTGAACGGCTCGGTTGCGTTAAACACTGCCAAGACCACCTTGCTGGTGTCCCTTTACAACACATCACGGGAAGGACAAAGCCCGATACAATCCGACGTCACGTTTGTCGGTCCGGCTCAGGCTCTCCTTGAAGACAGCACTCGACAAACCGGCGTCAATGCGACCTTCAACTGGCGTCTGACACAGAAAACGGCATTGAATCTGAACGCCGGTGACAGCCGCGCACGATCCCTTTCTACCGGACGGACCGACAAAAACAAGACAGCCAGTGTTTCCTTGACCACGGTTTTTCAGCCTAAAGTCAAGGGAAGCATCGAAGTTCGACGCCGCAATCAGACTTCGACCTCCAACCAGAACAACGGCGACATCCGTGAGAATGCGGTAGCCACATCCCTACTCGTAAGCTTCTGACTGAGCATCGACCATGTACGAATCCTATTACAACCTTAGCGCAAAGCCATTCCAGCTCAAGCCCAATCCTGACTTCTTCTATGGAAGCAAAGGGCATCGACGTGCCATGGCCTATCTGGAATACGGCTTGTCGCAAGGAGAAGGATTTATCGTCATTACCGGCGAGATCGGAGCCGGCAAGACGACATTGGTGCGCAACCTGTTCCGTAAGCTTCAGGGCAAGAATTTCGTGGTTGCCCAAATCGTCAATACGCATGTGGAAGCTGACGAAATTGTTCACATGGTCGCTGCTGCATTCGGCCTTCCCTTCCAGGATGCCAGCAAGGCAGTGCTTCTGGCGCGACTTGAGCAATTTTTCCGGCAATGCGACGCCCAGGGCAAACGCGCTCTTTTGATCGTCGACGAAGCGCAAAATCTTTCGGCACGCGCCGTCGAAGAGTTGCGTATGCTTTCCAATTTCCAGACTGAAGAGCGATCGCTGCTGCAGACATTTCTGCTTGGCCAGCCCGAATTCCGGCGCATTCTGCTCAGTCCCAGCATGCAGCAGTTGCATCAGCGTGTCATCGCAACATATCATCTCGGTCCGTTGGATTCGGAAGATACGCGCCTTTATATCGAACATCGCCTTCGCACCGCAGGTTGGTCAGGCAATCCTTCGTTGGATGAAAGCGCTTTCGCCAGGATATTCAGCCACACAGGTGGCATACCGCGAAAAGTCAATACTCTTTGCGACCGGCTATTCTTGCATGGCTATCTCGATGAGTTGAAAGCGTTCGGCGAAAAGGAAGTTGCAGCGGTTATCGCAGATATTCGAGAAGAGGCAGGGCAGGCCGTTGCCGAAGGCGAACTGCCATCGATGGGGGGAGTTAACGCCGCACCAGCGCTGTCGCCTGAGATCAGCCACATCAATGAGCGTCTCGATAAAATGGAACGCATGGTGTCGTCTGTCTTGGAAACGATGAGGAAAATGCTGGCATCTTCGCTGTCACACAACAACTGAAGATAGCATCGGACTACGCCCCTAAAATACACCGTCTGCTGCATTGTCCATATCCATAAACAAGATATGGATGGATCAATGCGTGACGTGAACTTGCCAGCTTTTAGACATATTTCCGGAGTTTCCATGAGCGTCACTCAAATCAGAAATGCCATGACGATCGACGTGGAAGATTATTTCCAGGTATCGGCCTTTGCTTCGCACATCCCGCGTGAAAGCTGGCCCTCCCTGCCCTGCCGGGTGGAGCGGAATGTCGACCGCATCCTGGCACTGCTGGACGACGCCAAGATCAAGGCGACCTTCTTCACGCTTGGCTGGATTGCCGAACGTTATCCCACGATGGTTAAACGCATTGCGGAGGCCGGGCATGAACTGGCAAGTCATGGCTATGGCCATCTGCGCGCGTCGGACCAAAGTCCTGAAGAATTCATGGACGATGTCTCCCGAAGCAAGAAGGTCATAGAAGATATCGGTGGCCTGCCGGTACTTGGTTACCGTGCGCCCAGCTTCTCGATCGGGACGCGCAACCTTTGGGCGCTCGATACTCTGTTGAATGCCGGTTATCGCTACAGCTCAAGCATTTATCCTATCGCACATGACCATTACGGCATGCCGGATGCCCCTCGTTTCGCGTTCTATCCCAAGGGGGAAAACGGACTGCTGGAGATCCCGATCACCACCGTGCGCATAATGGATCGAAATCTCCCGGCTGGCGGCGGTGGTTACTTCCGTTTCTTTCCATATCAACTTTCCAAATGGCTGATCGAGCGGGTAAACCGCCAGGACAGGCAACCCGGAATTTTCTATTTCCATCCCTGGGAGCTGGACCCGGAGCAACCCCGCCAGAAAAACATCGGAATGAAAACGAGGTTCCGCCATTACGTGAATCTCAGTCGCATGGAGACGCGCTTGAAGGTGCTAGCACGCGACTTTCATTGGGGCCGGATGGATCATATATTTTTGAACGCAAAATGAACCTGGTACAAGAACAAGAGATTGCCGTGCGCTCTACCACCCCGGCACACGCCAAGGGACCTCTCGCCGTTCGTCTCATGCAGAGCAACGACATGGCGCGATGGGACGCGTTCGTAACGGCCTGCCCGGAAGCGTCCTTTTTCCACCGTTCCGGATGGAAGACGGTCATCGAGCAGGCATTCGGGCACAAAACGTGGTTTTTCCTTGCCGAGCAAGACGGTGAAATCAAGGGCGTCCTGCCGCTTGCACAAATCAAGAGCAAGCTCTTCGGGCATAGTCTGGCTTCGCTGCCGTTTTGTGTATACGGGGGAGTCGCAGCCACTTCAGACGAAGCACGCAGCCAATTGGACGCCGAGGCAACACGGCTTGCAAAGCAGTTGGGCGCGGGGCATCTGGAATATCGCAATCTGCATCCTGTATGTCATTCGGACTGGATCAGGAAAGAGCTGTACGTCACCTTCCGCAAAGAGATCCTGCCGGAAGAGGAGCAGAACATGCTTGCCATTCCCAAGAAACAGCGAGCGATGGTTCGAAAAGGCATCAAGGCAGGGCTTCAAAGCGAAATAGACAACGACGTCGAGCGCTTTTTTTCGGCGTATTCGGCCAGCGTTCACCGTCTGGGCACACCAGTCTTTTCTAAAAAATTCTTCCGCGTGCTGAAACAGGTGTTTGCCGACGACTGCGAAATATTGACGATTACAAAGGACGGCAGAACTGTCAGCAGCGTGCTGAGTTTCTATTTCAGAGACGAGGTTCTGCCCTATTACGGTGGCGGTACGGTCGAGGCCCGAGAGGTTGCAGGCAACGATTTCATGTACTGGGAGCTCATGCGCCGTGCATGCGCCAAAGGCTACAAGATCTTCGATTTCGGCCGCAGCAAGCTGGGCACGGGAGCTTTCGACTTCAAGAAAAACTGGGGATTTACTCCGCAGCCGCTTTACTACGAGTACCAATTGCATCAGGCGAAAGCAGTGCCTGATACCAATCCGCTCAATCCCAAATATCAGCTATTCATTAAGGCATGGCAGCGCATGCCGCTATGGCTTGCAAATACATTGGGTCCGCACATTGTGAAGAACCTGGGCTGAACGATGGAGCACCTTCTTTACCTGGTACACCGCATTCCCTACCCTCCGAACAAGGGGGACAAGATCCGCTCGTACCATTTGTTGAAGTATCTGAGTACGCGCTACCACGTTCATCTTGGCACGTTCATCGACGATCCCGACGACTGGCAATACGTCGATACCGTCAAGGCCCTGTGTGCCAGCAGCCATTTCGCCGCGCTCAACCCGCGCGCTGCTCGCATCAAGAGCCTGACAGGACTCTTGAACGGACGCCCTCTCAGCCTGGACTACTATCGGGATCAGGGACTGGGGGCGTGGGTGAAAAGCACGCTGTCGCAACATCCGGTCGAACGCATCCTCGTCTTTTCCTCGGCAATGGCGCAATACGCCATGCAGGCGGAAAAAACCCGCCGCGTTATCGACTTCGTCGACATCGACTCCGACAAATGGCGTCAATATGCCGAGAACAAAGCGTGGCCGATGAGTTGGGTATACAGCCGGGAAAGCCGTGAATTGCTACGTTACGAGCGCGAGGTCGCTGCCACTTTTCATGCCTCCTTGTTCGTGTCCCAGGCGGAGGCCGACCTCTTCCGGAAGCTCGCTCCCGAAGTAGCCAATAAAGTCGGGCATTTCTGTAACGGTGTCGATACGGACTATTTTTCGCCGGATCGCCACTATCCCAATCCTTACGCCGACAATACCCGCGCCATCGTCTTTACCGGCGCGATGGACTATTGGCCGAACGTCGATGCCGTGGAGTGGTTCGCCCGCGAGATGCTTCCATCGATCCTGCTTGCTCATCCTGAAGCCGTCTTCTATATCGTCGGCGCACGTCCGACGCCGCAAGTGGCGGCACTGGCGCAACTCCCCAGTGTCAAGGTTACGGGAGCAGTACCTGACATCCGGCCTTATGTCGCTCATGCGAGCGTCGCAGTGGCTCCGCTGCGAATTGCGCGCGGCATCCAAAACAAAGTATTGGAAGCGATGGCGATGGCAAAGACCACCGTCGTCTCGCCTGATGCATTGGAAGGCATCGCTGCCGAACCGGGTCGCGATCTGCTGCTAGCCAAGAGTGCGGAAGAATTCACAAGCGTTGTTAATAATGTGCTTTCAAGTTCTCAACAGGAACTGGGCACAGCGGCACGCGCACGCGTGATAACCGGATATGGCTGGGAAAGCCATCTGAACAATGTTCAGCAACTGCTGAATGGTCCGGGTGCCGGCGCGCAATATCACTCAACGGAGGTGCAATGAGCGTTACCCGTGGAGCATGCTGCGTTTCCGGCATACAGGCAGTCGCCTTTGTCGTCGCCATCCTGGCCCCGTTTGCCTTCTATTTCGATACCGCCCAGTCGATTGTTTCCATTTGGAACAGTTCGGAAACCTTTGCTCATGGCTACATCATTCTTCCCATCGCGCTGTATCTGATCTGGCAGCGCCGCGCATCATTGCGCGATATTGCGCTGCCCCCATGGTGGCCCGGTCTTGCCTTGCTGCTTCTATGCGGTTTCGCCTGGTTGCTTGCGGAGTTGGGAGGAGTTCAAGTCGTAAGGCAATACGCACTCGTCGCGATGCTGCCTCTCATTTGCGTCACCGTGCTCGGTCTGCGCTTGGCCGCGGCGATCGCGTTCCCGCTGTTTTTCCTACTGCTGGCCGTTCCATTTGGCGATGCTTTCATTGAACCTCTCATCAGGTTTACCGCCGATTTCACGGTCAGTGCATTGCAACTTACCGGGATTCCGGTCTGGCGTGATGGGGCGAATTTTGTCATTCCTTCGGGAAGCTGGTCGGTCGTGACCGCTTGCAGCGGTGTCAGGTATCTGATTGCCTCGGTTACGCTCGGCTGCCTTTATGCCTACCTGACTTATAAATCGCCGATCCGCCGATTCTTTTTCATCGTCCTGTCTATTCTCGTTCCCATCATTGCAAACGGAATGCGCGCGTACATGATCGTCATGATCGGGCACTTGAGCGGCATGCAGCTTGCCGTGGGCGTTGATCACCTCATTTATGGCTGGCTGTTTTTCGGACTGGTCATGGTGCTGATGTTCTGGCTGGGCAGCTTCTGGCGCGAAGACAATAACAGCGACTCGCAAAGTGGCAAGACTGAACCGAGCACTCCCGAAACAGCCAGGCAGATTGAAAAGCGACCTGCATCGCCGCGTTTGGTTGCAGCAGCCTTAAGCGTGCTCGCTTGTCTGGCTGTCTGGCCGTGGTATGCCAACCATATCCGCCAGATGGAAACGTCGCAGGTCGCCACCTTGGACCGCTTTACTTCGGATTGGGCTCCGGCGGAATCCTTCACTGAATGGCAGCCTCATTTCTTCCCTGCCAATGCCGAACTACGCCGGTTCTACAAGAATGAAGCACATAGCGTCGGAGTCTCCATTCTTTACTATCGAAACCAGAATCCTCGTTCCATGCTCATCAGCTCAACCAATCAGTTGGTCGCCGAAGATGACCTGCATTGGAAACGGCTCAACTCGTCCATGCATGCAGAAACCATGGACGGACAGGAGCTGCGCTTGCGCGAGACGGTCATCGAGGGCAATGCGAAACGTCTGTTGGTATGGGCCTGGTATTGGGTAGGCGGGAAGATGACTGTCAGCGACTATCTCGGAAAAATGCTGCAGGCAAAGGACAAGCTGATGATGAACGGCGACGATGGCGCCGCTATCATGCTCTTTACCCCTTACGACGACAATCGCGAAGAGGCGCGCGCCGCCTTGCGGCAGTTTCTGTCATCAAGCCAGCAGTCGCTGGTTGCCGCACTGAACGCCAACAAGATCCATCGTGCGGAGGGCCGTTGACGTGAGCGAACGCCCTCTCGTGGTGCACCTGATCTACCGCCTCGATTTCGGCGGATTGGAAACCCTGCTCGCTGAATGCATCAACAGGATGCCGAGCGACCGCTATCGTCATGCCGTGGTTTGCCTGACTGGCTTCACGGATTTCGCCAAAGCGATTACGGCTCCAGGCGTCGAGATCTACGCGCTTGAAAAGCCGCCTGGCCTAGCTCTTCAGATTCATCTGAAGCTCTGGAAGCTGCTGCGGCGTCTGCGTCCTGCCATTCTGCACAGCTACAATCTTGCCGCCGTCGAATACTCTTTTACTGCGGCACTGGCTGGGGTGCCTGTGCGCGTCCATGCGGAGCATGGGCGCGATGCATGCGATCCGAACGGAACCAACAAGAAGCATCGATTCTTGCGCCGTGTCGTCACGCCTTTTATCGATACCTATATCGCCGTCTCACGCGATCTGCAGCAATGGCTGCAGGGTTTTATCGGCGTACCCGAGCACAAGAGCCGCTTTATCCCGAATGGCGTGGATACCGATCGCTTCAGGCCGCCAATCGATGCTGCCACCGTTTCGGACAAGCAGTGGCCGCAAGGCTGCTTCGTGATCGGAACCGTGGGAAGAGCGCAGGACATCAAGAACCATCACGGCCTGATCGATGCATTTCTCCGTTTGCGCCACATGCTGGGCAAAGAGGAAGCCAGCCGTTTACGGCTCGCCATCGTCGGCGACGGACCTCTGCTGTCTTCGGTTAGGCAACGTGTAAGCAAAGAACAGTTGGATGACGTTGTCTGGCTGCCAGGCGCCAGAACGGACATTGCAGACATCATGCGCACCTTTTCGGTGTTCGTTCTGCCTTCGCTTGCAGAAGGAACCCCGGTAACGATCCTCGAAGCCATGGCGACCGGCCTGCCTATCGTCGCCACGCGCGTGGGCGGCATTCCGGAAGTCGTCGAACATGGCGTGCACGGACTGCTGGTTCCGCCCAAGGATGCCGATGCATCGGCACAAGCCTTGTTGTCCTATTTCCGCGATCCCGAACTCTCCCGCACGCATGGCATGGCGGGACGAACTGCAGTCGAGCGGCAGTCGAGCGTCAAGGCAATGGTTGCCTCGTATCTCGATCTTTACGACACACTGCGCCACAAGAAAAATCACACCATGGAGCCTGTTAAGTCATGTGCGGAATAGTCGGCATGTTTGACACTCGCGGCAAGCGGGAAATCGACCGCGCCCTGCTCGTCAGAATGAACGAGTCGCAACATCATCGCGGCCCCGACGAGGGAGATGTCTACACGGAGCCAGGCGTGGGTTTTGGTCATCGCCGTCTTTCAGTGATCGACCTGTCCATGGGGCTGCAACCTCAGTTCAATGAAGACCGTAGTGTCGCCATCGTGTTCAACGGCGAAATCTACAATTTCCGGGAACTGACGAAAGAACTTACCGAGCTGGGACATCGTTTCAGCACGCATTCCGATACGGAAGCCATTGTTCACGCCTGGGAGCAATGGGGAGAGTCCTGCGTTGACCGCTTGCGTGGCATGTTTGCTTTCGTGATTTGGGACCGGAACAAGCAGACGTTGTTTCTTGCGCGCGACCGCGTCGGCATCAAACCGCTCTACTACACGCTCCTGCCCGACGGCATGTTTGCTTTCGGCTCCGAACTGAAGTCGCTGCTGGTGTTCCCGAACCTGTGCCGCGATATCGATCCGCAGGCCGTGGAAGAGTATTTCGGTTATGGCTATATTCCCGAGCCGCGGACGATTTACCGGGGAGCGTTCAAGCTCAGCCCCGGGCATACCCTCACGTTGAGAATTGGCGAACCACTGCCAAAAGAGAAACGCTTCTGGGATGTACCATTTGCCTTGCATCCCGTCGTTTCGGAAGCCGAGATGCAATATGAACTGACCGAACGATTGCGCGAAGCAGTCCAGTCGCATCTGGTGGCCGATGTTCCCTTGGGCGCATTTCTTTCAGGTGGGGTCGATTCCAGCGGAGTGGTTGCCATCATGGCCCAACTGGGCGGCGACCCGGTCAATACCTGCTCCATTTCTTTTGACGATCCCGACTACGACGAATCCGAATTTGCGCAAAAAGTAGCGAAGCAATACGGCACGCGCCATTTCTCCGAGACCGTCAGCGCAGATGACTATGAACTCGTCGACACGCTGGCCTCGCTATATGACGAGCCTTATGCCGACAGTTCGGCGATCCCGACATACAGGGTGTGCCAACTTGCGCGCAAGCGCGTCACGGTCGCGCTTTCGGGAGACGGCGGAGATGAAAATTTCGCAGGCTACCGCCGCCATCGCTATGCCATGGCAGAACAGCGCATACGCTCGCTGATGCCGCTTGCCGTTCGCAAGCCGCTGTTCGGCACGCTTGGCAAATACTATCCCAAAGCCGATTGGGCACCTCGGGTATTCCGCGCCAAGACCACATTCGAGGCGCTGGCGCGCGACCTCGTGGAGGGGTACTTCCACGGCGTTTCGGTCATGCCGGATCGCGTGCGCAGACAGCTTTTCAGCTCAGGTTTCATTAAAGGCTTGCAAGGATACAGCGCGATCGAAGTCATGCGCAGGCATGCAGCCAACTCCCCTACCGATGACCCCTTGTCCATCGTCCAATATCTCGACTTCAAGACCTATCTGCCTGGCGACATATTGACCAAGGTCGATCGTGCCAGCATGGCGCACGCTCTCGAAGTGCGTGTTCCACTGCTCGATCACAAGCTGGTGGAATGGATATCCGGTCTTCCCTCGTCTTATAAATTGCGGGGCTCGGAAGGAAAATTCATTTTCAAGAAAGCCTTGGAGCCGTCTTTACCCGGCGATATTCTTTATCGCCAAAAGAAAGGGTTTTCGATCCCGCTTGCAAGCTGGTTCAGAGGCCCCTTGCGCCAACGCGTTCGTGAAGCGTTGACCGGCGCAAGAATGGCGGAGACAGGCATATTCAACATGCGTTTCGTTTCCGAACTCGTCGAACAGCATCAATCGGGACGAAGCGACCACAGCGCCGCAATCTGGTCCTTGTTGATGTTTGAATCATTCCTGAGGAATCAACCGTCTTGAGTGCATGGATGAATAATCAAACCGAGACCGCCTTGTTGCAGTACTGTTTTATAAATTTGCATACATCATTCCATTAACCCGGATTCGAAGGGAGCTAGATAATGAAAATCACAATCATTGGTACCGGATATGTCGGTCTTGTGTCGGGAGCCTGCTTCGCAGATGTCGGCAATACTGTTTTATGCCTGGATCTGGATGAGCGCAAAATCGGCATGCTCAAATCGGGGCAGATCCCTATTCATGAGCCCGGCCTGGATGAGGTCGTAGCGCGCAACCATGCCGCCGGTCGCCTGCTCTTTTCAACCAGCTATGACGAAGCGATCGAACACGGCGATGTCATTTTCCTGGCAGTCGGCACACCGCCCGATGAAGACGGCAGTGCCGATCTTTCGCATATCCTTTCCGCAGCACGCAGCATCGGACAGCGTATTCAGAAACCTGTCGTCGTGGTGGACAAATCGACGGTCCCGGTAGGAACAGCCGATGCCGTGCGTACCCAGATCGAGGGGGAACTGAAGAAGCGCGGCGCAACGATCGAGTTCTCCGTGGTGAGTAATCCCGAGTTTCTCAAGGAAGGTGCTGCGGTGGGTGACTTCATGCGCCCGGACCGCATCGTGGTCGGCAGCGACGAGGCGCGTGCAACGAAAATCATGCGTCAGTTGTACGCACCGTTCAATCGCAATCACGACAAGCTGTTCGAGATGGATGTGCGCAGCGCGGAGCTGACCAAGTATGCGGCAAATGCGATGCTCGCCACCCGCATCAGCTTCATGAACGAACTTGCCAATCTCGCGGAAATCCTTGGCGCCGACATTGAAGCCGTGCGCCACGGCATCGGTTCCGACCCGCGCATCGGTCCGCACTTCCTTTATGCCGGCATGGGATACGGCGGCTCTTGCTTCCCCAAGGACGTCAAGGCTCTGCTCAAAACGGCCAGCGACCATGGACGCGGCCTGAAGATTCTCGATGCCATCGAGCAGGTCAATGAGGCACAAAAGCATGTGCTTTTCCAGAAGATCTGCCGTCACTTTGCAGGACGCGAAGCATTGAAAGGCAAGACCATCGCCTTGTGGGGCCTGTCGTTCAAGCCCAATACCGACGATATGCGGGAAGCGCCGAGCCTGATCCTGATCCGCGAACTCATCGCTGCCGGCTGCCGTGTTAAGGCTTATGATCCGGTGGCATCGGAAGAAGCAAAGCGCTTGTTGCTGCAAGAGCATGGCGCGGCGGTGTATGAAGAATATGTCAAGATTTGCGAGACGCCTTGGGAGGCTGTTGCCGGTGCCAACGCCTTGGCATTGGTCACTGAATGGCAAGAATTCCGCTCCCCGGATTTCGCACGGCTTGCAGGCGCGCTATCGGATAAAGCAATCTTTGACGGCCGCAATCTCTACGATCCCGAGCAAGTCGGCCTTGCAGGAGTGGCCTATTACGGTATCGGCCGGACGAATCGCAGGTTCGTGCAATGAGTGATGCCGCTCAAACCGTATTAGTGACAGGCGCTGCCGGCTTCATCGGCAGCTATGTCGCCAAACGCTTGTCGGAAATGGGCTTGCGCGTAGTGGGTTGCGACAACTATAACGACTACTACTCGCCTGCCCTGAAGCACGGCCGCGTCGACACCTTGCTGAAGCCTGCAGGCATCGCTTGCGATCATGTCGAGCTGTCGGATGCTGCCCAAGTGGCCGACCTCTTCAAGAAATACAAACCGGACTATATAGTCCACCTTGCCGCGCAAGCAGGGGTTCGTTATTCGATCAAGAATCCTGCGGTTTATGTACAGTCGAATCTGGTGGCATTTTCGAATCTGCTTGAAAGCTGCCGGCAGCACAACGTGC
>Ga0207679_10001502_pt1 | contig 14614 bp, 13 predicted proteins | sample KBSC73metaG_FD_184320 | JGI IMG/M metagenome (GOLD analysis project Ga0207679, IMG submission 184320) | Corn rhizosphere microbial communities from Kellogg Biological Station, Michigan, USA - KBS C7-3 metaG (SPAdes) (version 2) | ecosystem: Host-associated > Plants > Roots > Rhizosphere > Soil ... | reverse complement strand
CACCCTGGGGGTCCTCTCGAACACGGTGGGAGTGGGCGGGAACGTGGGCATCCTGTACGCGCTCTCTTCGGCGACGCGCCTCGGAATTACCTACACCTCGCCGGTGAAGCTGAGCTTCTCGTCGACGCCGGCGTTCACCGGCCTGGGTCCCCTGATCGGCGCGGCGGTCCGCGCGGCGAGACTCGACACCGCGACGATCGACCTGGGGATGAAGGTCCCCCAGACGGTGATGCTCGGCTTCACCCAGGCGCTCGGGGATCGATGGACGGTGATGGGGGACGTGGGCTGGCAGAACTGGGCCGCCTTCGGAGCGGTCGAGGTCGGAATCTCGAGCACCCCCCCCAACAGCCTGACCACGCATCTCGGTTACGACGACACCTGGCACGTCGGGCTCGGGGCCGAGACGCAGCTGTCCGAGCAGTGGAGGCTGAGCTTCGGCATCGCCTACGACTCGTCGATGACCGACGACGACAACCGGAGCCTCTCGCTCTCCCTCGCCAGCCAGCTCCGGCTCGGCGTCGGGGCGCAGGTGGTGCTCGACCCGCACTGGGACCTCGGGTTCGCGACCGAGCTCCTCTGGGGTGGAAGCCCACGGGTCGACGTTGACCGGGGACCGCTCGCCGGGCACGTGTCCGGGAGCTACGCCAGCACGTGGCTCCTCTTCACCACCTTCAGCTTCACCTGGAAGGCCTGAGTCGGCCTCCTCCGAGTGGCGCCAGCCTCTCGTTTTTCGTAGGTATTCCCCCCTCCCATGCCGGACTCCATCCAGATCACCCTCCCGGACGGCAGCACCAAGGCCGCCCCCGCTGGCATCCGCGTCGGCGACTTCGTGAAGGAGTCGATCGGCCCCGGGCTGGCCAAGGCGGCGGTCCTCGCCCGCTTCAACGGCAACGAGGTCGACCTCACGCGACCGCTGACCGAGAACGGCAAGCTGGAGGTCCTCACCTCCAAGACTCCCGAGGCCCTGGACACCATCCGTCACGACGCCGCGCACGTGGTGGCCAGCGCGGTGCAGAAGCTCTTCCCGGGCACGCAGGTCACCATCGGCCCGACGATCGAGGGTGGCTTCTACTACGACTTCTTCCGCGACAAGCCCTTCACCCCCGAGGACCTCCAGCAGATCGAGGAGGAGGCGAACAAGGAGATCGCCAGGAACCTCCCCTTCGTCCGCGAGGAGGTCTCCGCCGGCGACGCCATCGAGCTCTTCGGGGCCAAGGGCGAGAAGTTCAAGGTGGAGATCATCGAGGACATCGTCGCCAAGGGTGCCAAGACGCTGACCCTCTACCGCCACGGCGACTGGGTGGACTTCTGTCTCGGGCCACACGGGCCGTCGACCGGGAAGATCGGCGCCATCAAGGTGCTCAGCACCAGCGGCGCGTACTGGCGCGGTGACCACCGCAATCCGATGCTCCAGCGCATCTATGGCACGGCCTTCTTCGACAAGAAGGACCTCGATGCCTGGCTGAAGCAGCAGGAGGAGGCGAAGAAGCGCGACCACCGGAAGCTCGGCCGCGAGCTCGACCTGTTCGAGTTCTTCCCCGAGGCGCCCGGTGCAGCGTTCTGGAGCCCGAAGGGCACGGTCCTCTACCAGGTGCTGGCGGACCGGATGCGCCGCTGGACGCGCGAGAACGGCTACCAGGAGATCAAGACCCCGCTGCTCTACAACAAGGCGCTCTGGGAGAAGAGCGGTCACTGGGGCAAGTACCGGGAGAACATGTTCCTGGTGCTCGACAGCGAGACCGGCGAGCACGACATCAGCCTGAAGCCGATGAACTGTCCCTCGCACCACCTGTACTTCGCCTCCCGGAAGCACAGCTACCGCGAGCTGCCGCTCCGCTACTCGACGCAGGACGTGCTGCACCGGAACGAGGCCTCGGGCAGCCTCAGTGGCCTCACCCGTGTCCGGCAGTTCGCCCAGGACGACGCGCACATCTACTGCACCGAGGCGCAGCTCGCGGACGAGGTGAAGCGCTTCATCCAGCTCCTGGACAGGGTGTACGCCGCGTTCGGCCTCACCTACGTGGCGAAGTTCGGGACCCGGCCGCCGCAGCGCATCGGGGACGACGCGCTCTGGGATCGGGCCGAGGGCGCGCTGGAGTCGGCGCTGAAGTCAATGGGGATCGAGTACGTGCAGAACCCCGGGGACGGTGCCTTCTACGGACCCAAGCTGGACTTCCACGTGAAGGACAGCATCGGCCGCACCTGGCAGCTGGGCACCATCCAGGCGGACTACAACGCGCCGGAACGCTTCGAGCTCGCCTACGTCGGCGAGGACAACGCCGAGCACCGGCCCGTCGTCCTCCACCGCGCCATCTACGGCAGCTTCGAGCGGTTCATCGCCATCCTGCTCGAGCACTACGCCGGTGCCTTCCCGGCCTGGCTCGCTCCGATCCAGGTGCAGCTGGTCACCGTGGCGGACCGGCAGCTGCCGTACGCCCGCGAGGTGCTGGAGCTGCTCCGCTCGAAGGGCTTCCGCGCCGAGCTCGACGACCGCGGGATGACGATGAACGCCAAGATCCGCGAGGCCCAGCTCCAGAAGATTCCCTTCACCGGGGTGATCGGCGACCGCGAGGTGGAGCAGCGGGCAGTCGCGCCCCGGCGCTACGGTGGGGAAGATCTCAAGTCGATGCCGCTCGATGGGTTCGTCGAGCTGCTCACCAAGGAAGCCGCGGTCCCCTGACTCACTCCGCGCCCATGGCCGCGTAGCGCTCGAGGACGCCCACCTCGTCCTCGAAGCCGCGGGCCCGCAGCTCCTCCGCGAGCCCGGAAGCTGGCCACCGCCCCAGGCGTGGGAACACCGTCCAGCTGCTCCACAGACGCTGCCCGCGGGCGAGCGTGGAGGCCGCGGCTGCCTTGTCCGGGTCGTTCCCGGTGCGCTCCGCCACCGCGGCCAGCAGCCGCGCCCCGGTGAAGAGATGGACCAGCCAGCCGCTGCGGGACACCTGCCAGGCCAGCGTCCGGACCACCGCCACGCGCCGCCCCGGCTCGCCCGGTTCGTTCAGCACCCGCTCCAGGTAGCGCTCCAGGTCGATGTCCAGCACGACCTCCACCGCGGTGCTCAACCCGAAGTCCCGGAAGTCGTCCCTGCTCAGACGTTGCTCCAGCGTGTCGCGGAGGAGGCGGCCCGGAAAGCGCAGCTCGCCGGCCTTCGCCAGGGCTTCCAGCCGCTGGAGGGCCGGAAGGCCCACCGGGGCGGTCTCCGCGTCGGGTCCAGCGACCGCCGCCAGCTGGAAGAACGCCTCCCGCGGATGCGCCTCCGCCAGCCGCTGGAGCGCCGCCGCGGCCGGCGCCAGCGACCGCTCGCGCTGCTCGGGCGTGAGGAAGGGCTCGACCAGCAGGGAGACGGCGGTGAGGCGGATGCCCTCGTCCGGGCCGGCGGCGTGGAGCCGGGCAGCGTCCAGGAGCGCCGGAGAGGGAGGCAGCCGCGGCCGGCCGTGGAAGCGGTGCGCCAGCCGGGTGACGAACCCGGCCTCGGAGTCCGGCGGCTCGGCAACCTTGGGCTCGCGCTCGTCGGGGATGCAGGTGGACTGGGGCTCGAAGGCGGGGAGGAGGAAGGGGTCACTCTTGAGCTCCGGCTTTCGCTCCTCGGTCCAGGCGGAGATCAGGGCCGGCATCCACCCCGCCGCCAGGTTTCCCGCGGCGATGCGCCCGAGGATGCGGCTGACCCGCTCGTCCGGCTTGAGCTTCCGGAGCTGCTCGACGGCGGCGCGAAAGCCCGCGTCGTCCCCGCGCGCCCGGGCGATCATCGCGGAGAGGAAGGTCCGGCGCTCCGGCCAGGGCGGGCCCGACTTCGGCAGCAGGGCCAGGAGCTCGGAGGCGCGGTCCACCCGCTCGTTGGTGAGCGCGATCTCCGCCGCCAGGTAGGTCGCGTTCGCCTTGGCCGGCGAGCCGTCCAGCGCCGAGCGGGCGCCTGGAAAGTCCAGCCACAACGCGAGCTCGAGGCAGGCCTGGGGAGTCTGCTCGCACTGTCGCCGGAGCACGGTCAGGCCCTTCTTCACGTCGGCCGGGACTCCCCGACCGCAACCCACTGCCTCGGCCCAGAGCACGCATCCCCGGGCGGACCCGGAGGTGCACGCGCCGGAGGCAAACTGGGCGGCCGCCGCCACGTCCGGGGGCCGCTGGCGGAGCACCCGCGCCCGGGCATCCAGGCACTCCCAGGAGGTTCCCAGCAGCTCGCAGTACGCCCGGGAGGCCCGGAGAGCCTTCTGCTCGTTCCGGGTCACGAACCCGGGCATGAACATCCGGCCCAGCCGGCTGCAGACCGGAGCCTGGGCCCCGGCGCAGGTGTCGTGGAGGAGGAGCCCCACCGAGGTGTCTCCCCCCGACGGGGAAGACGTGGACACCATCGACCCGGCCAGGAGCAGGGGCAGCAGGGCACCCATCGGGTTGTGCAGTGTGCGCCTTTCCGCGCTATGGGGAGAGGGCCCCGGCGGCCATGTTGGCCCGCCCGCGGGGCTCGCTTGACTTGGGGCGTCAGGCAAGTATCTTGCCCCGCCTTTTGGACCCCTGCGCCTGCACGGGCGGGCTCCCCCAGCTGGAGGTCGACTCACATCGCTCGTGACCAGAGAACGAACCGGCGAATCCGTGCCCGCGAGGTGCGCGTGGTCGGTCCCGCCGGCGAGCAGCTGGGTGTCCTGACGATCGAAGCAGCGCTGGAGCAGGCCAATCAGCTCGGGATGGACCTCGTGGAGGTCAACCCGATGGCCAAGCCTCCGGTCTGCAAGATCATGGATTACGGCCGCTTCAAGTACGAGGAGAAGAAGCGGGCATCGGAAGCGAAGAAGAAGCAGGTCGTCGTTCACCTCAAGGAGGTGAAGCTGCGACCGAAGACGGAGGAGCACGACTACGAGTTCAAGGTCCGGAACGTGAAGCGCTTCCTCGAGGAGGGGAACAAGGCGCGCATCACCATCATGTTCCGGGGCCGGGAGATCACCCACAAGGAGCTCGGCCAGGCGCTGCTCGAGGACGTCATCAAGGACGTGAAAGAGGTCGGGGTGGTGGAGCAGGTCCCCCGCATGGAAGGGCGACAGATGTTCATGATCCTCGCCCCGAATCCCAAGGTCGCCCAGCGCGCCCGGGACCTGGCGCGGCAGCGTGCCGCCCAGCTGGAGTCCGAGAAGAAGGCCGAGCCGGCACCCACCCCCGCCGCGGCTTCGGCGACGAAGGCCCCCGCGGGGCCCGGACGAGTTTGAGGAGTCAGGCGATGCCGAAGATGAAGACGCGCAGCGCGGCGAAGAAGCGGTTCCAGGTGAAGAAGTCGGGCAAGGTGAAGCACGCCAAGGCCTACGGGAAGCACCTGTTCACCTTCTCCAAGACCGCCAACAACGACCGCCGCAACCGCGGCACCGCCCACCTTCGCGACATGGACGCGAAGAAGGTGATCAAGGAGATGTTCCCCTACGGGGCGAACTGAGGACGAGCCATGCGGGTCAAGAAGGGTTTCAAGGCGCGCCGTCGCCGCAACCGGATTCTCAAGCTGGCCAAGGGTTACCGGGGCCGGCGAAAGAACTGCTACAAGCGGGCGAACCAGGCGGTGGAGCGCGCGCTGGACTACGCCAGCCGTGACCGGGCCCGGAAGAAGCGGGATTTCCGTTCGCTGTGGATCGTCCGGATCAACGCCGCGGCACGCCTCTCGGGGCTGAGCTACAGCCGGCTGATCGCCGGGCTGAACAAGGCGCAGGTGGCGCTGGACCGCAAGGTGCTGGCCGACATCGCCGTCGCCGATCCACAGGGTTTTGCGGCCATCGCGAAGATCGCGGCGGCCTGAGATCGGACCCCTGCCGGGGGGGCTTCAAGAGCCCCGGCGAGCCGACACGAGGGCTGCCCCCAGGGGCGGCCCTTCGTCGTTTCGGGAGGACGCAATGCAGGACCGACTGGAATCGCTGGCGAGCAAGGCGCGGGAGGAGATCGGTCGCGCCCAGGACGCCTCCGGCCTGGAGGCGCTGCGGGTCCGCTACCTCGGCAAGAAGGGCGAGCTGTCGGCGGTGCTGGGCGGGATGGGCAAGCTCGCCCCCGACGAGCGGCGGCGGGTGGGGGAGGTCGCCAACCGGGTGAAGGCCGAGGTGGAGGGTCTCCTCGGTGAGGCGCAGCGCCGCATCGCCCGCGCGGCGCTGGAGGCCGAGCTCCAGGCCCCACCCATCGACGTGACGCTGCCGGGGCGGATGCGCCGTCCGGGCCGGCGGCACGTGGTGTCCCGGACGATGGAGGAGATCACCCGGACCTTCCAGCGGTTCGGCTTCGAGGTGGTGCAGAGCCCGGAGGTGGAGCTCGACGCCTACAACTTCGAGGCCCTGAACTTCCCGGCGGACCACCCCGCGCGGGACATGCAGGACACGTTCTACGTGCACGGGGACTATCTCCAGCACGACCCGGGAGCCATCGTGCTCCGCACCCACACCTCGCCGGGGCAGATCCGGACGATGCTGACCCAGAAGCCGCCCATCCGGGTGGTGGTGCCGGGGAAGGTGTACCGCGCCGACTCGGACGCGACGCACACCCCGATGTTCCACCAGATCGAGGGCCTCCTGGTGGACCGGAAGGTCACCATGGCCGAGCTGAAGGGGACGCTCGACGCGTTCGTCCACGCCTACTTCGGGGCGGACCGCCGGACACGCTTCCGGCCCTCCTTCTTCCCCTTCACCGAGCCCTCCGGCGAGCTGGACGTGAGCTGCGGCGCCTGCGCGGGGAAGGGCTGCCGGTTGTGCAAGCAGAGCGGGTGGCTGGAGATCCTCGGCTGCGGAATGGTGCACCAGAACGTCTTCCGGGCGGTGGGCTACCCCGAGGGGAGCGTCACCGGCTTCGCGTTCGGGATGGGGATCGAGCGGGTGGCGATGCTGCGCTACGGCCTCGATGACCTGCGCAGCCTGTTCGACAACGACGTCCGACTGCTGGAGCAGTTCTAGTCATGAAGGTGTCCGTCGAATGGCTGTCGGAGTTCGTCTCGCCCCTTCCGGCCCCCGAGGAGCTCGCCCGGCGCCTGACCCGGGCAGGCCTCGAGGTGGAGGGGATGGAACGGCCCGCCGAGGCGCTGCGGCGCGTGGTGGTGGCCCGCATCGCCGCCGCCGCGCCGCACCCGGGCGCCGAGAAGCTGACCGTCACCCAGGTCGAGGCAGGCGGCGAGCGGCTGCAGATCGTCTGCGGGGCCAAGAACTTCCAGGTGGGTGACCTGGTCCCGCTGGCGATGGTGGGAACGACGCTTCCCGGCGGGCCGACCATCCAGCGGGCCAGCCTCCGGGGGGTGGAGAGCCACGGCATGCTTTGCTCGGGGAAGGAGCTCGGCCTCTCCGACGACGCGAGCGGGCTGCTCATCCTCCCCGGGGACCTCGTGCCCGGGACGCCCCTGGCGAGTGCGCTCGGCCTCGAGGACTCGGTGCTGGAGGTGAACGTCACCCCCAACCGCGGCGATGCCCTCAGTCACCTCGGCGTCGGGCGCGAGGCGGCGGCGGTGCTGCGCGTTCCCCTGAAGCGCAAGCTCCGGGTGCCGGCGGAATCGGGCGCGCCGGTCTCCGACGCGATCCGGATCGAGATCGCCGACCCGGTGGGCTGCCCGCGGTTCACCGCCCGGGTGCTGGAGGGAGTTCGCATCGGGCCATCGCCGGCCTGGCTGCGCCGTCGGCTGGAGCGCTGTGGCGTCCGGAGCATCAGCAACGTGGTGGACGTCACCAACTACGTGATGCTCGAGCTCGGCCAGCCGATGCACTCCTTCGACCTGGACCGCATCCAGGGCGGATTGTTGAGAGTGCGCCGGGCGCGCGAGGGCGAGCCGCTCACCACGCTCGACGGCAAGCAGCGCACGCTGGTGGCCGACGACCTGGTCATCGAGGACGTCCGCGGCGCGCAGTCGCTGGCCGGCACCATGGGCGGGGCGGACACCGAGGTCAGCGAGAAGACGACGCGGGTGCTGCTCGAGGCGGCGAACTGGGACCCCGGCACCATCCGGCGGATGGCCCGCCGCCACCAACTGCACAGCGAGGCCTCCTACCGGTTCGAGCGGGGCGTGGACCGAACCGTGCTGCCCGAGGTGCTGGACCACGGGGCGGCGCTGATGGCCGAGCTGTCCGGCGCGACGGTGCGCCGGGGCCGTATCGACCTCCATCCGCGGCCCGCCGAGCCTCCTCTCGTTCCGCTCGGCGCGGGCGATGTCCAGGGCCTGCTCGGGGCGCCGGTGCCGGAGGAGGAGGTCCGCGCCGTTCTGTCGTCGCTCGGCTTCGCGGCCGAGGGCGCGGGACACTGGCGGGTGCCCGGCTGGCGGAACGACGTGGAACGACCCGAGGACCTGGTCGAGGAGGTCGCCCGCATCCGGGGCTACGAGCACATCCCCTCGGTGCTCCCGGCCAGCTCGGGGTCACTCACTCCGGAGCCGGCGTGGGTCGAGGTGGATCGGCGGATCCGCGGCGCGCTCTCCGGAGCCGGCTTCGACGAGGTCGTGAACTACAGCTTCGTCGACCCGGCCGTGCTTCCCTGGATCACGCCGCGGGCGGTGGAGAAGCTCGGGACGCCGGTGAAGGCGGTCACCCTCAAGAATCCGCTCACCCCGCAGCAGGCGGTGATGCGGACCTCGCTCCTGGCCTCGCTCCTGCCGAACGTGGCCTCGAACCTCCGCCAGCAGCCCCAGTCGCTGCGCCTGTACGAGATCGGCCGCGCCTACCTGGGTGATCCGCACGGCGGGAACGACCTCCGGCCCGTCGCCGAGGAGCGGCTGCACGTCGCCGGCGTGCTCTGGGGAAGGCGCGACCCGCGAGGCTGGACGGCGAAGGACGACAGCAACGACTTCGCCGACGCCAAGGGGGCCGTCGAGGCCATCCTCTCGGCGCTCGCTGCCGACGAGCTGACCTGCCGGGTGGCGCGGGTGGCGCCCTTCCATCCCCGGGCGACGGCGGAGGCGAGGGTGGGGGAGGTGGTGCTGGGGTGGATCGGCGAGCTGCACCCGCTGGTGGCCGAGAAGATGGAGCTGCCCCCGGGCGTGTTCGCCTTCGAGGTCGACTTCGGGGCGCTGGAGAAGGTGGCTCGGCTGTCGCCGCAGTTCCGGCCACTCCCGCGCTACCCGGCGGTGCTGCGGGACCTGGCGGTGGTGGTGCCGGTCTCGATGCAGGCGGCCGAGGTGCGCGAGGTCATCCGCGAGGTGGGACAGCCGCTGGTGGAGGACGCCGCGCTGTTCGACGTCTACACCGGAACACCTCTACCCGTGGGACAGAAGAACCTGGCCTTCGCCCTGACCTACCGCTCGGCGGAGCGCACCCTCCGGGACGACGAGGTGCACGAGGCCCACGGCCGCATCGTGGAGGAGGTCCAGCGGCGCCTGGGCGGGCAGCTGAGGGGCCGCTAAAACCCTCAGCAAGTCCGGGGAGTTGACACGTTCAGGAGCAGGCAGGCAGACTTCAGGGCCATGACGAAGGCCGACATCATCGAAGGCGTCTACGAGAAGGTGGGCTTCTCCAAGAAGGAGTCCGCCGAGATCGTCGAGCTGGTCTTCGACACGGTGAAGGAGACGCTGGAGCGCGGGGACAAGATCAAGATCTCCGGCTTCGGGAACTTCCAGGTGCGCCAGAAGAACGCGCGCGTCGGACGGAACCCCCAGACGGGACGGGAGATCGAGATCTCCGCTCGCCGGGTGCTGACCTTCCGCCCGAGCCAGGTGCTGAAGAGCGCGCTGAACGCCTCGGCCGAGGCGGCGGCAGCGGCCTCGGGGAGCAGCGGCTCCGGGTCGGACGGAGTGGCTTGACCCACCCGGGGCCGGCAGGTACATCCCGCTTCCCCCGCAGTTTCGAAGTCAGTTTCGTCGAGCAGTTCCCGGGGCGTAGCGCAGCCTGGTAGCGCACCTGCTTGGGGTGCAGGTGGTCGCAGGTTCAAATCCTGTCGCCCCGACCATTCGAAGCCCCGTCATCAGGAGGACCGGTGGCGGGGCTTCTTCTTGGGTGGGGTTGGTCACCGTCACACGGTCGACCCGAGTGCGGCCTGCGCCGGCCGCGCCTGGCTCGGGCGCCCTCCGACGGCCTCGTCGACGAACTCCGCGGCGAAGCGGTCCACCGCCGGCCAGTCCGTGTACTCGTAGTCTCGCGAGGTGTCGGTATCGCCGCCTGCGGCCGCCGAGATTCGCCGCATGACGAAGCGGACCAGGAAGTTGTACCTGGAGTACGGAAGCGCTCCGGCGAAGAGCTCGATACGGCGGGGATTCCAGCCGGTCGCGCGGGTGAGCTTCTCGACCACCCGCATCGTCTCGGCACGGCCATCGCTCTTCCGGCCCCCCTTGTGGGGCGCGACCGCCAGACTGACCGAGAAGAATGCCGACGGCACGCCTGTCAGGGCCTCTCGCTTCTCCCGCGCGAAGCTGACGATCGAGCCCAGATAGCTTCCGAAACGGACCGGCGATCCGACGAGGACCGCCTGATACCGCTTCAGGGTCAGCTCGCGCGAGGAGCGGTCCACGTCCCGCAGGTCCACCCTGTGACCCTTCGCCTCGAGCACCGCGGCCATCCGCCGGGCGATCTTCTCCGTCTGCCCCTCCCGGGTCGCGAACAGGATCAACACCTCGGCCATGATCGCCTCCTTTGTCGAAGGTGGACAGCAAGTGCAATCGCCGGTCCTTCGATCGAAGGGCCGCCCGTCGTGGGTTTGCCGTCTGCTCCGGGAGCGCAGCTGCAAAGCTTGCGCTCCCCGCATTCCGCAGATGCAGAAATCGTGGGCGCTCGCGCAGCACGTCCACCCGCAGGCGACCGCGGAATCGATCACTCGATCGGCGGCGCGTCCCCGAGCGAGATGCCGAGCTCGCGACAGGTCCGGATGGTGTCGCTGTCCAGCGGAACCATCTTCCGCCGCGACGCCGTGCCCTCGAGAGGCACCGGCACCATTCCCTCCGGGGGCTGGTAAGTCACCAGCACGTTGCGCTTGCCCTCGGCGATGAACCGCACTGCCGCGGCTCCGTAACGGAGCGCCACCAGCCGGTCGAACGGGGTCGGGGAGCCACCTCGCTGCAGGTGCCCGAGGACCAGCGTCCGGCTCTCCTTCCCGGTGCGCTGGCCGACCTCCCGGGCGACCCACTCGGCGACACCGCCCAGCAGTGGCTCCTGGCGCCCCACCGTGGTCTGGGCGCGGATGGTGAGCTGGCCGCCCAAGGGCCGAGCGCCCTCGGAGGCGACGATGATCCCGTACGACTTCCCACGGCGCTCGTTGGCGAGGATCTTGGCGCAGACGTGCTCCAGGTCGAACGGCACCTCGGGCAGGAGAATCACGTCCGCCGAACCGGTCAGCCCGGAATGCAGGGCGATCCACCCCACGTACCGCCCCATCACCTCGACCACGAACACCCGCTGGTGGGCGCTGGCGGTCGAGTGCAGCTTGTCCAGCGCGTTGGTTGCGGTGGAGACCGCGGTGTCGAAGCCGAAGCTGTAGTTGGTGTCCGCCAGGTCGTTGTCGATGGTCTTTGGAACCCCGATCACCGGGATCCCCTTGGCGGCGAAGCGCGCAGCGAGGTCCATGCTCCCATCGCCGCCCACCGCGACCAGCGTTTCCAGCCCCAGGGCGTGGAAGTTCCGCACCACCTCGTCGGAGAGGTCGGTGAAGCTCAGGCCACCCCCGGGACCCTTCACCGGAAAGTGAAACGGGTCGGCCCGGTTCGTCGTGCCGAGGATGGTGCCGCCCCGATCCACGATTGACTCCACGTGCGAGGGGGTGAGGCGGACGGTCATCCGCGGGTCGAGCAGCCCGGCGTAGCCGGTCTGGATTCCATGCACCTCCCAGCCACGGTGATGGGCTGACAGCACCACGGCGTGGATGACCGCGTTGAGGCCCGGGGCGTCGCCGCCGCCGGTGTTGATTCCGATCCGCATCGATGCCCTCTCGCGCTCGTTGGACAGCGCTGCCGTACCCGGGTCAGCTCGCGACCGAGCGCTCCATCGCGAGCCCCTCCACGACCCGACACCCGGGCAGTCGCCGGAAGATCTCGGGGTCGACCCGCACCTTCGTGGACCGGCTCCCGCCACCGACGATGACCGTCGGACGCTCGAGCACACGAGCGTCGACGTAGAGCGGCAGGCCCTCGGGGATCGCGAAGGGAGTGACGCCGCCCAGCACCATGCCCGTCAGCCGGGCGGTCTCCTCGGCCGAGGCGAAGGACAGCTTCTTCACCCCCAGCAGATCCGCAACCGTGTGGTTCACGTCCAGGCGGGTGGTGGCCAGCACCAGGCACAGCGCATGGACCTTCGGCTCACGGCGGCCGGCCACCAGGATGGCGTTGGCCGAGTCCTGCGGGTCGATGCCATAGCGGGCGCAGAACTCGGCCGTGTCGGCGAACGCAGGATCGCAGGCCAGCACCTGGTAACGAGCCGCGGCGGCATCGAGCGCGGCTCGGACGGTAGCCTCGATGCGCGCCGCGTCCATACCCCACGTTCTTAGCGACCCTCGCTTCGCAGGTCGACTCCAGTCACGGTGAGCGTGGTCCCGCCGGCTGCCCGTGCTAGGACCCGGGGCTCCTCATGCCGACGTCCCTGTTCCGCCGGAAGGCCGTGGAGGCCTGCCAGGCCGACGCCGACCAAGCCGAGCACCGCCTGAAGCGCTCGCTGGGGGTCTTCGCCCTGACTGCTCTGGGAATCGGAGCGGTCATCGGCGCGGGCATCTTCAGCTCGCCCGGGACCGCCGCTTCCGGTGGGGCGGACCACATCGCCGCGGGCCCCGCGCTGGTCCTCTCTTACATCCTGGTGGCGCTGGCCTGCGGGTTCGCCGCGCTCTGCTACGCCGAGATGGCGTCCATGGTGCCGGTGGCGGGCAGCGCCTACACCTATGCCTACGTGACGCTGGGCGAGTTCCTGGCCTGGATCATCGGCTGGGACCTCATTCTCGAGTACGCGGTGGGAAACGTCGCCGTCGCCGTCAGCTGGGCGGACTACTTCAAGTCGCTGCTGAGTGGGCTGGGCCTCCACCTGCCCGCCTGGCTGTCCACGACCATCGACCACGCCCAGAAGACGCCGGGGCTGCTCGAGTCGGCACCGCACCTGCTCGGGATCCCGATCGTCCTCAACCTTCCGGCCGGCCTGATCGTGGGGGTCCTCACCGTCATCCTGGTCCTGGGGATCCAGGAGAGCGCGCGGGTGAACATCGCGATGGTCATCCTGAAGCTGGTGATGGTGGTGGGCTTCATCGGCGTCGGCGCGTTCTACGTCCGCCCCGAGAACTGGACGCCCTTTGCCCCCAACGGGCTCAACGGGATCCTGAGCGGCGCCTCGCTGATCTTCTTCGCCTACATCGGGTTCGACGCCGTCTCCACCACCGCCGAGGAGGCCAAGAATCCGCAGCGGGACATCCCCCGGGCGATGATCGCCACCCTGGCCATCTGCACGGTTCTCTATGCGGCGGTGACCCTGGTCCTCACCGGAATGGTGAGCTGGAAGGACCTCGGGGTGGGCGATCCCCTGGCGAAGGCGCTCCAGTCGGCGGGGCTCCAGGCCCTGGCGGGCATCCTCTCCTTCGGCGCGGTGGTGGCGATGACCGCGGTGCTGCTGGTCTTCCAGCTCGGCCAGCCGCGGATCTTCATGGTGATGGCCCGGGACGGGCTCCTGCCCCCATGGGCGGCCAGGGTGCATCCCCGGTTCCGGACCCCGTACGTCACGACCATCCTCACCGGGGTCTTCGTGGGCATCCCGGCGATGTTCGTGGACATCAACGAGGCGATCGAGTTCACCAACATCGGGACCTTGTTCGCCTTCATCCTGGTCTCGGTGGGGGTCATCGTGCTCCGGCGCACCGACCCGGAGCGGCACCGTCCCTTCCGTTGCCCCGGGGTCCCGTGGCTGCCGCTGCTGTCGGTCGTGGGCTGCGGGGTGCTGATGGCCTATCTGCCGTTCATCACCTGGATGCGGTTCGTGGTGTGGCAGGTGGTGGGGGTGCTCCTGTATTTCCTCTACGGCCGCCGCCACAGCAGGCTGTCGGCGAACCGAGCGGAGGAGCCGGCGTGGACGCGCACTACGAGCAGGTGATGGCTGCACGGCAGAAGCTGGCCGAGGGGCCCCCCCGGGCCTACTTCGCCTACTCCACCATCCTCGACCCGGCGGCCTTCGAGGAGTGGCGGCATCAGCACGGCTACGACTTCTTCCAGCTCCCTGCGGGCACACCGGCAGAGGGGCTCGACCTCGGGCTGGTCTACGACTTCCCCTCGCGATGGTGGGGCGGCCGGGTGGCGGGGCTCGAGGACCGGCCGGGCACGGTGGTGCACGGGCTGGTGTTCGAGATCGCGCCGAAGGACTGGCCGATCATCCAGCACAAGGAAGGCGTCATCACCCAGATGTGCGTCGAGCGGCAGGTGCGGGTGCGCACCCCGTCCGGCGAGCGGACCGCGATCGCGTTCAGCACCGCGCCGGCCCGCAAGAGCCTCGACGGACCCGTGAGCGCACGCTTCGTGGAGGCACTCGTCCGCGGAGCCCGAGCCGCGGGACTGCCCGAGCCATGGATCCTGCAACTCGCCGACAAGAGCTGAACAGCGACGCCTGCACCCCACGCGGCGCGCGGCAGCTCACGCCGGCGGCCGGTTCGCCTCGTTGATAGCGTCCGGTCGCTCGCCGGGCTGCCCCGCGACCGAGGACCGTGACCCGGTGTCACACAGTCCCCACGCGGGCCGAGACGACGT
>Ga0207679_10001498_pt1 | contig 14638 bp, 25 predicted proteins | sample KBSC73metaG_FD_184320 | JGI IMG/M metagenome (GOLD analysis project Ga0207679, IMG submission 184320) | Corn rhizosphere microbial communities from Kellogg Biological Station, Michigan, USA - KBS C7-3 metaG (SPAdes) (version 2) | ecosystem: Host-associated > Plants > Roots > Rhizosphere > Soil ... | reverse complement strand
ATATGGCGGCTGCTGACGGCAGCCCCCCCCCGCAGCGGCGACGTTCATTCCGCACGGCTCTCGCGCGTGTCCCTGATAGAAGGGCAGTCAACAGTGCATCCCGGCAGGGTACTTCAGCGCTTGCGCTCGCGTTGCAGGGGCAGCGAACATCAGTTCGCTAGATGCGGGCCCGGGGAGCCAGTAGCGCCCGCGCGCAACGCATGATTTCTCAAATCAAACGTAAGCGTCCGGCGAACCCGTCGCTCACCGCTCGCTAGATTGAGGAAGCAGCTTCAACCCAGATGGATTGACCGGGGTGGTGCTCTTCGATCGTACCGATGGCATCGGCGATCAGATCACGGTCGCCGAGCTCGTAGATGAACCGGCTGAGATTCGGCTGCTTCAGCGCCGCATATTCAGCTTCGGTGATAGCGTCGCTGCCGCACCAGACGGCGTCATCCGTCTTGGCGGCGCGAAGAGCATCGGCCAGGCCAGCAGGCGTGATTGCAAGGAAGACCATTGGCGCAAGTCCAGGTAGCGCGGGCTACGCAGTTTGCCATCGGTGCGGCAGCAACTGCTCGATCCGACTGGCCGATTGCGTCGGGAGCCGCTCGAGCCACAAGACGGGTTTGCCGGACGCTTACAACCAAACTGCTGAACGACGAGACAGCCGAAAAAATAAAAAGGCCGATCTGGTGATCGGCCTTTTATTGCTCCAGCCATCAGGCAATGCAGACGACTGGAGTCACAATTTTGGTTGCGGGGGCTGGATTTGAACCAACGACCTTTGGGTTATGAGCCCAACGAGCTACCAGACTGCTCCACCCCGCGACTGAGCCTGTGACTATAGCACAGGTTTTGAGAAGTGGTCACTCATTTGAAGAATCGTTTTCGTGTCAGCACGAGGGCAATGTAGTAGCCGCCCGCCGCATAGGCCAAGAGCACGGCGATTGGAAGCCACGGCTGCGCCGGCCATTCACCAACGATCAGAGGTCGCACGAGCGCCACGGCATGTGTGAGCGGCAACACTTGCGCCAGCCATTGAAGCGGCACGGGCATTTGTCCAATCGGGAAGTACACGCCGGACAGGAATGTCATCGGCGTCATCACGAGGGTGAAGTAGTAGGTGAAGAAGTCATACCCCCGGGCCAGTGCATTGAACACGAGTGCGATCGCTGCGAACGTGAGCCCCACGAGCCACAGCACCGGCAGCGCAACCAGCATGGTGGGTTCGCGGCTGATCCCGAGCACGAACAGCACCGCCAGGATGGCCGCCACCGTGAACATCGACTTGATCGCTGCCCACAGCAGCTCGGCGAAAACGATGTCGTCGAGAGCCACCGGCGCGTTCATGATGCTTTCCCAGGTCTTCTGGACCTCCATGCGGGAGTAGGCCGAATACAACGCCTCGAATGTCGCAGCCAGCGCGCAGCTGACGGCCAGGCTGCCGGACGCAAGGTAGACGATGTAGGGCAGCCCTTCGACCCGGCCAATCATCGATCCCAACCCGTAGGCCACCAGCGTGATCAGTGGCTCGGCGATGTTTCCGATGACACTCGGGACGGCAAGCTTGCGCCACACGAGCAGGTTGCGAAGCACCACTGGCCAGAAGCCACGGGTGACTCGGGGGATGCCGTACATCGAAAGGTGCATGGGCGAAGCTTTCAATCGTCCCTGATCTGGCGGCCGGTGAGCTTGAGGAACAGATCCTCGAGGTTGGCCGGGCGGTGCAGCACCCGCAGGTTCTGGCATGCGCCCAACGCCTGCAGCAGAGGGCCCGGGTCGCTCAGGTAAAAGAACACCGTTTCGCCTCGGGTCTCCACGCGTTGGGCCCAATGCGCATGGCTCGCCGCGAGCGCATGCACCCCATCGCCATACACCTCGATCACGTCGCGCTCGAGGTGCGCTTCGATCAAGCCGCGCGGCGTTCCTTCGGCAATCTTGCGGCCATGGTCCAGCACGATCAGGCGGTCGCACAAGCGCTCTGCCTCATCCATGAAGTGGGTGGTCAGCAAGATCGACTTGCCCTGCTGCAGCAGCTTCTGAAGCCGCTCCCACATCACGTGGCGCGCCTGCGGGTCCAACCCGGTCGTCGGTTCGTCGAGCAGCAGCAGCTGCGGATCGTTGATCAACGCGCGCCCCAGGCTGAGGCGCCGTTTCATGCCGCCGGACAGCTCCCCCGGCCGAGCCTGTGCTCTGGATTGGAGTGCGGCAAATTCGAGCAGCTTCGGGATGCGCTCCTCGATCACCGCATTCGGGACCCCGAAATAGCGGCCGTAGACCCGAAGGTTCTCCGCACAGGTGAAATCGGGGTCCAGGCTGTCGAACTGGGTCACGACGCCCATGCGCTTCTTCGCCTCGCGCACGCGGGCAGGAATGGGCAGGCCGAACGCCTCAATATGCCCCCCATCCAGGCCGACAAGGCCCAGACACATGCGGATGGTGGTGGTCTTGCCCGCGCCGTTTGGACCGATCACGCCCAGACACTCGCCCGGCTGAATCTCGAGGGACAGGTCATCGACGACAGTGTGGTCGCCGAAGGCCTTGCGGAGGCTGGCGATGCGAAAAATCGGTGCAGGCATTGAGACGAAGTGTGCCAAAGGAACGCGCATTGCGCCGCCGGCGCACCGTTCGCCCTCACCGGCGTGTCCGCCGGCGCAGAAGCAAAAAGGGCCAGCAACTGCTGGCCCTTTGGAGCTCGATCCCGCGGGGGATCACTCGGCGGCGGTAGTTTCCGCCTCAGCTTCGGCGGGTTCCGGACGATCCACCAGCTCGACGAAAGCCATGGGGGCGTTATCGCCCACGCGGAACCCCATCTTCAGGATGCGGGTGTAGCCGCCCGGACGAGCCTTGTAGCGCGGGCCCAGTTCGTTGAACAGCTTCGTCACGACGTCGCGGTCACGGGTGCGGTCGAAAGCCAGGCGGCGGTTGGCCAGCGTCGGCTCCTTGGCCAGCGTGATCAGCGGCTCGACGACGCGGCGCAGTTCCTTGGCCTTCGGGACGGTGGTCTTGATGGCTTCGTGCGTGAGCAGCGAGTTCGTCATGTTGCGCAGCATCGCCAGGCGGTGCGACGACGTGCGGTTGAGTTTGCGGAGGCCATTACGGTGGCGCATGGTGCATGTCCTTCTGAATTTGAAACCGGCAGCCGTATCAGGTACTGCCGGGGCACCGGATGGCTCAGCGCCATCCTGGGAAATGACCCCACCGAGGCGGGGCCGAACAACGAATTATCGCTTATCGAGACCTTGGGGCGGCCAGTTCTCGAGTCGGGCGCCGAGGGTCAGACCGCGCGAAGCCAGCACTTCCTTGATCTCGTTCAACGACTTGCGGCCGAGGTTCGGGGTCTTGAGAAGCTCGGTTTCCGTGCGCTGGATCAGGTCGCCGATGTAGTAGATGTTCTCGGCCTTCAGGCAGTTGGCCGAACGCACCGTCAGCTCGAGTTCGTCGACCGGACGCAGCAGGATCGGATCGAACTGCGTGCTGCGTTGAGCCGGTTGGTCGAAGGCGGCGATCTCGCTGCCTTCCAGCTGCGCAAACACAGCAAGCTGCTCGACCAGGATCTTGGCCGATGCGCGAATCGCCTCTTCCGGCGTGATGGCGCCGTTGGTGACGATTTCCATCACGAGCTTGTCCAGGTCGGTGCGCTGCTCGACGCGAGCGCTTTCAACCGTGTAGCTCACGCGGGAAACCGGCGAGAACGAAGCATCCAGCACGATGCGGCCGATCGACTTGGTGGGCTCGTCGCCGAAGCGGCGCATGTTGCCCGGCACGTAACCGCGGCCCTTCTCGACCTTGATCTGCATGTCGAGCTTGCCGCCTTGTGCCAAGTGGGCAATGACGTGGTCCGGGTTGATGATCTCGACGTCGTGGGGCGTCTGGATGTCACCGGCCGTGACCGGGCCTTCGCCTTCCTTGCGCAGCACCAGCGTCACTTCATCGCGGTTGTGCAGGCGGAACACCACACCCTTGAGGTTCAGCATGATGTGAACCACGTCTTCCTGCACACCATCAATGGTGGAGTACTCGTGCAGCACACCTGCGATGGTCACTTCCGTGGGCGCATACCCAACCATCGACGAGAGCAGCACGCGGCGCAGCGCGTTGCCCAACGTGTGACCATAACCACGCTCGAAGGGCTCGAGAGTGACCTTGGCGCGGTTGCCGCCGAGCGGCTCCACATTGATGGCTTTGGGTTTGAGCAAGTTTGTTTGCATGAGGTCTTTCTTTCAATACCCTCGGCTCGTTACACCGATAAGGCTGAGGGACCAACCGGGGCAGCTGGCACCGCTGTCGAACGAGGAAAACACAATCGGCCGCGCTCCGCCGCCTCCTTGCGGGAGGCAACGAAACCGCGGCCAGCGCCAAAGATCAGCGCGAGTACAGTTCGACGATCAGGGCTTCCTTCACGTCAGAAGCGAATTCGTCACGATCCGGCGTCTTCTTGAACACGCCTTCGAGCTTGCTGGCGTCGACCTGCACCCAGGCCGGCATGCCTTGCGATTCCGCCAGCTTCAGCGAATCGACGATCCGCAGCTGCTTCTTGGCCTTCTCGCGCACGGCAACCACGTCGCCCACCTTGACTTGGTAGGACGCGATGTTGACGACCTGGCCATTGACGGTGATGGCCTTGTGAGACACGAGCTGGCGACCTTCGGCGCGCGTCGAGCCGAAGCCCATGCGGTAGACGACGTTGTCAAGGCGCGACTCCAGGAGGGAGAGCAGGTTCGCACCGGTGTTGCCACGGCGGCGTTCCGCCTCCGCGAAGTAGCGGCGGAACTGACGCTCCAGCACGCCGTACATGCGCTTGACCTTCTGCTTTTCACGCAATTGCAGACCGAAGTCCGAGGTGCGCGAACCGGAAGTGCGGCCATGCTGGCCGGGCTTCGCTTCGAACTTGACTTTGTCGCCGATGGGGCGGCGGGCGCTCTTGAGGAAGAGGTCGGTGCCTTCGCGGCGGGCGAGTTTGCCAGTGGGGCCGAGATAACGTGCCACGTGAATTCCTTTTTCAATCTGACGCGATGACCGGCACGGGCCGGCAGGTCGCGCGAGTCTGGCGGGTGTTGTTGTGGTCGCTCAGACGGTGGGCTTAGTGAAACCTTTCGGCTTCAACGGAAACCGCCGGCAAGCACACAAGGTGATTGCCGGCGCGAGTAAACGCAGAACGATCAGATGCGACGACGCTTTTGCGGACGGCAGCCGTTGTGCGGGACCGGGGTCACGTCCGAGATCGAGTTGATCCGGATGCCCAGCGACGCCAGGGCGCGCACCGACGACTCGCGACCCGGGCCGGGGCCCTTGATCTTGACGTCGAGGTTCTTGATGCCCTGTTCTTGCGCAGCGCGGCCTGCCACTTCGGCAGCCACCTGAGCCGCGAAGGGGGTCGACTTGCGGGAACCCTTGAAACCTTGGCCACCACTGGAGGCCCAGGACAAGGCGCCACCTTGGCGGTCGGTGATCGTGATGATCGTGTTGTTGAACGATGCGTGGACGTGAGCGATGCCGTCTGCAACGTTCTTGCGGACTTTCTTGCGCACGCGTTGAGCGGCGGTGTTCGGTGCTTTAGCCATATCGACCTTCTCTCAAATCACTTCTTGACCACGCCAGACTTGCGCGGGCCCTTGCGGGTACGGGCGTTCGTCTTGGTGCGTTGGCCACGAACGGGCAGGCCACGGCGGTGGCGGAAACCACGGTAGCAGCCGAGGTCCATCAGGCGCTTGATGTTGATCGACATCTCGCGGCGCAGATCGCCCTCGATGGTCATGCGACCGATTTCTTCACGGATCTTTTCCAGATCAGCGTCGGTCAGGTCCTTGACCTTGCGATCGAACGGAACGCCACATTGGGTGCAGATCTTCTGCGCCGTGGTGCGGCCAATCCCGTAGATGGCGGTCAGACCGATCTCGGTGTGCTTCTGGGGCGGAATGTTGATACCAGCAATACGTGCCATGTGCGTCCTCTATTCGCGATGTCGAAGGCGATCAGCCTTGGCGCTGCTTGTGGCGCGGATCGGTACAGATCACGCGGACCACACCCTTGCGACGGATAACCTTGCAGTTCCGGCACATTTTCTTGACCGATGCAGCAACTTTCATGCTCTTCTCCTAGGCCTTTTTCAGACCGCTTCAACAATTCAATACTCGTGATCCACAGGCACCCCGCCTGGCCGGATCACCTGGGGGCTCACTTCGCCCGAAACACAATCCGCGCCCGGCTCAGATCGTACGGCGTCAACTCCACCGTGACCTTGTCGCCCGGCAGGATCCGGATGTAGTGCATCCGCATCTTTCCGGAAATGTGACCCAGTACCACGTGCCCGTTTTCCAACTTCACACGAAACGTCGCATTCGGCAGATTCTCAAGAATCTCGCCCTGCATCTGAATGACGTCGTCTTTCGCCATGCGTATTGCTTCGTTGTCGTCGGTACTCGATCAGCTCACAGTCGTCCGAGGCGATTGCCTTCAGCTCGACTTGAAACTTGCCTTTTTCAGCAGCGACTCGTACTGCTGGCTCATCACATACGACTGCACCTGAGCCCAGAAGTCCATCGTCACCACGACCAGAATCAGGAGCGACGTGCCGCCGAAGTAGAACGGCACGTTGTACTTCAAGACGAGGAACTCGGGCAGCAAGCAGACCGCCGTGATGTACGCCGCGCCCGCCAAAGTCAGGCGCGACAGGATTCGATCGATGTGGCGTGCGGTTTGATCACCCGGTCGAATGCCTGGAATGAACGCACCACTCTTCTTCAGGTTGTCTGCCGTCTCGCGGCTGTTGAACACCAGCGCCGTATAGAAGAAGCAGAAGAACACGATCGCGGCGGCATACAGCATCACATAGATGGGCTGGCCTGGCGACAGCATTCCCGCAATGTCTTTGAGCCAGCGCAGGCTGTCGCCAGTGGCAAACCAACCCACGGCCGTGGCCGGCAGCAGAATGATCGACGATGCAAAGATCGGCGGAATCACACCTGACATGTTGAGCTTCAGCGGCAGATGCGACGATTGACCGCCGTACACCTTGTTGCCCACCTGGCGTTTCGCATAGTTCACGAGGATCTTGCGTTGACCGCGCTCCACGTAGACCACCGCATACGTGACCGCCACCACCAGCACGGCGATGAACAGGAACACCGGCGAGCTCATCGAACCCGTGCGAACCAGCTCGAACAAGTTGCCAATGGCGCTCGGCAGACCCGCAGCAATGCCACCAAAAATCAGAATCGAAATGCCGTTGCCGAGGCCGCGTTCAGTGATCTGCTCACCGAGCCACATCAGGAACATCGTGCCGGCCACCAGGCTCACGACCGCCGTGACGCGGAAGCCGAAACCGGGCGAGGCCACCAGATTCGCTGAATTTTCCAATGCAATCGCAATGCTCAGCGACTGGAAGAGCGCAAGGCCCAGCGTGCCGTATCGCGTGTACTTCGTGATCTTGCGACGGCCCGCTTCGCCTTCCTTCTTCAGCGCCTCGATGCTGGGCACGACGTAGCCCATCAACTGCATGATGATCGACGCCGAGATGTACGGCGTGATGCCCAGCGCAAAGATCGCGAAACGGGACACCGCACCGCCCGAGAACACGTTCAGCAGGCTCAGAATGCCGCCTTGCTGCCCCTTGAACATCTGCTGCAGTGCGACCGGATCGATGCCGGGCACGGGGATGTGCGCACCGATGCGATACACCACCAGTGCGAGCACCAAGAAGACAAGCCGGCGACGCAGGTCGCCGAATTTGCCACTCTTGGCCAGCTGATTCGGGTTGGTTGCCACTGAAGCAGGTCCTGTGGAACGCGATTAGGCCAACGAGCCGCCGACGGCTTCGATCGCCGCCTTCGCACCCGCGGTAGCGCCGATGCCCTTGAGCACCACTTTCTTGGTCAGTTCACCGGTCTTGATGACCTTGACGACCTTGGCGATCTCGGCGATCAGCTTCGATTGCTTGAGCACGAGCACGTCGACTTCGTCGAGGCCCAGCGCTTCCAGGTCGGCCAGCGTGATCTCGGCGTTGTACTTCAGCGAAGCCGACTTGAAGCCGCGCTTCGGCAGACGACGCTGCAGCGGCATCTGACCGCCTTCGAAACCAACCTTGTGGAAGCCGCCTGCACGGGACTTCTGACCCTTGTGGCCGCGGCCGCAAGTCTTGCCCAGGCCCGAACCGATCCCGCGACCGACGCGACGCCTGGCGTGCTTGGCGCCAGCTGCCGGTTTGATGGTATTGAGTTCCATGTGCTTTTCTCCGTTCAGAGCACTTTGACCAGGTACTGGACCTTGTTGATCATGCCGCGAACAGCGGGCGTGTCTTCGAGTTCAGACTCGCTGTTGAGCTTGCGCAGGCCGAGACCGCGCACCGTGGCGCGGTGCGATTCGCGGGTGCCCGCGATGCTGCGCACCAGCTTGATCTTGACGGTGGCGCCGGTCTTGGCGTTTTGTTTGTCAGTCATTGCAATTCTCCGGACGGGCCGCTCAGCCGAGGATTTGTTCGACCGTCAGACCACGCTTGGCGGCGATTTCAGCCGGGGTGTGCGTGTTCTTCAGCGCGTTCAGCGTGGCGCGAACGAGGTTGTACGGGTTCGGCGAACCGAGGCTCTTGCAAACGATGTCCGTCACGCCCATCACCTCGAAGACGGCGCGCATCGGGCCGCCGGCGATGATGCCGGTACCTTCGGGCGCAGGCATCATCAGGACGTGAGATGCACCGTGCTCACCGACCACCTTGTGGTGGATGGTGCCGTTCTTCAACGAAACCTTCACCAGGTTGCGGCGAGCCGATTCCATGGCCTTCTGCACGGCGACCGGAACTTCCTTCGCCTTGCCCTTGCCCATGCCGATGCGGCCATCGCCGTCACCGACCACGGTCAGCGCAGCGAAGCTCAGCGTGCGACCACCCTTCACCACCTTGGTGACGCGGTTCACCGCGATCATCTTTTCCTTCAGGCCGTCGTCATTGCCTTCGGCCTGGGCACGGGGTTGAAACTTTGCCATTTCGAATTCCTTTAGAACTGCAGACCGGCTTCACGGGCGGCATCGGCCAGGGCCTTGATGCGGCCGTGGTATGCAAAGCCCGCGCGATCAAATGCAACCTTCTCGACGCCAGCGGCCTTCGCCTTTTCGGCGATGCGCTTGCCGATCACCGTGGCAGCGGCCACGTTGCCACCCTTGCCAGCAGCGCCAAGCTCCTTGCGGACATCGGCTTCTGCGGTGGAGGCGCTGGCGAGCACACGGGCACCATCGTCGGAGATGATGCTGGCGTAGATGTGCAGGTTCGTGCGGAAGACGGTCAGGCGAACCACGCGCTGCTTGGCAATGCGTGCACGGGTCTGACGGGAGCGGCGAACGCGCTGATCTTTCTTGTTCAACATGTCATGCGCTCCTTACTTCTTCTTGGTCTCTTTGATCGTGACCTTTTCATCCGCATAGCGGATGCCCTTGCCCTTGTAAGGCTCGGGAGGACGGATCGCACGGACTTCGGCAGCGATCTGGCCCACGACCTGACGGTCAGAACCCTTGATCACAATTTCGGTCTGGCTCGGGCAGGCGACCGACACGCCGGCCGGCATGTCCTTGGCCACCGGGTGCGAGAAGCCGATCTGCAGGTTCAGCTTGGAACCCGCAGCAGCTGCACGGAAGCCCACGCCAACGAGCGTCAGCTTCTTCTCGAAGCCCTTGCTGACACCGGTGACCATGTTGGCCACCAGCGCACGGTACGTGCCGGACATCGCATCAGCTTCGACCGACTCATTGGCCGGCGAGAACATCAGCTTGCCGCCTTCGTTCTTGATCGTGACCAACGAATTCGCCGGGCGCACGAGCGTGCCGAGCGAACCCTTGACACTGATTTGTTCAGCCGTGATCGCCACGTCCACGCCTTGCGGCAGGGCGATCGGCATTTTTCCTACGCGGGACATTCTTTCTACCCCTTCCTTAGGCGACGTAGCAGAGCACTTCGCCACCGATGCCGGCCTGGCGGGCTTTGCGGTCGGTCATCACACCCTTGGGCGTGGTGACAATGGCCACACCGAGACCGTTCATCACGTTCGGGATGTCGTGGCGACCTTTGTAGATGCGCAGGCCAGGACGGCTCACGCGCTCGATGCGCTCGATGACTGGACGACCGGCGTAATACTTCAACGCAACTTCGAGTTCGGGCTTGGCCGGCTCGCCGCGCACGGCGAAATTCTCGATGTAACCTTCGTCCTTCAGGACTTGGGCAATGGCCACCTTCAGCTTCGACGACGGCAGCCGCACGGAGGCCTTCTGGACCATTTGTGCGTTGCGGATGCGGGTCAGCATATCGGCGATAGGATCACTCATGCTCATACGGAAATCTCCTGATCGTCGTGCCGATTACCAGCTGGCCTTGACAACACCCGGGATGTCGCCCTTGAAGGCGAGTTCACGGATCTTGTTCCGGGCCAGGCCGAACTTGCGGAACGTACCGCGCGGACGGCCGGTCAATTCGCAGCGGTTGCGCTGGCGGGTGGGATACGCATTGCGGGGCAGCTTCTGCAGCTCCAGACGGGCAGCGTAGCGCTCCTCGTCGGTCTTCTTGGCGTCGTTTGCAATGCCCTTGAGTTCCGCGTACTTCTTGGCGTACTTGGCAACCAATTGGGCGCGCTTTTCTTCGCGCTGAATGAGGGAAGTTTTAGCCATGGGCTGCCTCAGTTCTTGAACGGGAATTTGAAGGCTGCGAGCAGTGCCTTGCACTCCTCGTCGCTCTTCGCCGACGTCGTGATGCTGATGTTCAGACCACGCAGCGCATCCACCTTGTCGTATTCGATTTCGGGGAAGATGATCTGCTCTTTGACGCCGATGTTGTAGTTGCCGCGGCCATCGAACGAACGGCCGGAGATACCACGGAAGTCGCGCACGCGCGGCAGCGCGATCGTCACGAAACGATCCAGGAATTCATACATCTGGACGCCACGCAGCGTGACCATGCAGCCGATGGGCACCCCGTCACGAATCTTGAAGCCGGCAATGGCCTTCTTCGACTTCGTGACCACGGGCTTCTGGCCGGCGATCTTGGTCAGGTCGCTCACGGCGTGCTCCATGACCTTCTTGTCCGACACCGCCTCGCTCACACCCATGTTGAGCGTGATCTTGGTCAGGCGCGGCACTTCCATGCTGGACTTGTAGCCGAACTTCGCAGTGAGGTCGGCCACCACTTTGTCGCGGTAGAACTGTTGCAGACGAGCCATGACGGACCTCTTATGCCTTGATTTCTTCGCCGCTCGACTTGAAGACGCGAACGGCCTTCTCCTTCGTCTTGCGGGACTGCTGCTCGGCGTCGCTCAGCAACTTGAAACCGACGCGATCGGCCTTGCCGGTCGCCGGGTTGTAGATGGCGACGTTCGACTGGTGGATCGACAAGGTCTTGTCGACGACGCCACCGGTCGTGCCCTTCATGGGGTTCGGCTTGACGTGCTTCTTCACGACGTTGACGCCCTCGACGACGATGCGCTCGTCATCGATGCGCTGCACGACCGCGCCACGCTTGCCTTTGTCGCGACCCGTCAACACGATGACTTGGTCGCCTTTGCGAATCTTGTTCATAAGCTGTCCTTCAACCGGCTCGATGCTGACCTGCAGGCCCGGCGAATTAGAGAACCTCAGGGGCCAGCGACACGATCTTCATGAAGCGCTCGGTGCGCAGCTCACGCGTGACCGGGCCGAAGATGCGGGTGCCGATGGGCTCGAGCTTGGCGTTGAGCAGGACGGCGGCATTGCCATCAAACTTCACGAGCGAGCCGTCTTGGCGGCGAACACCCTTGGCGGTGCGCACAACCACGGCGCTGTAGATTTCGCCCTTCTTGACGCGACCACGCGGCGCAGCTTCTTTGACGCTGACCTTGATGACGTCGCCAATACCGGCGTAACGACGCTTGGAACCGCCGAGCACCTTGATGCACATGACGGACTTAGCGCCAGTGTTGTCCGCGACGTCAAGCCGCGATTGCATTTGAATCATGTTCAGTCCCCAACTTGGCCACAAACGCTTTCATGACCATCATGAAAGCCGCTGCGATCAGTCTTGGGCCCGTCAGATCACCCCGGAGGAGCTCACTGTTTGGGCGGAGCCGAGGCCGGCATGCACCGCTGGTGGGGCAGGTACAACAGCCCAACTGATGCAGCCAGAAATTCGGCGAAGTCTTATATTGTGCTTCGATCAGGAAACGCTGTCAACAGCCTTTTCTCGATCGATCGCCGCGAACAGGGCGCATCATGCGCCCCAAGCTCGCCCATCAAGCCTTGCGTTCACGCGCTTGCTTGAGCATCGTGTCGGCGTCGCTGACCTCGAACTTGCCCGGCGCCTCGACATTGAGCGCCTGGACGACGCCGTCTACCACGAGCATCGAGTAGCGCTGCGAGCGCACACCCATGCCACGAGCCGTCAAGTCCAGCGTCAGGCCTGCGGCCTTGGTGAAATCAGCACTGCCGTCGGCCATCATGCGCACCGCACCGGCCGCCTTTTGCTCGCGACCCCAGGCGCCCATGACGAACGCATCATTGACCGAGATGCACCAGATCTCATCGACGCCGGCCGCCTTCAGCTCCGCCGCGGACTTGACGTAGCCCGGAACATGCTGAGCCGAGCAGGTGGGAGTGAAGGCTCCGGGCAATGCAAACACAGCAATGGTCTTGCCCGCCACGGACTTCTCGATGTCGAAGCTGTTAGGGCCCAGCGAGCATCCGTTGCCCTCGACCTCGATGAATTCCTGCAGTGTTCCTGCCGGCAGCTTGTCGCCAACTTTCAACATGGTGCTTTCCTCGACTGAAAAATGAAACGGCCGGAACACCGACTGCTCGGCATTCCGGCCGTGTGAATGCTGGATCCACGAAACCCTTCCACAGGCTTCGTGGACCGCGTCGATCAGACCTCGCGGGCCTTCTCGACCAGGCGGGTGACCGTCCAGGCCTTCGTCTTCGAAATCGGACGGCATTCCGAGATCTCGACGATGTCGCCCAGCTTGTACTCGCCCTTTTCGTCGTGAGCGTGGTACTTGCTGGTCTTGGCAACGATCTTGCCGTACAGCTCGTGCTTCGTGCGACGCTCGATCAGAACCGTGATGGTCTTGGCGCGCTTGTCGCTGACCACGCGACCGATCAGGGTGCGCGTGTTCTTCTCAGTGGCTTGCGTGGCGCTCATTTCGCGGCCTCCTTCTTCTTCTCGGCCAGAATGGTCTTGGCACGCGCGATGTCACGGCGGGTGTTGCCCAGCGTCGAATGGTTCGTCAGCTGTTGCGTGGCCTTTTGCATGCGCAGGCCGAAGTGGGCCTTCAGAAGGTCGGCGACTTCCTTTTCGAGGCCGGCGACGTCCTTGGCGCGGAGTTCAGATGCTTTCATGTCGTTCTCCGTGTGGGCTCAGGAGCCCACTTGGCGAGACACGAAGACCGTGCTCAGCGGCAGCTTGGCCGAAGCCAGCTTGAACGCCTCACGAGCCAACTCTTCAGGCACGCCGTTGATTTCATAGAGCACCTTGCCCGGCTGGATTTCAGCCACGTAGTACTCGGGGTTGCCCTTGCCGTTACCCATCCGGACTTCGGCGGGTTTCTGCGAGATGGGCTTGTCCGGGAAGATGCGGATCCAGATGCGGCCGCCGCGCTTCACGTGACGCGAAATCGCGCGACGAGCTGCTTCGATCTGGCGAGCCGTGATGCGGCCGCGCTCCGTGGCCTTCAGGCCGAAGTCGCCGAACGACACGGCAGCGCCACGCGTGGCGACACCGGTGTTACGACCTTTTTGTTCCTTGCGGAATTTTCTGCGTGCAGGTTGCAGCATGCTTATTCTCCTTTGCCTTCGCCGCCAGCGGCAGCGTCAGGGCCGGGGGCCTTGCGCACGCGCTTGACGGCGGCGGTCTTCGCGCCGTCGGTGGCGGCCGCGCCGTCACGGGGACCACGGTCGCCACCCGGGCGGCCACGGCCACCCGGAGCACCCGGACGGTCGCCAGGACGTGCGCTGCGGCGCGGACGGCGATCTTCCTCGGCGCCCGGAGGCGTCACGATGCCAGGGGCTTCGCCATTGGCGAGGCGGTCACCGCGGTACACCCAGCACTTCACGCCGATGATGCCGTAGGTCGTCTTGGCTTCGGAGAAGCCGTAGTCGATGTCAGCCTTCAGCGTGTGGAGGGGCACGCGACCTTCGCGGTACCACTCGCAGCGGGCGATTTCGATGCCATTCAGGCGGCCGGACGACATCAGCTTGATGCCTTGGGCGCCCAGGCGCATCGCGTTCTGCATCGCGCGCTTCATGGCACGGCGGAACATGATGCGCTTTTCCAGCTGCTGGGTGATGCTGTCGGCAATCAGCTGTGCATCGACTTCAGGCTTGCGCACTTCTTCGATGTTGACGGCCACCGGAACACCGAGGCGACGGGTCAGCTCGGCCTTCAGGTTTTCGATGTCCTCGCCCTTCTTGCCGATCACGACGCCCGGACGAGCCGAGAAGATCGTGATGCGGGCGTTCTTGGCGGGGCGCTCGATCAGGATGCGCGACACGGCCGCGCTCTTGAGCTTGCCCTTCAGGTACTCGCGCACCTTCAGGTCTTCGGCCAGCATGGTGGCGAAGTTGGCGTTCGACGCGTACCAGCGCGACGCCCAATTGCGCGTCACCGGCAGGCGGAACCCGGTTGGGTGAATCTTTTGTCCCATGGTCTGTGCGC
>Ga0207679_10001492_pt1 | contig 14665 bp, 16 predicted proteins | sample KBSC73metaG_FD_184320 | JGI IMG/M metagenome (GOLD analysis project Ga0207679, IMG submission 184320) | Corn rhizosphere microbial communities from Kellogg Biological Station, Michigan, USA - KBS C7-3 metaG (SPAdes) (version 2) | ecosystem: Host-associated > Plants > Roots > Rhizosphere > Soil ... | reverse complement strand
CACCCTGTGCGTACCACGCTCATTGTCGGCAACTGGAAGATGAACAAAACGGCCTCCGAGGCCGCCCGTTTTGTTCGGGAATTGGCAGGTCTCCTTCCCAAAGATCCCGCCGTGGAGATCGTCCTTGCGCCCCCGTTTACGGCACTGGAATCGGTTCGGGCCGCCTTAGGTTCCGCCTCTCACCTTGTGCTCGGTGCGCAGAATGTCCATTGGGAACAACAGGGCGCGTTTACCGGGGAGATTTCTGGGCCGATGCTTCGCGACCTCGGCTGCACCTACGTGATCATCGGGCATTCAGAACGGCGGACGTTGTTCGGTGAGCTGGACATCGACATCCACAAAAAGGTCCGCTCGGCGTTGGCCAACGGACTTCGCCCGATCCTCTGCGTGGGAGAATCGCTGGACCAGCGTCAATCGGGACGCACCGAACCGGTGGTGACCGGCCAAGTCTCGGCAGGACTGGCAGAGTTGAGTGCCCAGGAGTTGGACGCCGTCACGGTCGCCTACGAACCAGTCTGGGCCATCGGCACCGGTCATGCAGCCACAACCGGACAGGCGGTTGCAGTCCATCGCGCCATCCGTGCCTGCATCGCGGCCCGGTGGAGCAGTGGTGCGGCGGAACGCATGAGAATTCTCTACGGAGGCAGCGTCACGCCACAGAATGCAGAGTCACTTCTCAGCGAATCGGATATCGACGGCGCGCTCGTCGGCGGGGCTTGTCTCAAGACGGACTCCTTTGCTACAATCGCGCTCGCTGCAAAGAACAGATCGGTACACTGACTCATGCACACACTGGTCATCATCATTCACATCATCGCTTGCTTTCTCATGATCGGCGCCATTCTCCTCCAATCGGGGAAAGGCGCGGAAATCGGCGCGGCCTTTGGCGGCTCCAGTCAGACGGTATTCGGAAGCCGGGGGCCGGCGAACTTTCTCAGCAAGTTTACCGTCATCGTCGCCGCCGTGTTCATGGTGACCTCGCTGAGCCTCGCCATTTTGGCAAAAGAACGGACGTTCTCCTCGACGGTAATCGACCTCAAGAAAAAAGAGACGTCCCAACCGGCTCCGGCTGCTCCGGCCGAGAAGCCGGCATCCGAGTCGCATCCCTCCGGCGATCCCGCCGCTGCCCATTAGTCAAACGAAGCAACACTCAGCACGCTCAAGAAAAGTTGTCAGCAAGGCCGCAGCGAGCGAAAGCCCGACGCGTACGGTTTGATGTACGTTGCAGCTTCGGGGTACGGCCGCGTCTCGGCGCGGCTGGGGTCGGTTTTCAGCGTCTCGTTAGACGCGGGTGAGCCAGGAGACGTGCGAAGGTTCTTCTCCGCGCACGATGGCAAAAAACTGCTTCTGCAGGGCAGCCGTGACGGGACCCGGCTTGCCGGTTCCGATCCGGCGCTTGTCGATTTCTCTGACGGGAGTCAATTCGGCAGCCGTACCCGTCACGAACACTTCATCGGCAATGTACATCTCGTCGCGTGTGAACCGCTCCTCGAGCACCACTATCCCTTGTGCACGGGCGAGCTCGATTACGGCATTTCGGGTAATCCCTTCCAAAATTGACGTCAGGGGTGTCGTTTTCAGAGCGCCCCTTCGTACGATGAAAATATTTTCCCCAGTGCCTTCCGAGACGTATCCCTCGGGATCCAGCAAGATGGCTTCATCGTAGCCATTCGCCTTCGCTTCTCGTTTGGCCAAGATGGAATTGACGTAATAGCCGGATATTTTCCCTCTCGTCATCGAGACGTTGACATGGTGACGCGTAAATGACGAGACACAGGCCCGCATCCCATTCGCAAGTGCATCGTCGCCCAGATAGGATCCCCATTTCCAAGCGGCAATCGCCAGCTTGATCGGATTGTCGCCGGGATAGACACCCATGGCACCATACCCGATATAGACCAGCGGGCGAATATAGCAGGCGTCCAGCTTGTTGATCCGCACCGTCTCCACAATCGCTTCCGCGACCTGTTTTTTTTCGTAGGGAATCGTCATCATGCCGATGTGGGCCGACTCAAACAATCGATCCACATGTTCTTGCAGCTTGAAGATCGCCGATCCGGACTTTCCCTTATAGCATCGCAGCCCCTCGAACGCGGCAAGGCCGTAATGCAAAGAGTGCGTCAGGACGTGCACGTTCGCATCCGCCCAGTCGACGAACGAACCGTCCATCCAGATTTTTCCTTGCGGCTCCATGATGAAGCGGACTATAGCAGCGGTTTTGAAGAAGCGTCAAGCAAACGAGCCGCGGAGATGTTGAGCTCGGTGTTATTGCTCGCTGTGCGGGCGGACGCGGATGTCAGCAGTGATGAGATCGGCAAGACGATGGGCCGTATCGGCCGTCACGTGTTCGATCCGCAATCCGAACTCGTATTGGTCCGCCCAGCGGACCGATGCGCGGGAAATCTCCAATGGCGGATCCGTCTCTCCGATGCTAAGCCGCACGGATACCTCCGTACCCGGCGTCAAAGAGTGATCCCCCAACACGCGTAACCCCGTGCGGCTCAGATTCTTCACAACACCTTTCCCAATGACGCTTCCACTCATGTAATAGGAGCTGTACCAGGTCGGGATGCGGCGAAACGGCCTGACTATAAATTTGGCAGACGGGGTTGTGCGGCGTACAGGCTTCATAGGTTTTAATTTACCCGTGTATTCCGTGGGAAAACAGCCTACCAACAGGGGGGATTCTACATGCCGAGCCCCATCGATCCTTTCTTGACACCTTTGAAATCACTGTGATAAATAACGACGTTCTGTCACGGAGGAAGCATTCATGTATGCCATCGTGGAAACAGGCGGAAAGCAGTATCGGGTCGAGAACGGCTCCCTCCTTCAGGTGGAAAGTCTCCCCGGCGATGTCGGCGGCCAGGTGGAACTGAGCGACGTGCGACTGGTGCATGGCGACAAGGGTATCCAGGTCGGCCAACCGCTGGTCAAGGGCGCCAGGGTCACGGCGGAGATCATTGACCAGGGCCGGACACGGTCGATCATGGTCTTCAAGAAGCAGCGGCGCAAGAACTACCGACGGACAAAGGGCCACCGTCAGGGCTTTACGAAATTGCGGATCACAGGCATCGAAACGACGTAAGCAAGGACGGTCATGGCAACAAATAAAGGCGGCGGATCATCAAGAAACGGGCGGGACAGCAATCCGCAATACCTCGGCGTGAAAGCGTACGGCGGTGAAACCGTCAAGGCGGGCGCCATCATTGTGCGCCAGCGAGGGACCAAGTTCTTCCCCGGTTTCAATGTCGGCCTCGGCAAGGACCACACTCTCTTCGCCCGCGTAACGGGGGTCGTCAAGTTCGAGGGCGGACGCGCGCGACAGAAGGTCAGCGTCTACCCCGTGCCCGCGGCCTCTTAACTACCGGTCTCTCTTTCTCCTGAGTCACCACGCAGTTCTTGAACGGCGTGTGCTGCCATTGCGGGAACACCTCGCGCCATGACGGCCAACGCTTTGGTAGCCCGATGTTTGTCGACGAAGTCTCCATTACGGTCAAGGCCGGCCGCGGCGGCGACGGCAGCTGCAGCTTCCGACGCGAGATGTTCGTGCCCCGTGGGGGGCCGGACGGGGGCGATGGTGGCGATGGTGGAGACGTGATCTTCACAGCGTCCCAACGCTTGACCACCCTGCTCGATCTTCGCTACCAACGACATTACGAGGCGGAGGACGGAAAGGCCGGGGGCGGATCGAATTGCACCGGACGGAGAGGACAATCCGTCCAGGTCCTCTTGCCCGTCGGTACCGTCATCTACGAACTTCATACAGGGCACATCCTCGCGGACTTGGTGGCGGACGGAGACACATTCACCGTTGCTCACGGAGGGAAAGGCGGCCGAGGCAACAGCCATTTCGCCACGTCGACGAACCGCGTGCCAACCCACTTCGAGCATGGCACGGCGGGGGAGGAGCACGAGCTCCGGCTGGAGCTCAAATTGCTCGCGGACGTCGGCCTCATCGGATTTCCGAATGCGGGCAAATCGACCTTGATCGCGGCAATCTCCGCCGCGCGGCCAAAGATCGCGGGCTATCCGTTTACGACGCTCGTGCCGAATCTGGGAGTTGTGCGGTACGGCGAAGATCACAGCTTCGTCGTCGCCGATATCCCGGGGTTGATTGAAGGCGCGCACGAGGGCAAAGGACTGGGGATTCAATTTCTCCGCCACATTGAACGCACATCGCTGCTGCTCCATCTGATCGATGTGTCAGAATGGGCGGTGGAAGATCCGGTCGCAAGTTTTGACATCATGCGGCAGGAACTGGCGGCCTACAATCCTCTGATCGCCAAACGTCCGTTTGCCGTCGTCCCCACCAAGATCGATGCCGTGGGGGACGGTGAGCGCCTGAATGCGCTTCAAGCGTTCTGTCGGCGCCGCAAGATTTCTTGTCTCCCGGTGTCCTCGGCCACCAGGGCAGGGCTGACAGAACTGGTGACGTTCGTCGGTCAACGCGTCGAACACCTTCGGGCGGCGGCATGCGCGACGAAGTCTTAAAGCAGGCGAAACGGGTCGTCGTGAAAATCGGGAGTAGCCTGGTCTCCTCCCGTGAGGCCGGTCTTGAACCGGAACGCATCGACCGCTTGGCAGAAGACCTGGCTGCGCTTCGATCAGACGGACGGGAAGTGCTGGTCGTCTCGTCCGGTGCGATCGTGTCAGGCATCAAGAAGCTTTCCCTCAAGGAGTACCCCAAGAGTCTGCCGGTGAAGCAGGCGGCAGCGGCCGTCGGGCAAAGCCGGTTAATGTGGGCCTATGAAAAGTCCTTTGAGCGTCTGGGTACCAAGGTGGCACAGATTCTCCTCACTCACCAGGACTTGGCCGACCGGCGGCGATTCCTCAACGCCCGGCATACCCTGGCCGCGCTGATCGAATTCCAGGTCGTTCCCATCATCAATGAGAACGATACGGTGGCCGTCGATGAAATCCGGGTCGGCGACAACGATACGCTGGCCGCCGAAGTCGCGCACCTGGTCGACGCCGACCTGCTGGTCATTTTGTCCGACATTGACGGCCTGTTTACGGAAGATCCCCGAAAACATCCGTCCGCTGAGCTCATTCCCCTGATCACGGAGATCACCGAGGACATCGAGCGGCGCGCCGGCGTCTCGAATACGTTTGGTGCCACGGGTGGCATGGCCACGAAAGTGCGCGCGGCCAAGAAAGTCGGCGAGTACGGAGTCGCGACGCTGATTGTAAACGGCCAGACCCCAGGCCTGTTGCCGAAGATCCTTTCCGGCGATCCGGGCGGCAGCCTGTTTCTTGCAAAATCCAGACGGATGACCAGCCGCAAACATTGGATCGGCTATACCTTGAGGGCGCGTGGCGCGATCTCTCTGGACCAGGGAGCCGTCGACGCATTGACCAAACGGGGCAAGAGTTTGCTGGCATCCGGTATTGTGACGGTGACCGGCTCGTTCGAAGCAGGTGATCCGATCAGCTGTCTGGATCCCGACGGCAAAGAATTCGCCAAAGGACTGGTGAATTGCTCGTCAGACACCTTAATGAAGATCAAGGGCCTGAAGACGACCGAGATTCAACAACGCCTCGGCCCGCAGGAGTACGAGGAAGTCATTCATCGCGATAATCTCGTCATCCTTTGAGCCGCCCCGATTGTGAGGTGTGCGTGTCGTCGCGCGTCGGCTTATTGGGTGGAACATTTAATCCCATTCACAATGGCCATCTGGCGATCGCACGCGAGACGCGTGAAGCGCTCGAGCTCGATCGCGTGGTCTTGATTCCAACCGGCGATCCTCCGCACAAGCCTCAAGAGGGTCTCGCCCCTGCAAGGCACCGCTATGAAATGGTCCGTCTGGCCATTGCCTCGGACCCGCTGCTGGCGCTCTCCAATGTCGAGGTGCGCCGAGCAGGAAAATCCTATTCGATCGATACCGTTCGCCTCTTACAGACGGAATATGGCAAGGAGACTCGGCTCTACTTCCTGATCGGACTGGACGCGTTTCTGGAACTGCCCACATGGCGGGACCCAGAGACGCTGCTGACCCTCTGCTCCTTTGTGGTCCTTTCCCGGCCTGGCCTGTCTTTTCAGACACTTTCCGCCATGCCGCTGACCCCCCGCCTCTCCCAAGCTTCGTTGGTGGATTTGGATTCAGGACGGACGGCCCGGCTCGAAGTCTCGATCGGCTCCCAGTCGTTGACCTGCCTCCGACTGACGCCGAGCGATGTCTCGGCCTCCGACATCCGTGCAAAGCTCGCACAGGGAGTCCCCACGGGTAATCTGTTGCCGCCTGCAGTGGAATCCTATATACTTCAACATCATATCTACTAAGTAAGAGGACGCTGATCGCACGAACATCGAAGGCCACAGCCCTCGCGATTGCGAGGGCCATGCTCGACAAGAAGGCCACGGACGTCCTCATCCTCCAGGTTGCGAAACTGACCTCCGTCGCTGACTACCTGGTGTTGGGCTCTGCCGACTCTGACCGGCAAACGAGGGCGATCGCCGACCATGTCGACGGCGTGCTGTCCCAATCGGGTCCCGGTGCGTTGAGCATCGAAGGAAAGACGTCGTCGCAGTGGGTCCTCATGGATTTCGGCGACGTCGTCGTCCATATTTTCCGCCAGGATGCCCGTCATCATTACGGGCTGGAACGGCTGTGGGCGGATGGACGGCGTATATCAATCCCAGGCCACGGTTCGCCGACGAGCGCCGCGTCGAAGCCGGTTCCCCGAACGAGAGCACACACCGCCAAACGAGCGTAGCGCCATGCTCAGGCTGCTCACCACGATTTTTCTCGTCAGTGCCGGCATCTTTGTCTACAGCTATTTCAGAGAACTCAATCCTGGCACCATTACCGTCCACACCGGCCCGTCCACGCAATTCGAATTGAGTGCCGTGACCCTGGTGGTCTTTTCGATGGCGGTCGGCGCGGTGCTGGTCGCCCTGGCCGTCGGCATGCGGCAAACCGTGCACGTGATCGGCACCTGGCGCAGCACCCGGCTCCAACGCCGGAAGGAAAAGGTGGACGCGCTGCATCGCGACGGCACCCATGCCTTCATGTCGAAGCGGACGAGCGACGCCGTGGGACTGTTTGAAAGGGCACTCTCCATCGATCCGAACCGCGTGGACTCGCTGCTCTGGCTGGGGAATATCTATCGGTCCGAGAGCAACTATGCGGAAGCCATCCGGTTGCATCAGAACGCCCAGCGCATCGACGACCGGAACATCGAGATCTTGCTGGAATTGTCAAAGGACCTCGAGGGAGCCAAACGCTACGAGGACGCACTCCAGACACTGCAAAAGATCCTGAGAATCGAGCCCGACAATCTGACGGGCCTGACCAGAAAGCGCGATCTACTGATCCGTCTGGAAAAATGGAGCGATGCGCTGGAGATTCAGCATCGCATGGCCAAGGCCAACCTGCCGGAAGCGGAACGACGTGCGGAAGCCCAGTTGCTTACCGGCTGCATGTACGAGGTCGGCCGCCAGTTGCTGGAGCGCAGCCACGCCGACAAGGCCCGGCGGTATTTTCGCGGCGCCATCAAAAAAGACCGGACGTTTCTCCCAGCCTACATCGGCTTGGGTGAAGTGCTGATCCGGGAAGGCAAGACCAAAGACGCTGTCGAGATCCTCAAGAAAGTATACGCGAAGACCCACAATGTCATCATCTTGCACCGGCTCGAGGAGTTATTTTTGGAGCAGGGTGAGCCGAGCGAAATCATCCGCATTTATCAGGAGGCGTTGCAGCAGGATCCGCACAACGCCGTCCTTCAGTTCTATCTGGGTAAACTCTACTACCGGTTGGAAATGGTCGACGAAGCCTTTGATATCCTGTCGACGGTCGAGGGCCCTCAAGATCAGCTGGTCGATTATCATAAGATCATGGCGAACCTCTTTCTCCGCAAACAGCACATGGAACAGGCAGTCGTCGAACTCAAGAAAGCCCTGCAGTTCAAGAAACGCGTCGTCGTTCCCTATGTCTGCACTGCTTGTCAGCAAGAGACCACGGAATGGTCCGGACGGTGCCGCCGATGCGGCAACTGGAATACGTTCGTCGCGCTTCCCTGGCTGGAAGGCGGTTCCGCGGCCGGACGGGACAGCGCTTCGACCGCCGGCCGCAACGTTCCCTACCAAGGCATTGCTTCTCCGTTCGAAACCGTGTAGTTTTCGCCCAACGCTGGCCAGCAAGGCACCACCCTCCTGCCGGCGAAGTCAATGACGAACTCCATCAGAGGAAATGAGATGACGGATTATGCGGTGTTCACCAGAAAAGCGCTGAATGACGAGATTCTGACCCGAGGAGAATGCCGTGACGTTCTGGCAGCGCCCGATGAAGACTTACTCGCCCTTCTGCACGCCGCTTTTTCCGTACGCTCCCGGTACTTCGGGAAGACGGTGCGCCTTCAGATGTTGCAGAACGCCAAAAGCGGGGCCTGCCAGGAAGATTGCCATTACTGCTCACAGTCTGCCGTCTCGACCGCAGCGATTGAACGGTACAACCTGTTGCCGCAGCGTCAGATGATCGAAGGGGCGCGACAAGCCGCTGCGTCGAAGGCCCAACGGTACTGTATTGTGATCAGCGGTCGCAGCCCGTTGGATCGCGAGATCGACGAGATTGCCGGGGCGGTTCGGGCTATCAAGCAGGAACTGCCTATTCAGATTTGCTGTTCGCTGGGCCTCATGAACGAGGCACAGGCCAAGCGGCTCAAGGTCGCGGGGGTTGATCGTATCAACCACAATTTGAATACGAGTGAGGCCTTCCACGGGTCGATCTGTACGACGCATACCTTCAAGGATCGTCTTGCGACCATTCGAAATGCCCGTGCCGCCGGACTGGAAATCTGTTCCGGAGGGATTGTCGGCATGGGTGAAGCCGACGACGATCTCATCGATCTTGGTATGGCATTGCGCGAGGTCAAGCCTGACTCCATTCCCATAAACACCCTGCATCCGGTCGCCGGCACTCCCTTGGAAGGCTGCGATCACCTCACCCCCCAGCGCTGCCTGAAAGTGTTGTGCCTCTTCCGCTTTCTTCATCCGCGAACGGAAATTCGCATTGCCGGCGGGCGCGAACATAACCTGCGCAGCTTGCAACCATTGGCGCTCTATCCGGCAGACTCCGTGTTCGTCAACGGATACCTCACCACGCCCGGTGCCCCGGCGCCGGAGGTCTGGGGCATGATCCGCGATCTCGGCTTCACCATTGAAGTCGACTATCAGGGAGTGCAGCCAGCCGAGATCCTCGGCGTCCGATCCTAAGACGTTTCAACCGCCTTCGCCCGAACGTTTCTCAACATCCCTTGCCATCCACCGGTCTTATCGCTCACCCGCCGCCCCCTCCTCCCCGTTCTTCTGATCGACTCTAACAAGGACTTCTCCTAGTAGGGGCTTCCCTGGGGCTGTGTTGTCATGAATGAAAGGATATTGGGTCCGGCTGGAACCCGCCTGCATGCAGACCAAAGAACGCACGACTTCCTCTTTTGCGCCTGACTCGCCGGACCCTGCGACAGCCCACATCCCTTCTGATTCACGAGGCATGACGGACATCATTCTTGCGACCGTCGCGACAATTTTTGCCTTGTATTCGGCTCAAAAATTTTTCATTCCGCTCTTCCTGGGTCTCATTCTCGCGGTGACCTTAAATCCGCTCGTCAGATTTTTGGAACGCCTCAAAATTCCTCGGGTCGCCGGCACTACACTGGTCATGGCGGCGCTCCTTGGCGGCATGGTGGTCGCCACCTTGTCGCTGCGAGCGCAGGTTGAGGGTATTCTGGATCAGATCCCTGACGCCACGGCAAAATTGTCGGCCGCACTTCGGGATATGGCCAGCCAAGGTAATACGATGGCACGGGTCCAGGAGGCTGCCAGGGAACTGGAAAAGGCCACCGATCAGGCAGCCAATGGCCATACCGCGCAAAAGCCTCAGACTCGGGTTGTGGTCCAAGAGCAAAAATCCAAGCTCGTGAACTGGCTCTGGACTGGTTCGCTGGGCATGTTCGGCCTCATTGGTGACACGGTCATGCTGCTGCTGCTTGTGGTCTTCCTACTCTTGTCCGGCGATACCTTCAAACGAAAGCTGATGCGGATCAGCGGACCGTCACTCTCCAAGCGCAAGATCACCGCCGGCATTCTGGATGACATCGACCGGTCGATTCAGCACTATATGCTGACCCTCCTGGTGGCCAATATCGTCCTGGGACTATTGACATGGATCGCCTTACGGTGGATCGGCCTGGACAATGCGGGAGCCTGGGCCGTCGCGGCCGGCATCCTGCATTTCATTCCCTATCTGGGACCAGCGCTTACAGCGCTCGCCACGGGCATGGCCGCCATCATGCAATTCGAATCGTTCTCCATGGCAGTGCTGGTCTCCGTCAGCTCCCTTGCGATTGCCACGCTGGTCGGTGTGGTTCTTGTCACGTGGATGAGCGGCAAGATGACCAAGATGAATACGACGGCCGTCTTTGTCGCGCTGTTGTTCTGGGGATGGCTCTGGGGGGTGTGGGGACTCTTGTTTGCGATTCCCATCATGGGCATGGTGAAGGTATTTGCCGAACGCATCGAAGACCTGCATCCCTTGGCGGAGCTGCTGAGTGAATGACCATCGGTGGTTCGCTTCGTTGCGCGGCCGGAGATCCGGTGTGACCCTGCGTCTGGCTGGGCTCTTCCTAGCGATCTTCGTGCTGACACCGACCGGAGCGGAATCGACTGCTGTCCCCGTGCGGTTCCCTGAGGGACTCACACACGGGTTCCTGCTCGTGCGATCGGCAGCCGGTGATATCGTCGGTCAGGGCGAACTGACCCAGCTCGTCAAGGAGGGTGGTGTTACGGAAAGCCGACTGGTGTTCCGTTTCAAGGACGGCTCGCTCCACGACGAAAAAGTCGCCTTCTCACAACAACGGGTGTTCACGTTGATCCGTTACCAGCTCACCCAGCGAGGCCCGTCGTTTCCTGAACAGATGGAGGTCGTTGTGGATCGTGGAACCTCCTCGTACGACATTCGGACCCGGTCAGGTGAACATGGGACCGACAAGATATTGACCGGCGACATCGAGGTGCCGAAAGACGCCTATAACGGCATGCTCATCACGACGCTGTTGAACCTGCCGAAGGGCGCCACCGAAACGGTGAACGTCCTCGCTTTTCTTCCCGAGCCGACGGCGATCGCGCTCGAACTGGCCTTTGTCGGCGAACAGATGATCCGCATCGGTGAGCAGTCTCGCAGAGCCTCGCAATACGCGTTTAAACCGATTATCGGGTCTGTAAAGAAATTCGTCGGCACCCTGCTCGGCAAGCTCCCGCCCGACTTCCATTACGACTGCTACATCCTGGCGGACGAGGTGCCGAGCTTTGTTCGGTTCGAAGGTCCACTGCAGCTGATGGGGCCGGTCCTCACCATCGAATTGATCAGTCCTCAGGTGGCTGTTAGAGGCGAGGACCGGACACATGTTCCCAGATAGCGAGAGAGTGACTTGCCATGAATCCATTCTTCAGCCTCTTGATCAAACAACTCCCGAAATTACTGCCAGTGGTCAAAGCCATGTTGGAGAGGCCTGCCAGCGCCAAGACGGAGGATGGACGATTGGCACTCGTCGAACAGTCGGTTGAATGGCTTGCCGACCGGTCCGACGCCGTCGAGAAGAAGCTTCGACGTCTAACGCTGCTTGTCGCGGTAGGCCTGCTCTTGTCGCTTATCACGTTCCTAATGGCCGTATCCCGTTAAGCGAGGGCCCTTCGCTCACCGGCGACATCGGCTGCGCATCATCGAGGAGACCATTGGACTCTGTCACGCAGAATGGTTCCACTGTCCTGTCATGCAGGGTGCGCGTGACCGTCAAATAGCCAATGTAGAGCAGCGAACCATAGAACGCGGAGGCCATATCGCGCTGAGGATCCCAGACGTCTCCCTGATGCCCCACCATCGCCTTCTCGATATCGGGATGAGCGATCTGGCCAATCCACGCTTCTACGATTTCCCAAAAGGCGCTGAAGCCGAGGACGGTCATGACGACCAAATATGGCAGTAGCCATCCCTTGACGTTGCAGCGTCGTCGAAATATTTCCACCAGTGGCAGCGTCATGAAAAATCCGAAGCTGAAATGCACGATCCTGTCGAAATGATTGCGCTGAAAATTGAACCAGGCATCCAGCCAAAATCCGAGCGGAACCTTCGGATAGGTATAGTGGACGGCCACGGTGTGCAGGGTCAGCCAAGCCGTGATCAACACATAGGAGGTATTGGACAACGGAAACCCTCGATGGGTAAGCACAAGCACGGCGACGAAGGTCAGCGGAAGAATGTTCGCCCCCCACCAAATCCTCATATCCGCCGGCGCGATTGCCAGAACCATGAACAGGACCGCATACCATGCCAGCATGATCTTCGGAATCCACGTCTTAGCGCTCGCGGGCTGGAGAATACTCAAGGCAGTCATTGTCTTTGCGGCCTCACTTTCTTCCAATAGGGAATGAATGGGAGTGAGTCACCTTACCATACGGAAACTCGAGCGGGTAGTGACGGGCCTTTCCCCTAAGGAACGCCGCTGTTCGATGGGCGGCTTCCTCTTGTTGGCCGTATGGCTTGCCGGCTGCGCATCGACCCCGACTCCTCTCACACTTCCCGCCGTGAGCATTCAAGATCCGGCTTTCGGGGCATCCTTGGAAGCGTTTGCCGGCGCGCCAATCGTCGGAGACAATCGCGTGGACATTCTCCTAAACGGCGAACAAACGTTTCCCGCCTTGCTCAAGGCCATTCGGTCAGCTCGAGTTTCAGTGACGTTCGAGGCGTATATTTTTCACGAAGGCAAAGTGGCCGATGAGATCGTCGAGGCCCTCGTCGACCGATGTCGTGCGGCAGTACGGGTGACGGTACTGCTCGATGCCCACGGCGCGGACGGGTTGCCCGAACGATACATTGACGCGCTCAAATCCTCGGGCTGCGAGCTCGTACCCGACTTCCGTCCCCTGAGTGTCTGGACCCTCCAACGGACCAACAAGCGCAGTCACAGACGGATTGTCGTGGTGGATGGACAGGTCGGGTTCACTGGCGGCTACGGCGTGGACGATACATGGAACGGCGATGGGAAGACCGATGGGCACTGGCGCGAGACCAATGTGCGCTTGCAGGGTCCGGTGGTTCAAAGTCTACAGGAGGCCTTCGTTGAGCACTGGCGGGAGGCAACCGGCGCACTGCTTGGAGGCAAGGACTATTTTCCATACCCACCGGTGGAAATCAAAGATCTGCCGGTGCGGGCGCAAGTGGTGCGCAGTTCACCTCTTCAAGGCAACGAGGCCATGTATCGCGTTTTTCTGCAGGCAATTTCCTCGGCCCGTAACTCAATTCTGATCTCAACGCCCTATCTCCTTCCAGGCGAACAGCTCACGCGTTCCCTACTGGAGGCCACACAGCGTGGCGTGCGCGTCCGCGTGCTGATTCCCAGCGTGGAGAAAGGCTCCGGAGTCGAATTTGTGACGCAAGCGTCTCAACGGGATGTGTTTGGCCCTCTGCTGGAGGGCGGCATCCAGCTTCACGAATATGCCCCCGCCCTCCTCCACACAAAGATGATGATCATCGACGGCACATGGGCAACAGTCGGCAGCGCCAACTTCGACAATCGGTCCATGGCGATGAACGATGAGCTGAATGTGATGTTTTACGATCAGACGATTGCCAAGCGGCTGGAAGAGATTTTTGTGGAGGACATCACCCATTCCACCAAGCTCACCCATGAACAATTAGAAAATCGCCAGTGGCTGCATCGGGTGTTGAGCGTGTTGTTGAGGCCGTTTCAGGCCTGGTTCTGAGCAGGCTACTCCTCCCGCAACCCTTCGCCGACGGGCTGCCGTGCGGCCCAGCGGGCCGGCAGGTAGCCGGCGATCCATGCAGCTCCCACCGACAGCATCACGGCCTGAATGAGCACTTCTAAGGGCACCGTCATACGGATCGTCCATCCGAATGCTTGCTTGTTGATGACGGCGATGAGGACCCAGGCCAGCGCAAGGCCTCCCAATACGCCTAACAACGCGCCGATGGCGCCCAAATAGATCGCCTCCCACTGGACCAACCGCTCGACCTGAGTCCGACTGGCTCCGATCGCCTGCAGCGTCGCGAGCTCACGCCGTCGTTCCAGTACCGCCGTGATCAGCGTGTTCACGATCCCCAGCACGGCGACCAAGACGGCGATGGCCTCCAGCACATAGGTCAGCACGAACGTGCGGTCAAAGATGTTCAGGATCTCACGGCGAAGTTCTCGATTGCTGATGATGATCGGCGGTGCAATGGCGGTCTCCCTACTAGCAAGCGCTTGGCCGACGAGACGCCGGACCTGTTCGCCATCCGCATCCGGATCGAGATAGAGGGCGTACACCGTGATGCGGTCATCATTCCAGAGTCGGCGGTAGAGTGTTCGTTCCATCACCACCTTGCCGCCATCGGTCGCATAATCGTAAAAGATGCCTTCGACGGGAACGGTCTGCGGTCCGGCGGGCGTCGTGATGGTGATTCTTTCACCCCGGTGGAGGCCAAGCCGGTTGGCCAACACTTCCGAGACGACCACACTCCCCGTCTCGGCCGATCGACGAAGGACAGTGGACCAATCCTCTTCGAGCATGAGATAGCGTCCTCTCTCCGCATGTAGCCGCAAATCACGAGACACCAACGCCGCGGGCTGTCCCTGGATTTCGACTTGCACGTCCCGATAGGTATCGACC
>Ga0207679_10001488_pt1 | contig 14672 bp, 19 predicted proteins | sample KBSC73metaG_FD_184320 | JGI IMG/M metagenome (GOLD analysis project Ga0207679, IMG submission 184320) | Corn rhizosphere microbial communities from Kellogg Biological Station, Michigan, USA - KBS C7-3 metaG (SPAdes) (version 2) | ecosystem: Host-associated > Plants > Roots > Rhizosphere > Soil ... | reverse complement strand
CGAACGGATTGGATCAGGAAGTAGGCGACCGCGGCAGCCAGCTTTCCGGAGGGGAGCGTCAAAGGCTGGTCATCGCGCGCGGGCTCTTGCGCCGCCCTTCCTTGTTGATCCTCGACGAGGCGACTGCAGCGTTGGATGCAGACGGCGAAGCCGAGTTGCTCAAGGAATTAAGAGCTCTCGCCCCGCGGCCCGCCGCACTGGTGATCGCGCATCGCGAAAGTACGCTCATCCATTGCGATTCGGTCATCCGCATCCAAGATAAGTCATGAGATTCGGGTCAATCGACCTGAATGGACGGGATGAATTGGCGTAAGGTACGGTTCACGTCGCTGGAGCTAGAAGGAACCATGAGGAGTCGTGTGAACATGCGTATCAGCAAGAGAATGCTGGTGCTCGGCGGGGTTGCCCTCGTGGCAGCCGCGGGTTTCGCGACGATTGCGTCCGCCCAGGATCAGAGAACGCCCAAGAGCTGGAGCTACGAGATCAAGGACGGAAAGCGCGTCCCCAAGGGCAATCGCGTCACCAATGCGGACGGCAGCTGGCGTGAGGAAGTCCGCCAGGGCAATTGCGTCACCATCAAGGAAAAGTCGGCGAGCGGCGAGTATAAGGAAACTCGCCAGTGCGATCCGAAATAAGCGGCGGCTTTACTTCGCTTCGCTGAAGCTGCCTTTCGGCTTCACCTTGATCACGCATTCCGGCAGGCCGGTGCCGGCCATATCCTTGCAGTCGCGCACCTGCGCACTCCCATCCGGGCCGGCGAAGATCGCCCAGTCGCGAGCGGAGCCATTGTCGTAGACGCAATGGGCGGTCCACATGTCGAGGTTCTTATATTCCCCAACGAAGCCGGCGTTATCGATCCGCTTGCAGCTGTAGCCCGCGTCGTAGATTGCATGCTTGAGGCCGACGGCGAGGTTGAAGGCATCAAGCTGGTGAAGGCGATCCTGCTCGGCGCTGCGGACCTTGATCGGCCGCTGGTTCTGGGGGGCTTGCTGTTCGTTGCAGGCCGCCAAAGCGATGGCAGTGACGATTACGATCGGCAGTTTCGCGTGCATCGGACGCTCCTTCACTTCGAATAACGAATCTCGACGCGGGAAGCTGCGGACTTGGCGCGTTCGACTGCGTCCTCGGCGGATGCTCCGCGGGCCAAGGCCACGCCCATGCGGCGATTCTTGAGCGTCGCCGGCTTGGCGAAAATGCGAATGTCCACCGGATTGCGCGGCGCGCCGAGCGCAAGCGCGGCCGCTACGCCGTCGAAAGAGAAGTTATCGCTTTCGCGATCCGCCAGGATCACCGCCGAAGCGGATGGCCCCAAAAGCTCAATGGACGGGATCGGCAGGCCGAGGATCGCGCGGAGGTGCAGCTCGAACTCGTTCGGGAATTGAGAAATGAGGGTAACCATGCCGGTGTCGTGCGGCCGCGGGCTAAGTTCGGAGAAGATCGCCTTCTCGCCGCAGATGAAAAATTCGACGCCGAAGATCCCGTGGCCGCCAAGCGCCTCGACGACCTTTCGCGCCTGGTGGCGTGCGGACAGTAAAGCACCTTCGGACAAGGCTGCTGGCTGCCAGCTTTCGCGATAATCGCCGAGATCCTGCCGGTGCCCGACCGGCGGGCAGAACAGGATTCCGTCCTTGGTGGCGATGGTCAGCAGGGTGATCTCGCTGTCGAACTCGATGAATTCCTCTACGATCACGCGCGGCCGGTCGCCGCGCATCTTTTCGACCGCATAATCCCAAGCCTTGCCGATCTCGGCAGCCGTCTTGGCGGTGCTCTGTCCCTTGCCCGAACTCGACATCACCGGCTTGACTACGCAAGGGAGGCCCACCTCCTGCGCCGCGGCGACCGCCTCCTCGCGGCTCTCCGCAAACCGGTACTTTGACGTCACCAGACCAAGCTCAGCCGCGGCAAAATCGCGTATGCCGTCCCGGTTCATCGTCAGCTGCACTGCCCTTGCCGACGGGGCGACGCGCCAACCCTCCTTCTCGAGGTCGGCGAGCGTTTCCGTGTCGATCGCCTCAATCTCAGGCACGATAACGTCGGGCCTGTGCTTCTCGACCGCGCCGCGAAGCGCTTTGCCGTCGAGCATCGGGAAGACCTCATAGGCGTCCGCGACCTGCATCGCAGGCGCGTTGGGGTAACGGTCGCAGGCGATCATCCGGCAGCCGAGGCGCTTGGCCGCGATCGTGAACTCGCGGCCCAATTCGCCGGCGCCGAGCAACATCAGGGTGGCGGTGAACATGGCTCGGCGATAGCGGCGGCAGGAATGCTCGGCTAGACCGGGACGAACGGGAGGGAAACGATGCGAGCTGTTCTCTTGCTTGCCGCCGCCATGCTGATGGGCGCGGCCTCACCTAAAATCACCCCGAACGATATCGTCGCAAAATCTCCGGCTGGCGCATGGAAAACGATCGCCCCCGACGACCTGTTGGTGATGGACCTTGCCGGGGGAGGCCGCGTGGTCATCCAGCTGGCGCCCAGGTTCGCACCGGTCCACGTCGCCAATATCCGCGCGCTTGCCCGGGGCAGCTATTGGAACGGAGCGACCATTTACCGGCTGCAGGACAATTATGTCGCGCAATGGGGGCTGAACGATAGCGACAAGGGCTTCCCGACCGGCGTCGTCGCCAAGCCGCCAGCGGAATATACGCGGCCGCTGAACGGCCTCACCATCAAGGCGCTGGGCTCGCCCGATCCCTATGCGCCCGGCGCCGGCTTTTTCGACGGCTGGCCGGTCGCGTTCAATCGCAAGTCCGGTTGGGCCGACCTCGTGCATTGCTACGGCACGGTCGGCGTCGGCCGCGATCTCTCGCCGGACACGGGGAGCGGTGGGGAGCTTTATGCGGTCATCGGCCATGCGCCGCGTCAGCTCGACCGCAACATCGCGATCGTCGGCCGCGTCGTGGAAGGCATCGACCGCTTAAGCTCGCTCCCCCGCGGCACCGAGGCGCTCGGCTTCTACAAGGACAAGGCCCAATATGTGCCGATCGCGAGCATCCGTCTTGCGAGCGACATTCCTGCCGCAGAGCGGCCATCGTTCGAGGTGATGGATACGGGGAGTGTGACCTTCGCCAACTATTTGCGTGTTCGCGCCAATCGTAACGACGATTTCTACGTCCGGCCCGCAGGCGGCGTAGACCTGTGTAATGTGCAGGTGCCCGTGCGGCGGAAAGTCTGAGCGCTCAGGCGGCCCAAGCGTGGGCGTCGCGGTTCTTGTGCTGGATGACCACCGGCCCGTTATGCGAGCGCATACTCGCCTCGGCGAGTGGTAACGCGGTCGTACAAAACGCGCACTCGGCCGAGACGCGCCCGATCAGCCAATGGGTGCGGCCGCATCCGGGGCAATGATTGACTTCATGCTCACGGTAAACGGCGTGATAGCCGCGCTCGTACAGTCTGCGGACATCGTTGGCGCCCAAGGTCGTTGGCATCGAACCTTCCTTTCGCCCGGCCAAACGACCAAAGCCCGGGGCGGTTGCACGCGTCGGTAGCCGGTGCGCTGTTGTGCCAAGGTGAGGCGAGGCTCGTTCAGGGCGAGCCGAAACGGGCTAGCCTTTGAGCCCTTCGAGTGAGATGCGCTCGGCGAACTCCGCGCCGAGTTTGTCGCCCGCGGTCCATTTGACGACCGCGTTGGCGCGTTCCCGCCCCGGCAGCATCAGCCAGACGCGCGAGCCGACCTCGAACTGGCCTTCGGCAACGGCCATGAAGCCGCTTTCCGAAATATTGAGCACACGGGCTTCTACACCGCTCGCACCCAGCTCGCGGACTTTGGCCTCCAGCTCAACGGGTACCCGCAAGGAGCGGCGCCGGTCGCGCTCGTCCTCTGCAATGCGGGCCTTGATGGTCACGAAACTCATCTCCATCCGCCGATTACTCCAGCGGGCCATTAAACGACAAACCGACGCGGCCGTCCTTAACCCATCTCACCTGTGCCGTCACAAGGCCCTGGTCAAGAAGGTGGAGCGGAAGCTGCTCGCCGATAATAGGAACGTGCGGGAAAATCACCATCGCGCCCGACGAGGAGACGTTGATTAGCCGCACGACATGCTTGCGCCCGCGGAATTCGAGCACTGCGGTGCTCGACAACGACGGACGCCGCAGTTCGGTGCGTTCGTCGATCGTTCGCTTTTCGCTTCGCGGGATCATCCCGCCGTCGAGAAAGTAACCGGACGCCACGTCCCTACCAGCTCCCACAAGGCTAACGCGACCTTAGCCAGCGCCGCTTAAGGATTGGTTTGCAAGGAACGCCCTGTGACGAACTTGCCCGACTGTTGCTTGGGGGCGACTGGCGGGGTGTCAGGAACGTGTGTAATATCGCGAGACTCTTGAGGTATCCGTTTAAAATGAGCAGGTTGAAGGTGCCGGTGGGCGCTCGGGCGACTACCTGGACAGTGGCGACAGCAACGCTTGCGGCGGTTGGGTTTCCAGCTCTGGCTCAGGCGCCGGCGGTGCCGCGCATGGCTTCACCGCGGCCGGTTCTTGCGGCGCCGGCGACAGCCCGGCCGGCGACAACTCCAGCACCCAAGCCGAGCGGCCCGGCAGCCATGCAGCCCGGAGCTCCCGTACCCGGCAACCCCGACTTCGCGCCGGAAATCGTGCAGACTCCATCCGCAGTGCCCGTTCCGCCGCCCTTGCCGCCGGCGATCTGGGATGTCGCAAGTGCGCAGGATCTGCTCGCCTATATTCAGCAAGTCGGGACCGAGGGGTTGAATCCCGCGGATTATGACCCGGCGGGGCTGGCCGCGGCAATGCAGTCGGGCGATCCGGCGCTCATGTCCCAAGTCGCGACCGACCGCTTCAACCGCGTTTCGTCGGACCTCGCGTTCGGCCACGTCAAGCGCTCGCAGCGGATCGACTGGTTCGTCGTCGACAAGGATCTCGATGCCGCGCGTCAGGACGCGCTGCTGCGGAGCGCGCTCGCGACCCACCAGATCAGCGATGCGCTCAACAGCCTGCTTCCGACGCACCCGCAATATGCGGCGCTGAAGGCGGCGCTGGCGCAGACCTCGCCAAAGCAGTTGACGAAGCTGAACCGTATCCGGCTCAACATGGACCGGTGGCGCTGGCTGCCACGGGACCTCGGTCAGAAATATATCATCGTCAACGTGCCGGGCTTCCACGCGACGCTGGTCGAGAATGGCGTCAACCGCTGGAAGCAGCGGGCGATCGCCGGCAAGCTGTCAACGCCCACGCCGCAGCTTAATGCGACTGCTGTGGGCGTGATCCTGAACCCTTGGTGGGAGGTGCCCAAGAGCATCGAGAAGGAGGCGGCCGGCAAAAAGGGTTTCGTGCCCGTCAAAGGTGCGGACGGCAAGATCCAGCGCTGGCGTCAGCCGCCGGGACCCACGAACGCCCTCGGCCAGGTGAAGTTCGTGATGCCAAACTCTAAAGCGATTTACCTTCACGACACCAATGCTCGAAGCCGGTTTAACGATTCCACGCGCGCGCTCAGCCATGGCTGCGTGCGCACCCAGCATATCCTCGACCTAGCGGCGGAACTGCTCGGCGATGACGGCGGGGAGTGGACAGACGACAAGATCAAGACGACCCTGGCGAGCAAGAAAACGGTGCAGGCCAATTTTGTGAAGCCGTTGCCGGTCTATATCGTCTATTTCAGCGCGGCCGCGCTGATCGACGGATCGATCGTCGATTACAAGGACCTCTACGGCCGCGACGCGAAGGCCATGGCGGCGCTGAATATGAAGGACGGCGGCGCGAGCCTGGTCCAGCCCAAGCCGAAGCCGAATGAGGTCGCGGCCGTTCGCTGAGACGAAGCTTTTCCAGACAAGGATCGTTGCGCGCTCTGGGCTGGTAGGAGTTGGGCGCAGATGATGATGGTTGAAACCGAGCTTCGGGCGAGCTCGATCCATGGAATCGGCGTCTTCCTGTTGGAGCCTGTGCGCGCGGGCCAGCTCATCTGGCGCTTCGACAGCCGGATCGATCGCGTCTTCTCCGATGCGGAGATCCGCGAGATGCCTGAGCGTCTGCAACAATATCTGCACACTTACTCGACGCTTCATCGCGATCTGCAGCTTTGGGTTCTCTGCGGTGACAATGGCCGCCACTTCAACCATTCCGAGACGCCGAACACGCGATCCCTCGGCATTGCTTTCGGCGACGACGTGGCGGCCTACGACCTCAATGCAGGGGCCGAGCTGACGAGCGATTATCGGACGATTTGCGACGCGATGCGCTTAGGCGGCCTTCAGTTCACCCAGCCCCATCTCAACAATCGCTCGAAGTCCCCGTTGATGAGCGAATCGCCGATATCGAGCCTGTAACGAAGGTTGGGCGTGCTCACCTTGCGGGCGTTGGCATAGGCTTCGCCGCGCGCATCGATGATCGTAGGGCCGACGCCCGTGACTACTGCCGTCCATCCGTACAGGCCGCTGGTCACCAACGTGCCATCGCGCATGCCCACTTCACCGAGATGGAGGTGCCTCGGCTCTATATCCCCCGTTAGTAGCGGAAGCCCGACCGGCGCTTTCACCTGCTTGCGCGAATGCGGCATGGGCGGGGTGGTGAGCACGATGGCCACGGAGTAACCGGGACAAGCTTCGAATGTGCAGCACTCGCTTGTTGTCATGCTGCGGAGCATCTCAGCCCAATCCGGCGTCTGCAGCGGCTCGAGGACGGCGAAGCCGGGGTAGCCAAAGCGGCAGGTGAACTCGAGCGGCCACACTCCGTCTTTGTTGATGATCGTGTTCAAATTGACCCAGCCGACGTGACCCGCTTCGCGGAAGAGCGGTTCGAGCGGCTCGAGAGCGAGCTCGAACAATCTGTCGGAGCCGGTGAAGCTCGCCACCGTGCCCATCTCGCCCGTCAACTCGCCCATATTGCCCGCGAATAGGTGCTTATGTTCCCAGTCGATGCACGCCGGACGAAGGAAGCGCTCGCCGTTGAAGAAAGCGCCGACGCCGGTCTCAACGCCGTCCACATGGTCCATCAGGATGAAAGGCTGCCCGCTCTTTGGAGGGTGAACCTTCAGCATCGCCGCGATATCGCTCCCGTCGGGGAACGTGCCGACGAAGGTCTGGCCTTCGGATTCGCAAAGCTTGAAGACGCAACGGCGTGGCCTGGCGCTTAAGTCGTCGATTGCTTCGTCCGCTCGAGCAAGCTCGACAACTGGAGCAAGCCTTAGCCCGTTCTTGGCGAGGATTTCGAACGCGTAGGCGCGATCGCGCTCCAGGCGATCCCCGAATGCGCTGCCCCCGACGACGTTGAATCCCTGGCCTCTCAGCTCATCCTGAAGCTCGCCGAAGCCGACGGCTTCGAACATGATGATTCCCTCGGCGCCCGCCTCGCGAATCCATGGAAGCTCGCTCCGCCAATCGGCAACCTGCGGTACGAGGCCGGCCATCGTGCCATTCGCAAGCGGCTCGCTGATCGTGACTTTGACCTGGTGGCCGCCGCCGATGAGCCGCTGATAGAGGGAGCCGAGATCGCAGGTCTCGGTGATGGCCAGGACGCGCATGCGGCGCAGCGCTGGCAGAGTGTCGGAGTTTACGCCAGCTTGTCGGCGTAGATCATCCGGCCGCCGGCGAGCTTCCGCATTACCTTGTATTGATTCTCGCGGCTCATGGCGAAGCAGCCTTCGGACCGGCCGAGCTTCCCGTGCACCGAGATCATGTCATCCTCGGCATACCAGGCGTTGTGGATGACGATGGCGCGCGGCTCGGCGTTGTAGTTCGACCAGTCGAGACCGCGGACCTTCATCGAAAGCCCGTACTTGCCCTCGTAATAGTCGCCCGTGGCGTAGGCGCCGTTCGAACTGGCATAGGAGCCGAAGTCGTTCGAGAAGCGCTCGACGAAGCCCGAGTGATCAGGGTCGGAGCCGCGGCCGTGAGCAACGCGATAGCTTTCGACCGCGCCGCTGGCGAGATCGACCACGTGGAAACGCGGATCGCTCGAAGGCTGCGAGAAATCGACGACGGCCATCGTATCGCGCGGCCAGATCTTGTGGCTGTCGAGCGCGGCCTTCGCGCGAGCGAAGAGCTGCGGATCGATTCCGATTGGCGAGGAAGGCGCTTGCGGCTGGATCAGCGGGGTCGGCCTTGGCGCGGCAGGAAGCGGCGCCGTCGGCATCAAAAGCGACGGCACCGTGCTCGAGCTGGCTGCTGAAGAGAGAATCGCACCGGCAGCACCCATGGCCCCGAGACGCAACATTTCTCTCCGATTCAACGACATTCCCCACCCCTCTGGTTGAAGCGGACTGTTTATCATTCAACGGGTTAACGGCCGATAACCTAAACGCTCATGTTTCTCGGCCTATCGCTGCAACCTCTCGACTCGTCGCAGAGGTCATGATTTTGCAACGGGTTGAAGCCTTCGAACGCCCCTGCTAAGGCGCGCCGGCCGCCGAGGGGCTCCTCTGACGGCCGCTAATCTATTGCTTGGAAGGTTTTGACGGCTTTTATGCAGATCATCGTTCGCGACAATAACGTCGAGCAGGCGCTGCGCGCGCTCAAGAAGAAGCTGCAGCGCGAGGGCGTCTACCGCGAGATGAAGCTGCGCCGCCATTACGAAAAGCCGTCGGAGAAGCGTGCCCGCGAACGTGCGGCTGCGATCCGCCGCGCGCGCAAGCTCGAGCGCAAGCGCGCCGAGCGCGAAGGCTCCCGCTAAGCCTTAGCCGAAGCCAAGTGTCCGTCGCCGAAGCCGCCCACCGACCCGCCAATACCGGCCGGGCGGTGAAGCTATGGCTGGCTTTCCTCATCATCATTGGCGCTGGGATCGGCCTCGCCTGGTATGGCGCAGGATCCCTACGCCCGGACGTGACCTCCAGCGGTCTCGAGTTTCGCACGGTGAAGGCAGGCTCGGGCGAGCCGATCGGGCCCGCGGACGCCGCGCTGATGGATTATATCCTCACGGCCAATGACGGCACGGTGTTCGACAGCAGCGAGAATCACGGCGGAGCCCAGCCCTTCGCCATGGATCAGGTCTTCCCGGGGTTCGCTGAGGCGATGAAGCGGATGCAGGAAGGCGGGCAGTACCGCTTCACCATGCCGGAGGATCTGGCCTTCACCAACGGCGCGCCTCAGGGCTGGCCTAAAGGCAGTCCGTTGACCTTCGAGGTGCGGGTTCGCAAGATCGTCCGCGGAGGCGCGGCGATGATGCAACAAGGCGCTCCGCAACAGCAATAAGCCGCTCAGTCTGCAACGACCTCCGGCTCGTCACCCTTTTTTTGCGCTTCGCGGCGGCTGACGTCGACCAGCACCACTTTCAGCGTCGCGAGGACCGGATCGGCAAAGAGCACGCCGAGGATTCCGAAGAGCGCGCCCATCAGTAGCTGCATTCCAAGCACGATCGCCGGCGCGAGATCGACGGTGCGCCGCGCGATGTATGGCACGACCAGATAGCCGTCGATGTTCTGCACGAAGAAATAGACGAATATCGCGTAGAGTCCCTGATGCGGCCCGGCGGAAAAACCAACGGCGACCATCAGCACGCCGCTGGTGATGGCGCCGATGTTGGGAATGAAGGCGAGGACGCCCGTGACGAGGCCGAGCAGCGCGGCCATGGGCACTCCGCCGAGCGAGAGCATCACCCAGGTGAACACGCCTTCGAAAATCATGCCGACGAGGCGGCCGAACAAGAGCCTCCGCAGCGTGAATCCGACATGCTCGGCGATCCGGTAAAAGCCGGCGCGATGCCGCACCGGGAGCATCCAGGCGATCCCCCGATCGTAAATGCGCGGCTCCGCGGCCAGAAAAATGCCGATGACGATCATCGCGATGACGCTGGTGATCGCGCCAATGGCGCTACCGACGGCGCTGGTTAGCCGCCCGACCGAGCCCAAAAGCTGCGTGCCGAGATTGGTTGGCGGGCCTGCGGGCATCAGGCCCAACGAAGCAGCGAAGGCCATGAGCTTGTTGAACTGTTCGCTGACGACCAGGCGCAGCGCTTCGGCCTGGGCCGCGATGGTCGTTCCGGCGAACCAGAAGACCCAGCCGAGGAAGCCGAAGCCGATCAACAGTGTCAGCAGCAGCCGCCAACCGCGCGGAATCGGGAGCAAGCGGCCGACCAGCCGCACGCCGCCATCGAGGAACACCGCGAAGATGGCACCGCCGACAATCAGTAGTAGCGGCTGCGCAAGGACGATGACGCCGACGATGGCCAGCGCCATTCCCAACCACACAGCGGCCTTGGCCATTTCGCGGCGAACGAGCGGGTCGCGGAATTCCGCTGGACCCGGCCGCTCGACATGCGGCTCGACGGTCGACGGGGTTTTCCGCGTTGCCATCAGCTATTTCGCAATGACTTGCCTGCGCGGCCCGAGCGCAGTGCCTCGAACCAGGTCATCGGGTTCCACCAAACGGTCGAGCCGTCGAGCGAGAAGGTGATGAATTCGGCGCGGCCGCCGATATTCTCCCATGGCACGGGTCCGCCTAGCCCACCCTGCCATTCGGGCACTCGGCTGTCGGCGGAATCGTCGCGATTGTCGCCCATCAGCCAAACATGACCGGCCGGGATTCGTACGGGACCGAAATTGTCCTCCGCCGAACGGCCGAGTTCGACGGTTTCGTAGGTTCGCCCGCCGGGCAGCGTCTCGCGGACGATTGGGACGCGGCAGTAGGGCTTTCCGTCCACTCCCCGGACACGGAAATCGTACAGCGCCGGGTCGTGTTCCGAACCGCACGGCGAATTGAGATCGACCGGCACGAGCCGCGGCGTCTCCGCCTCGCGTTTCACCGGCTGGCCGTTGATGCTCAGCGTGCCATTGACCATGCGGATCACGTCGCCCGGAAGGCCGATCACGCGCTTGATGTAATCCGTCCGCGTGCCGGGCGGAGTCACGATCACGATGTCGCCGCGCTCCGGCAGCTTGCCGAGCAAGCGTCCCTGCATTGGACCGACGATATGGAAACTCGGGCTCACCCAGGACCAGCCGTAGGGATATTTGGTGACGACCAGCCGATCGCCTGTCAGGAGGCCCGGCATCATTGATTCGGACGGGATGTAGAATGGCTTGGCGATCAGGCTGTGAAAGGCGAGCACTGCCAACAGGACCCACAGCAAGCCCTTGATCTCGCGCCATAGCGCCGAGCCCTTGTCTTCCTTCTTCTTGGCGGGCGGCGCTTCGGGTTCGGCGCTCGCCTCGGGCACGGTATCGCTCAACACTCAGGGCTCCAATTTGCGGGCGGTCAGGATGACGAAGGCCTGCGCCCAGGGGTGATCGTCGGTCATCGTCAGATGTATGTCGATGGCGTGGCCGTCCGGTGCAAGTGCGTCAAGCCGAGCCTTCGCTCCACCAGTCAGTTGTAAGGTGGGCTGACCCGACGGAAGATTAACGACGCCGATGTCCTTCATGTAGACGCCACGCTTGAAGCCGGTGCCGACCGCTTTCGAGAACGCTTCCTTCGCCGCGAAACGCTTAGCAAGCGTACCTGCGCGCGTGTGCGGGCGGGATGCCGCCTTCCTCTGCTCGGTCTCCGTGAAGACGCGGTGCAGGAACTTGTCGCTCCAGCGCTCGAGCGACTTCTCTATCCGCTCGATGTTGCACAGGTCGGAGCCGATACCGACGATCACCGCGCCTCATCCATCAATTCGCGCATCCGGCGGACGCTTGCGTCGAGCCCCGTAAAGATCGCCTCGCCGATCAGGAAATGACCGATGTTTAGCTCGGCTAGCTGCGGGACTGCCGCGACGGGGACGACATTGTCGAAGGTCAGGCCGTGGCCGGCGTGCGGCTCGATGCCGTTCTTTACGGCCAATGCCGCGCAGTCGGCGATGCGCTTGAGTTCCGTCGCGCGCTCCTCCCCGTCGAGATGCGCATAGCGGCCGGTGTGGAATTCGACGACGGGCGCACGCAAACGCACGGCGGCCGCGACCTGTTCTTCGGTCGGCTCGATAAACAGGCTAACCCGGATGTTCGCCGCACTGAGCTTGTCGACATAATAAGCGAGATGGTTGTGTTGCCCGGCGGCATCGAGACCGCCTTCGGTCGTCCGCTCCTCCCGCTTTTCGGGGACGATGCAGGCCGCGTGCGGTTTATGCGCGAGCGCGATCTCGAGCATCTCCTCGGTCGCCGCCATCTCGAGATTCAGTGGCAGGTCGATCTCGGCCATCAGCCGGTCGATATCGCGATCGGTGATGTGGCGCCGGTCCTCGCGCAGATGTGCAGTGATGCCGTCCGCGCCCGCCTCCGCCGCCATGATGGCGGCGCGAACCGGATCGGGGTGCTCGCCGCCGCGCGCATTCCTAATGGTCGCGACGTGATCGATGTTGACGCCCAACCTTAGGGCATTGGGGCGGAGGCGACTGGTCAAGCGGCCGCACGGCTCCCGGGCTTGATCGCGGGGATCGACGCCAGCTCTGGCGGGAGCGCATCGGCCTCGTAGGTCGGCATGTCGATGCGGATCAGCGGGAAGAAGGGCACGCCGAGGTCGGCCTTGCCGCTCGAGCGGTCGACCAGCGCTGCCTCGGCAACAACTTCGCCACCCGCCGAGCGGACCGCTTCGATCGCTTCGCGCGACGACAGGCCGGTGGTCACCACATCCTCGACCATCAGCGCGTGCTGGCCCGGTTCGAGGCGGAAACCGCGGCGAAGCTCGAAGGTGCCTTGCGGCCGTTCGAGGAACATTGCCGGTCTGCCAAGCGCGCGGCCCATTTCGTGGCCGATGATCACGCCGCCCATGGCCGGCGAGACGACGACGTCGATCCGATCGCGCGTCTCGTCCGAGATCTTCGCCGCGAGCGCGCGAGCGAGCCGCTCAGCGCGCGCAGGATCCATCAGAACCCGGGCGCACTGGAGATAGCGCGGGCTCCTCAAGCCCGAGGAGAGGATGAAATGCCCTTCGAGCAGCGCGTCGGCAGCACGAAATTCGGCGAGGATTTGTTCGTCGCTCATCATGGCGGAACGGCCATTAGGCTGCGCTGCACAGCCCTTCAACCGTTGCGAGGATGACGCCGCTTGAGGCGTGGAAAAGCCGCGCCTATAGAGCCTCGCAAATCGAGGGGACGCGGACCCGCGCCTCCAGTCCCAAAGCATGCCAGGGGTGAAGATGAGACTGATTGGATGGGCGATTGCCTTGGCTGCCGCCGGGCTGACACCCGCGGCCGCGCAGGACCCGCCGAGTACGTCTGCTCCGACCGCCGAGGCCGCGCCCGCTGCCACTCCGCCTGCGGGAACCGCGCAGGACGCGACGAAGCCGGACGCGGCGCAGCCGGCAGTGGTCCCGGGCTCCGTCGGCCACATGATCCCCACGCCAGGTATCGGCGAGCCCGACGGCCGCAAGGGCATTCAAGAGCAGGTGACGCCGATCGGCGAGGAGGCTGCGAGCTTCCACAACGGCCCTCTGATGATCGTCGCGGTTGCCATTAGCATCCTCGTTCTCGCCCTCCTGCTCTACGCGATGATTCGCTTTCGCCGCGGCGCCAATGCGACGCCGTCGCGCAACTCGCATAATACCGTCATCGAGGTTGTCTGGACCTTGGTGCCGGTGCTGATCCTGGTCGGGATCGCGATTCCATCGATCAAGCTGCTGCGGCACCAATATTCGCCGCCGCCGGCGGACGTGACGGTGAAGGTCACCGGACACCAATGGTATTGGAGCTACGAGTATCCGGACAATGGCGTCACCTTCGACAGCTACATGCTGAAAGAAGCGAACGACCCCACGCGGCAGGCTAATCAGCGCCCGCGCACCGACGCAGACGGGCCGCCGCTTCTTGCAGTCGACAATCGTGTCGTGATCCCGGTTGGCAAGGTCGTGAAGTTCCTCGTCACCGCCGACGACGTCATTCACAGTTTCGCCGTGCCGGCCTTCTGGATCAAGCAGGACGCCAACCCTGGCCAGATCCACGAAACCTGGGTCAAGGTTGATCGGCCGGGCGTTTATTTCGGGCAGTGCTCGGAGCTTTGCGGCGCGCGCCACGGTTTCATGCCGATCGCGGTTGAAGCGGTGCCCGCGGCGCAGTTCGCGCAGTGGGTCAGCTCGCAGGGCGGACACCTCAAGGGGGCAGGGCCTGCTGCGGCACCGGCGCCAGCAGCTACGGCCGCCGCCGCCGCTCCGGCGGCCGCTGCTCCGGCGACCGAGCAACCTGCGACCAACCAAGCCGCGACCGCGCAGAATTAAGAAGCGAGTTCGAGATCCATGAGCACCACCGCCGACTCCCTGCATCTCCGGCCGCACGAGGCGCATGACGCGCACGATGCCGACCACAAGCCCGGCTTCTTCACGCGCTGGTTCATGTCCACCAACCACAAGGACATCGGCACGCTCTATCTGATCTTCGCAATCGTCGCGGGCGTGATCGGCGGCGGCATCTCCGGTATCATGCGCTGGGAGCTGATGGAGCCGGGCATCCAGGTCCTGAACCGCGCCTGGCCGATCGGTGCCGGCACCGCGAATTTCGATGAATGGGCGCACCATTGGAACGTGCTGATCACAGCGCACGGCCTCATCATGGTGTTTTTCATGGTCATGCCAGCGATGATCGGCGGCTTCGGCAACTGGTTCGTGCCGCTGATGATCGGCGCGCCCGATATGGCGTTCCCGCGCATGAACAATATCAGCTTCTGGTTGCTGATCCCGTCATTCCTGCTGTTGCTGGGTTCGAGCTTCGTTTCGGGCGGGACCGGCTTGGGCGCCGGAACCGGCTGGACGGTTTACGCGCCGCTATCGACCAGCGGATCGGCAGGGCCTTCGGTCGACATGGCGATCTTCTCGCTGCACCTC
>Ga0207679_10001485_pt1 | contig 14688 bp, 10 predicted proteins | sample KBSC73metaG_FD_184320 | JGI IMG/M metagenome (GOLD analysis project Ga0207679, IMG submission 184320) | Corn rhizosphere microbial communities from Kellogg Biological Station, Michigan, USA - KBS C7-3 metaG (SPAdes) (version 2) | ecosystem: Host-associated > Plants > Roots > Rhizosphere > Soil ... | reverse complement strand
GGTGGCGGCGCTGGTGGCCTGGCTCGCCTCCGATCAGTGCACGTTCAGCACCGGCGCGGTGTACGACCTGTCAGGAGGTCGCGCCACTTACTAGGCGGCTCGCCCGAGGGGCGCGAAGGCGTCCTAGGGGCGGACGTTCAGGCGGAGGGCCGCAGCGAGGAGCGCGAGCTTCGAGACCGACTCGGTGATGCGATCGTCGAGGGCCATCGCGAGGGCCTCGCGGAAGGGGATCACGCGACGCTCGAAGAACTCGTCGTCGTCGGAGGCCAGCGGGTCCGCGACCAGCTCCTCGCCGATGAAGCAGTGGGCGTCCTCGTCGAGATAGGCCGCGGAGGGCAGGAAGCGGGTCAGGAACGTGAGCCGCCCCGCCCGGTAGCCGCCCTCCTCGCGCAGCTCGCGCTGCGCCGCCGCCGCCGGGCTCTCCCCGGGCCGGCCGCCGCCGCCCGGCAGCTCCCACGACTCGGCGCGGGCGAGATGGCGGAACTGGCGCACCAGGAGGACGTGCTCGGCGTCCACGAGCGGCACCACGCCCACCGTGAGCCCGACGTGGAGGATCGGATAGGTCTTCCGCGCGCCGGTGGGGAGGCGCCAGACGTCCTCGCGCAGCGTCAGCTTCCCGAGACGGAGGCGCTCGGTGCTGTGCAAGAACCGCCACACTCGATCGCGGGCGTCGGGGTTCTCGGGGTCCACGGGCGGGCTCGCCGGGGTAGTGTGCTATCGTAAACGCCATGACGCAAGAGCGCCCCGCCGATCGCCTGATGGACAAGCTGCTGAGGGCGATCGATCTCTCCATGAAGGCCACCGAGGCCTCGCGCGAGGCGGTGCAGGAGATCCTGCGTCGCGGCGCCGAGACCGGCATCTTCTTCTCCGGCGGCCGCGCCCGCGAGGCCGCCGAGGGCTTCGACCTGACCGAGCAGGACCGCGACTTTCTCCGCTCGCTCTCGATCCGACCCGATCCGCGCTGACCGCGCCATGCGCGCGCTGCTGATCGTGGCCTGCCTGCTGCTGATCGTGATGGCCCTCATGCGCCTGCCCTCCGCGCTCCGCTCGCGCCTGCCGTCGGGCCCGCCGCGCCGCGACGAGCTGGTGAAGGACCCGGTCTGCCAGACCTACGTGCTGATGTCGCGGGCGATCCGCGAGGAGGCGGGCGGCGCGCCGGCCTACTTCTGCAGCCGGGAGTGCGCGGACCGCTTCCACCGGGGCGAGCGCCGGGCGTGAGCGCCCGCGGCGAGCGCGACGGCGCGGCGCCGGCCGGCTACGATCTGCTGGTCTCCGATCTCGACGGGACCCTGCTCGACGACGAGATGCGGCTCGACCCCGCGCTGGTCGAGGCCTTCCACCGCGCCGCCGAGCGGGGCCTCGCCATCTCGCTGGCCACCGGGCGCATGCCCGCGGCGGCCGATCCTTATCGCGACGAGCTCGGCATCACCGCGCCGGTGATCTACTACAATGGGGCCGTCGTGCGGGGCGCGGAGGGCGGGCCGGATCTCATCTCGCTGACGCTGCCCCGCGGGATCCTCCTGGGCCGCGCGTGGGCGGTGGCCCAGGCGCCGGTGCATCCGATCTACTACCGCGACGACCGGCTCTACTGCGCGGAGCGCACGCCCGCGGTGCGGCGCTACTGCGAGGAGGAGGGGCTCACCGTCGACGTGATCCCCGACGTGGCGGAGTTCCTCGGGCTGGGCGCGTTCATCAAGAGTCTCCTGATCGGCCATCCGCGCGACCTGGACGTCGTGCGCGAGGAGCTGACCCCGATCGTGGCCGAGCACGGGCGCCTCGTCCGCACGCGCCACGACTATCTCGAGATCATCCCGGTGGCGGCCTCGAAGGGCGCGGGGCTGGCGCGCCTCGCCCAGCACGTGGGCGTGCCGCTCGCGCGGGTGGTCGCGGTGGGCGACCAGGAGAACGACATCGAGATGCTGCGCGAGGCCGGTCTCGGGGTGGCCATGCCGCACGCGCCGGAGGTGGTGCGCCGCGCGGCCGACCGGGTGGCACCTGCGGCGGCCGACGGTGGCCTTCTCCGACTGCTGGGTGAGCTGTTCCCCCGCCACTTCGCCTGAGGCGCTCCGTGGCTCCGCATCCCGATCCCTGGCGCGCGGTCGACCGCCAGCCCGACCCCGCCGGCTACGTGCGGATGATGGAGTCGCGCGGCCGCACGCCCACCCAGGCCCGCGTGCGCCGCCGCTTCCTGCGCTTCTGCCGGGTCGAGCCCGGCTGGCGCGTGCTCGAGGTCGGCTCGGGCAGCGGGGTGGTGACGCGTGATCTCGCCGCGCTGGTCGGCCCGCGCGGCCACGTCACCGGCGTCGACAGGAGCCGCGTGCTGACGGAGGCGGCGCGCCGGGGCGCTCGCGAGGCCGGGCTCGCGCGGCGCGTGGACTTCCGCCGGGCCGACGCGGCCGCGCTGCCCTTCCGCGGCGGCCGCTTCGACTGCGCGCTGGCGGTCACGGTGCTGCTGCACGTGGCACGGCCGCAGGCGATGCTGCGGGAGCTGGTGCGGGTCACCCGGCCGGGCGGCACGGTGGCGCTCCAGGACCAGGACTTCGGCACCCAGGTGCTCGATCACCCGGATCGCGCGCTCACCCGGGTGATCCTCGACGGGGTGACGGCCCGGATGTATCCGGAGCCCTACTCGGGCCGCACGCTGGTGCGACGGCTGGTGGAGCTGGGGCTCGAGCGGGTGCGGCTCCTGGCCGACGTCTACCAGGTGCGGAGCCTCGATCCCTTCACCCACGGCCTCCTCACCCGCCGGGCGGAGCTCGCCCAGCGGTTCGGCCTCGTCGGCGCCGGCCGGGCCGCGCGATGGCTGGCCGCCATCGAGCGCGCGGACGCGGCCGGCCATTTCGTGTTCACCTTCAACTACTACGGGGCGACCGGCGTCAAGCCGGGCTCCCCGCGTTGACGGAGTTTCGCGGCCCGCGGCATATACTGGAATCCACTCCATGAGCAGCCAGAGGGCCGGCGGTGCCCGCCCGGACGACGGCGCGGGGTCGAATCCAGCGGGTGGCGAGGCGCTCGAGGCACGACTGCGCGAGACCGCCGCCCTCCTCTCGGTCGCCCGCGTCGCGAGCTCCACCACCGATTTCCAGGAGGCCCTCCGCCTCATCTGCCGCGAGCTCGCACGCGTGACCGGCGCGGAGACGGTGTCCGCCTACGTCCGCCAGCCCGCCGACGCGGCGCTGAGCCCGGTGGCGGGCTATCACGTGCCCAAGGACGCCCTCGCGGCCCTGGCCGCGGCCCGGCTCACCGTCTCGGACCAGCAGGGCTTCGACGCGGTGTTCCGCACCGGCCACCTCATCTGGAGCGACGACCTCCCGTCCGATCCGCGCTTCGCCATCGAGCTCTTCCGGCGCTTCCCGCACCAGTCGGGGCTCATCATCCCGCTCTTCCTCGGCGGCCAGGTGGCGGGCGCCTTCTACCTGGTGTGGTGGCGGCGGCGGCGGCGCTTCCTCCCGGAGGAGCTGGCGCCCCTGCAGGCCATCGGCGAGCAGGCCGGGGTGCTGCTGCGCAACGCGCGCCTCCACGAGGCGCTGAACGCGCGGGCGGGCCGCCTGCGCACGCTGGCCCGCCTCAACCACCTGGTGTCCTCCTCGCTCGAGCCGGACGAGGTGCTGGCCGGCATCGCGGCGGCGGTGGTGGAGCTGATGCAGGTGCCGGTGGTGTCGGTCTGGGTGGTCGACGCGGCCCTCAAGCGTCTCGACGCGCGCGCCTTCGCGGGTCCCGCGGGCGTGCCCGACTTCCCGTGCCGCTCGTTCGACGTGGGACACGGCGACGTGGGCTGGGTCGCCACCGAGCGCCGGACCCTCGAGATCGACGACGTGGCCGCCGATCCGCGGGTGACCAACCGCGAATGGTGGGACGCCAACGGGTTCCGGAGCTTCCTCGGCATGCCCATCGTCTTCCAGGACATGCTGCTGGGCGTCCTGGTGATGGGCGGCCGCGAGCCCTTCCGCCTGGGCCCCGACGACCAGGAGACCCTCGACGTCTTCGTGACCCAGTCCGCGTCCGCCATCGCCAAGGCGCGCCTCTTCCAGGACATCCAGGATCGGCGGCGCCTCACCGAGGACCTCTACGCCCTGACCCAGGCGATGGACCGCTCGATGGATCTGCAGGAGCGGGTGGAGATCTTCGCGGAGGGGGCGGGGCGGGCGCTCTACTTCGAGCGGCTCAACGTGTGGCTCGAGGAAGACGGGGGCGCCGCGCTCCGGCTGGTGGCGGGCAGCGATTGCCGGCCGGGCGTGCCCGCGGTGGTGCCGCTCGCGCAGGCGGGCGGCTTCCGGGAGGCGTGGGAGTCGGGCATCACCCTGATGGTGGCCGACGACGAGCAGCTCGCGCGCGTGCCGCGGCTGCCCGCGCAATGGCACCGTCATCCGGTGCTGCGCACGCGGCGCTTCGCGGTGGTGCCGCTCCTGGTGCAGGGGCGGCCGGTGGGGCTGGTCAGCGTCGACAACAAGCCGAGCCGCCGGCCCATCACCCGCCGCGGGGTGGCCCACCTCGAGCTCTTCTGCCAGCAGCTCGCCACGTCGGTGAACAACGCGCGCCTCTACCAGGAGACGCGGCAGCGCGAGCGGGACGCGACCCTGCTGCTCGAGGTCACCCGGAAGCTCTCGTCGACTCTGGAGCTGGACGCGGTGCTCGACCTCGTGGCCGACGGGACCATCGCCGCTCTCGGCTGCGTGGCGGCCGGCTTCTACCGCTGGGATGCGACCCGCGGCGGCCTGGTGTTCGTGCGCGGGCGCAACCACCCCCAGGACTTCGCGCGCCCGCGGCTCATCCAGGCGGGAGAGGGGATCACCGGCCGCGCCTACGCGGAGCGCCGGCCCGCGTGGACCAACGATCGGCTCGCGGATCCCGCCCTGGCCTACGGGGCCGAGAACGCGGCGGCCATGGGCGGGGCGGGGGCGCCGCGCGCCTACCTCGCGGCGCCGATCATGATCCGCGACGAGGTGTTCGGGGTGCTGGGGGGCTCCTACTTCGAGCCCCACGTCTTCACCGAGCGCGAGGTGAACCTGCTGTCGGCGCTGGCCGCCCAGGGCGCGGTGGCCATCGAGAACGCGCGGCTCTACTCGGCCACCCAGCAGAACCTGGCCGGGGCCGCGCTGCTCAACGCGGCGGCCCGCACGCTTCACCGCACGCTCGACGTCAAGCGGCTCCTGCCCGAGGCGGCGGGCACGCTCGGGCAGACCTTCGGAGCCCGGCGGGTCGGCATCGTCCTGTTCGAGGAGCCGGGAGCGGGCAGCGGAGACGCGATCACGTGGGGCGACTGGCCCGACGCCGCGGTCCGGGCCCTCGCCGCGCCCCTGCGGCGGCGCGAGGCGCCGACCCTGATCGCGGACGCGGCGGCCCGGCCGGATCTCCTGCGGGCGGGGCTGCTCGAGGCCGGCCACGCGCTGGCCGGCTTCCCGGTGCGCGGCCGGAGCCGGGTGCTGGGCGGGCTCCTGCTGCTCTTCGCGGGGCCGCGCGGCCTCACCGAGGCCGAGACGCGCCTGCTCTCGGCCTACGCGGATCAGCTCGCGATGGCGCTCGACAACGCCACCCTCTTCGAGGACGCGGAGAACCAGAAGACGCAGCTCGAGCAGGTCTTCGCCTCGACATCGGACGGCTTTCTCGTCCTCGGCCTGGAGCGCGAGGTGGTGGCGCTCAACCAGCGGGGCGGCGAGCTGCTCGGCATCGTGCCCCGCGCGATGATCGGCCGGCCCTTCGCCCATCTCGCGGAGGCGGTGGGCCGCACGGTGGACTGGGCCGCCGCGGGCGGGCCGGCCCTGACCGCCGCGCTCGAGCGCCCGGGCGAGGCCGCCGACGGCGACCTCGAGCTGACCGGCGCCCAGCGACGGACACTACGCTGGATGGTCACGCCGACGCGCGATCTCCTGGGCGAAGTGGTGGGGCTCACGGTCACCCTGCGCGACGTCACGCGCGAGCGAGAGATCGACCGGATGAAGACCGAGTTCGTCTCCACCGTCTCGCACGAGCTGCGGACCCCGCTGGCCTCGATCAAGGGGTCGCTCCATCTCCTGCTCTCGGACGAGCACCTGGTGCTCGACGAGACCCAGCGGCACCTCGTGGACATCTCGCTCAAGAACACCGACCGCCTCATCCGCCTCATCAACAACATCCTCGACATCTCCAAGATGGAGGCGGGGCACATCCACCTCGACCTGGAGGCCCACCGGCCGATCGATTTCGTGGAGCTGGCCGTCGACGGGATCCGGGGCTTCGCGGAGTCGCGGCGGATCACCATCGAGGCGGAGGTCGAGCCCGACCTGCCCACCGTCCAGGTCGACTTCGATCGAATGGTGCAGGTGGTGACCAACCTGCTCTCCAACGCGATCAAGTTCTCCCCCGAGGGAGAGCGGGTCACGGTGGGAGCCCGGCGCGACGGGGCGGAGCTGGCGATCTGGGTGCGCGACCACGGCCGCGGCATCGCGCCGGAGGACGTGGGGCGTCTCTTCCGCAAGTTCCAGCAGCTCGACGGCAGCAACGTGCGGGCGGTCGGCGGGACCGGGCTCGGCCTCGCCATCTGCCGCGGGATCGTGGACGAGCACGGCGGCCGCATCGGGGTGGACAGCGCCCTCGGCGCCGGCGCCACCTTCACGGTGCGCCTGCCGCTGCCCGGAGTCGCGCCGGCCGCGCCGGGGGGCGCCGCGCCGGCGGACGGCGGGGAGCAGGCGCCGCTGGTGCTGGTGGTCGACGACGAGCCCGACGTGCGCGCGCTGATGCGCGACGTGCTGCAGCTCTCCGGCTTCCGGGTGATCGAGGCGGGACGGGTGCTGGAGGGCGTGGAGGTCGCGCGCCAGCAGCATCCCGACGTGATCACGATGGACCTGATGCTGCCCGACCTCGACGGCTTCGAGGCGATTCGCCTCCTGCGCGAGCAGCCGGAGACCCGCGAGACCCCGGTGGTGGTGCTGAGCGCGATCGAGGTGGAGCCGGGTGATCCCCGCGCGCTCGGGGCCACCGTGTGTCTCACGAAGCCGTTCAGCTCCGCCGATCTCCTCGGCGCCATCCGCTCGCGCCTGCGGCCGGGGAACGGCAGCCGGACATGAGCGCGGCGCGCATCCTGGTGGTCGACGACGAGGACGACATCCGCACGATCCTGGTGGTGACCCTGCGGCGGGCCGGCTACGAGGTGGCGAGCGCCGGTGACGGGGTCGAGGCGGTGGAGGCGATCCAGCGCCAGGCCCCGGACCTGATCCTGCTGGACGTGATGATGCCGCGCGCGGACGGGCTCGAGACCCTGAAGCGCATCCGGCAGCACGCGCCCACCGCGCACGTGCCGGTCATCATGCTCACCGCGCGCTCCGGCCTCACCGACAAGATGCGGGGCTTCGAGCGCGGGGTCGACGACTACGTGGGCAAGCCGTTCGAGCCCGCGGAGGTGCTGGCCCGCGTGGCCGCGCTGCTCAAGCGCTCCGCCCAGGCCCGGGCGGTGAGCCCGCTGCTCAGCGTGCTGGGCGACTGGTTCACCGCCGAGCGCATGGCCCAGCTCGGGCGCGACCTGGAGGCCGCCCGCGACATCCAGGAGCGGCTGCTGCCCCCGGTGCCCGCGACGCTGGTCGGGCTCGAGGCGGGCGCGATGCTGCGCTCCTCCACCGTGGTGGGCGGCGACTTCTTCGACCTCGTGCCGATGGGCGATCGCATCGGGGTCGCGGTGGGCGACGTCTCCGGCAAGGGCATCCCCGCCGCGCTCCTGATGGTGATGACCCGGACGCTGCTGAGGGAGATCGCCCGCGATCTCGAGGAGCCCGGGGCGGTGCTCTCCCGGCTCAACCGCTCGCTCTGCCGGGACATGCCGCCGTCCATGTTCGTGACCCTGATCCTCGCGGTGCTGGACCCCCGCGACGTCGGCGGTCTGGCCCTGTCGGGCGCGGGCCATCCCGACCCGGTGCTGGTGCCCGCGGGCGGGGAGGTGCGGGTGCTGGCCCTCGGGGAGGCGGCGGGGCCGCCGCTCGGGGTGTTCGAGGACTCGCGCTTCGAGCAGGCCGCGCTCCGGCTCGGCGTGGGCGACGCGCTGGTGCTCCTGACCGACGGGATCCTCGAGGCCCCGGAGGAGGGCGGTCATCGGCCCGGCGCCGCCGCGCTGCTGCCGCTGCTCGCGCGCCAGCGCACCCTGCCGCCGCAGGGCCTGGCCCGCGCCATCTGCGAGGACGTGCTCCGCCGCGGTGGCTCCCGCATCCAGGACGACATGACCGTGTTCGCGCTCCGCAACCCCGGAGGCTCCGCATGATCCGTCCGCTCCTCGCCTGGCTCGCGCTCGCGCTGCTCGCGGCGCCCGCCGCCGCCCAGTCCGCCGCCACCCGGCCCGCCACCGGCGAGGTCGTGGTCCTGACCTCGTTTCCCAAGGAGCTCTTCGAGGCCTACAAGCAGGCCTTCGAGCGGCGGACGCCCGGGGTGAAGGTCGTGGTCAAGCAGCAGCAGACCAACCAGGGCGTCACCTACCTGCGCGAGACCCGGGCCCGCCCCGAGGCGGACGTGTTCTGGGTGTCGGCGGTGGACGCCTTCCAGACCCTCAAGGCGGACGGCCTGCTCGAGCGGCTCACGCTGCCGCGCGAGACGCTGGCGCGCATGCCTGCGCGCATCGGCTCCTTCCCCCTCCACGATCCCGACGGCGCCTACTGGGGCTTCGCGGTCTCGGGCTACGGGCTCATGTGGAACACGCGCTACCTCGCGCTCCACAAGCTGCCGCCCCCGCGCGAGTGGACGGACCTCACCGACCCCCGCTACTTCGGCCACCTCGTGATCTCGGCGCCTTCACGGAGTGGAACAACGCATCTGACCGTCGAGGTCATCCTGCAGGCCTACGGCTGGGAGAAGGGCTGGGCGCTGCTCCTGCAGTCCGGCGGCAACATGGGCGCGATCACCGAGCGCAGCTTCGGGGTCCCGGAGGCGGTGGTCTCCGGCCAGTACGGCATCGGGGTGGTGATCGACTTCTTCGGGCTCTCCGCGATCGCCTCCGGCCAGCCCATCGACTTCGCGTACCCCGCGCTCACCTCGGTGGTCCCGGCCTCGGTGGCGGTGGTGAAGAACGGACCCAACCCGGCCAACGGACGCGCCTTCGTGGAGTACCTGCTGAGCGACGAGGGGCAGCAGAAGCTCTTCGCGCCCGAGATCGGCCGGCTGCCGGTGGTGCCCGCGCTCTACGCGCGCGCCCCCAAGGGCTACCCGAACCCGTTCGCGATGAAGCTCGGCGGCGTCGACTTCGACGACAAGCTCTCGTCGTCCCGGCGCAACGTGGTCAACTCCCTCTTCGACCACGCGATCACCTTCCGCCACGCCGAGCTCAAGGCGGCTTGGGGGGCGATCCACGCCGCGGAAGCGCAGGTGGCCAGCGCGCGCCGCGCCGGCCGCTCGGCGGACGCGGCGGCGGCCCCGCTCGCGGAGGCGCGGCGCCTGGCCAGCGCGATCCCGCTCGACGCCGCGCGCGCGTCCGATCGCGAGGTCAACGCCGCGTTCCGCGACCGGCCGGACGTGAAGTCGCGGATGGAGACCGAGTGGGACGCCTCGGCCAAGGCCGCCTACGCGCGGGCGCGCGAGCTGGCGGAGGGAGCGGCCGCCCGGATTCGCTAGGGCGTCTTGGCCCGGATGGCCCGGGCCTGGGCCTCGAGCGGTGCCGCTTCCGTCTCGCGATTCGTCTGCTTCAGCAGCAACGCGTATTCCTCGAGGCTCTCGGCCACGTCCGGGTGATCGGGCCCGAGCGACTTCCGCTGCAGGGTCAGCGCCCACTGATAGAGCGGCTCCGCCTGGGCGAAGCGGCTCTGGTCGCGGTACAGCGAGGCCAGCTCCACGATGGCCGCCGCCACCTGCGGGTGCTCGGGCCCGAGCCGCTTCTCGCCGATGGCCTGGGCCCGCTTCACGAGGGGCTCCGCCTGCGCGAACTGTCCCTGCCGGCGCTGGAGCGCGCCGAGCTCGACCAGGTCGAGCGCGACGCGGGGAGACTCCGGCCCGAGCCGCTTCTCGTCGATGGCGAGCGCTCGCCGCAGCAGCGGCTCGGCCTGCGCGTAGCGGTTCTGGAGCGCCTGCGCTCCGGCCAGGGCGCGGAGGCTCTGCCCGAGGTCGGGATGCTCCGGGCCGAGCGCCTTCTCCTGGATGGCGAGCGCGCGCTGGGCCAGCGGCTCGGCCTGGGCCGCTTTCCGGCGCAGCACCGCGAGCTCCGCCTGGCCGGCCACCACCAGCGCCACGTCGGGATGCTCGCTCCCGAGAGCTTTCTCCCGGATGGTCAGCGCCCGGCGGCCGAGCGTCTCCGCCTCGGCGTAGCGGCCGCGCTCGCGGGCCAGCTCCACGAGGGGCTCGAGCGCGTCGGCCGCGTCGGGATGCTCGGGGCCGAGGACCTTCTCGGCCACCGCGAGGGCGCGGCGGGCCAGGGGCTCCGCGCGCGGCCAGTTGCCCTGCTCGGCCTGCAGCGATGCCAGCGTGACCAGGGGCCCGATGACCGCGGGATGCTCCGCGCCGAGGCGGCTCTCGCGAATGGCGAGCGCCCGCTGGGCGAGCTGCTCGGCCTCGACGTACCGGCCCTGGGGCAGGTAGATCTCGGCCAGGCCGGCGAGGCTCGTCGCCACGTCGGGGTGGTCGGGGCCGAGGGTCTTCTCGCGGATGGCGAGCGCGCGGCGCGCCCGCGTCTCCGCGTCGGCGTAGCGGCCCTGCCGGCCCTCGAGCATCGCGAGCGCCTCGAGGGTCTGCGCCACCTCCGGGTGCTCGGGCCCCAGCACGCGCTCGTCGATGGTCAGCGCGCGGCGCAGCAGGGGCTCCGCCTGCGCGTAGCGCCCCTGCGCGGTGCCGAGAGAGCCCAGCGCGGTGAGGGTGGCGGCCACCTCCGGATGATCGGGGCCGAGCGCGCCCTCCGCGATGCCGAGCGCGCGGCCCAGCAAGGGCTCGGCCCGCGCGTAGCTGCCCGCGGCCTGGTAGGTGCCGGCCAGGAGCCCGAGGCTCAGGGCCACGCGCGGGTCCTGGGGGCCGCCGGCGCGCTCCGCGCGCTCGAGCGCGGCGGTGAGCTGGCGCTCCGCCTCGACGTAGCGGCCCTGCTGGTAGGCGCGGTCGCCCGCCGACATCGACGCCTCCCAGCTCGGGCCGTCGGCGGCGGGCTGCGCGGCGGCGCCGGTGGCGGAGAGCAGCAGGACGAGCGCCGCGCCGGCGCGGGCTCCCCGGAGGCGTCGCACGGTCAGTTCCGCTTGCCGGCCTTGGTGAGCGGCAGGGCGCCCTCGAGCTCGCCCTTCAGCATCGGGTGCTGGTTGCCGCCCACCGCGCGCGACTTCCGGCTGACCTCCTGGGTGAGGTACTCGTAGAGCTCCTGCAGCGAGACGATGCCGTCGCGGTTGAGATCCGCGTAGCCCTGCAGCCCGCGCACCAGGTAGTAGGTGAAGAGGCCGTGCCCAAGCTCGGGCAGCTCGACCGAGAGCTCGGAGGGCCGCGAGGCGGTCACGATGGCGCGCCCCTTGGAGCGGGTGAGGCGCTCGAGGAAGATGTCGTCCACGTTCACGGTGCGGGTCTTGGTCGAGGCGAAGGTGCGCCCGCCCGCCGCGCCGCTGTAGCAGGCGTCGAGGAAGACGGTGATGCGCTCGGCCTCGATGCGGGCCAGCACGTTCTGCATCTCGTCCATGGGGAGCGCGGTCGAGTAGAGATCGTCGGGGTCCGCGTCGACCGGCACCAGGTACTTGGAGAGGCCGTCGCGCTCGATCCCGCGCTGGTCGACCTCGGAGGCCCCGTGGCCCGCGAAGTAGATCACCACCAGGTCGTCCTTGTGCGCGGAGCGCGCCAGGAACGTGCCGAGGGCCCACTTGATGTTGCGCAGGGTGGGCTTGCGCTCGGTCTTGTCGGTGAGCAGGAGGATGTTCTCCTTCTTGAACCCGCCCGACGCGATCAGGGTCTGGTACACCGCGTCCGCGTCCGCCACCGGGTAGCGCAGCTTCGGGACCGCGGTGGACTCGTACCCGCCGACGCCGATGATGACCGCCCACTGGGTCGAGGGCGGCGGGGGCGCGGCCGCGGGCGGCGGGGCCGCGGCGGGCGCCGCCGGCTTCGGCCGCTCCAGGATCACGGTCCGGATCTCCTGGCGGGTGGTACCGTCCGGCTCCAGCGCGGTGACCACGATCGCGTTCGCGCCTTCTCGTAGGGTCAGTGGTGCACTCACCGCGATCGACTTCTGCGGGCTGCGCTCGTCCTGCCGGTGTACCTCGGAGCCGTTCAGCGCCACCGTGATCCGGCTGACTCCCTTGCTCGAGCGGGCCACCGCGGCCACCACGCTCGCCTCGTCGGTCACGCGCGATCGGTCCTCCGGGTAGCGCACGTCCACCGCCAGCGGCACCGCCTTCTCCAGGTAGACGGTGCGCATCTCCTGGTGCATGGTCCCGTCGAACTCGGACGCCGTGACCACGAGGGTGTTCTGGCCCTCGGCCAGCTTCACCGGCAGGTTCAGCGCCATCGCGGGCAGCTGGGTGCGGTTCTCCTGCCGCCAGAGCTCGACCCCGTTCGCGCTGACCAGCACCTGGCGGATCCCGCTGCCGCCGCTCACGACGCCGGCGAACGTCACCGTCTCCTGGTCGACCCGGGCCTGATTCGTCGGGGTCGAGATCACGATGCGGAAGCCCGAAGGCGGCATGCCCGCGCTCGGCGGGATCGCGGCGACGACGGTCGGCGGAGGTGTCGGCGCGGCGGGCGGAAGCGGCGTCGGCGCGGGCGCTGCGGCCGCGGGCGTCCCCGCTCGGCGAGGCGGCGTGACGACCGGCTTGACCGGTGCGGCCGGAGCGACGGGTGGCGCCGGCGACGGACTCTGCGCGACGGCCGGCGGGGCCGCGGTTGACGGCCCCTGCGGCGCGCCCGCCGCGGGCCGCGACGTCGCGGGCGGCGGCGCGACGGCCGGTGGCGGCGTGGGCGCGGGCGGAGCGCTGGCGACTGCCGGTGGGCTCGCCGCGGGTGGCGGTGTCGCGGCCGGCGGCGCGGAGGGGGCGGGCGCCGCCGTGCTCGGAGCTCCGCTCGACGGTGGCGCCGGCGTCGCGGGCGCGCCGCTCGTCGGCGGAGCCGACGCGACCGGCGGCCGCGCGGGCGGGGCCGGCGCGGGCGCGGCCGCCACGGCCGGCGCCGCCTTGTCGTAGAAGACCACCCGCTGCTGCTGGCGCATCGTGCCCGACCCGTCGGTCGCGGTGACGATCAGGGTGTTCGGCCCTTCCAGCAGCTTGATGGGCACGCTGACCGACACGTCCTTGCCGGGCGTGCCCGGCTCCTGTTGCTGGGCCACCTCGGCGCCGTTGTGCGTGACCGCGATCCGGAGGGGCCCGGTCCCGCCGGTGACCCGCCCCGTGAGCGTGACCCGGTCGGTGGTGACCCGGCCCTTGTCCTTGGGATCGAGCAGGGCGACCGCGAGCGGCGCCTGCCCCGGCCGGTCCAGGGCGACGGCCTGGAAGGCGAGGCCATTCAGGTCGCCGCCGTCGGCCCGCACCAGCTGCTGGGCGGCGGGCGCGTACCAGAGGGCCACCTCCAGCCGACGCGACTGCGGGGAGGTCGAGAGGAACCGCGGCTCCAGGACCTGCACGATGCGGTAGGCCTTGAATGTCCCGGCCGGCACCCGCACGTCCTCGTAAGCCTCGACCCGCCACGAGACGCGCACCACGGTCTGGCCGTACTGCCGGTCCGAGCTCTTGAGGGTGAGCCAGGTCACGCCGGACTGGCCGACCTCGAGGGGCCAGGTCGGCGCGGGCGCGGGATCGAGCTCGAGCGCGGTCTGCCCGGCGCGCACGACCTTGGCGATGCCCAGGTCGCGGGTCAAGTGGACCTCGCGGCCACCGTCGGCCGCGAACACATAGCGGCCGTTGTCGATCCGGATCAGATCGTAGGCGCCGTCGCTCCGGATCCACCGGTCGCCGACGGCGTAGGAGGGCCGCTCGGCCTTCGGGGCCTGGGCCCACGCGGTCGTGGCGCCGCCCAGGGTCGACGCCAGCAACGCCAGCGCCACGACGACGGCCGCCACGGGACCGGTGGTCCGCGGTGTCCGCATCACGAGGCTTGGATCGGCTCCGGGCTTGCCAGGGTTGTCACGGCAGGCAATGGCGCTCCGCGTTGCCGTAGAGAGTATGCCTCCGGACCCAAGCTGTCAACGAACCGGAAACGGGGAATATCCTTGACTCCCCTCGGCCTCCTGGACCAAGGTAGGGAGGCTTTTGAGGCGCCCCGAAGGCAGTGCCCCAATGGAGGAGCCCATGCACGCCATGCCCATCAGCCGCTCGACCGGGCTCGCGCTCGTCGCGGCGGCGCTCGCGGCCCTGTCCGGATGTACCGAGATGCAAGGCAAGGAGGCGGAGGAGCCCGCCCACTCCCGGGTGTACGTGGCCAACGAGAGCTCGAACTCGGTGACCGTGATCGACGGGGACAGCTTCCAGGTGGTCGGCACCGTCGACGCGCGCAACCACGCGACGCACGACCTGGCCGTCTCCCGCGACGGGCGCTGGCTCTTCGCCACCAACCTCGCCTCCGGCCGTCTCTCCGCGATCAACACCAAGGCGATGGAGACGGTGGCCTCGATCGCCACCGGCGATCGCGCGCACGTGGTGACGCTCACCAACGACAACCGCCAGGCGTGGGTGGCCAACATCGGCGAGAACACCATCTCGGTGGTGGACACCACGACCTTCCGCATCCTGGGCACCATCGGGGTGGGCAAGGGGCCGACCGGGCTCACCTTCTCTCGCGACGGCCGCTTCGCCT